>Ga0208694_1000200_pt1 | contig 94464 bp, 69 predicted proteins | sample AD_UKC078_MetaG_FD_184442 | JGI IMG/M metagenome (GOLD analysis project Ga0208694, IMG submission 184442) | Active sludge microbial communities of municipal wastewater-treating anaerobic digesters from USA - AD_UKC078_MetaG (SPAdes) (version 2) | ecosystem: Engineered > Bioreactor > Anaerobic >...
ATGCCGAGTGGACACAATTAACCGATTACCTTGGTGGTGCTGAAGTTGCCGGTGGTAAGCTTAAAGAAATGGGTACAACACACTGGAATAACCCAAATACTGGCGCAACTAACGAAACAGGTTTTACCGCCCTGCCGGGTGGTTACCGTATTTCCTCACCATTGGCTACTACGGTATTTGGTGGAGTGCTACGGAGTACAATGATACACACGCGTGGCTCCGTGTCGTGTACTACAATTACGGCAAAGTCTACAGGCTCAACTACAATAAGGAGTTAGGCTTTTCTGTCCGCTGTTTAAGGGATTAATTAATTCATTTGTTTTATTTTTACACTGAGCTTGTCGAAGTGTGACTATTTGTTTTATTTGTTTATTTAATTTTTCCTGCGAAGCAGGAAAAAAAATTTTTCAAAAATGGCGCTCTATAACGAATTACCAGTATATAAGGCAACTTACGAATTGCTTTTAGCTATCTTTCAGTTTACAAAGGAGTTTAGCAAAGAGTATAAATATACGGTAGGCGAAAGCCTGAAAAAAGAGACAATAGAGTTGCTTACACTTATATATCGTGCCAACACCAAATATCAAAAAGCCGATATTCTGCAAATGGCACGCGAACAAATAGAAGTTATCAGGCTTCTAATACGTGTAATGAAAGATATGAGACAAATAAATCTTGATAGGTTCGTAAAAATAAATGAAGTAGTCGAGAATGTTTCAAAACAATTAACAGGTTGGCAAAAATCTGTTAAGAGTTTTTGAGTTTATAAAGTTTGTAAAGTTAATATACTTTTAACTTTACAAACTTTATAAACTTTTAACTAAACTAGTTTTCCGCCAGAGTCGTGCGTGCTACGGCATAGACGAGCGAGCGTTTTAAATCCGGTAACCCGCTGGCATTGTAAATGCCTGCAATAACCAAAACAGGTAGATGTTAGCTATAAAAGATTGTATTGGCTGCAAATGCTGGTACAACAAATTTAGAGGTTACTTTTTACCGCCCTGCCGGGTGGTTACCGTAACAACAATGGAAATTTCAACAACATTGGAAACAACGGTATTTGGTGGAGTGCTACGGAGAACAATGATACAAACGCGTGGAACCGTAACATGAACTACAATAACAGCAAAGTAAACAGGAACAACAACAATAAGGAGTTAGGCTTTTCTGTCCGCTGTTTAAGGGATTTAAAGGAAAAAAAAGCCACGGAGAGATATTTCCCGTGGCTCTTTTTAAAAAAAACAACTTCTTAGTTCATAAACTTTACAAACTAAAATGTTTTCAGGTATAGAGAGGGAGAAAATAACATTGGATTTGTTTCAGTCCTATTTTGATGCACGAAAAAACAAACGCAATACTATCAATGCACTTGTATTTGAAAAGCATTTAGAGGCAAATCTGTTTGCTTTAGCAAATGAGATTATTGAGCGCATATATATGCCGAAACCAAGTATCTGTTTTATAGTCGATAAGCCTGTAAAACGAGAGATTTTTGCAGCCGATTTTCGTGATAGGGTAATTCATCATTTCATTTGCAATTACATTTCTCCCATTTTCGAGAAATCATTTATTAACGATAGTTATAGCTGTAGAAAAGGCAAAGGAACACACTACGGTATAAAGCGGATAGACCATTTTATACGCTCATGTTCGTGTAATTACACCAAAGATTGTTACATTCTTAAACTCGATATAAAGGGTTACTTCATGTCGATGAACAAATCTTTGCTTCACGAAAAAGTAAAAAGGGAGTTAATTTGCAATAAAAACAAATTGAGTTTTGATTTAGAACTAATTCTTTATCTTATTGAAAAAACAATCTTCAACGACCCAAAAGAGAACTGTATTATAAAAGGGAAAAAAGCTGATTGGAAAGATTTGCCACAAACCAAGAGTTTGTTTCATGCACAACCCAATTGCGGTTTGCCGATAGGTAATTTAACCTCTCAACTATTTGGCAATATTTACATGAACGATTTCGACCACTGGGTTAAAAAAGAGATGAAGATAAAATATTACGGCAGATATGTCGATGATTTTATTTTAATCCACCAAGATAAAAACTATTTGCTATCGATAATACCAAAAATTTCAGATTTTTTATTTTCAACTTTAAAGCTAACGTTACACCCGCAAAAAATCTATTTGCAACACTATAGTAGAGGAGTGAAATATCTCGGAGCAGTAATTAAGCCGCACAGAATATACATAGCCAACCGCACAAAGGGCAACTTTTATAATGCCATAGAAAAACAAAACAAAATTGCAAGAGAACGCAAGCCAACAAAAGAAGAACAACGAGCGTTTCAAAGCAGTATGAACTCATATTTAGGCATAATTAAGCACTATAAAAGTTACAAATTACGAAAAAACATGATTCAAAAAAATTTAAGTTGTTGGTGGTTGAATTATTTTTACTTGTCTGGAGGGATAGCTAAATTTGAAATGGTTACGAAGCCAGTTAAAACATAGTAAAGTATGGGCGATCCTTGTGGTCGCCCCTTTTTAATGAACAATGCGGAGCGCTCGGTCGCTGAGCGGAGCGTTGTACTTGGTCATTGAGCGGAGTCGAAATGAGCGGAGTCGAAATGAGCGGAGTCGAAATGAGCGGAGCCGAAGCGGTGCACTGAGCTTGCCGAAGTGTGTCGAAGTGAGCGTAGCATTTCGGCAGGCTCAATAACCTCCGAAGTGTTGAAACGCAGTTTGAGACTGATATAAATTGTCTGTAATGGTACTATTTATTTTTGTACTAATGCAAACAAAATAACTTTTCAAAAGAAATCGCCATTCCACAACATTTTCAAAAACTCTAATGCGGGATAAATTTCCACATTGTTCATTCGGCGTGGATATTTATCCAACGAAACAAGGATAAGCCGACAGTTTGGGAATTCCTCCGAAAATGCCATTAGTCCTTTGGTGTGGTGCGATTGCGCTTCGTCAGACGATTTAATTTCGATAGCAACTTCGGCATTTCCGATAATGGCATCTACTTCGTAACCTGACGATGTGCGCCAGTATGAGAGATTTTGTAGCGGTCTGAAATATCCGATGTATGCGATAATTTCTTGCATTATAAAATGCTCAAAAGCGTGTCCAAACTCGGGAGAACCCGGGAAAATGGAGGCTCTTTTCAAGAGGAAATTGGCAATACCAACATCAAAATAGTAGAACTTAGGCGATTGAATAACACGGCGTTTAACGTTTCGGGTAAAAGCGGGAATGGTGTAACCGATAAGCGTTTCTTCTAAAATTGAAAAATACTCTTTTACGGTAGGAGCGCTTACGCCACATTCCGAAGCGATATTGTTATAGTTCAATATTTCGCCATTGCTTAGTGCAGCAACTTCCATAAAGCGAGTAAATGAGTTCAGGTTTCGGGTAAGCGCTTCGGCTTTTATTTCCTGTTGCAGATAATCGCCTACATAAGCGAGAAGTCGGTTTTCAGAATTTTCAACTAAGTAATGTCGTGGCAACATTCCATTGTTACAAGCTTTTACGAGGTTGAAATCGGGAATTTCGGCGCTAACAAACGGATATAGGTGTTTTCGTATAGCTCTGCCACCAAGCAAGTTTGCACCACTTCGACGAAGTTTCCGAGCGCTTGAGCCACTCAGAATAAAACGAAGATGTTGGTTACTTATCAGCCAGTGTACTTCGTCTAACAGAGCGGGGATTTTTTGAATTTCGTCTATAATAATTATCTCATTCTCAGGAAGTAAACTTAACTCTTCGCGCAAAAGCGCTGGACGGCGGTTGTAGCGTGCAAAATCATCTGATTTTAATAAATCAATGTAACGAACATCGGGGAACAACATTTTGAGTAATGTGCTTTTTCCCGTTTGACGTGCACCCCAGAGGAAAACACTCTCGTTTTTTGTCTCTTGGAAGTTTATTTTTCTTGAAAGCATATTCGATTAACGATTTTAGAATATGCAAAGATACAAACTTTTATGCAAATCTAAAGTATAACTTTATTTTTACATGTATTTCTAAAGTTGGACTTTAGATTTACAAAAACTGAAACATGGTTGACACGGATTTAACAGATTAATTATGTCACACCTTCGAGGTTTGGTAAATATTTGTTATTCAATGGACTTCCGAACGACCATTACAACAATATTATTTAGTTTCAAAAATAGTTTTGTACTTTTGTAAAAAAAATAATGAATAACCGTATATTTACCTATAATTATAGTACAGAAAAACTTTTTCAATACCACATAGATACATAGAAAATATAGTTAATTGAAAAGGAAATATTGATACAAGTGTTACATAGAAAACTTGTTTTACACATAGTAATAGTAGCTATGCTACTATAATTATTGTGTAGCTATTTATCCTTACATAAAAAAAACTATGTGACTATGTGGTTATTAATTAAGTAAGGTATTCATTAAAAATCAAGATAAAATGGACAAATTTTCAGACCCAATTGGGAGATTAATGGGATTGCGATACAAATCTCACCCCTGGCACGGAATCGCTATCGGTGAAAACGCACCCGAAGAGGTTACAGCTTTTATCGAAGTTGTGCCTACCGACACTGTAAAATATGAGATTGATAAAATAAGTGGTTACTTGCGCGTTGACCGTCCTCAAAAATTCTCGAACGTGGTTCCGGCACTATACGGTTTTATTCCTCAAACCTTTTGTGGAAAGAGGGTTGGTGAATATTGCGGTCAAAAGGCAGAAAGAACAGGAATCGTTGGTGACGGCGACCCAATGGATATTTGTGTATTAACTGAAAAAGATCTTTCACACGGCGATTTATTAGTAAATGCAATTCCTATCGGCGGATTCAGAATGATTGATGGTTCTCAGGCAGATGATAAAATAATTGCTGTTCTAAAAAATGATACAATATATGGACATTTCGATTGTATAGACGACCTTCCAGAAATTGCAATTAAAAGATTGGAACACTATTTCCTAACCTACAAGGATATGCCGAATGAAGACAGAAATACAGAAATCACACACACATATAAACGTGACGAGGCATTACATATAATTCGTCTTGCTGTAGAAGATTACAACGAAAAGTTCGATAACATTGGATTAATGCTGTAGCAATGAGCAATGAACAATGAGCAATTAAGTGCCTGATTTTCAATTGGTAGCCATAGTGTTTTTGACTCTGACACTGTGACACTCAAAAAACACCTTATTATTATGTTTGCATGGCGTGTAAGTAGTGGGTGATAAAAGTGTGCTAACAAACTAAAGGTTAGTCAATTGCCACGCCTTTTAAGGCGTGGATCAAGTGAACAGACAATATTGGGCTTTAGCCCAAACTTACCGTATTTTAAAAATTCTGAAACGAACATACCAACCTTTTATGAAGGTACAAGGTGAAAGGAGCAAGGAGAAATTCTTTTTTATCTTTTCAAACTTTCTACTTTTAATTTTTAACTATACTGCATGTGAGTTACATACGACCTTAGATCGAAAAATTATAGGCGTATGAAAGTTATAAATCTTAATAAAGCACATTATGTTTTGTGCTGTTACACAAACCAAACGAATATAAATTTAGGCTAAAGCCAATTAACATTTTACCGATTTTCAACGCCTTAAAAGGCGTTGCTATTGAAACTATAATATATTAGGTATCAGCGAATTGTAGAGATGTCATGATATGGTGTTTCTACGTTTTTAGACGCCATGACATGATGTCTCTACATTAAAAACGCAACCCACGTTATTCATAATATAGCACATTGCACATTGTTAATTGCTAATTGCATACACCGCCTACATTATTTTTTTTGTCGCCTTGATAAGCTGTAAATGTCTGTTCTTCTGTCTCTTAGGTTTCTTACGCTTCCGAATTGGTTTAGCTCGTTTAGCAAATCTAAATCCACATCGGCAATAAGTATCATTTCTGTGTTGGGTGTGGCTTCGGCTTTGACGCCGTTGGTTGGGAATGCGAAATCGCAAGGTGTGAAAACCATAGCCTGACCATACTGTATGTCCATATTGTGAACATTTGGCAGGTTGCCCACACATCCCGCGATGGCAACAAAGCACTCATTTTCAATGGCACGCGCCTGAGCGCAGTGTCTTACACGTGAGTATCCGTTCTGTGTATCGGTTAGGAATGGGACGAAAAGAATTTGCATACCCTCGTCGGCGAGTAAGCGAGGAAGTTCAGGAAATTCTACATCGTAGCATATCAGTATTCCGATTTTTCCGCAGTCGGTGTCGAAAGTTTTTACTATATCGCCACCTAACATTCCCCAAACGCGGGCTTCGTCGGGCGTAACGTGAATTTTTTCGTATTTGTCACGCGAGCCGTCCCGGTGGCAGAGATATCCAACATTGTAAAGACGGTTGTTGCGCAATTTAGGCATACTTCCTGTTATAATATTGATATTGTACGAGATAGCTAACTCGGACATGTGGTTTACTATATCGTCTGTGTATTTTGCAAGCTCGCGAATGGCATTAGGTTCGGAAAGATGGTTGTATTTCGCCATCAACGGAGCGTTGAAAAATTCAGGGAATAGTGCAAAATCGCAATGATACCCAGAAACGGCATCAATAAAAAACTCGGCTTGCTGCATCATGTCGTCCAAATCTTTGTACGGTCGCATTTGCCACTGAATAAGCCCCAGACGGACAATCTTTTTTGCGATGGAGGCTTCGTCGCTTGGTTCTTCGTAATAGATGTTGTTCCAACGCATTAGCACGGCATATTCGTTACTCTCTTCGTCTCCTCGCAAATATCCGCGAAGTATCCGAACGGCTTGAAAGTTGTTCGATATTTGGAAATTTAGAACGGGATCGTCCATCTCTTTCAGACGCACTCGCCTGATATATTCACGTGGCGAAAGTTTGTCGGCGTAGAGATGATAATTGGGCATCCGTCCTCCGAAGATGATGGATTTCAAGTTTAGTCGCTCGCAAAGGTCTTTGCGGTAGTCGTACATACGTCTGCCTAATCGAAGACCTCTGTACTTTTCGCTTACTAAAACTTCGATACCGTATAGCACATCGCCATTTGGAGTGTGTGTGCTGAAGTTGTCGCCGATGATTTGTTTGTATGTGTGGTTATCGCCATATTTTTTATAATCTACGATAATGGAGAGTGCGCATCCTGCCAACTTTCCGTTGACTTTAATGACTATTTGACCTTCCGGGAAAATATTTATTAGCTTTTGAATCTGCTCTTTTCTCCAGTATCCATCTGGTCCGTCTGAGTAGATATCAATCATTATCTGCTTTAACTCGTCGTAGTCGTCAATGCTTAGGTAGCTTAATTCGATGTTTTCGATATTACTTAAATCCATATTTAATCAATTAACAATTAGCAATGTGCAATTTACCACTCTGCGAGTGATAGGGTGTGTTTTCGCACATTAGGTTGGTTTGGTTTGCTGTTTGATGGGATTATATATCACCCCTTCGGGGTTAATCATTTCCTTTTTTCTGTATCTATAATCTTGTCATCCCTTCGGGATTGACAGTTATAGCAACTTGGAATAGCTCAAAGATACGATAAAAGTTCTGAAAACACAAGGTTTTTTGATTTATCAAAAAAGGTGTTTATGTTTCAATTACTTAAAGCATAAACACCTTGCATCTTATAACTTTACCATTAATTTAATCCTAAGCTTTTAATATAAGCTTCGTTGTTCGAGGGTCGTCCTAAAAACTCTTCAACCGCTTTTACGGCGTCACGTTGTTTGCCGTTTGATAAAATAAGTTTGCGGAAGCGTAAACCTGTGTTTAAATCGAGTAAGCCGTTTTTCTCGAACTCGGTGAACATATCTTGTGCGTAAACCTCTGCCCATAAGTATCCGTAATAATAGACAGGATGCGTGTTTATATGTATCCAGCTTGCTTGTGGGTGTGTTCCCTCAACGTAGAAATTCATAATGCCAAGTTCTTTGTCAATTTTACGCCATAACTCATCTGTGTCTAACGGTTTTTCAGGATTATAGAGGTTGTACAGGTTCATATCGTAAATGCAGTTCCTTAATGAGTTTAGTGCAAAATAGCCCGATGATACGTTTTTAGCAGATACCATATTATCAAATAGCTCTTTAGGCAACACTTCGTTTGTTTTATAGTGTTTTGCAAAACGCTTTAGAATGTCGTAATCCCAAGTCCAGTTTTCGAATATTTGTGACATCGACTCTACAAAATCGGTTTTTGCTCTGGCTTGTAGAGCAAATTCGCCGTCGTATGACATTCCATCAACGATGTGTCCAAATTCGTGAAACAGTGTATTAAGCTCTTTGAAGCTTATAAGCGATGGCAATTCGTCTGTTGCAGGAGTGAAATTTCCTAACAGCATTGAAATGGGTATTTGATATCCCCCTGCTGTTTTTTTGCCAGCGGTTAGCCGAACACCATAAAACCACGACTCTTTATTTGGACGTGGAAACAGATCCAAGTAAACACGACCTTTTAATGTGTTGTTGTCATATACGTCGTACATCAAAACATCGGGGTGCCAAACCGATGCGTTTTCGATTTTACGGAACTCAAGCCCTAACAGTTCGTTGAATATATCAAGTATTCCCTGTAAGCATTGATTTATAGGCAGATACTCTCTTACCTTTTCGTAATCGACATCAAACTTTGTTTTTAGAATCTGATTGTTGTAGTAGGCTATATCCCACGGCTCAAGCTTACAGTTTTTGTTGCCTGTTTCGGTAGCTTTTACCTGTCTAAGCTCTTCAATATCCGCTTTGGCTTTCGGTTTGGCTCTTTCAACCAAATCGTTAATAAAGTTCCAAACGGTTTCGGGGTCTTTTGCCATTTTGGGGACTAAATTGTAATCTGCGTAGGTTTCATATCCCATTACTTGTGCAAGCTGGTAACGCTTTTGAACCAAGTTGTTTAGTAAATCCAAGTTTTTATCGGCTGCACGTGTGTTGTATTTTACGAAAAACTCTTTGCGAGTATTCTCACAAGCTGCACTTTTCAAAATCGGGTCGCGATTAGCGTTGATAACAGGTATTTCGTAGGTGTTGTCCGCTTTTTTGTATGTGTTTTTGAAATTTTCGGGAAGTCCTTCGGCTCCTTTTTCATCAACAACAACGGTTTCGCTTGCAGAGTTCATGTTGTTGGAATATTCTGATGTTAAAAGACCAATCTCTTTTGTTAGTTTCTCATATTCAGCGAGTTTCTCTCCGTCTAAGTTTACACCCGATTGGGTAAAATGTAGAATCAAATCGTCAACGAATATTTTTCTGTGACCTTGCAAGTTTTTGTACTCATCTGTTGACAGGAAGGCTTGCATTTTGTCGAAAATCTGTTTGTTTGAATAGAGCACAGTCGATAGAGAATCGAGAGCTAAATGCCCTTTCAAACCAACTTCTCGCGACAGTGAGTCGGGAGAAGTCCAATAGAGCATAAAACAGTTGTTGTCTGCAGTGTAAATTGTGCTGTAGATGTTGTCTAAAGCAACAAAAATTTTGTCAAAAGTAATTTCATTGCAATTCTTCAACTGTTCAATTGCTTCGCTCATAGTTTTAAGCGTGTGATTTGCATAATCTTCAATGTCTTGTGCCGTAACTTTGGCATAATCAATAGGTTGATTATCCTTGACAAAGAAGGGGTTTTTGGAACTTTGGTCTTGGGGCGAACATGCCACCAAAATAGAGAACATAAGTAGATAGTTAATAAATTTCATAGGTTGCTTATTTAGTGATTTTATTCAAACAAAGCTCAAATTTACCCATTTTTTATGTTAAATACCATAACACAGACACAAAATCGAAAATAAAGTGGCTCCGTTTTTGTTAACTTTGCCGTTTATAAACTATAATCAATGGGACATTTAAGACAAAATCCTATGTACAAGTATCTTATGATGCTTGTTATTACGGCAAGTGCAGGATTACAGGGTTGGACAGTACTTTACACAAATTTTGCTAAAGAGGTGGCAGGTGTCAATGGGTTTCAAATGGGTGTTTTACAGTCGGTTAGGGAGCTGCCCGGATTTCTTACTTTTTTGGCTATTTATGTTATGCTTGTTATTAGGGAGCATCGTCTTTCGGCATGGTCAGTAATGTTAATGGGATTTGGTGTAGCCATTACTGGTTTTTTCACCTCTTTTGGCGGGATTATTTTCGCAACTCTTGTAATGTCAATAGGTTTTCATTTTTTTGAAACAACTAATAAATCGCTTACAGTTCAGCACTTTAATCAATCCGACACTGCAACTGTTTTTGCACGATTACGGGGTTACGGAGCATTAGCAAACATAGCTGTTGGAGCATTTGTTTGGGTTTTGACAGTTGTTTTACCATACAAAACAATCTTTCTTCTGTTAGGTATTTTCGTTTTTGCTTCTGGATTTTATATGCTTATTAAAGATCCATTGAAAATAACGAAAGAGTATCAGGTTAAAAAGTTGGTAATTAAGAAGAAATATTGGCTTTATTATGTTTTAAATTTTATGACCGGGGCAAGGAGGCAGGTGTTTACGGTTTTTGCCATATTTCTGTTGGTAGAGCGTTTTGAGCTTGGTGTTTCCACTGTTGCAGGAATATATGTCGTAAACTATGCTTTAACATTTTTGTTAAATCCGCAAATATCGAAAGCGATTGATAAATACGGTGAGCGTGTTGTGCTATCGTTAGAAAGCATTAGTCTTATAGTTGTGTTTTTAGGTTATGCTTTTATTCCAAATGTTTATGTGGTTGTAGGCTTGTTTATGCTCGACAGTGTTTTTATGAATTTCAGTATTGGCATTAACACATACTTGCAAAAAACCGCAGACAGAAAGGATTTAGGTTCCCTGACAGCCGTTGGGTTTACTATAAATCATATATCAGCAGTTATCATACCTCTTTTTGGTGGCGCGCTGTGGCTTATAGACAGAAAGTTACCTTTTTTGATAGGGGCGGGGCTGACTGTGGTTTCGTTTATGTTTATAAGGAAAATCAAGGTAAAAGCAATCAGCAGTTAGAACACAGATGACACGGATTAGACGGATTTACACAGATTGATTTGAGTTGAAAGCAAATAGTAATTAATAGGTGGAGTATCAATTAATTGCCACGATTTTTAAGTTGTGGATAAGATTGTCACAAATATTTTTTGGGCTTTAGCCAAATCCACTTTATTATTGGGTTTTGAATTTTTAATAGATTTAGGCTAAAGCCAACTTTAATACCGATTGGACAGCTACTATAGTCCAAACTTCGCTATCGCTCTTTTGAACTATGTATCTGTAGCATCGGTATTTACAATTGTAGAATTTTAAAAGATTGGACTATTTTTAAATTACAATTTGTATAAAAAGTATATTCTATTACCTTTGCAATACCATTGGGACATCTACTATAGTCAAAACTTCACTATAGTTTGTTTGAACTATGTATCTGTAACATTGGTATTTATCCCTAACTCCGCTCAATGCGTAGTCGAGGTAAACCATTGTAAAATTTAAAAAATATTGGACTATTTTTAAATTACAATTGGTATAATAACCGATTTTAAAAGATGAATATCGCATACGTCATAATTGTATTAGTAACAATAGCCTTTTCTGCCTTTTTCTCGGGAATGGAGATAGCTTATATCTCATCGAGCAAACTTAAAATAGAAATAGAACGAAAAAAAAACAGATACTTATCGGCAATAATGGGTGTTTTCGTAAAAAATCCAGCGCAATATATTGCAACAATGCTTATTGGAAACAACATTGCACTCGTTATATATGGAATTTTTATAGCTTTAATACTCGAACCATACATTGAAATATTTATTTCTGGCGACTGGTTGGTTATGTTTACTCAAACAATTATCTCTACCATTATCATACTAATAACGGGAGAGTTTACACCTAAAATTTTATTTCGAATAAATCCAAATAGGATTTTGCGATTTTTTGCCGTTCCCGGAATGTTTTTTTACATTATATTTTATCCCATTGCAAAAATTACTACATACATTTCTAATTTCTTTTTAAGAATAATAGCAGGGAGAAAATCCACAATTACAGATGCAACGTTGGCTTTTGATAGATATGATTTAAGCGATTTACTTACACAACATCAGTCAATAACAAACAATCCTACTACATCAAAGCAAAATGTTAAGATGTTTCGCAACGTTCTCGACTTTCACGACATTACCACACGCGAGTGTATTGTGCCTCGTAATGAGATAGTTGCTATTGATATTTCTGATTCAATATCTAACCTTACCAATAAGTTTGCAGAAACCGGATTTTCAAGAATTCTTGTTTACGAGAACAATATCGACAACATTATAGGATATGTTCACACAATTGACATGTTTTCAATGCCAGAAAGCATAAAAAGCATTGTACACCCCGTATTAATTGTTCCTGAGACTATGCCAGCCAACAAGTTGCTGAAAAAACTAATCAAGCAAAGAAAAAGCATAGCATTAGTAGTCGATGAGTTCGGAGGAACCGATGGCGTGGTCACCCTCGAGGATGTTCTTGAAGAGATAATAGGGGAAATTGAGGATGAACATGATACAAATCAGTTTGAAAATCAAAAGATTGACGAAAACAAGTATCTTTTATCTGGCAGATTGGAAATAGATATGTTAAATGAAAAATATAGATTAGGCTTCGAAGAAAGTGAACAATATGAAACACTTGCTGGATATATTTTATATCATCATAGAAATATACCTAAACAGAATCAAGTAATTACAATACAAAACTATAAATTTAAGATTGTGCGAGCCTCAGGCACACAAATTATTACTGTCGAATTAACAATTTTGTAAAAAGAAGTTACAAAAAACTATCCCTTTTGCACAAATCAATCATTTTTATTACTTTCGTGCCCTCAAATAATATGTTAAACTTTATAATTTAATAATATGCCAGCATTAGAAAAGATACGTAATCGTTCAGGATTACTAATAGCAGTGGTGGGAGTAGCTCTACTCGCTTTCATCCTTGGAGACTTTTTCTCAAGCAGAAATGCTTACAGAGGACAGCCCGATATAGCCGAAATTAATGGTGAAAAAATCTATTACGTCGAATATCAACAGAGAGTCGATGAAACCGTAGAAAACATGAAACAGCACTCGGGACAAACCTCATTAGACGACAGAACTTATGCCCAAATTCAGGACCAAGTTTGGGACCAACTTGTTAATAAGTTGATTATGAGTAACGAATTAGAAAAACTTGGCTTAACAGTATCGAGTGAAGAGTTGTTAGACATGGTTAAGGGCAATAATATACATCCTGAAGTTCAAAGTATTCCTATATTCCAAAATCCTGAAACAGGAACCTTTGATCCTTCACGCGTAGTCCTATTTCTTCAAAACTTAGATGCAGATAACACAGGGCGTTCACGTCAAGCATGGATGTCATTTGAAGAATTTTTGCTACAGCAACGCGAAAATGACAAATACTATTCAGTAATAAATAAAGGAATATATGTAACCGACCTACAAGCAAGATATGCATCTATTGAAAAATCAGCTAAGGTTGATTTGAAAGCCGTTTATGTTCCCTATACTTCAATTAATGACTCACTTGTGACAGTTACCGATAAAGAGTTGAAAGACTATTATAATGCTCATAAAGAGCAATATAAACAAGACTTGTCAATCGATCTTGAGTATGTACTTTACCCTATCGAAGCGACTGACACCGATATTGAAGCAATAATTAAAGAGCTAAAAGACATTCAAGAAGAGTTCGCATTGGTTCAAGACAATCAAAACTACGTCAGCGCTAACTCTGATGGTTCATACGATGGCAAATTCTATCGTAAAAACGAATACAGCAATACTTTTATAGATTCGGTTATGTTTAGCCTACAAGTAGGGGAGATTTATGGTCCGTACAGAGAGGACAATAAATATAAGTTAACAAAACTTGCAGCAAAAGAGATGCAGCCCGACTCTATACAGATAGCAGAAGTGATTCTTGTTCCAAAGAAACAAGAAGATGTCGAGGCAATGAGAAGTCAGGCTGATAGCATAGTTGACCTAATCAATAATGGTGCAAAAATTTCAGATTTTGCCAATTTTAATGAAAATCAGGAATCTATAAAACCTGAGTGGGTAAACACTGAAAGCATTCCATACGGACAATCACTTTTGGCTGTTAAAACAGGCAAAGCTGTTGTTGAAATATTACCCGAAGGATTTCATGTTATTCAGGTTGTTGCACGAGGAAAAGAGGAGCTAAAAATTCAATTAGCTACGCTTGAACGTACAATTAGCGCCAGTGACAATACAAGAACTTTACTATATCAAAAAGCCAACAACTTTGCATCTACAATTCGCACCGCCAGCGATTTTAATGCAAAAGCCGAGGATTTTGGTCTTGTAAAAAGAGTCGCAGGTATGTTGAGTGAAAATTCACGCGAAATTAGAGGTTTAGACAATGCAAGAACTTTAATACGAGAAGCATTCTTTGCAACAGAAGGAACTCTTGTAACATATAGAAACAATAACTCACCAATATTTGAAATAGGAGATAATTATGTTATAGCTCTCTTAAAAAAACGAAATGAAAAGGGATATAAACCAATTGATGATATAAAACCGACCATAGAAAATAACGTAAAGAAACAAAAGAAAGCGAAAACAATAATTGCAAATTTCGAAAGCGCATTGAAAGAAGCAGGTAGTGATATAGAACAACTTGCTAAAGAGATGGAAGCAGAAATTAAAGAGGTAAACTCTCTAACATTCTCTGCGTATAACGTGCCCGGTGGGGTCGGAATTGAACCAAAAATTAATGGAATAGCGTTAATGATGGATAAAGGACAACTATCGGAACCAATCGAAGGAAATAACGGTGTTTATGTCATCTCTGTTGTCGAAAAACACGAACTGACCGATGATGAAATGAGCCTTGATGTAGAGAAATACAATATACGAAGAATACTACAATCAAGGACAAGTTCAGAAATTTCACAAATATTGAAAGACGTAGCTAAAATAGAAGATCACAGATTGCTATTTCAATAGCTAATACCGATTGCATATGATAAGTTTGGGAATTGTCCCAAAAGGTGTGTAAAAATTAAAAGAGACGGAGTTACCCGTCTCTTTTAATTTTCAGTTTGGTGACTTCCAACTCTCAATGCAACCTTAGCTCAGTGCACCGTTTCGACTATGCTCAATACAACTCTTCGCCCAGTGCAAGCATTACTAATTGCTAATTGATTACAAGTTTTCCACTTACTCTTTTCTCTTTTGAAATGATGTTATAGAAATAAATTCCCGACTGTAAATCATTTGTAGAGACTTGTGTTTTATCTGAAAAAGTAAGCGAGATTATTTTGTTACCTTTTATATCATAGAGTTCAAAAATGCCCGTGTTATCAGACAATAACGGTTGAATAGTTATATAAGATGAAGCTGGGTTAGGATAGATATTAACAATAGAGTTGTTAACCTCATCAATGTTTGTTGTTACTTCTGAATAATGTAATGTCAAAGAGTAATATTCATATTGCTGCTCATCGTCCATCTCATAAATATTAAATTGGGTTAACATATTGTTTGTTTCAGGTAATTCCATTTCGTATGGACCCTCGTAAAACATTATAGGGAGTATTAGGTCAGATAAAGCATATGATGTATTGTAAATTAATCCTGCATACACATAAATAACCCACGTATTTTCATTTAAGTCCCATTCATAGACAATTATTTTTGTGATATTATTGTTGCTATCATATGATAACTCTGTTTTAGATAAATATTGCCATTCTTCAGTAGTTATATCGTAAATCCAATCTATTGCAACTATCATGTTATTGTTTTCATTATAACTATACTCTTCTTTATAACTTATAATCCACTGGCTAGAAGATGCATCCCATTCATAGTTTATGTATTGCAATAGATTTCCGTTAATGTCGTAGCTGTATTCATATTTAGAACTATTTAGCCATTGGCTTGAGTAATCATCCCATTCATAATAAACTTCCAAAATTAATCTTGAAATGCTATCATAGGTGTATTCGGTTTTATAATAAAAGATCCAAGTGTCGTTTGCGGGTTCCCAATTATAATAAATTTCTGAAATTAATTTTGAAATGCTATCATAGCTGAATTCAGATTTATTTCCATATTCCCAATTATTACTTTCGGGGTTCCACTCTTCAAACTCAATTTTACTTGTAAAATTTCCCCAAAAGTCATAAGTAAAAACCCGTTCTGAATATTTTAGCCAATTATTATCATAGTCTAATCTATAGCCAAATATTTTCGACAAATAGTCATTGTCATCAAATATGTTTTCAAACTTATGGCTAATTATCCATTGATCATAGTTCTTTTCTTTTATATTAACCTGTGTGTTTTTACCAACCGAATCATAAAAATATATTGACTTATACGATATATCAAACACTGGATGGTTATTAACCGTACTATCCAACTTTTGTTTCAATGGATTTGTCGATTGTTGTTCAAATTTGAGATTTACATGGTTGTTTTTAAAGGTTAATGGGTGGTTTTTCTTTTGATTTATGAAATCAATAAAATTTTGTCCCTGTGCGTTCATAACGGCGAAGAACAACACTGTAAGAATGGTAATTTTTGCTCTCATACGATTATTTATTTAGTTATACTTAAAAGATATTTTTCTGCGATGTAAAAGTTGATGTTTAAACTGCGAATTTATCGAAAATATTTATTTGATGTTTTAATGTTTAACAATATTTCTGTTTTCTTTTTGTAATACCGATTGGACATACTCTATAGTCCAAACTTCGTTATCACTCTTTTGAACTATGTATCTGTAACATCGATATTTACCATTGTAAAATTTTAAAAAGATTGGACTATTTTAAAATTACAATTGGTATAACACATAAGTTTTTAGAACACAGAAAACACAGATTAGACGGATTTACACGGATTAATGGTTTTGAAACATTAAGAAAAAGGCGGTGTCTCATAAGCGCCCAACTGCTGTACTTCGATGGTTGCTGAGCTTGCATTTGGACACTTCTGAGCCACCTTGCCACTTTTTTTGTTAAATGTTACTTTTGAGACAGCCTCTACTTTCCACTTTCCACTTTTACCTTTTAACTTACTTGAGATATTTGTCAAACCAAGCAAAAAACTCCCTCTGCCAAAGGACTGCATTTTGTGGTTTAACAACAAAGTGTGTCTCTTCGGGAAAGATTAACAGTCGTGCTTCTACGTTGTTTAAACGTGCAGCAGTAAATGCTTGAAGTGACTCTGTATAAGGGATACGAAAATCGTATTCGCCGTGGATTATCAATATAGGCGTATCCCAATTGCTTGCAAAACGGTGCGGTGAGTTGGCGTATGAACGTTGCGCAACTTTATTGTCTTTCGCCCAGTATGCCCCGCCAAGGTCGTGATTTGGGAAGAAGGTTTCTTCGGTAGCGCCGTAAAAACTCTCGAAGTTAAACATACCGCAATGGGAGATAAAAGCCTTAAACCGTTTTTGATGACGTCCAGCCAAATAGAAGACTGAATAACCGCCATAGCTTGCACCAACGCAACCTAAACGATTTTCATCAATGCACTCATCTTTTTTGATTTCATCAATTGCTGTTAAGTAATCCTGAATGTTTTGTCCTGAGTAATCTCCTGATATTTGTGAAGTCCACTCTTGTCCAAACGATGGTACTCCGCGGCGGTTTGGAGCAACAATAATATAATCGTTGGCAGCCATAATCTGTAAATTCCAGCGGAACGAGAAGAATTGACTCACAGTACTTTGCGGACCTCCTTGGCAATAGAGCAGAGCGGGATATTTCTTAGATGAGTCAAATTTTGGAGGATAGATAACCCAAACAAGCATCTTTTTGCCATCGGTGGTAGTTACCCAACGCTCTTCAGTTTTTCCCATTGCAATATGGTCGTAAATAGGTTTATTTGTGAAAGTAATTTGCGCCTCCTCTTTGCTCTCACGATTTACAGAGAAAATCTCAGTCGCCATGGCGTGGGTCATCTTTTTGCAAACAAGAGTATTGCCTGATACTATAACACTTTGATAATCATGATGTCCCTCGGTATATTTCTCGATATTACAGCTTTCGATATTTATTGAATAGATTTGATGTGTTCCAATAGTTGGACTAACAAAAAAGAGGGTTTTGCTGTCTGAATCCCAAACCATATCAGAGACGTTTTGGTCGAAATTGGCTGTTAGATAAGTTGTTTCCGAGGTTTCTAAATTGAGAAGCATTAACCGTTCTTTATCAGCCTCATAGCCGGGTGTTTCCATGCTTTGCCAAGCCATATATTTGCCATCGGGCGAAAAGGAGGGATATTTGTCATATCCAAGGTTTTTCTCTGTCAGGTTTTTAGTCTCTTGGGTAGTAATGTTGTATAGATAAATATCTGAATTAGTGCTTGTTGCAAATTTGGCTCCAGTGAATTTTTTGCAAGCATAGGCAATACCTTTGCTATCGGCTGTCCACGAAATATCACCTGCGTCAAAGTATGGCGACATAGGCGAATCCCATGCTTCGTTGGGCATAATATCTTTTCCCTCTGTAACAATTGCGCTGCTTAGTGGAGCAACAAATATATGGCTGTAATAAACATCGTTCCAATGATCCCAGTGGCGCGACATTAAGTCGGTGTAGATACGAGCGTTTGCCAGAGGTAAATCGGGTTGAACGTCAGACAATTCTTCGCCAACTTTAACTTCGGCTGTATAAAGAATTTGCTGCTTGTCGGGCGATATTTTGAAAGCATTTACACCACCTTTTATGTCTGTTATTTTTTCAACACTATTTGTGTTTATTGTTGATTTATACACTTGTGTTGACCCTTCGTGTGTGCTAATAAAAGCAAATGTCTTATCGTCAATCCATTGAGGGTCGAACTGCGAGCCTGAGAGGGTGACAGCCTTTTGTGCCTCTCCTCCATTAACAGGAATTATAAAAAGCGAGGTTCGACTTTTATTGGTTTCTAACTGGTAGTACGTAATTGTGTAAAGTACATTTACTCCGTCAGGCGATAGCTGTACGCTACCAACACGACCGAATTTCCAAAGAATTTCGGGTGTGAGCGCTCCGTTGGCTATTTCGGTTTCGGTAAGTTGAATATTAAATTCAAAGTCACTTTCGGTAGCCTTTTTTTGCTGTGGTTGACATGCTATTATTCCCATGATAGCAAGCAACATCGTGATTGTTAAATTTCTCATGTTTAAGGTTGTATTAAATTAATGAATATCCGCATGAATACCTTACTTAATTAATAACCACATAGTCACATAGTTTTTATATGTAAGGTAAAATAGTTACACAATAATCATAGTAGCAAGCTACTATGTGTAAAACAAGTTTTCTATGTAACACTTGTATCGATATATTCTTTACAATCCTAACACCGATAATTTAGGTGGTTGTTTTTAATATAATATTTTGATGTTAAGACTATTACATGTAAAAAAACAGACCACTTAATTAGATTGTCTATTTTTTTCAATAACAAGCTCATAACAAGATATATACAAGCTATAGACGGGTAATACCGATTGGACATACACTATAGTCCAAACTTCGCTATCGCTCTTTTGGACTATGTGTCTGTAACATCGGTATTTACCATTGTAAAATTTTAAAAAGATTGGACTATTTTAAAATTACAATTGGTATAATTTGACAGAGTTAGGGTTTCAATTAATTATATTTTCTATGTATCTATGTGGTGTTGAAAAAGATTTTTCTGTTCTATAAATATAGGTAAATATACGGTCATTCATAAAATTTAAAAAATATTGGACTATTTTAAAATTACAATTGGTATAATTTGTAGATTTGCAAAAATGAATAACAAAAAGCTTTATATAATTGCTGGTTGTAATGGCGCGGGTAAAACAACCGCTTCATATACGGTTTTGCAAGGAATTTTGGGATGTAAAGAATTTGTTTATGCTGATACAAAATAATCCATTAAATTTGTAGTATTACCTTAATATTTTAATATGTTTTATTAATGCAGCAGAATAATAATCATAATACAGAGCGTGACATTTGGAAAGGTAACTTTATATCACGATTTTTTGCGTGGTGTAGCGGTGCAAGACTCTATTTGTTAAAGCATTGTCCAACAGAAATTAATGTTTATTTAGGAATTGGTATAATAGTATTTTTTACAGGGGTTTTGGCAGCAATCTCAGGAGGGTACGCTATATGGATGATATTTGAAACAACGTGGGCAGCAATTGCATTCGGAGCATTTTGGGGATCGATAATATTTTTTCTCGACTGGTATTTGGTGGCTTCGCTACGAAAGGAAAAAATGTTGTGGAAAGAGCTTGTTATGGCTTTTCCACGATTAATATTATCAATACTTATAGCTATTGTTGTTTCAAAACCCATTGAAATGCGGCTATTCGAAAGAGAGATTGAATCGAGAATGGCTCTTTCACAGCTTGAGCAACGTCAACAAGCTGATAGTGTGCTTAAAACCCAATTTTCGGAGATTGAGAATTTAGTCAACGCAAACAGCTCTTTGCAGGGTAAAATAGACGAACTTACCCAAAGACGTGACCAACTGTTTTCAATGTATATTGCAGAGGCAGAAGGCACTGGTGGCACTGGTATAGTAGGTAAAGGATCTGTATTTAGAGAAAAAAAGGCAGAGTATGAAAAAGCCGAATCAGAACTTAAAGACGCCAGACTGCGATTCTTCCCACAAATTGAACAAAACAATGAACGGATAAAATTTTTACAGAGAGAACGAGACCAACTATTAACTACTAATCAGATGATTATAACTCGTACTAAAGGTTTCCTTTCAAGATTCCGTAGCATGAGTTTATTACAAGCAGAAGATCAAAAAGTAGCCGTTGTCTCTTATTTTATTCTCTTATTATTTATATTAATTGAAATATCGCCGATATTTGTAAAGCTCATATCAAACCGTGGTCCATACGATGATTTGCTTGCGCTTGAGCAACTTAGAACAAGCGCCGAGGCAAAAAAATCTTATACAAGTATCAGAAACCAACTGCTTAGGGAGTTAGACTTGGAACATGAAATGATGCAAGCTGAAATATCTATTCACCAAGCTGCAAGTAAGGAGTCGGTTGAAATGTTAGCTGATGCGCAAAGAGAAATTAATTCTACAAGAATACAGAAATGGAAAGAGTATCAGTTGGGCTTAAATAGTAACAGGATCACTGGGGATAGACCTGTTCTTATAGACTTTTTACGTAAAACAAATGTGGAGGATTATGAAGAAAATATGAATGATTCTCAACCGGAAGAGAAGGATCTTGACACCGAAAACCAGTAGGAGTGTTTGTTGACCTCTTTTTAAATATTGTTAGCAGTATTAGAATAAATTTATACTTCTACAAATTTTAAATTGAAATTGATCATTTCAGCTAACTCCCTACCAACATCTAACATATCCTCATCACCTTTCTCGTAATGCCATTCTAAATAGACATTCAATCCGTCTTCATGCATCTTGTTTAGTAGCAGCATCATATCAAGAATATATTTTGCAGATGAAGAGTTAAAATATGAAAATTTAATTTTAAAAACTGCTGCATTTTCTTTAAATCTTTCAATATAATCAATACTATTAGCATTGAGTTCCGCCAACCAATCAAGTATAGGTAAGTAAAAACTTCTGACATCTTCTGGTCTTGAGCAACCATTAATTTCAAATCGGTTACTTTTAATATCAAAAATCACTTGTGGCGTAGATGCCGTTTTTTCAAATACAATGGGTTTCATTTTGTTTTTTATTTATTATTCAATAATATTACAAAAATAATAAAAAAATATGTTTTACGTATCATGCTTATCGCGATAAAGTAAAAAGGTAGATTCAACTAGCAAATTCAAATTTTTATTTACAAATTTACAGAAAATATTGAATTGTACTGATAAAATCATCGCAAAATTTATACCGATTGGATAGCTACTATAGCCCAAACAAACGATAGTGAAGTTCGTGAGCTTCACGAGTTCTTAGACCGAAAAAATTATAGACGTATGAAAATTTTATTGCTAGTTGTAGGTAAAACTTCAGAAAAATGGCTTCAAGAGGGCATAAATAATTATGTAGCTCGCATTAATAATTATGTTGAGTTTGAAGTAGAGGTAATACCAGATCACAAAAATAGAGGTAAAATTGATGTTGAAAGATTAAAAAAAATTGAAGGAGAAAAGATTTTAACATCTGTTAATGAAAAAGATGTTGTTATTCTTCTTGATGAAAAAGGGAAAGAGTTTAGTTCGATTAAGTTTGCGACATGGTTAGATCAAAATTACTACATTACCTCAAAAAGGTTAGTTTTTGTTGTTGGTGGAGCATACGGTTTTAGTAATTCGGTTTACGATAGCGCTAATCATATAATTAGACTTTCATCGATGACATTTTCACATCAAATGGTGCGGCTGTTTTTTGTAGAACAGCTTTACAGGGCATTTACAATTATTAAAAATGAACCGTACCATCACTAATACCGATTGGACATACACTATAGTCCAAACTTCGTTATCACTCTTTTGGGCTATGTGTCTGTAACATTGGTATTTACTATTGTAAAATTTTAAAAAGATTGGACTATTTTAAAATTACAATTGGTATTACAAGCGGTTGAAAAGCTGAATTTTTTATCTGTTTTTTTGACCTTGCATTTAAATACGTTCGTCAAACAAGCTGGTTTGTTAGCCAAAATCGAACTTTTTTTGCGCAACTTTATAGATAATCGGGCGTATTATTGTCAGTAAATATGTGTTTAAAAACGATTTCCGAAAATGTTGTTTTTTGCCAAATAATATGTTTGAATTGAAAATAACTAATTGTGAAAATAAACATGTAAACTACCGTAAGGATGAAAAAAGCACATCATTTCAACTTTACCAACTTTTAATTAAAATTTACATATGAGACTTGTTTTTTCCGCTATTTCGTTGATGTGGATAGGTGTAGTGACATTTTTATCTTTAATGAATCCCACTTATAGTGAAGTATCGCTTTTTCCTAACAGCGATAAAATAGTTCACTTTTTAATGTACGGTATTATGGCTACGTTTTTCCTATCTTGTTTACAGTTTGAGAAAGGTATTTCGCAACCAGTTATATTGTTAACTGCTATTGTTGCTGCAATTGTTTTAGGAGGATTGATGGAGTTGGCACAAGAGTTTTTGACGACTACGCGTCATGCTAATTTTGGAGATTTTATAGCAAACGGCGTTGGGGCGATAGTCGCTGCTCTGGTATATAAACGTTGGTTATGGAAAGCAGTTGGGCAAAATTTTGCAACAGCAGTTGTAAAACAATAAATTTATTATGAATATCCGCATGAATACCTTACTTAATTAATAACCACATAGACACATAGTTTTTTTATGTAAGGTAAAATAGCTACACAATAATCAGGCGGTGCGCTGAGCGTAGTCGAAGTGTACAAGGTAAAAGAGGGGAACGGGGCGGTGCGCTGGGGTACGGTCACTGAGTTTATATTTCGACAAGCTCAATAACCGTCGAAGTGACCGTCATAGGAGATATTAGGTGGCTTCGATAAACTCAGCCACAGGGAACGGTCATTGGGCGAAGTATTTTGGATTTTACTTCGACTTCGCTCAGTACATCGCTATCTGGTTTGTGCCACCCTAAGGGTGGGATTGTGTGCTGTTGCACACCCATAGGCTCGCGCCTATGGTTAATCATATGTTGTCCTACGGACAAAGAACAAGCGCTAATCCAAAAATATGAATCTTCAAAAATCAACTATATAATAAAGACGAAGTCTTTCCTAAATGTTTCTTAACTCCTTAATGGTTATTTAGTTAACGTTCACCAACCACCATCCAAAAATAACTTAGACTTTTTCAGTGAACCCTATGTATCTATGTGGTTTTGAAAAGGATTTTTATGTTCAATAAGTATAGGTAAATATACGGTTATTCATAAATTTATTTGTCAAACAATTCTGCAGATAGTTGCATTATCGGTAGGTTTCATCTCTATGTAATCAAACTGTGTGATTAGGCTTATTCCTGGAGTTTTGCCAATTTCAAAGCTGCCGAATTTTTTGTCAACACCTAGTGCTTTGGCGCCGTTTAGTGTTCCCCATTTAAGTAGCTCGTCAAAAGAGAAATTTGTCTTTTTGAGCAAAAAAAGTATTTCGTTTAATATTGACAAATCGGTATTTGAAGACAAACTATCAGTCCCAATACAGATGGGAATTTTATCACTCCACTGGCTGTAATCGGGTAAAAGATTGTTAATAAATATATTAGAACGAGGGCAGGTTACGGCAAATAGAGATATGTTGTTTTTTTGGGCAATGTTAAGGGCTATATCCCAATCTTTTGCCGTGGCATGAGTATTATGTACCGTTAATACCCGGCTGTTTTTAATATCTTGTAACATTAATTGAAATGGGTGTTCGGTAATATTTTCAATATCACTAGCGTCTAACGAATGAAAAATAGATTTTAGTGATTGTTTATTATCGCTCAAACTCTCCTGTTCTATGCTGTTCTCTAAAATGTGGATACTAAGAAGTTGATTATTCTCGGTTGTACAAATTTTTTGTAAAAGGCTTTTGCTCAACGAGTAGGGTGCATGTGGCGTTATAGTAGCGGCTAAATTTCTTTGTTTATAAGCATCGCAAATAGATACACCTTTATTGTAAATATCTGCCGATTTTTGTTGTGCCAGTCCGAATAGTTCTACAAAAGTATGATAATAAATTTTGCTCGAACTCTTTATCTCTAACGTATCAAGAGTATTGCTAATGTCGCCTACAGCTACAATGCCTTGATTGTACATCAGCCTATCGTATTGTTCGGCATATTCGGTAATTTCTGATATTTCGGTTTTAGGTCGTGTCAAAATCGATTGCAGGAAGTTGCGCATGCCAGCGCCTTTTTTGAAAAAGCCTTTAAGATGTGACAACTCTAAATGTGTGTGTGCATTTACGAACCCGGGAACAATTACACCATTGTAATATTCGCATCCTTGCTCTTCGATCATCTCTCCGCCATTATCTTTTATTTTAACGATAGTATTGTTGTCGTCTAAATATAAAACACCGTATTTTATTGGTTGAGTGACAATTGGATAAATATATGTAGCGGCTATTTTTCTCATTTCTCGTTTTTATAAATAATTTTAACTTCTTTTGTACCTGTTTGTGACTGATTGTCAATAAGTTTTTTAATTGCTCCAAAGTGTAGTCCACATTCGAGGCATTTGTCGTGATATGGATTGCGTTCTGTTCCGCAAGCGGGGCAAACGTTTGGGTTTTTAAGCCACTCCAACTGTTCTTTTGTAGCTTTTTCGGGTAAAAACTTTAAACTTTCGGGTATAACTGAATCAACAATTTTATATACACGCTTGTCGTACACAACTTTAATTGCAATAAGTACTAGTGGAACAAAAAACAGTAGCATTATCCACACTCCCAATGGTAAAAGCCTGAAAAGCAACGCAATAATTATTACACTTATAAATGCATAACTAAACAGATTGGGTATTTTAGTTTTATAATTAATTCCGTTATCAGTAACAAACAAACTGATATTCATCTGATTATCTCTTATTGTAGCATGGATATTGTTAGTGGTGTTTTCATTAACTTCGATATCAAAACCTTTGTTTTTACACAGTTCTTCTATACTGCATAGCTCAGGTGTAGAGTTTGTTTCTATAAACCCACTAATTGTCATACTTAAGTTGTTTTTGCCACGCTCGGCTTAAATTACTTTTTGTTAATAAAGTACCTTCTTAGTTCCATCTCGGTATATGGCTCTGGTATAGAGTCGGAGTTGTTTATTTCGCGTTTTATAAGTCCCACATTTGGTGCGTACGATTCGCGATATACCCACGAATTTTCATTCTCTTGTCCGATATATTCAACAACCACTATAACGGAATCGAATACTGTTTGACCGCTCGTGCCTACACCCTGTGACAAAGTGATTGATGCAGATGTTTCAACCACCTTCCTGTAAACCTCTTTTCCTTCCCAGTGATTAACTACCCATGCTGCACCGGGCGTTGTTTTTAGTAGGGTTTTGATTGGCATAAGCGTGTTGTTTTGTGTAATATTATACTTAAAAACATATTCGTTGTTAATGCGAGGAACGAAAACAAACTCTGACTGTGCCATATTTCCCAACTCTTTGTAATATATGTGCTTGTGATATCCCGGATCTACTTTTTCTGTTGTTCCATTAGAGTAAACCCAATAGCTTTCAGGATATGCCGGAAAATATTTTTCGGGGAAAATAAATGGATAATTGGTCTCTTCGCAACCAAATGCAAACAAGAGTATTATCGCGATAAATATTATATTTTTCATTATGGTTATGATTTTTCAGGAGTCTCTTTTTTAATCAGGAAACCTTTGTTTTTATAGTAAATGTATATCAGTAATCCTATTCCGAACAAAGCAAACGGAAGACTTAACCACTGTCCAATATTCAAGACCATATTGGCTTCACGTGCAACTTGATCTTCTTTGATAAACTCTACCAAAAATCTCATGGTAAACAGCAATGTTAAAAATAGTCCAAAAAGTACGCCGTTGGGCATTTGTTTGTGCTTTGAGACGAATAGTTTGTACAGCAAAAAGAAGATTAATAGCGCAGCTAAGCCTTCATAGATTTGCGTTGGATGTTTTGGAACTGTCTCTCCTGCTCTGACAAAAATAAATCCCCATGGCAGCGTAGTCTCAATTCCGTATATTTCGCTATTAAACAGATTGCCCATTCTGATTAATAATCCCCCTAAAGCTACAACCACAACCACACGGTCGAGAATATTTAACATAGGTATTTTGTATTTTCTTGAGAATAAAAACAGAGCCGTCAAAATACCGACCGCTCCGCCATGACTCGATAATCCGCCATGCCATATTTTCAATATTTCAGAGGGGTTACTGAGATAGTAATCAGCTTCGTAAAAGAAACAGTGCCCAAGCCGCGCCCCGATTACTGTACCTATAAAAAAGTACATGGTCAAGGAGTCTAATACTTTAATACTCAATCCGTCCATTTCAAAAAAACGTTTCAGAATTAGATATCCGAAAAAGAAAGTGGCGGCGAACAAAAGTCCATACCAACGTAAAGAGAATGAACCTATTGTAAATATCTCGGGACTAATATCCCATATGATATAACCTATCATAGTTTGTGTGGTTTTTATTTTATTACCCTAATCTTCATTTTAATATCCTCAACAGGTCTATCGGCTTGTCCTGTTTGTTGTGCTGCTATTGAGTCTATTATGTTAAGTCCTTCGACAACTTCGCCAAAAACTGTGTAACTGCCGTCTAAGTGTGGAGTTCCTCCAATTTGTGAATAGATTTGGATTTGCTCATCGCTATATTTAAAGGGCTTATACTCAGGTGATTTTTCCATCATTTCAACTATTGGATTAATAATTTCGTTGATAGAATCGTATTGCTGGGCTTCTTGAAGCGATCTTAATTTTGCTTCAATTTCTGGGTTTTCTTCAATGTATTTACCAACCAATTGTTGCATTTGTGGCTGATTAATCCGCATTTCCATTGATTTTAATTGTTGAGGTGTTACGGTACTTCCCTGTACAATATAGAATTGGCTTCCCGAGCTTCTTTTTTCCGGGTTAACGTTGTCGCCTTGTCGTGCAGCGGCAATAGCTCCTTTTTTGTGAAACAGATGGGGAACGAACTCAGCCTCGACAGTGTAATTTGGTCCGCCATTGCCTAATTGTTCGCCCGGTTTGGCATTTCTTGAATTTGGGTCGCCACCTTGAATCATAAAATTTTTAATAACACGGTGGAATATCAAATCATCGTAATATTGTTCTGAAACGAGTTTGAGAAAATTGTCCCGATGCTTTGGCGTTTCGTCGTACAGTTCTATTACTATGTTGCCAAATTGTGTTTCAATTTCTACTTTGCTACGTTTTTGTGCTGTTTGGCATTGCACAGAAACAGACATAATTAATAATGTGCTTATTGTTAAAATTCTCATTTTTGTATAGTTTTATGTTTTATTATTAAGATATTTACAGCCTATAAAGATATGAATTAATATAATTAAACAGTGTGCCAAAATTAGCTAAAAAAATATTACGTAACTTTGAGTACTAATAATTACGTCATTTAATAAACCTTCTGATGAAGCACAATACTCTAAATAAACACGAACGCTTAAAAAGCAGAAAAGCTATTGAATGTTTATTGTCCGATGCTCAAACATTTACTCTTTTTCCTGTTAGGGCACTATTTAAGGTTTTTCCAGGTGACGATACTGAGCCTCTGAAAGTGTGCGTAAGTGTGTCGAAACGCAAGTTTAAACGTGCTGTTGATAGAAACAGGCTTAAACGTCAGATGCGCGAAAGTTGGAGAGTTCACAAGCATGAACTTAGACAAAAGCTAAGCGAAAATAATTTTCGAATGGATGTTATGCTTATCTATATCTCGAACGAGAAAGAGGAGTTTACTAAGATTAATGAAAAAATTGAAGCATCTATAAAACGGCTTATTCAATTAATACCGATTGGACAGCTACTATAGTCCTAACTTCACTATGTTTGTTTGGACTATGTGTCTGTAACATCGGTATTTACCCCTTAACTTCGTTCATGCGGAGTCTGGGGTAAACATTTGTAAAATTTCTAAGTACATGACAAAAATTTAAAATTATTTGTATGTTGTTGTAAATGAACGGTTTGAAAAACATGCAACAAATAGTTTTACTCACTAATCGAGCAGAGCCTAAATACTCCGCTTAAAGACCACTCTTCGACAGGTTCAGTGACTGTGATACGTCGGCTGAGTTTATATTTCGACAAGCTCAATAACCGTCGAAGCCAAAGTCATAGGCGACCTATAATGAAAGGTCGCTTCGACAAGCTCAGCGACCGAGTATGTCGCATTATTCACGCAGGCTATGTTTTCAATGTTCAGACGCATGCATTGTGTCTATACACCCAAATCTCACACACCATCACGTTCAACGCATCATTAATTGTTTTTTTGTCATGTACTAAGGTAAAATTTAAAAAGATTGGACTATTTTTAAATTACAATTGGTATAACAATGTTATGCGCTTAGCGGAGCGTTTCACTGAGCGTAGTATTTCGACAAGCTCAATAACCATCGAAGCGTTGCACTGAGCTTGTCGAAGTGTGTCGAAACACAAACTCAGCAACCATGTTACTTTTGATGGTTGCTGAGTTTATATTTTGACGGGCTCAATAACCACCGAAGCGGTGCACTGAGCTTGTCGAAGTGTGTCGAAGTGTAGCAGTTGGGCGCTTATTAGGCGCCGTCTTTTGCTATCACAATATATAATTAATCAAGTATTGTCACCCAATTGTGTTTATCTGGCAAGTCGCCATATTGAATGCCTACCAATGTTTCATAAAGTTTTAATGAAGTTGGTCCTGGTTTTCCGTCTTTACAATATTTGTAAACAACACCTTTATCCATATCATTAATTTCATTAATAGGGGATATAACTGCTGCTGTACCGCAAGCTCCAACTTCTTCGAATGTTGACAATTCTTCAATATCTACCGGTCGTCTTTCAACTTTTAATCCTATGTCTTCTGCTAATTGTATAAGACTCATGTTTGTAATAGAGGGTAGGATAGAAGTGGATTTAGGTGTAATATAAGTGTTGTTTTTAATTGCAAAGAAGTTTGCAGCTCCAATCTCGTCAATATATCTTCTTTCGCATGAGTCGAGATACATTGGCGAGCTATATCCTTGGCTTACTACTTTAACTGTACCGCGTAGGCTTGCTGCGTAGTTACCTCCAACTTTAAGATCACCAGTTCCAAGTGGGGCAGCACGGTCGCTATCTCTTACTATTGCAATTTTTACGGGGGTAAGTCCTCCTTTGAAATATGGTCCAACCGGAGTTACGAATACTATAAACATATACTCTTTAGCCGGTTTAACACCAACTTCTGCTCCTGTTCCTATCAATAGGGGTCTTATATACAAAGATGCCCCGTGTCCATAAGGTGGAACAAATCTCGCGTTGAGTTTAATTGTTTTTACTATCATTTCGTAGAACAGTTTTGTTGGCACTTCTGCCATATGTGTTCCACGAGCCGAGCGTTGCAAACGTTTTGCGTTTTCTTCCCATCGGAATAGACGTACTTTACCGTCTTTCCCGCAATATGCTTTCATTCCTTCGAAAGCTTCCTGTCCGTAATGTAGAGCAGAGGCAGCCATGTGCATCGGGATATACTCTGAACTTGAGACTTCTATTTCGCCCCATTTTCCATTACGATAGTAACAGCGAACATTGTAATCGGTTTTCATATAACCGAATCCAAGTTTGCCCCAATCAATATTATTTTCCATGTTTATTGTTTTAAAGTTATCAATACACAAAGATAACATAAATTGTTGTAATTGTAAGAAAAAAAAAGTGTTTCACAACTTGTTTTTGTATTTAGTTGTGAAACAGAGGTGTTTTTATGTAGTGATTACTTTATAAGTCGATTAAGCTAATGCTCCGTATTTAATTATATCGCTTCTTGGTGGTACTACCATTATGGGGGAAGATGTGTTCAGTTTTTCATCTTTACTAATCCACTTATTATATTGCTTCAACATCATTACAATTATATCGGCGTCAATAAGTTCGGTAAATCTGAATGTTTCAGTTTTGAACGGTTGTTTTTTCTTTGCTGTTTTAATACCATATATTATACCGTGTTTGTCTAACATTTTCTTCGTGAAATAGATATTGTTAGCCATATCTTTTTTCATAAATGAATCGGTAATAAATGGCTTAATCATATTAACGTTACAGTTATAATAACGTGATAGATATATAATCCATGCTAACGATTCTTTATATTTTTTATCATGGTCAACAGGAACAACCAATTCTTTATAATAGTCGTGTCGTGGAGGTTTGCTGGTTACAACAAAAGGAATGTTAGATTCGCTTACTATGGAATTAAAAACCGAATCTTTGTATTTGTTGCCAACAAGAGCATACCTATATGGCAAAACTACAAGGTTAGCATTTACCGATTTTATTTCATTTATGACTAATTTTTTTGAATCTCCCAGCTTTACTACTGCAATGGTGTCTAATTTGGTAGTTTCTTTAATTTCTTTGGCTTTGGTTTCCATTTTTTCCCTCAGAGCGGTCTCTTCTTCTGCAGAAATTCTCTTGTTTGAGCTGAATAAACCTTTCTTTGTACTGATAATTTTTAGAAGCACAATTCCATTATCCATTACACGTGCTAACTGGATTGCATGAGCCAATGAGTACTCTGAACTTTCTGTAAAGTCCCACGGTACAACAACATATTTCTTTTCTGTATCCATGTCTATTTTTATCTAAAATTCCATAGCGAATCAGTCCGCTAAGTTACGAATATTTTCTAATTGTTTATGCTTATTTACATCACGTAATTTTTTTGCTGATTGTGTAAAATATTGGTGCTTTGATATAAAATCAATTTGCACGTCATTCCACTTTTTAATATTGTTTTCAATTGCCTCGTTTTCAACAAGTTCCCGAAACAGCATATTGGAAACAGGCACAAAATCGACTCGACCCAGATAATCTAAGTCAGCGTCACAAATAATTTCTTCAAGCTTATTATTTGGCATGGGAGGCATTCTTGTTGCAAATATTAAATCACAGATCTTTGTTATTTGTTCTTCTGAATAGCTATAACGCGGAAGAATCTCTTTTGTTCTTTGAATTCCCAATAATTCATGATCTTTATATCCACGAGTGTAGCCTATATCGTGAAACAGTGCGGCAGTTTTTAATAATAATAACTCCTCTTCGCTAACTTCTTCGCGACGTGCTATTATTTCAACTTGATTAACAACATCAATTGTGTGCTTAACATTGTGATAGTATAAATTTTTAGGCAGCTCACGTTCCAAAATGTCTAAAATTTCTTCCTCTAAGTCGTCGAAACGAATAAATGCCAATTTTATTTGGAAATCATGGTTTGGAACCAATCCTTTTCCTTTAACTGACAAGTGTGGACGAAATCCTTCAATTACGTATAAATCAGCGTCTCCCTGATATTTAACAGGAAGTTTTCCATAATATTGACAAATGAAATAGTCTCGAACCAATTCATAAGTACTGCCCGAAATGTTTACCCTATTCAATTCACCAGTAGCTTCAACCCTACTGGCAATATTAACCGTTTCTCCCCAAATATCGTATTTTAGATCCTTTTCGCTTTCGTACTGTGCAAATACGTGACCTGTATGGGTACCCATTCTTAGTCCCCATATTTTCTCCTCTTCTTCTGGATATCTGCTTTTTAAGTGTAGCATATATTGTTGCATCTCAAAGGCTGCTAATACTACTTCGATTGGATTAGTCCTGTTTTTTTTAGGAATTCCGCCTGCACAAACATATGTGTCGCCAATGGTTTTTATTTTTTTAATATTAAGGTCCTTGACCGTTTTATCGAAATGATAGTAAAATCTGTCTAAATCATCAATTAGTTTTTCAGCTTTATCTTGTTCTGTAAGTTTAGAAAACCCTACTACGTTACTAAACAGTACAGTAACCATTTTATATCTAACACCTTTACTTTTTTGCCTTTTATCGGATTCATCATAATCTGATTCTTTTTTTGCCAACGCCATTTCGTATCTCTCCTGCTCTTTAATAAAAGCCTCTGTTTTTTCGTATATAAGGGACTTTAGCTTTTTTCGTTCATGGGCAAAACGGAATCTGATACCAAAATAAATGAATAATATGAAACTTATTATAAGAGCAATTCCTAATATTAAGGCTTTGTCTGTTAATAATGAGTGTGTTACAATTAAGTATCCTTGGATCTTTTGACCGTCTGGGCTGATGTAAACAATATCATATTTGCCTTTGTCTAAGTTTCCAAAATAAAGATTCTTATTGTCGTTTATGTGGAATAATTTACTGTCACCCTTGACTTCAATATTCGCATTACGTGGAACGTGCAATACAAAAGTGTTGTTTTGTATCTCAATAATGCGGTTTAACGAGTCAGGTTCCATTCGCACTAACCGTTGGGAAAACAAACTGAATGCATCACAACAGCATAGCAAAACTGCAAGCAGAACAACGATATGCTTATTCAAACGTGTAAAGGTATTATGTTATGTAAATCAAGCGTTAAAAATAAGATTTTAACGCAATAAAACAGAATTATATTTTATAAATTTTGGTTAACAGGCTATATTTTTTGACTAAAATACAGTGTTATATGGATAAATTTTTTACCGAGTTAGAAATTAGAAGTTAAAAGTTTGTAAAAGCGGTGTACTCGGTCGCTGAGCCTGTTGAAGCGATGCACTGAGCATAGTCGAAGTGTGAGCATAGCCGAAGTGATAAAAGTTTATAAAGTTTTTTCTACTTGTACCTTTCACCTTGCGACCTCTATTACCTAATTTTTCAATGTTTTGTAAGAAAGCATTCCACATGCAGCTGAGATATCTTCTCCTCGTGATTTTCTGATTGTAGTAGTAATATTGCTATCCGACAATTTATCTCTGAAATATATTATTCTTTCAATGGGCGAAGGTTTATAAGGAAGCAATGGGGTTTCGTGATATCTTATAAGATTAACTCTGCAAGACAAGCCTTTTAGAAGTTTCGTTAACTCTTTGACATGACTGTTGCTGTCGTTAATTCCGTCGAACATTATATATTCAAAAGATAATCGGCGCTGTCCTCGCCAATCGTATCTGCGCAACGTATTTATTACTGATTTAATACTGTTTGATTTTTGTACGGGCATCAATTCTTCTCGTTCATTTTCGAAGGGAGAGTGTAATGATATTGCTAAATGACAATTGCTCTCTTCAAGAAATCGTGTAAGTTTGCCTGTTATTCCAACAGTAGAGACAGTAATGCGTCTTGGACTCCATCCGAAACCCCACTTGTTGGTCAAGACATTACAAGCTTTTAATACCTCGTCTAAATTGTCAAAAGGCTCGCCCATCCCCATAAACACAATATTTGTTAATTGGGAAAATTCCGGAAGTGAAAATATTTGATTAACAATCTCGGCTGCCGAAAGGTTTGAATCGAATCCTTGTTGACCAGTCATACAAAACTTACAACCAAATTTACAACCTACCTGCGATGATATGCATAGTGTAGCCCTTTCCTCTTCAGGAATATAAACTGCTTCAACTCCTAATCCCTCCTGTGTTTTATACAAGTATTTAATTGTTCCATCAATAGATGTTTGGTACATATTTGGTTGTTTGGCTCCGACAATAAAATTACTGTTTAATATTTTTCTGTGATTTGCAGAGATATTTGTCATTTTATCAAAATCAGAAACACGTTTCTTGTAAATCCATTCAACAATTTGTTGAGATGCATATTTGGGCATTTCAAGTTTTGTAATTTCATTGCGAATTTGTTCTGGAGAGAGTGCGAGAAGTGTTGTTTTCTGACTCATATTTTTGTTTGCAAAAGTACGAAATAATTATTTGTTAGTTGTATTTTTCGGGGAGCTTGTTTCAGTATGCTTTTTGTGTGGCTGTTTATGAAAAATAAAGTATCTTTGGAATCGAATAAACAATAAAATAACAATGAAACAGATAAAAAAAATTTGCTGCATTGGAGCAGGGTATGTTGGAGGTCCAACAATGGCTGTTATAGCACAAAAGTGTCCTGAAATAAAAATAACAGTAGTAGATATTAATGCACAACGTATTGCCGATTGGCAAACTGATGAACTGCCAATTTATGAACCGGGATTACTTGAAGTAGTAAAAGAGTCGCGAGGCAGGAATCTTTTTTTTAGCGCCGATATAATTAATGGTATAAAAGAAGCCGAAATGATTTTTATAAGCGTCAATACGCCTACAAAGACATACGGTGTCGGCAAAGGTCGCGCAGCCGATCTCAAGTTTGTCGAACTTTGTGCACGCCAAATAGCTGAATACGCTGAAAGCGATAAAATTGTTGTTGAAAAATCGACAATACCAGTTCGTACTGCAAGCGCAATTAAAACAATTTTGGCACAAAGTTCATCAAAAGTTAAGTTTCAGGTTTTATCAAATCCTGAATTTTTAGCAGAAGGTACCGCAGTAAGAGATTTGCAAAATCCCGACAGAGTTTTAATAGGAGGGGATCAAACACCTGAAGGATTGGAAGCTATTGAAGCGCTTTCAGCTATCTACGCACGTTGGGTTCCGCGCGAAAGAATTGTACAAACAAATATATGGTCGTCGGAGTTAAGTAAGTTAACAGCAAATGCTTTTTTGGCACAAAGGATTTCTTCAATAAATAGTATTTCTGCGCTTTGTGAAGTAACCGATGCCGATGTTGATGAAGTGGCGAAAGCAATTGGATCTGATAGTCGTATAGGTCCAAAATTTTTGAAAAGTTCGGTGGGATTCGGGGGTAGCTGCTTCCAGAAAGACATTTTGAATTTGGTTTATCTGTGCGAACACTTTGGTTTACCCGAGGTAGCTGCTTATTGGAATCAAGTAATAATTATGAACGATTATCAGAAACGCCGTTTCGCTGATAAAATAATAAAAACATTGTTCAATACACTATCAGGGAAAAAAATCGCAATGCTTGGATGGGCATTCAAGAAAGATACAAACGATACACGCGAGTCAGCAGCTATTTATGTTTCAGACCATTTAATGGAGGAAATGGCAGAAATACATGTTTACGATCCTAAAGTTCCGGGGAAAGCTATGTTAAACGACTTAAATAACTTGGGAACGAGATCTCCAGAAGAAAATGAGAGATTATTACATGTTCAAAAAGATCCGTATGAAGCATGTAAAAATGCTCACGCAATAGCAGTAATTACAGAATGGGACGAGTTTAAAACCCTCGATTGGAAACGTATTTACGATAACATGTTAAAACCAGCGCCACTTTTTGACGGTCGTAACATATTAAATCATGACGAGTTGCGAAAAATTGGCTTTAACGTATATGCGATAGGAAAAGGCAATTAGCAATGAACAATGTGCAATTAGTAATTAGGGTTCACCGAAAAAGCCTATGCTAATTTTGGGTATTGGTTGCGTGGTTAATGGTTATTTAGTTAACGTCCACGCACTCTGTATCTCGAACCTCGCAACCCGCACCATCAATTATTTTTTGTTATGTACTAAGGATATTTTGTCAAAAATTTCTATTATAATCTTGGATACATCGGATTTGGGCTGGTACTCTATTATGCTCTTACAATTCATCATAGCTTCAACCACTTGCTTGTCAAACGGAATTTTTCCAGCAAATGAGATGTTGTTTTCTTTGCAATAGTTTTCAATCTTTAGCGACATAGATGTATTTAGGTCGAACTTATTGATAATTACCCATGTATTTAGGTCGAATTTAGAGGCTAATTCCACTGTTCGTTTTAAATCATGTATTCCTGAAAGGGTTGGTTCGGTAACAATAACAACTCGGTCAACACCAGTAATCGATGATATTGCAGCACAGCCAATTCCTTGAGGTCCGTCAATAATGTGTATATCATATTTTCCTTTGATTATTTCGGTTTTGGCTTTTTCACGTATCATGCTTACTAATTTGCCGGAGTTTTCTTCTCCCGGAGCCAGCCGTCCGTAAACCATTTGCCCATTTCTAAAAGTACCTGCATACATTCGGCTTTTATCATTATTGAGCATAGTTATTGCGTTTTCTGGACATATACGTGCACAAAGATGACACCCATCACAAAGCGTTTCGTTAATCACAACCTTGTTGGCTTTGGTAGATATGGCATCAAATCGGCAGAAATTGACACAATAACCACAATTTGTGCATTTGTTGTAATCAATTTCGGCTTTTTGACCCGCAATGTATATCTGTTCAAAATTAATTTTGGGTGAAAAAATGAGATACAAGTTGGCTGCATCAACATCGCAATCAGACAAAACAACTCGTTCGGGAATTGTGGCAAATGCTGCACTCACAAACGATTTCCCTGTCCCTCCTTTACCACTAATTACTGCTATTTCCATATTCATTAATTATTATGTTTACAGTTTTATAAAGAGTATCGCCAAAATTGATGTCTGTTTTGGCATAAATTTCTCCCTGTGAATATTGTTTTGCTATATCTCTACTGAACGGTATTTCAAGCAATAACGGTATTTTATTTACCTGTAAATACTTTTGTATATCTCGATAACCCTTTTCGGCGCGATTAATTACAACTCCGAAATGCTTGTTTAAATCTTTCAATATCTCAATCGATTGTTTTAAGTCACTTAACCCAAAAGGCGTAGGCTCGGTAATTAAAATAATGTAATCGGCATTGTCAACTGTATGAATAAACGGACACGAAGTTCCGGGAGGAGCGTCAAAAAGTATAATTCCTTGGTTGCCCGACTCTTTTATTGCTCGTTTTATCAATGGCACAGGGGTGTAAGCCCCAACTTTCGTGCGTGATTCAATTATTCGTGAATTTTCATTAATATCGATAAAGCTAATCCTGCCGAGAGAAACCTCTTTTTCGTTAATTGCTTCAAATTTGCAAGCCTCGAAACATGCCCCACAGCCGTGACAAAGGTCGTCGAGAACATTTATTACTTTTTGTTCGGATAAGAAGAAAATAGCGTTATAGTTACACCACTCGCTACACTTTCCACAATAGTTGCACTTTTTAAGGTCGATAACAGGGTTAATTTGCGTAACATCAATTTGTTTGCTTGGCTTTCCGTTGAAAAACAGATTAGAGTTAGGCTCTTCTGCATCACAGTCAGTAAGAGTGACTTTATGTCCCTTTTTATCAAGCACATAAAACAGATTGGTTGAAAAGAATGTTTTTCCTGTCCCTCCTTTTCCGCTCGCTATTGCAATTCTCATATTGTTAATTGTAAGGTTGTTGAGTTTTTTCTTTAATGTCAAAACAGAGAAATAACCCCGAAAATTGCATTTACACTATAAGCATGTGTATGTTTTCGGGGATTACTTTATCACAGTTTTAATAAATGTAAATCGTTAGTGTCCGCACTGATGACTCTCGCCACTTTTATGATTACAGTAATTTGCTGTTAATTGTAATCGGTTGTTAATAAAATCATTAACTAGTTCTTCGGCGGGCTTCAAAGGTGCGCCAATAAAAACGTTGATGTTTTGTTGATGAAATAGGTCAATAGCTTTTTGTCCCATACCACCTCCGATTACATCTGTAACACCGTGTTGGGCAACCCATTTAGGATATAAGCCGGGCACATGCTCGGGAGGTGTCAGCATTTGTGTGTTTGTGATTTTGCCATTGCTTACTTCAACAATTGCGAACTGTTGGCAATGTCCGAAATGGGCGCAAAGCAGTCCATTTTCCATTGGGAGTGCAATTTTTTTGTTCATAAGATTATTTAGTTAAAAGTTAAAAGTACAAAAGTTTAAAGTAGAGACAGGGCATGCCCTGTCTGTACGAAAAGTTAAAAGCGGCGCACTTGGTCGCTGAGCGAAGTATTTCGACTTCGCTCAATAACCACCTAAGTGTTAAAAGTTAATAAAGTGCGTTAAAGGTCACTTCGACAAGCTCAGTGACCGAGGGCTCAGTGATAGAGGCTCGTTTACTTCACACTTATCTTAGACGGTTATTGAGACAATAAAAATCAGAAATCTTCATAAATCCGTGTCATCTGTGTTCCAATTGTTAATTGTTTTGTCTCACGCGAAAACGACACATTCCGTAATTTCTTCTTTGTGCGCCAGATTCTGATTGTTCAGTTTGCTCTATAAATCGAAATCTTCTGTTTCGATTGTTTGCTTGCCAACCACCTCTAAAACGGTGTTGTCTGCACATACCACCTCTGCGGAAACCACGTCCCATTCCAAGACCACGTCCCATTTCGAGACCTCGTCCAGTTGGCGCTGTTTGGTTAAATTCCATCATAATAATCTCCTTCCATTTTAAAAATTAAACTGTTTTTACTTTATCCATGTCATTTTTAATGATTTAGCATCTCTATTATCTCTCCAATAGTTTTTTCTTGGTTTTTAAGTGTAATCATTTGAATTTGAAGATTTTCCAATAAGGGTTTTACCTTTATCCCAAAATCGCCTGATACCACTTTACTTACTTTTCGCGAAGCAATAAATTGTACCGATGCCGGTCCTGCTCCGTCTGGCGCGTCTTTGTTTGGATTTGGAAAATACTCTGTCGCTTTAGTTTCAGTATCGTAAATTACGAAATAGGCGCAACGTCCAAAACGTTGGTCAAGCTTAGAATCTAAACTGTTTCCTGTTGATGTTATTGCTACTTTCATTGTTACTTTTAGTTTAAATTATGTTTAATAGTATTATTTATAATTCAATGTTGCAATCAGCGCAAATGCTTTGTGAACGCAATTGCCCGCGCCTTTTTGCAATTTTGTGACCACATCTGATACAATAACAATACTCAGCTTCCTCTTGAATATCAGATTGTTCGCTATCTTCTTTTGCTTCGATATTTTTCGAGCCACATAAGGCGCATTCGGTTATTTCAATATTGTGATTTTGATCGTTAAAATGGCATTTACACGTTTTGCAGTAATACCAATTACTATCAAAATAAATCTTTCCTCCTCCGATTGATATTGTACGTCCTTCGACAAATGCTTTTGCCAATTTTTGACGTACAGACGTATAAATTCTTGTAAAAGTCGATCGAGAAATATTCATTAATTCTGCCGCTTGATGATGATTTAAGCCATCATAATCGCAAAGTTTCAGGGCTTCATACTCCTCAACCAACAAAAGAACTGGTTCAGTTTGGGTTTTTATTTGTTTTCCAAACGGCATAAATCCATTTATTGGCGGCATCTCTATAACTTTTCTCCAATTTCTACGGCGTAATCGCATAATATTAAATTTATGAACATATGTTCATGCAAATATAATAAACATATGTTTATTATGCAAGTTTTATACACTATTAAATATATCTTTACCCGACACGATGATGAAGTCAGTTGAGTTTTATACCGTTTTTATGGCAGTATCATCTGTTTCTAAAGTTAATATTCGAGTATCGTCGCTTAAAGCGTTAATCTTAATTAAGTTATAGCTTTCAGGTAAGATTGGTAGAATAAGTTGGGGCCATTCAACTAAGCATAGGTATTCGCTCTCAAAATAGTCTTGAACACCTATTGTTATTGCCTCTTCGAGTTTGTTAAGTCTATAGAAATCAAAATGGTAAATATATTTGCCCTCTTTTGTCTTATATTCATTGATAATACTGAATGTTGGACTTGTTACATTATCTATTACTTGTAGTTGCTTACATATCTCGCGAATAATTGTTGTTTTGCCAGCTCCCATTGGTGCGTCAAAAGCCCAAATGTTACTATGTGGTTTCAGTTCGTTTATTAGTTGCTCAACTCGAACGGGTAAAACATTTAGGTTTTCTATTATTATCTCTGACATATAGGAATATTTATTTTGCAGGAACCAACGAAACTATTGGAATTAACATCTCTTCAAGCGATACTCCTCCGTGTTGGAATGTGTCTTTGAAATAGTTAACATAATAGTTATAGTTGTTGGGATATGCAAAGAAATCGTTTCCGCATGAGAAGATGTAATTTCCGCTTAAGCTGAAGCGTGGTAATCCAACGGCTTCTGGTTTATTTACTTCAAAGACATCGTTTTTGGGATAGTTGAGGTTTCTTCCGAATTTGTATCGTAGATTGGTTGAAGTGTCGCGGTCGCCGATAACTTTCACGGGGCGGTTGATTTTTATTGAGCCATGATCGGTTGTGATAAAAAGGCGAACACTGTTTTCCGACAGAAATTCAATCAGTTTGTTTAGCTGCGAGTGTTCATACCAAGAGCGTGTAAGGTTTCTGTACGCGGGCTCGGTCGATGCCAGCTCTTTGATAAATTCAGAGTCGGTTCGGGCGTGTGACAGCATATCAATAAAGTTATAAACTAATACAGATAGTTGATTTTCAATGAATCTATTAGGGTTCTCTATTAATTTACGTACAGATTTTATGTTGCTTGCCTTTTCAAAATAGAATGGCTCGGTAATGCCATTTCGAGAGAGGTGGCTTTTGAATAGATCATTTTCATAATCGTTTTTCAAATCATCTTCCTCGCGCCATGCGTCTGGCATTATACGTTTAATTCCATCTGGCATTAAGCCTGAAAATAATGAGTTGCGAGCATATTGAGTAGCTGTAGGTAAAATGCTGTAATACATCGCTTCGTTCTCGACTTTGTAATATCTTGTTATCAAAGGCTTTATAGCTAACCATTGGTCAAAACGTAGGTTGTCAATTACCAATATCATTACTTTCTCTTTGCCAATATGTGGAAACACATAGTGTTTCAATACGTTAGGAGAGAATATCGGGCGGTCGTCGTTATTAGCGCTAAACCACTTTTCATAGTTTTTCTTTATATATTTTGCAAATTCGGTGTTTGCACTCTCTTTTTGCATTTGCAGAACTTCTTGCATATCTGTCGGAGAATCTGTCTTTTGCAGTGCAAGTTCCCACCACACAATTTTTTTATAGACCTCAAACCAGTCTGAATGTTTTTTGCATTCGTAAATCATTGAGCCGAGTTCGCGAAAAACGGTCTGGTAGTCGGTAGTGGTTTTTTCAGTGACTAACTTTTTGTGCTCAACAATTTTTTTAATAGCCATGAGTATCTGATTGGGATTTACAGGTTTTATCAGATAATCTTTAATATTGCTACCTAATGCATTTTCCATCAGTCGCTCTTCTTCGCTCTTGGTAATCATTATTACTGGAGTTTCGTTCAGTATTATTCTCAACTGGTTAAGCATCTCGAGACCTGACATGCCCGGCATGTTTTCGTCAAGAAAAATTATATCGAAATTATTGTTTTTCAGGAGTTCTAATGCATCAATTGCGCTGTTGATGGTTGTAATCGAATATCCTTTTGTTTCAAGAAAAATAACGTGCGATTTCAGAAATTCAATCTCATCATCAATCCATAATATTTTAATGGGGTTTGGCATTTTTATAATCTATTTAGAGCTTTAATATCAATATTTTAGGCTTACGGTTATTTGTTCAGGTATGACGATTTAAAGAAATCAAAATAAGTATTTATTGATTTGGTTTCCATAAGCTTTCTGTAATTATCTTCGCTAATAACAAATTGTATATAATCTAAATTTGTGAGACCCGCAAATACTTCATCAACAAATATTACAGAGTGATAATAGTTCATTGCAGTATGTCCGTCTTTGTAATCTTTAACTGTTATTAGGTCTGTTTCGGTAGTAAAAAATTCACTATCTACGTTAAATTCAAACATATAATAGTAGTCAATATTCATATTTGATATATTGAATTTTATTCTGTTTGTGTTTGCTTTTTTTGTAAAAATAATAGCAGCATAATAGTGTTTTGCTTGGGGGTCGTAAATATATTCAACAAACTTTTCATCATGCTTCCCGTCTTCTGCCAATAATCCCTCTTCCTCTGTTTTAACTACACCTTCTGGTTCTTCTTGGGGAACTGTCAGATAATTTTTGATATCCCTTGCGAGAGCCATTTCGGGAGCGCCGGGGTACGATTTTATGTAGCTGTCGATTACGGCAACAAAATTTGCAGAATCGGTTGTTTTCCCAATTGATATTGCTCTCAGCAAAGCGAATTTTGTATGATAAGGATTTCCCGGAAACAGAGAGTCAGCAAAATCGGCGTTTTTTATAACCTTGTCGTACTGATTTTTTTCAAATTGCTTATAGGTAGTTGAGTATAAAAATCGGGATTCCTGCTCTTTGGCAGCTTCTTGTTTAAAGAAATTGGGATTGGTCATTGATTGTGCATATTTGCTTAATGGGTATTTATCTATAACTTTTTGTTTGTAAACATCTGATTTTGCGTTATCTCCCAGAGTGTTAAATATTTTATACAGATGGTACCAGCTTTCAAGTTCGTGTTCGGTTTCAGGGAATCGACTTAGTAGTTCGAGGTATGCTTCTTGTGCTTTTTGTAAATCTTCGATTTTATCTTTATATATCCCGGCTATCATAAACATTGCATCGTGAATAATGCTATCGGAAACAGCTATAGCAGAGTCAGTTAACGGAACGTCTTGCAGATAATATTCGCGTTTTGTTTTATCGGATACGCGACCTTCACTGGCTGTACTCGCTACAATGGGTTGGTCTGAAAAGAGGTTTACTCCAGTAGATGCTTTGTCGGAACGTCTCCAATTGTCCTCTAAAACACGGTTTCCCCATTTGGATTGAAACAGCATTGAACCTGACGATAGTGTATTCGGATTGTAGAAATACCAAGCTCCAGATGTTGGGGTGGTTTGATCTACAAACCTACTTTGCTGTTGCATTTGAGAGGCTGCTATTCTGTCCATCTGTTCACGGGCTCTTTCTTCTCGTTCTTTTTTTGTCAATTCGGCAATAGTTCTGTCGATATATGAATTTCGTTCTTTCTCGGACATTCTTGCCATGCGCTGCAAGCTGTCTTGTGTTGTAACAGCGTTAATGTATGATACGAGTTGATTAAGATTTTGTGAAAGGCGAAAATATGTTGTAAAATCAGGGATGTCTTTAGAAACCAACGATATAGCGCTGTCAATATACATTTGTGCATTTATATAGTCTGGTTCTGCATAATAGAGTTTCCCTAAACTTAAATATGATTGTCCCTTTTGATTTTTATTGTCCTTTGATGAGTGTGCCGATTTTAAATATAGTGTTTTGGCTTCATCTAATTTTCCTTCGTTCTCGGCAATTTTTCCTAACGCGTAGTAGAGTTGGTCTAAGTATTCAATATTTTTATCATCGCGAATCATTTTGTTAAGCTCTTTTTTCAGAATTGTATTGTCGCTCTCATTTTTACTTGCTATTTGAGCCAGATTGATACGCGCATTAAATCCCATTTCGTAATTACGATTGCGTCTAATGATTTTTGAATATTTTTCAAATGCGTTTTTATCATCGCCAAGCTCTTGGTATATCTGAGCTAATATAAAATTGTATCTGTATTTTTCTGCTTTTCTCTTGGTAAGGTTAGCTCCAACTTCTAAATGTTTGGCGGCAATCTCATACTGTTTTTGTTTTAAATGAAAGTCTGCTTTGAGTAAGTTAAAGTCGCGTTCGAGTTTTTTTGGAAAGTCTGGGTTGCTTTCAATATGTTTAATATTCTGCTCGGCTTTACGAAAATTTCCCATTTCTGTGTAAGTCCTTGCTAGCCAGAGTTGTGCGTCATATTTGATTGGCATGTTAGAGTACGTCTGTATTATAAATGAAAACGATTCAATAGCAGCAAAAAAATCGCGTCTCATAAAATGCGATTTTCCTATCAACAGGTATGCGTGCCAGGTCCATTTGTTATATTCAGGTTGGTCATAAAAATCTTTATTTTTACGTCTGTTAGATTTTTTAGCGGGCTTGACTGTAATAGAGTGTTTTTGAATAACTTTCGAGCCTTTTTTATAAGCTGTTTCCATATCGCCCGTTGCTTTGGAGTATGCTCCAGTTATAGAATATGGGAAAACTGGTAGAATAAGATTGTAATTGTCTTTTGAATCTTTTTCAATTTTTTTCATCCCTTCGCGATAAGCAAGGTTGCCATTATAATACGCATTAAAATAGGCAGTTACGTTGTGATATGCACGACGACTCCATGTGTTTTTTTGTGTCGAGCATGAAGTCGCTACGATTGCAACAATCACAATAAATATGTTAAGTATTCTTTTCAAGGCTGTGATAAATCTTTACTTTGTCTATTTTACTTCAACTATTGTAGTTGGTGGTATCTCTATATTTCTTTTTTCAACGGCTTTTACGACATTTGTTGCTAGCTGGCGGAAAGCAATCTCCTCGATAGACTCTTTAGTAGCCGAAGGCGTTCCGTTGTCTGAGTCGGTTGCAATACTCTCAATAATAGGTATTTGCCCGATAATTGGTATGTTGAATTTCTCGGATATCTTTTTAACACCATCTTTACCAAAAATATAATATCTATTTTCAGGCAACTCTGCCGGAGTAAACCAAGCCATATTTTCAACTATACCTAATATGGGAACGCTTATTGATTCGGTTCTAAACATATTAATTCCTTTAATTACATCAGCAATTGCCACTTGTTGAGGTGTAGAAACAACAATTGCTCCAGTAAGGGCAACAGTTTGAACTACAGTTAAATGAACATCGCCTGTGCTGGGTGGCGTATCAATAACCAAATAGTCTAATTCGCCCCAATCCGTCTCAAGTAATATTTGCTTAATGGCATTAGTTGTCATAGGTCCGCGCCAAATCAGTGGCTGTTCGGGATCGACAAAAAATCCTATCGAGATAAGTTTCAATCCATATTTTTCTAATGGAGTGATAACGGTTTTTCCTCCAACGTTTTTAACCTCAGGTCTGTCGTATTCTAAAGCAAACATTTTTGGCAGACTTGGTCCGTAAACGTCGGCATCTAAAAGCCCAACTTTGTATCCCAATTTAGATAACGAAATGGCTAAGTTGCTCGAAACAGTCGATTTTCCTACGCCTCCTTTGGTCGATACAACAGCTATTATATTTTTAACATTGTCTAATCCAGACAGTTCGGGATCTTTTTGTAATGCTTTAACATTAATGTTTCCGCGAACTTCGATATTTTCAAAATCTGCCTCCAACTGTTTTACGCACGACTGTCGGATTTGGTTTATTGTGGGGTCGCTATTTTTTTTGAATACTAAAGTAAAAGAGACTCTGTTGTCTGTTACCTTAACTTCTTGCACCATTCCGAGAGAAACAATATCTAATTTGCTTTCCGGATGTGTTACTTTTTGTAAGCTTTTGAAAATATCTTTAACTGTTAATGCCATGATATTTAGTGTATTATAACGATAATTCTTTCATAGGATCCCAAAAATGCTCTTTGAAATTCTCTATTTTATCTTTTGAGATTTTAATCCCTTCTGATTCTAATAATTTAATCATACTATTATCAGCAAAATACCGCTTTCCTGTCAGTACGCCGTTTCTGTTTACAACTCGGTGTGCTGGAAGAGCTTCTGGTAATTTTAATGTGTTGTTTAATGCCCATCCAACAACTCTTGCTCCCTGTTTGCCTCCGATACATGCCGCTATAGCTCCGTATGTTGTAACTCTACCTTTCGGAATCATTCGCACTATCTGGTAAACAGTTTCGAAGTAGTTCGTGGTGGTCATATTCTGGTTCTGTAATTTTTGTCGATTTGTCGAGAATAAATTTTATATATGTAATTGGAAATCCCTGATTCATAAACATCTGTTCGTAAGTCGTTTTTATGGTTAAATAGTGGTTTATGTTTTTGTCAGAATAAATATCTTCATTTGATTCGACAATTTGAATGTTGTTATGTTCGAGAACAATTTTTGTGTATCTATGTAAAAACAGATTATCGGTTTTAAGGTGTACAACGCTGCCAGACTTTAAAAATTGTTGATATCGACTTAAAAATGCCGAATGTGTTAACCTATTTTTGGCACGTCTCGGTTTGATTTGTGGATCGGGAAATGTAATCCAAATTTCATCAACTTCGTCTGTGGCAAAATATCTTGTTATAAACTCTATGCGAGTGCGCAGAAAAGCAACGTTTTTCAGATTTTCTTCGGCTGATGTTTTTGCTCCTCTCCACAGTCGTGCTCCTTTTATATCAACGCCAATATAATTTATGTTGGGATTTTTACGCGCCAATTCTACTGTATATTCTCCTTTTCCGCAACCCAATTCAACTACGATAGGATTACTGTTTTTGAACATCTGTTTGTGCCAATTTCCTTTAATGGGATTATCTTGAAAACGAGCTTCTATAATGTCGGGCTGTACGACATGTTTGTATGTTGCGTTTTCGGCAAAACGTTGTAATTTATTCTTTCCCACTCTGTTAATCTCTCTTTTCGATTCTTATTCCTATGTCAGTTATTGCTTTTAGATTTTCGTCCCGCATGGCGTGATTCATTTTGATGCAATAGTTGCCCTTTTCAGGAAACCTAATATTTGATTTATACGGTATGGCGCTTGACCAAATGCTTCCCCAGCCCTTTCCGTACCACTTGCCTTTTTTATCGGCAAGGATGCAGTTTAGAGTGTCAATAATTGTGTGATTGTTTGGCATTTCAAAATCAACGTAAATTAACAGATTTTGATATCTGTAATTTCCTGTGTTTCTGATGTTAACCAAAATATTGTGTGCGTTTAAAGTATCTTCGATAGTACAATTAAACGAATAAATTGTGTCTTTGTGCCAACTTTCGCCACTTATGGGTATGTTTACTTCATAGACCCTTGTTTTGTCGCATGAAACAGTTAGCAATAGAGCAGTTGTTGTGATAAAAATAACTGACAATATTTGTTTCATCTTGATATTCAGTTAATTGTTTTCTTGTTTTTGATCTTTCTCTTTTCTAAAATTTGTATCGGAAGCAGGCCTTCTCGAATTTTGTTGTTTCCTACTTTTGTTCCGTCTTTTATTTCTACTTCGTGTTTGTTGTTTGCTAAATCTGTCTAAGCTATCTTGACCTACAACGTTTTGGTAATCCATTTTTTCTTCCTGTTCTGGTATAGGGACCTGTAATTCGGTTTTGTCAACTAATTTATCGGGTATTATTCCCTTTTGATTAAGTTCAATAATTTTTTTTACTCTATTTATACTAAGTGGCACAATTTGACTACGTTCGTCATTATCAATGCTATACCACATTGTTGCTTTAAAGACATCGGTTTTTTGATGTATGGCGTCTCCCTCTTTTGTTTTTAAAACTGTCTCTTGGTTGGGGAAATCACGCCGAGCCTCTAAATAGCTGTCAAGCTCGTAGTTTAGGCAACACTTTAGTTTTGAGCATTGTCCAGCCAATTTTTGTGGATTTAGCGATAACTCTTGAGCACGAGCGGCGTTTGTTGCCACTGAAACAAAGTTTCCAATCCACGTGCTACAGCAAAGTTCTCTGCCACAGGCTCCTATGCCACCAATACGTCCGGCTTCTTGTCTTGCCCCGATTTGACGCATCTCTACCCTGATTTTGTACCTCTCAGCTAAAACAATGATTAGTTGTCTAAAGTCAACACGCTCATCAGCAATGTAATAAAAAATTGCTTTGGTCTTGTCGCCTTGATATTCGACATCGCCTATTTTCATATTCAAACCCATATCGCGAGCTAATTTGCGCGACTCCAACATTGTTGAGTGTTCTAACGCCATAACCTCTTTCCACTTTTCGATATCGGAAGGTTTAGCTTTACGATATACTTTCTTGAACTCCGAATCTAATGAAAGATTGTATTTGCGTAGTTGCTCAGGAATTACTTCCGAAGTTAGCGAAACTGTACCAATATCATGGCCAGGAGAGCCCTCGACAGCCACAATATCACCTATTTTAAGGTTTAAATTGTTGACATTGTGAAAAAACTCTTTGCGTGTGTTTTTAAACACAACTTCAACAACATCTTTTTTTAGTTGAATTGTAGGTTTATTGTATAACCAGCTATGTACATTTAGTTTGCCAAAATTAGCTGTAAACTTGGGTTTGTTGGGGTTTTCTTCTGTTTTTTGAATATCATTTTTCTTATATATATTTTGTTCCATATATGGAAAATCTTAATAGTTTAACTTACAAAGTTAATGTTTTTTGAGTTAAAAGTTAAAATCAAATAGCAATTAGCGCTTAACAATGTGCAATTAACAATTAACAATTGACAGCTAAGTGATTGAATATTAATTATTTGCAATGGTTTTCAAGTTGTGGATAATGTCAATATTTATTTTGATAATGTTTACTTTGACACACTTCGCTCAATGCATCGCTCCGCTTAGTGTACCACAATTTTGATTCCGCTCAGTGAACAGGCGCTCCAGTCGTTGAGCGGAGTCGAAATGCCATTAGTAATACAACGCATTGCCAATTGCAATTACTCTGAGAGTCGATAGTTAACGGTAAATCCGAATCTTGCCCGGACTGTTCTATAATAAGTCGATACCACTGGATTATCAATAGTGTGTTCGTAAAATGCGCGCAAGTTAAGACTTTTACTTAATTGGTAGTCAGCGCCGATTTTAAATGCATAATTGATTTTTCCTGCAATTCGTTCTGAAACGTTTGTTGATGAAAGATCAGTCTCATTTGTCGCTAACTGGTGATTATATGTAACATTATCTCGTATTGAGAAGTCGCCTGTAATATTAACATTACTTACAAATTTTCGTTGTCCCCCGCCTCTTGTTTTAAAAACTAATGGAACATCTTTAATTGTATATCCCGACCTTATGGTAAAATCCCAACTTCTAATTTCCGTTAATGTGCTGTTTGTGAGGTTAAGAGCAACATTTCTATCTTTTTTGAAATTGACGCCTGAATTCATTCCATTTTTCCACGTCAAGTTTATTCCTGTCAGTGGATTAAATGATTCTTGGAATGATACTGAATTTGCAATAAATTCAGGAATAAAATATGTCCCCTCTATATTCATAATATCTGAAAAACCATCGGGACCTGCGATATAATCGGGGTTTGATTGGTAGCTACCTATCGAATAATTAGAAACATACGCATGTGTTAATGTTACGTTTCTAAAGTATTTGTTAATAGCTTTAATTTTGCTAAGTCCCTTATAATCAACTCTCCAGTTTGGAGCAGCTGCTAAAATAGATGGAACTATTTTACCCGGTCCTTTTTCAAATTTTTTAGGGTCTGAACCTTCAAAAGCAGCCTTGAAAGCGCCTCTTAGAACATCAGGGCTATTTTCGGTGTAACCCACTGGATAGCCTTCAAAATCAGTTCCAGGATCATATCCTTGATGATTTACAGCACGATTGCGTGCAAGCTCCCAAGCCACAATCTGCCTATACTTCATGAAATTTTCTATTGCTTCTGTCCTGTACGTCTCTTTGCTCACTTTTTGAAATGAAGTACTCATAGCATTAAAAGAGAGTGTGAAATTACCTTGAGTTTGACGATTATAATAGATATACTCTCCGTCAATCTGTTGAAAAACACCATCTATGGCATAATACTGTTTTACTTCGCTTGAAGTGGAGTTATGCATCCAATCGAGCGTTATCTGTAAATCGGAGAGAGGTTCTATGGTTGCTTTAAGAGTAAGGCGTTTTCCATAAGTTAGTGTATATGGATTTACAATCGATTCGTTTATATTGGTTGACATCCACTGATTGTCGAAGACACGGTTAATAAACTCCTCATCGGTTAATCCGAACAGGTAACCCCAACCCGGCGCTGCAAAATTTTTGCTTGCTCCTAAAAAGTCAACATTTTCTTTATATCCGTTTAAAATTGAGCCTCTATCTTCATTGTACGAGAAATTAACGTTTTGTAAACCCGTTGAAACTCGTGTCAAATATTCCATTACAATAGAGAAAGGGCTTTGACTCCGCTCACGTTTACCTCGAACAACTAAAGTGCCATTATCTACGTCTGTTTCAGGAATAATTGTTATTTTGTTGGCATTGTCAATTGTCACTTCAATATTTACGGTTTTGCCTTCGGCATCTTTCAGTTCTGCTGTTACGTCAACAGTTTCTAACCTGTGTGATATTTGACGTTTTTCTCCGGCTTTACATTTAATTCGCTCTCTTTTAAACTCAACATTAATTATCTCTTTCTCTTTGAATCGAGTATCTAACGGTTTCTTGAACTTTTTATGGACGTTGTCAACATATTTAATGGAGGTAAAGAGTTTATTAAAATTTAAGCCTACAGTTAACAAACGATTGTTACTGTTTTGAATCTGATTTCCGAACTTTGGCGGATTATTCCCTTCACGGTGTCCTATTCTCCAGTCATATCTACCAGTATAGCTTGCTGTTGCGGAAGTCCAGCCTAATAAAGGAATTTTATTAATTGGTACACTATATGTTATTTTTGTTGTATGATTATAATCCGAAGTAGTACCTAATTTCATAATACTTGGTATAATCACTTCATCTCTAAGCTTCTCGTAATCTGACATTTCTCTATCTAATCGTCCTTCAGGCTCATCAATTTGTGCTATAACGTTACTTGCAAAATCAATTTTAATTCCGCGCGATAGGTTGTAGCTTAAAATATAGCCTCGTGTCCATCTAAAATCCTTATTATATGAAGGATTAAAAATTTGATTCGGGTTATTAAGATTACGCCGAAGCATCTCATTATATTTTCTTTCAACCTGTGTAGTAAACGACACTTGAGTTGGTGCATACGAGAAGTTCACATCTTTGATTAAAGCGAGGGATTTATGTTGTAAAAACTTAACTGATTTGAACGGTTCAATAACTTTAGGTCTGTTGTTAAAAACATATCCTATAGTTCCAACGTGTCGGCGTTGACTATTAAACTCTGTATTAGGATTTTGCATAAATATATCGGTGAACGAATAGCCTGCTGTCCAGTGAGCTATCTCCCAAAAACGGTTTTTCTGTGATGGCTTACCAATCTTTACGTTGGTAAAGTTAAGGCTCTTACGTCTGGTATAATCTCGCGCAATTTTGTTAAGCTCTTCTTTTTCTTGGCGTGTTAAATTTGGGTTTGCTAATGTAGTCGCTAAAGGAATATCCTGATCTAACGGGTTATATTCAGGCATGACGAACATCTCGCCATAGCCAAAATACATAGGAATTCTAACATTTGCTTTCTGCGGGAAGAATTTTCCAAGTTCAACATTGGTCGAAACATCGTATTGGTTTATGTTTTCCATTTGGCGTTCTTGCATACGTTGCTCTAAAGAGCCGAACCCTGATTTAGAAGTGCTTCCTGCTACGGTAACATTTGCAAAATCAGCAAGTTGTGTAGCAATACGACCGATTGCTGCCCAACCTCCATCATTGGCAAAATCGGTAAGAGCTAATTCATTTATCCATACCTCAACCGATTTAGACAAACCGTCATTTCTCGGGTTACGAATACCTATCATTATAGATTTTACCTCAGCCAAACTTGGGTTTCCTTTTACTTTAATTCTGTTTTTGCCATCTGGCACGACAAATTCTGTTTGAAGATTTATTAAACTTCCAGATTCAGTCATCGCCAAATTACGTTTATTTTTCACCTCGCGGAGGGTTTCAAGTCTTACGTCAAGCATGTTGCTCGAGGGCCACACTTGATGACGACCCCATGAATTATCGGGATAAATGCCCGGTGAAGTAATATCTATGGGGATTTCGTACTCATAGTAGTTTTCACGAAAATCGGCGCCTATTCGTACGAATACATTAATATCGTCTTTTTCTAACTGACCAATATCGGGAATAGCTTCTGCGTGAATAAACATTTCAAGTTTACCGTACCGCCTCATATCCATATCGATATTTTTGTAAACAGCTTTAGCATACCCATCAGGGAGGTCTAAAACTCGCATTGCAAGAGACTGTTCGTTAAGTTGGGCAGATTGAGTGCCACCATGATCTATCTCTCTATCAACTCCCGGTGGCAAAACGTAATTCACAGGTCTTCTTGAGGCATTCTCTTCAATATTTACAGTCAATATATCGAATGAGGTCTGATCGAGATTTATATTTGGGTTTAAACTTTCTGAGTTTTCTTCTAAAACATATTCGTAACGTCTCCAGTCGCTGCGAACTAAATCTAATCGGGCAAAACGCAACACAACAGGCTGATCGAAACCTGTAAGGAACATTCGCATAAATCTAATTGATCGAAAATCAGCAATTTCGCCAACCCTGTCATCAGGTTTTCTAATTGGAATTTTAAACTGATACCACTTAACCGATTTGCTAACTCCATTGGGCATTTTCACGTTAACATCCACAACATCGACTATATATTTTTTGTGTTGCTCGAAATTTTCTTTTGATAAATCGATTCTATATTGAAAATAATTTTCTGATTGGTTTAACGTAAAGTCATTATTTATATCCTCTCCATCAGGCAAAGAGGTTGACTGTGGAGTGAACTGCATATTTGTGTTAACTGGAGTATTGTTCTGTGTGCCAGAGTAGTACCTGTAACGCTCCAAAATGTTATCAGCCGTTATTGGATTATCGTCAATACCTGGACCGCGAAAATATTTAAAGTCGTCTGCCGATGGGTCTCTTCTAACTTTTTCTTTCACCGATTCGGGAATATTTGGGTTAGCCAAAAACGGACCCAAACGTTCTTGAAACTTTGCCAATTCGCCCTCGTTATTTAATCCGTCTAAACCCAAGTCTTGATATTGTCGTGCATTTACGTCATTATCAAATGCGTTAGTAATTGCTTGGCGAGTAGAGACTATACCCCATGCCGTTTCTGTAACATTAACTAATTCGGCTGTTTTGGGCAAACCTTGTTCAAAACTCTTTCGTCCATCTTTGAGCACATCTTCACTAACATCGCCAAGATTGATATATAAAGAGGGATTCTTTGCCAGCCGAACAACCTCATTTTCAGCATCTTCAGCATAAGGGTCCATAAGCCAAAATTCGACAAACTCAACGTTCAAGTTTTCAAAGTCGGACGATGTGATTGCTCGTTGCATACCTCCCCAATTTTGTTCAGGCTCAATTAATTCGCCCTCACTATTAATTCGTTCGAAATTGTAATTATTGCTGCCTCGCTGTCTCGGATAGTAGGATATATTTAAAATGCTAAGGTTGTTATATAAACTTTGCTGATTATCAACATTCGGAAACAGTTGGTTTTCACGAAACTGACAAGTATAAAGGCTTGACATTGCCGATTTACTTACTGGCGAACCATTATTGTAAAACAGTGGATCGATGATATACCAACTCATATGCGCAACCCTGCTTCTATAATCGAGATCATTTGGAGGCAAATAGCTCTCCTCGAAAAGTCGTGGCGTCGAGGCTAAGGACCATTGATACGGTTGTCGTAAGTCGATATTTGATGTTGCTCCTTCAAAATCGTCTATAAAAGCTTTGCCCTTTTTATCAATAACTTTGTTGTGACCAGGTATTAAATGTGCAAATTCTCCCTCTAAAGTTATAGACGAAGGAGCTTTAGTACTTATTAAAGGTATTTTATCGACTAATTTTGTCAAGAAAGGCACTTCACTTCTGTAACTTGCATTTGTACCCCATATTGTGTTGTTTATAGGCTCGTTGCCTAAATTGACTTTCGTAACGAAAGGATTTTCGCGTAAATTCAGAATAGTTGCTCCCATATTAAATTTACTGCCAAAATCGTAGGTCATATGTGCACCCAAAAGTGTTTTTCTTTGCATTGAAAACTTTGTGGAGCTTTCAAGGGTAATTTGAACAGGGGTTCCGCTCTCCATAATCGCGGGGTTAGTAATTGTTAACCTACCCATCATATAATCGACAGTATAATCGCTATTTTCTTGAAGTACTTTCCCTCCATGGGTTACACTTACAGAGCCTCGCGGAATATTCATTGCATTTAAAAGAATTTCAGAGCCTCCTGCCGATTTATATTCGCCTTTTATTGCAAACTTATTTTTTTCTGTGTTTTGTCGTGCAACTGTTTTGGTCGAATCGTACAGTTGCATAAAAACATATTTGTCGGCTTCTGCCATGGCTTCGTTGTTTGACGATGGACCAAACTTTTCTCGTAAATATCTACCAAATGGCTCAAGAACAGGGAAATACAATAATCCTCGCTGTTCGTCAATTGTCACTCCTGAAACAAAATCAAACACCCCGTCTCCTTGGGTTGTACGCTGATTTTGTTGATCTAAATTATCAAGGTTTAATATTCTTATAAGTTGTATTCCATCAACATTTGGATAGTTTGGTGTGGCTAACGAAAACACTTCGCGACCCGTTTTAACATCGTTGTAAACAACATCTAATATGAAATCTTCTCTGTTGATTTGGAACCCTCCCAAACGATATACGTTTTTCATCATCAAGTTCCAGTTGGTATATGATGGACTGAAACTTGTTCCCTTTATTAACTTGACAATAAGAGTCTTAGGAGATTCTACATCGCTTGAAAGTTCACCAACCGAGTTGGTAGAATTGCCATAGGTGTATTTATAAGATACTGCAAGTATTTCATCTGATTTAAGCTGTGTGTTTAATGATATGTATCCCAAAACACTGTTAACTCGATATTCTGCTGTACTTAGTTTCCTTGCGTTTTCAATTATTTCATAGTCTCGACCTATGCGAAATCCTTGCGCTTCAAAACCTGCCATTACATTGGCAACTTGAGAAATATCTCGAATTTCAGGAATATCTTTAACCATGTCGTACAAAGTATTGGCGGTATTACGTGGATTATCTGCCTGACTTTGATTAATGCTAATATCCTGATTTTGAAGATTTTCAACCCTGTTTTCAGCTAAGTCAAGAAAAGCAACTATGTTTCTTGTATTATCGGTAGAACCCTGTCTATTAAGCACCCAAACCTCAACGTTTTGAACTGATATCCCTGACTGAATTAATGGAAGATTTGATAGCGCGTATTCATAGCTATCACGAAAATAGTGATTTAAAAAATAGTGCCTGTTTTCGTCATATTCATCAGCTTTGATATCAAATTTGGTTTTTTGCGCACCTCCTTGAACCTCAATGGTTTTGGTTTCACTTTCTTGTTGTGAGAATACCGTTGTAAGACTAAGTTTGCCAAATTTAAGTTCCGTCAAAACGCCTAAAAGACTTTGATTACCACGAATCAATGAACTGGTAAGCGGTAACGACACATATCCAGCCTCAATTCGTTGTATAATATCATCTTCGTTACCTTTATATCTGATATTTGCTCTATTTTCAAAATCAAAAGATTCTTTAGTATCGTATTTAATCTCTAACTCAAGATTTTCGCCTATTCTACCATTTACATTAATTTGGATATGTTCATCAAAGTCAAAAGTAACATTTCTACGCATTGGTTCGGGAAGCGATTTGTTATCGGTCTTGTCATACTGAACTGCAAATGTCAAAGATGCTTGCCCTCTAACCTTTATATCAATGGTATTGCTACCAAAAATTGTTTCAAAAAATTTACCTCCGATATAAAGTTTTGGTATCAATCCTCCCTGATGTTCAAAGTTTTCATTTCGCGCTCTCTCAGACCAATAGCTTTTTTCTGCTTTAGAAAAATCGTAGTCAACGTACTCTTGGAGTGTCATACGAACGGGCGGACGATAATCTACTTTGCCGTTTATAGTACGTTTCAGCAAATATTCCCCTGTAAGTGGATCATACACAACATCGTCTGTAACAGACTCAGGTAAATCCATCATTAATGGAGATGTAAATTGTGTGCTGTCGTACAATAGACCGCTATCGTCTTCGAAGGGAAAAGCAAGATTTAATGTATCACTGCTGTTTACTTGTTGAGCAACAGATAAAAGGGCATTAATAACAAGAAGATTTGTTAAAATTATTTTGACAATATGTTTCAAAATCGGATGGTAATATTGTTTATAACTGCTTGAGTGAAACCTTTATAAGATCTTCAACATTGGCAAAAGTACTTTTTTTAAGCTCTTTATTTAAAACAGTTTCTACTGCTTTTTTTGAAAATCCTAACATAACTAATGCAGATAACGCTTCATCACGTATAGTATTGTGTGACGGAGCAAACAATTCTTTCTGAGCAGGCGAAGTTCCCAATTTATCTTTTAGCTCGACAATGATACGCTGGGCTGTTTTTAAACCTATGCCTTTAATTGATTTTAAAGCATCTACATCGCCACTGCTAATTGCTATTGTTAACTCATCGGGGTTCATGGAAGAGAGCATCATTCGTGCAGTGTTAGGACCAATTCCCGAAACTGTAATTAATTGTCTAAAAAGTTGTCTTTCCAAATCATCAAAAAAACCAAACAAAAGTTGAGCATCTTCGCGTATTACCTGATGAATATATATTTTCACATCGTCACTATTCCCATTTGACTGAATAGATGAAAAAGTATTAAGCGTGATGTTGATATAGTATCCAATATTACCAGTATCAACGACAACAAACGTAGGTGTGATTTGTGATATACGACCTCTTATAAATTCAAACATAGCGAAATGTAGTTACACAATTAAGTCGGCAAAGTTACTAAACAATTAACAATTAACAATTAGCAATGCGTAATTATTAATAAATTAATTGAATATCAAGGTGTTCTGGACACATCGTATTATACCAATTGTAATTAAAAAAAAGTCCAATCGGTATAAAACATTTTGGGTTCTCTATCAACAATGTCAGGACATTATAAAAGAGGCTGTCTCTTTGCAATTATGAAACAGCCTCCATTTTTATATAACAAACAATAAATTTATTTCACTACCCACGTATTGCCTGAATTAAGCAGGTCGTCCACATTTTTAATTTTTGCTTTTTGCTTAACTTCTGCAATCTGTTGTGTAACTTTTTGATCATAAGAATCTCCTTTAACTGCACGGATAACTCCAAGAGCTACAGGCAGATCAGGATACGACATATTACTTAACATTAAATGCACTCCAGGATTTCTCTGATGTGCGTCGTGTACAAGAATATCATCAATTGTATAGCCATCTTTGCCTATAGTAACAGCTTTTAATTTAAGTCCATCAAGTACTAAGCCTTTGTCTTTATCTTTGCCGAAAATCATCTTCTCGCCATGTTTCAAAACTATTGTCCTATCGTCTCTGAAATCTCTAGAAGTAAAAATTTCATGTGTTCCATCATTGAAAATCACGCAATTTACCAACGATTCGACAACTGCAGCGCCTTTAAAACGAGCCGCTTCTTCGAAAATATCGCTCGAAAGTTGTACCATTACATCAATTGTTCTGGCAAAGAAATGTCCTTGAGCGCCTATAACCAATTCTCCCGGCCTAAATGGAGCCTCAACTGTTCCGTATGGAGATGTTTTAGTTTTTGCACCCATTTTTGATGTTGGAGAGTACTGACCCTTTGTCAGCCCATATATTTCGTTGTTAAACAAAACAATGTTCAAGTCAATATTACGTCTCACTGCATGTATAAAATGGTTTCCTCCGATGGCAAGAGCATCTCCATCGCCTGTCATTTGCCATACACACAGGTCTGGATTAGCTGTTTTTAAGCCCGAAGCAATTGCCGGAGCTCTTCCATGTATGCCATGAAATCCGTATGTTGACACATAGTAAGGAAATCTCGACGAGCAACCTATGCCCGAAACAACAACTACCTTTTCTTTAGGACAGCCTATGTTAGCCATTGCTTTAAGAACCGAATTTAATATTGCGTGGTCTCCACAACCGGGACACCATCGAACATCTTGGTCACTTTTAAAATCTGCTGGTTTATATTGAATATCTGCCATGATTATTTCTCCTTTAATATTTTTGTAAAGTGTTCTTCCAATTCATGTACTGTAAATGGTAATCCCACTAATTTATTATATTGCAAATAGTTAAATTGCGGATGTTTAATTCTTAAGAAATTTGCGAATTGACCGAAGTTTAATTCGCAAACAACAATGCGTTTGTAGTTTGCAAATATCTCTGCTACGTTGGTCGGTAGCGGATTGATATAGTTAAAATGACATAAACTAACATCTTTTCCTGCTTTACGCATATTTTTCACTGTATTATACAGGTGACCATATGTACCTCCCCAACCAACCACTAACAAATCTCCTTTCTCTGCTCCGTAAACGGTTTGTTTGGGAATAACGTTCTTCACGCGCTCCACTTTTTCTTCACGGAAATTGGACATTACTTGGTGATTTTCAGGGACATAAGATACTGTTCCAGTAATGTTCATTTTTTCCAATCCTCCTACACGGTGTTCCATTCCAGGTGTTCCGGGTATTGCCCAATAGCGATTTAAGAATTTTTCATCGCGTGCATAAGGTTGATATTTTTCACCTTTTTTTGCATAAGGAGGTTTAATTTCAGGAAAATCCTTCATTGAAGGTATTCTCCAAGGCTCACTTCCGTTTGCAAGAAAACCGTCAGAAAGAAGAATTACTGGCGTCATATGTTCGAGGGCTATTTTTGCCGATTCAAAAGCATATTGAAAACAATTACTAGGTGTAGATGCTGCAATCACAACTACAGAACATTCCCCGTTACGACCATATAATGCTTGCATTAAGTCCGACTGCTCAGTTTTTGTCGGCAAACCGGTTGAAGGACCACCGCGCTGAACGTTAACGATAACCAATGGTAGCTCTGTCATTACAGCTAATCCAATAGCTTCAGATTTAAGTGATAATCCTGGTCCTGATGTTGATGTTGCTGCCAAATCACCACCATACGCTGCCCCAATAGCTGTACAAATGCCTGCAATTTCGTCTTCTGCTTGAAAAGTTTTGACACCTAAATCTTTGCGCCCCGAAAGTTCAGCAAGTATTTCTGTTGCGGGAGTGATAGGATACGATCCAAGGAAAAGTTCTAAGTTGGCTTTTTCTGCTGCAGCAAGAAGCCCCCATGCTGTTGCAGTATTACCATTTATATTTCTGTATGTACCGGGCTTTTGTTTTGCAGGGGCAACGTTTACACGTCTGCTTGCAAGCGCCTCGATTGTTTCAGCGTAATGATATCCGGCTTCCAAGACAAGCTTGTTTGAATTCATTACATCTGGATTTTTTCCGAATTTTTCTTTAAAATAAGTAAAAGTGTGTTCAAGCGGGAGATTAAACATAAAGTATGTCATACCAAGAGCAAACATATTACGAGTACGCAAAATGCTTTTGTTATCAGTAGTAATATCTTTAAGCGCTTCTTGCGTTAATGTTGTAATTGGCGCTTCAACGACATTAAAATCTCCTTTTTTAAACTCAGGGAGTGGGTTTTCTGTATAACCTGCCCTTTCAATGTTTTTATCAATAAATGCATCGATGTTAACAATGATTGTTCCACCTGGTTTTATCCAGCGAGTATTTGCTTTTAGTGCAGCAGGATTCATTGCTACTAAAACATCGCAAAAATCGCCGGGGGTTGTAACTTGATCATTGCCAAAATGCAATTGAAATCCTGACACACCGCCAACTGTGCCCTGAGGGGCTCTAATTTCCGCAGGATAATCAGGAAAAGTTGAAACATCATTGCCTAAAAGGGCTGATGTGTTCGAGAATTGCGTTCCGGTTAGCTGCATCCCATCGCCTGAGTCGCCTGAGAACCGGATTACTACACTCTCTTTCTCAATTAATTTCTTTTTTTCTGCCATAAGTGACTCAATTTGAATGAAAAAAAACTGCTTAAAGATTTCTTTCGCCTTTTTTCAGGTGTGTTATTAAAACTCTGTTTACCTGATAATCTTTGCTATAAAAAAACCTTAGGCAGCTTCTTATATTGTGTTATTAAATAGTTTGTTTCGTTCAATTATACCAATTGTAATTTAAAAATAGTCCAATCTTTTTAAAATTTTACAATTGTAAATACCGATGTTACAGATACATAGTCCAAAAGAGCGATAGCGAAGTTTGGACTATAGTAGCTGTCCAATCGGTATTAGACAACAAAATTACTCAATATTTTGCCATATCCCAAACTCTTTTACAATTAAATTTGACATTTTGCAAACCGTCATATTTTTTATACAAATTGATATTTTATAACAATTGTAATTTTAAAATTGTCCAATATTTTTTCCTGACTTGTATTTTTTAGTGCGGTAAAATGATATAGTCCAATGAAGATAAAGGGCAATAAAACCCCGAAGGAGTGACAAAGAAAGGTACAAGGTGGTGCACTGAGCTTGTCGAAGTGTACGTGACTGAGCCCGTGCTTCGACAAGCTCAATAACCATCGAAGTACAGCAGTTGGGCGCTTATGAGACACCGCTCGTGCTCAGGTTAATTGTGTTCTATTTTAGGTCGATTCCTCTGGATGTTTAAGTGCGTTTACTTTCTCGATTAGTATTTGATTTTCAGCTGTTATCTTTTCCAATTCCTCGATTAGCATCTCTTCCCTAGCCCTCATCTGTTCTTGGGTTGATTGCATCTCTTCCATATTTTGACGCAACTCCTCTTCTTGCGCTTTCATTTGCATTGCCTGGCTGTTGGTTTGTTCAAGCAGTTGTTCGGTTTTTAGATTTGCTTTCATCTTAACAATTGTTGAAGCTATGGTTTCCGAAACCTTTTCCACGAGTTCTATTGCATGTGGCTCAATTTCGCTAAGGCTTGCCAGTTCGATGGCGCCTATAACTTCATTGTCAGTTTTCAAAGGTATTATAAGCAGTTCCTTGGGGCTGCTTTCTCCTAAACCTGAAGCTATGTTAATGTAGTTGTTAGGAAGTTTTTTTATGTGTATTTTATCTTTTTCCAGTACACATTCTCCCACAAGTCCTTCACCCAGCGATAGAGTCTTCTTTTCTAATCTTTTGCAGTTGTACGCATAACAAGCTACCATTTCAATAATTGTATCGTCTGCATCGCTATTTACCATAAAAACTCCGCCTATATTTACCCCAATGTATGTTACAAGGTTGCCTATTATTTTGTATGATAATTCATCAATATTGTTGAAATCTTGACGTAATATATCTGAAATAACTGTTAAACCTTGGTTGACCCAGTTTTGTTTTTCAATTTCTATTTGTTGTCGCTTTTCGATTTCTTGGGCAGCAACGAGTTTATCGCGCATATTTATCAGTGATTTTCCTAAAATATCCTCGTTGCTTATAAGCGATAGTTGAGCATTTAGATTCCCTTTTGCTATTTCGTCTGAGAAATGTGCTTTTTTCTCTATTTCAACAATGAGTTGATCTATTGATTGTGTCATATCACCTATTTCATCGGGGCGGTGCACATTTATTTTTTTTGTGACTTTTCCATCAGCGATATCGCCAATTATTGTTTTTACTCTCTTTATTGCATTAAATATAGGGTTTATTGTGTATTTGTTACTGAGTATAAACAGTATTATGCCCAATATCAAAGAGAAAATAATAGCCATTATTTGTTTTGTAAGACCTCTAAATAGCTCTTCTTGGTAAAAGTTAACAACTAAATAAAAATCGTAGGGCTTGAAGTAGCTAATATACTGCCATTTAACCCTGCCATCGATTGAAAAGAGATATTGAAAATATCCCGATCCTTCGCCGTAAGAGAGCCGTTTAATATGATTTTCCGCATTCAATTCATTAGTGCCTTCTTTCCATGGGTGTAATAAAAAATCTCCTTGTCGGTTTACAAGAAATGGATATCCTGTTTCGAAATACTTACGTTCGTCAAAGTATGGCTTAAGCATTTCATAGTCAGTTTGAGTGAATCCACTGTCGGTTAGTATTGATACCATCGACATGATTTCTGATATATCACGCAAGCTGTTCATCATCATGCTGTGCGTATCATCGAATGTTTTTTTTACTTGTTGATTGTATGCCCAATACAACGCTAATGTTGTAAAAGCAAGAAAAATTAAGAAAAGAGATCTTATTTTGGTCTGTATGCTCAATCTTCTGTAAAGATTTTTGGCTTTCGTAAGTACATAATTATTTTTCATGTGTTCGTAATCTTTTCAGTTTAAGCTCTGTATAAAAATTAGAAATTAGAAATTAAAGTACTTGCACCTTGCACCTTTCTTCTTTTGCCTTTATTTTAGTAAATTTAAAATAAGCCAAATACACCATTGGGCGTAATTTCCAGAACGCGGTAAAGGGTTTCACCTGCAACTATATTTATTATCCACGAAATTATCATCATTGTCATTCCATATTTAAACGAATCACCAATGCTATAGTGGTTAGTTTCGTAGAGTAGCGCAGCTGGTTTGCTGTTAAATGGGAGCACATAAACGTGATTTATCATAAAAGCAACTGGCAGTGAAAGACTTAATATGCTGAAATTAAATCGTGTAGCTACGCCTATGGCTATCGGTACAAACACCATTGCTCTCATTGTTTTTGATTGAAAGAACACTGCGCTTAACGTCATTACGCCTGTCAGTAGTAGATATAGTTTCCAAAATGGCGTTTCGTTTCCTATCCCCAAAAAATTAAAAAAAGCATTTACCGTTAGTGATGGTAAATCTGTGTACGAAAAGGCTGTCCCTAAGGTGTATGCTCCCGCCGAGAATAGCATCAAATGCCACGGTATGTCAACTTCGTTCCATTTTACTACGCCTATGCGAGGTAAAAGGGCTACTATTCCTCCAACAAATGCAACAGCAGTTGGACTTATACCGTGCAATTTATCGGTTGACCATAAAAGTAATATAGATACAAATATGAAAATTGCTTTTTTCTCAGAGAAACTCATTTTCCCAAGTTTTTTGTACTCTTGTTTAAGGCGTTCCATACCGCCCTCTATTTGTGGTATTCTTTCGTTGGGCTTGAGAGGAAAAAATATTTTCGTAGCTACGATATACCCCAAAATCACGGTTACTATCATTACCGGAAATTGAGCTGACAGCCACTCTGAATAAAAAATATTTCCACCAGTGACTCCGACTATCAACGCAACAGCGTAAAGGTGTGCACCCGCTCCTGTTAAAAAACCTGTGGCTCCTGTGTTAATATAGAACAGATTTTGCAACACTATGCTTCGTCCAAAGTTGTTTCTCGAATCTCCACCTGTGGCTCCGAATATGGCAGCAATAACCATAAAAATTGGAAGAAGTATGGCAGCTTTTGCTGTTGTTGCCGATATAAATGCAGATAATACGACATTTATTACAAGAAAACTAATAAATATCGAACTCGCATTTTTTCCAAACTTAATTATAAACCACAGTGCAAATCGCTTTGCAATACCTGTTGCGACCAACATACTTGCCAATATAAACGACATGATATTGAGCCACATAACGGGGTGACCCAAATTGGCGTATGCTTTGTTTTCTGGCACAACATTGAAAAGTACAAGTGCAGCTATCAATATTAGCGAGGTTAAGTAGTTGGGTATTGCTTCTGTCATCCAAAGTATCAATCCAGCGAGGAATATCCCTGCAAGAAATACGTTGCTGCGAATAAATGCAACTTCGCCTATACTATCAAATGCTGCTTTGGCGCTTTTTGACAAGTGTGAAGGATCTATATTTTGCAAGAATGGCATGTCTATGACAAATGCAAATAAAAAGAAAACTATCACCGCCAAAGGTGCACCTATTCTAGCGAGCTGTCTCTCAAACTTGCCTTTATTACGTTTTGGCAATTTATCGATACGGTAGTGGCTCATATCGAGAGGGTCGAATGCCGCCTCGTCTATTTGATTAGATACTTGAGTAGTCATTGTTTTTTGTTATACTTTGTATTTTGCTCTGTAGTGCGGACTAAAAAATATCCATATTGGTTTGCGCATATTTTTTCGCACACCAATTGTTGCAACTAGTTAACAATATGTTTTTGCTGATATGTTTACCACTTTGTGTATGGTTTTTTCATCAACATTGAGTTGTAGTATTTTGCATCTCCTGTTACTTCTTTTCCTAACCATTGTGGTTTTTCAAATTTGTCGGATTCTGATTTGAGTTCAACTTCGGCGACTATCAATCCTTGATTTTCGCCATAAAACTCATCAACTTCGAATACAAAGTTGCCCAGCGGCACTTCGTAGCGTGTTTTGTCAATCACGCCGGGTTCGCAAATTTTCAGTAGCTCATTAACTTCTTCTACTGTTATCTCTTTTTCCCATTCGTAGCGGCTTGCTCCGCTTTCGTTGCCAATGCCTTTGATTGTAATGAATCCTTTATCACCCTTAACTCTAACTCTAACTGTTCTTTCGGGTACCGATGAAAGGTAGCCTTGTGTTATTCGGGTCTGTTTTACTGCATATTTCTTAAAATCTCCCTCAACAAGGAATTTTCTCTCTATTTCTTGTGCCATTTTTTTATGTTATTGTGGATTTATAAATATCATTTAATTTGCCAATGGCTTGTTAATCATACCTATGACTCTTTTTATTGCTTGCAAATAGTTGATATTCTCAACACCTTCAAGTCCAACCTCTTTTATTGTTTTTTTAATATCTTCTATTTCAGTCGATTCTGAGTTTATGGTTACCACTCTAGCTCCATTAATTAGCACTTCGCCATATTCACAAATTGTGTTGTTTACCATATATCCGAATCGTTGTTTATGTACTCTTACAGCTGCTAAATCAGGATGATTGTATATTATTTCCATAAACTCGTCGAAGGTGTAGGTATCTTTTTTTAGTTCAGGCATTTTCACTTGAAAAGCAGGAAACACCTCGTTTTTCAGCGCCGAAGCTTTTATCGGAAACTCGCCTTTCATAAGTGGATTCCACTGTTCAAGTCCATCAACGGTTTTGATATATGTTTTTATATCCATTTTTCCGTCGCGTATTTTGGTGTTGTTTATATCGTTTGTTCGAGATAGAATATATATTTCGTCCGAATATCTTTCCCAAACTTTTTCGGGAACGGGCATCGACAAGCGTGCCATGCGTTTAGCCGAGTTGTCGAAGTTTTGTCCAAACGATCTGAATTCAAATCGCGGTTTTGATTCTTCTCCGATTTTAAGTTCTTCTTTGCTCATTGTTTAATGTTTATAAGATAGGGTGTCGATTTTTATTATCCGACACCCTATTGTTTGTTGTTTAATTAATTTATTAACATTTAATCGTTAGGAATATCTCTTGCGCCTGTTGGGTCATTCTCTGCACGAAGTGTAGGATTATCAACAAGTTTCCATTCTCCTGTACCGTTAGGTATTCGGCAGAACGAACCTGGCGCCAAATCGCTTATGTTTACATCAAGATTGTCTTCTGAACCACGTAAGAACATATCCATTAAATCGCCTTTAGGACTAAACATTTTCAATCGAACTGATTTTTTTGCCGAAAAACCTGATGATATTGAATGATCGTATGGAGCATTGGGATCATTAGGATTTGTGGTGTTGTTTTTAGTGCCTAAAATGTAGTATTGTCCGGCAGCTAAAACAGTATTCTCTGGAATTGTTCCAACTACGTTACCATCTTCATTTCTCTCGAAATATACGTTCGAAATATCAATATCTTTGTTAGAAGCATTGTAAAGTTCTATAAACTTTTCGTTGTCAGATGGTGCACCAGCCCATATTTCATTTAATACCACGCCATGGCTTGAGCCACCATCAATATCAGTTGCGCCTGTTGGGTCATTCTCTGCACGAAGGGTAGGATTATCAACAAGTTTCCAATCGCCTGTACCATTAGGTATTCTGCAGAATGAGCCTGACACGGGACTCATGTTATCATCAAGATTATCTTCCGATCCTCGTAAAAACCTATCTAATTCTTCACCTTGTGGACTAAACATTACAAATAGAACTGATTTTTTTCCCGAAAAACCTGACGTTATGAAATGGTCGTACGGTTCATCGGGGTTGTTCGGGTTTTCTATGTTTCCCTTAGTGCCTAAAATGTAGTATTTGCCGGCAGCTAATATTGTGTTTTCTGGAATTTCTCCAACATCCTCGTTGTTTCTTTTAAAATATACACCCGAAATATCAATATCTCCGTTAGAAGTATTATAAAGCTCTATAAACTTTTCTTTGTCTGTTTCTGCTGCAGCCCATATTTCATTAATTTTTAAATCATAGTAGCTCGGAACTGTTTCTCCCTCAGCGTCAAATTTATGTGTCGTTGTTGGGGCGTCAGCAGGATGATAGGTTGTTAAATTAACCGAATTAACAGCCTTTACATAATATAGTATTACACAATCTTCAGTTTGTGCAGGTATCTCTCCTGAATAAATAGCGCCTGTCGTGTTTTCCATTTTTACTGTAACAAATTCCGACTCGGTACTTTTTTTATAAAAGAGATCAACGCTTTTTAATGCTCCGTTATCGTCAATAATTTCTGCTTTGACGGTGTACGGTCCTTCTCCTTCTACTTTAACACTTTTTATAAGTGGAGGATTGTCTTTGTCTTCAGATTTACAAGATGTTAGAAATGCTGTTGCGCTCACGAGGGCAATAGCCATTACACTTAAAATAGTTTTCTTCATAGTATTACATTTTTTAGTTAATATAAAGGTTTATTTAATTAAAAATCAATTTCAAAACGTGTTCCAACCCAGTGATAATCAAATCCTCCTTCTGGAACTTTCCATTTATATTTTGATGTGGCATTTTCATCGTGGTCAACGTATGCTGCGTTGAGGATAATTCGTACGTTTTTCTTTGCCCAATAAGTTATTCCAAGTGATGTTATTTTACCTTCTCCTCCTTTTACTTTTGCATCCTCGTCATTCAAGTTAAGATAGCTATATCGAGCTGCTATTTCTACTGAACCCTTTTTTGATTTGGGGTTGATACGTGTAAATTCTGCATCGCCATAGTTGAAGTTTTGACGGTCGCCGAAAAGATAATATGATGCCTCTATGTAATATCCGCCGTAGTTTGCATCTTTTAGGTTTTGTCCGGTGTAGTTAATATCATCGTATATTTTACCGCGTTTTAGTGTCATAATTTTGTATTCACCCTGCAGTCTAAAGGATTTGTAGGCAAATGCAAGTTCTGCGTTGGCAAGCACAATATTTTTCACACGTCCCACTTCTTCTGTATCTAAGAAACGTTTTTGTGATGTGCGATTTTCGTCATTTACTCTCACGCGAACGGTATAAGCGCCTTCGTCAGTAATTTGCGGAGTGCGATACGAACCTCCAGCTCCAATTCCTAAAACAATGTCATCGCCCTTAATAGGAAATCCCATTATACGACCTGTTACAGCCTTGCTCGATTCCGTTCCTGTGCGCTTTTTGCGACGTATATCTTTTTCGTCAACACCGTAAGCTTCGTCTGTAAATAGACCTGCTCCGGCATAAAACCATGGATGTGAGTATTTTGCCCCGATACCCATATGACGACTTGGGTCGAGCTCGCAACTCAAGGGACGTTCCATAAATGTTACATAGCGCGATGTTGTGTTTGTCATCATTCCCATTGGCTCACGGAATTGTCCAACTTGAAAGCTGAGAGCATCATTTACACTGTATTGAAGATAAACATCGTTAATGTCAACCTCGAGGTCGCGGAAGTCGAAATCGATCTCACCGTACCATTTTTCACTAACTTGTGCCTTAAAAGCAAAACGTGCTCTACGTATATGTCCGCCATCGCTCAGCTGTATGGCATCTTCTGGGTTCCCAGCAGTTGGATTTAAAGGGGGTTCTGGACCTTCAGCGAGGCTATTATCATAGTTATCAAAAAACTTTGTGTAATCGATATTCAACCTAAAGTCTGTCCATATTTTAAAATCTTTGTCTTTAGATTCGAAAGTCAAAACTCCATCTCTCGCTTCGGAGACAAGGGATTCTCTTTCAACAGGTTGCCCATATTGATTTAGACGTATATTGCTGGTAAGAGTTAGGTCAAGATTGCTTTTCCCGATTACCACAACTTCCATCTCTTCAAAGTCGGGGTGCGAAAAAATTAGGGTCTCTGTAGATTTTTGATCAACAACAATACTGTAATTGCCATTTTCGTTAGATTTTGCTGTTGTAGCATCACCCTTTAATCTGATTTCTACTCCTTCAATTGGTTTGCCATCAATATCAGATTTAATGACGCCTGTCACATTTCTTGGCTGAGCTTGCACTACACATGATATGGATATAAGCAGGCTCGCAATTAAAAGTCTCTGTTTTTTCATTCTCTCTCTAGGTTAAAGTTTATTTATTATTATTTGAATTATTGATTGTTAGTTAAAATACAAAAACAACTACAAAAAAATTTGCTCGTTTAATGTTTTAAATTATGCCAACACAACTGACATTCAATATACTACGAGGTGTAATCACACAAATCTCTCTATAAAAAACAGCAGTTGAGATTCCAAAAGTAAGCAATTAGAAGCAGTTTTAAAAGAAAATATAAAAAAAAATGATCCGTGAATAAATAAAATTTTGTTTGAAACTGACCGCAAGAACTACTCTTATCCTTGACGGGATATTGAATATAATAATGAGATTAATTTTGTTGCATTAAAAACGTGGAGAAAAAACGGATACACAATTTATTCACGATAATAAACTCTCTTTATCCTACTTGATATACCCGTAAGCACTTCATACGGAATTGTTTCCATATTTTCAGCAATTTCATAAATAGGCAAATCTTCTCCAAATATTAGTACTTCGTCTCCCTCTTTAGCGTCTAATCCTGTTACGTCTAACATACACATATCCATGCATATATTTCCTATAGTGTATGCAATTTTTCCATTTACAAGCATTTTTCCTTTGCCGTTTCCCAGAATCCGTCTGTATCCGTCAGCATATCCAATAGGTATGGTTGCAATGGTCGATTTTTTGTTTACAACGCCTTTGCGACTGTATCCAACTGTCTCGTTTGCTTCAATCTCCTTTATTTGCATTATTTGCGAGCGAAGAGTAACTACCTGTTTTATTGACGGGTTGTTTTCGAAACTTATTCCATATAGCCCTATTCCCAAGCGCACGGCATCAAACTGAAATTGTGTAAAACGCTCTATACCAGCTGTATTTAATATGTGTCTGAAAAAATTGTAGTTTAATTCGGTACTAATTTGTTCGCTTATTTGTTTAAAATCGGCAATTTGTTGCAATGTAAAGTTGTCGAATTGTGGATCGTCGGCTGCTGCAAGATGACTAAAAACCGACATAACTCTAACATTATTAGAGTTTTTTAAAATCTTACACAACTTTTCTATTTCAAAAGACTTAAATCCTGAGCGATTCATACCGCTATCGATTTTAATATGGATAGGGTAATTTTGAATTGAGATTTTTGCCAGATAGTTATTAAATTTCTCCAAGAAATCGAAACCAAATACTTCGGGACCTAAATTGTATTCAACAATCTCGGGAAAAGTTTCTATTCCGGGGTTCATCACCATAATAGGTGTTTTTATTCCGCTTTCGCGCAACTGAACAGCCTCATCAGTAAAGGCAACTGCCAGATAATTTATCCTATGATGTTGTAAAACTGCTGCCAATTCATGTGAGCCGCTACCGTAACCAAACGCTTTTAGCATGGCGATTACTTTGGTATCCTTATTCAATATCGAACGGAAATATCTCAAATTAGAGATTAAAGCATCGAGATTTACCTCCATTATTGTACGGTGTCGCCGTTCCTGTAACATTCTGTCAATACGCTCGAAGCGGAATGTGCGACTTCCTTTTAATAAAATCACACTGTTTGTTGGCGGAAATTTGTCGAAATATTCAATAAGGCTGTCGGTATTAGGAAAAAACAGCGAGTTCTCGCTAAACAGATGTCGATACTGAGAAATATGATTTCCTACACCGATAAATTTGTTGATAGAATGAAAATTTACCATATCGGCGACCTTTTGGTATAGCTCTTTATGAGGCAATCCGCTTTGCAAAATATCGCTAACAACAACTATTTTGTTTTCGACTTGATTTTGCGTCGCCAAATATTCTAACGATGTACTTAACGATACCAAATCAGAGTTGTAACTATCGTTGATAATAGTACAGTTTCTACGACCAGCTTTAATTTCAAGACGCATATCAACAGCTTGCAATTGCTCAATTTTTTCAGCTATTGTATTAGCATTGTAACCCCAGACAGACATAAAAGTAACAACATCCATTGCATTTTGAAAAGAGGCGCTGTCTAAGAATGGAATAATAAACTGAAACTGATTATTTTTGTACTCTGCTACTACTTTTTTCCCGTGTGCAACATCAGTTTTGGAGACTATTTTTATTTTATCGCTGTTTGAATGTCCCCATGTAATAAGCTCTTTATCAGGATATATAGAACGGAAAACATCAACAACCTCTCTGTTTTCTGAAGATGTTATTATCTTTTCAGAGTATTTGTACAACAACAATTTTTCTCTAAGTTTTTGCTCATGGTTTTGAAAATTTTCTTGGTGTGCATCTCCGATATTGGTAAAAATGCCAATATTTGGTTTTATTATCTCGGCGAGTCTAATCATTTCATTTGGTTGCGACAATCCGGCTTCAAATATTCCTATCTCTGTTTTGTCGTTAAGTTCCCAAACAGAGAGTGGCGCTCCTATTTGCGAGTTATAGCTTTTGGGACTTCGTGTAATAGTGTATTTGTCTTGTAAACAAAAGTTTAGCCACTCTTTAACAATTGTTTTACCATTACTACCTGTTATTCCGACAATGGGAAATGAAAAATTATTTCTATGATGAATTGCAATTTTTTGGAGCGATTCTAACGAATTTTTCACCACAACAAAGCCTATATCTTTGTCAAAATCAATGTCTTGTGGTATCGATTCAACCAAAAAGGCTTTAACTCCCTTTTCGACAAGCTCTTTTACGTATTTATGTCCATTCCCCGAGTCTCCGCTAAGAGCTATAAACATAACCGATTTAGTAAACTTCAACGATCTCGAGTCGATAAGCAAACTCTCTACTTCAATTTTCGAATTGCCATACAGCGTTCCGTTTGTTATTTCGGCTATATTTTCAAGTATATATCTCATAACAGTTGAGTTAAAAAATGGTAAAGTACTTAGAACACAGATGACACAAATGTAACAGATTTTTACAGATTTTTATCCGTGTAAATCCGTTTAATCTGTGTATTCTGCGTTCTATCCATTCGTAATTCGTAATTCGTAACTTGTAATTGTTCATTGTTCACTTCGACACTTCGACTACGCTCAGTACAACGCTTCGCTCAGTGCAAGCATTGTTAATTGTTAATTGCTTTAGTTCGGTTGTAGCAGTTACGGCACAGTGGCTCGTATTGGTCTGCTTCGCCAAGTTGAACTAATTTATCGCCACCTTCAAAACGGTGAGAAAAACTTGCTAAGCTCCCGCAACGGACACAAATAGCATGAACTTTAGTAACATATTCAGCCTTAGCCATCAGTTCGGGCATAGGACCAAAAGGACGTCCTAAAAAATCCATATCTAATCCTGCAACAATAACTCTTACTCCGTTGTTAGCCAATGTTTCGCATACGTCAACAATGTTTTTGTCGAAAAACTGGGCTTCGTCAATCCCAACTACATCAACACCGGAAGCTAATAGCAAAATGCTTCCAGACGAATCTATTGCTGTAGATCGTATTGAAGTGGAGTTGTGCGAGACAACCTGCCCCTCTGAGTAGCGAACATCAATACGTGGTTTAAAAATTTCAACTTTTAGCTTAGCATATTGTGCTCTACGCAATCGCCTGATAAGTTCTTCGGTTTTTCCGGAAAACATGCTACCGACAATTACCTCAATGCAGCCCTGTTTTATTGTTTCGCCAGATTGTATATCGTGTTGCATAATAATTACAATTGGTACCAAATGTACAAATATGCTTTAAATTGACCGAAAATATAAGGGAAAATAAATGAATACGAAAACTAAATAATTGGCAATGTGCTTATTACACTTTACAGTGTTAATAAACTACAGCCTCGAATTTCGCTATAATCGAATCGTCCTAACACCTCAAATTGGTTGTTTGAGCTAATTCTACCAATATCAGCGGTTTGAATAAATGCACATGAGTGTTGATTGGCAAGATCAATAATATTTATTCCTCCGGTTGTAGTTTGGCTCAGCGCCAAAGGATTGTGTGTATTGTAAAGTAAAACTCGCATCCACGGCGGAGCGCTGAAAAGACCATATCCTTCAGAATAGGCTTGGCTTAATAGCTCTGCCATTCCATATTCACTATAAATCTGTTTAAGTCCAAAAGCATTGGAAAGAGTTTGGTGAACCTCTTCACGAACAATCTCTCTCTTTCGCCCTTTCATTCCTCCGGTTTCTATTATAACGGTCGATTTTAAAGGGAGTTGATACTCCTCGGCAAAATCAAGTAGTGCAAAGGCTACACCGAACAGTATTGTGGGGACTTTTTGTCTCTCGTTTTCTAGTAATTGATTATAAAGGCTTTGAAAATCATATAAATAGAACCCGCTTTGCTTATAGCGACTTATATTTATCAGCTCCTGAGCCATAAAAACCAACGATGAGCCTTCACGCTCAAGATAAGATGGTAACAAAAACAAAAAGCAATATTTCTGAGGGTACCCAAAAAAATGAGAAAAGCTATTTATAAAAGCCTTTTTATAAAGCTCGATACTCGAAACCAAGTGTCGCGATTGACCTGTGGTTGTAGTAGAGCTACTGGTAAAAATAATTTCGGGCAGATTTTCGCCACAGTAAACATCAAAATTCTTAAAAAAATCGACTGGAAGAAAAGGGATTTTTTCTATCGAATCAACACTGCGACTATCGATATTCAAGTTTTCAATAAATGTTTTGTAAATTTTAACACTTTCAGCCTGTTTATGAAAAAGTTCGAGAGCTGTTTTTTCGAAATCGCTGTTATTAAAGATGTCATTATAAAGGCTTTGCATTTTGTCGTATTTAGTCAATATTTCGAAAGTATAAACATCTATAATTGTGCCAAAAACAAAAAACCGGTTTTATCCGGTTTTGTGGGTCGTACTGGATTCGAACCAGTGACTTCTACCCTGTCAAGGTAACACTCTGAACCAACTGAGTTAACGACCCAAAGGAGTGCAAATATACGAAATTATTAAAAACCATTCGAAATTTTCTATAAATTTGTAGAGGTGAAGAGAACTTTTCGCAAAAACAGTAAAAACATTCACAAATGCAAATATCTTTAATCAGATTTGTTTTTTTATATTTCACTGATTTATAAAAACTTATACAAAAACAAAATAGAATAGAAAATAATATACGAATGTTATTTGCTTTATATTCACGAATGTTTTATATTTGTTTTGTAAATTATACGTTGTCGGCAATTTTGGCGGACAGCGCAATGAAAAACGGAGAAGCCGAAAGCCGAAAGTGGAGGCAAATCTAAAATTTATAAAAAAAATGAAAAAGACATTTTTAAATTTTGGGCTAATTCTAGCCTTAGGACTGACAACTGCCGTGTTTAATTCTTGCAACAAAGATGATGATAAAGACGGTACTAGTGTTAACGCTTCAAAGATTACAGCTACAAATGTAGTCAATAGCTCTACACAAATCAAAACAGTAAAAGCTCTTGCTGATTGGGTAAGTGGTTATGATTATGGTACAGATGCAATTGCACATGCACCTTATCAAAACGATGGTTTTACATTGGAACTTCCTGCAACACTGGGAGACAAATACTTGGAAACGTTTGATGAGGACGACTTGGAAGGAATTTCCGTAAGCGACAAAAAATTAAAGTTGTATTTACTTGACGACCTTAAAGGTTACAACAAAGATGATGAAGAAATTGGCTTTTTTTATTCGTTACAAACAAGTGAGAATAGCTTTCATTACACTTCTCGGATGTATGTTGATAGAGATGCAACCATAAAAGGAGAAAACAAAGAGACTAACGAGTATGGCGATGAAAGCACAGTAAAATTTGATTTAACACTTAAAAAAGGCTGGAACATTGTGTATTTTAGTTTAAAAAGAGAGACAAAAAATGATAGAGATGCGTTTACACTCACATATTCAAGTAAAAAACCGTCAGGAGTAAATTATACTTGGTATTTTTATGGTAATGAATATCGTTCAGCAAGCGTTGAATTAAAATCGGCTATAAACTCAAAATCGTTCTTTTCAAAATTGAAAGGAAACAAAAAGAGATAATAAAAAACTACCTAAAAACGTGCGGTATGGTTAATTGTCAATTCAGTACATATTCGAGCAGCACAGCCCGTATCAAATGCGATTTTAACTTAAAACGAAAGTGCTTCAAAATTGGCAACTAATCATGCCGCTGTGTGTTCGGTGGCAATTTTGGCTGACAGCGCAATGAAAAACGGAGAAGCCAAGAGCCGAAAGTGGAGGCAAATCTAAAACTTATAAAAAAATGAAAAAGACATTTCTAAATTTTGGGCTAATTTTAGCCTTAGGACTGACAACTGCCTTGTTTAATTCTTGCGACAAAGATGATGACAATGGCGTTAACGCTTCAAAGATTACAGCTACAAACGTAATCAATGGTTCTACTCAAATCAAAACAGTAAAAGCTCTTGCTTACTGGGTAAGTGATTATGATTATGGTATAGATGCAATTGCACAAGCATCTTATCAAAACAATGGTTTTACATTGCAACTTCCTGCAACATTAGGAGCTAAATACTTGGAAACGATTGATGAGGATGACTTGGAAGGAATTTACGTAAGTGATAAAAATTTCAAGTCGTGTTTTCTTGACGATCTTGATGGTTACAACGAAAATGATCGTAGAATTGGCTATTTTTATTTGGAGGAAGAAAATGAAGATAGCGAACATTACACTTCTTGGATGTATGTTGATAGAGATGTAACCATAAAAGGAGAAATCGAGGATGAGGCAAAAGAACGAAGAAAATTTGATTTAACGCTTAAAAAAGGTTGGAACATTGTGTATGATAGTTATGGTAGTGTGACGGAAAATGGTATAGTTGTGTATTCATTTACAATTTCAAGCAAAAAACCGTCAGGAGTAAATTATACTTGGAATTTTTATGAATATGACTATCGTTCGGCAAGCGTTGCGTCAAAATCGGCTATAAACTCAAAATTGTTTTCTTCAAAATTGAAAGGAGATAAAAAGAAATAATACCGATTGGACAACTACTATAGTCCAAACATCGCTTTCGCTCTTTTAGACTATGTGTCTGTAACATCAGTATTTACCCCTTAACTCCGCTCTGTGCGGAGTCTGGGGTGAACCATTGTAAAATTAAAAAATTAGACCTTTTTTAAATTACAATTGGTATAATTAGATACGAAACGAGCATGCCAACCTAAGCGTGACACCCAGAAGCGTGACTATAAAGCATTTGAGTTTCATACGACCTTAAACGAAAATAATTATAAACGTATGAAAGCGCTTCGAAATCAGAAACTAACCATACTGCTGTCCGTTAGCAAATATTAAAAACTAAAATTGAAAACTATGAAAACAAAAAAAACAAATTTCAAGAAAAACACTGTAACGTTATTCTTTTTCAGCTTGACGTTTTTGGTGATATCATCAAATATCCAAGCTCAAACTGTTTTACCAAATGTAAGGGTAAATACCACAGATTATCATGAAGTATCAGTTGATGCTGCAGGTAAGAGAATTGCTGTATTGAATGATACTGTATATGCTATTTGGGAAGGGTGGTTAACAGATACCACAAGTAATATTTACTTTGTAAAGTCAGTTGATAAGGGATTGACTTTTTCTGAAGATTTACCTATTTTTGCAGGACCAGATTCGATATTGCATCTAATACCTTCAATAGCTGTTGCTCAAAATGGTGATATTTATATTGCATGGAATGCTGCATCAAACAACGAAAGTTACTGGAATATATGGTTTACAAAATCGAGTGACGGTGGTAGCACATTCCTAACACCCACACACATTACAACTTCAAATGCTTGTATGTTCCCATGTGTTGGAGCGTATAACAATAATGTCTATATCTTTTATGCAGAAGGGAGTAATTTTCCTAATATGAATTATCATTTTGTTCGTTCAACAAACGGCGGGATCTCTTTTGAAAGTCCTATTCAAGTAAATGATGAGTCTGGTACTGGAGATATTGAATTTGACAAACTAACATCAATGACGATTGATACTTCCGGAATTATTTACCTTGCATGGATCGATGGAAGACGAGCAACTGGTCAAGGAGATGTCTTCTTTGCCAAATCAACCGACAATGGACAAAGTTTTAGCAGCAATGTTATGGTTAATGATATAAATCAATCGGGGGCAGATTCTGTTCAAGGTTCGCCGTCAATTGCAGCAGAAGGCAATAATGTTTATGTAAGCTTTGTTGATAGAAGAGAGGGAAGCGGTTGGGAAAATGCAAGAGTTTATATGGCTAAATCAACCGATGGAGGAAACACTTTTTCAACTGAGTCTTATTTGGTAGGTCATACAGGAACATGTAGTTTCCATGATGTTACTGTGTCTCTAAACGGAAAATTAAGCGTTGCTATTTGTAGTCATATTATGCCTACTGGCTTTGGCGTTTGGCTTTATGAATCAACAGATGGTGGAAATAACTTCTCAACACCTCTAGCTTTATCCGACGCTTTTAGTAATAACTTCAGCGCTATTAATATTATTTCAAACTCTGATAACGAAATATTGGCATTGTGGAAAGATAGTCGTGAAGGAGATGATATTGAAAATATTTACTTTGCAAAAACCGATTTGGGAGTAAAAATAGATGAGTTAAATTTTGATAACGAATCTTTTTGTATATATCCTAATCCAACAAATGGCTCATTCTCTGTAAGTACGCAAAATAACAACACAAATATTGAAATTTCTATTTGTAATTTGCAAGGACAAATAATATACAAAAAAGCATATAGTGATACATCAAACGTAAATATAGATTTAGAAATACCGCAAGGAGTTTATTTCGTTACAATAAAATTAACAGATGAAACAAAAACTATTAAATTGATAAAGAATTAATACCGATTGGACTATATGTCTGTAACATCGATATTTACCCCTTAACTTCGCTCTGTGCATAGTCTGCGGTAAACCATTGTAAAATTTAAAAAAGATAGGACAATTTTTAAATTACAATTGGTATAAAAATTAGTCCGAAGAATTGGGGACTAAATCACAATTAGGTTCGATACTTATTGACAGTGTCGAATGGCTAAAAAATAAGTAGAGACCAGAAACCATAAATAAACAGGGCGAATTCCAAAAAGCCTTATGAATAAGAATACTAAATTTATAAATAAAAAATGGAAAAATCAAAAGTAGATCTATTTATCGGAATGAATGCAGAGAATTTTAATCCACAAGACCTAATGGTTATTAAGGAAAAACTTGAAAAGATGGATGATGATAAATTTTATCTTGTTCAAGCGACTGAGTTTCAAAAACCATCAACTATTCTTCTTATTGCTATTTTTTTAGGTTGGGAAAGATTTTGGTTAGATGACGTTGGACTAGGTATATTGAAAATAATTACCTGTTATGGTTGTATGATTTGGTGGATAGTTGACATTATAACAGCGAAGGATAGGACAAAAAAATATAATTTCAAGATATTCACTCAAAAATTATCTTTTGTGTAAAATGAAACGAACATGCCAAACTTCTTTAAAGGGAAAAGGTAAAAGGTAAAAGTGTTTTTTAACTTTTGTACAGACAGGGCATGCCCTGTCTCTACTTTTAACTTTTAACTTTTAACTGTATTACATGTGAGTTCCATACGACCTTAAACTGAAAAAATTATAAACGTATGAAATATTATTCGATAGGGAAGCAAGTGTTACAATCTCGCTTCCTTATTCATTCAAAACTTTTTGGACTTCTTGTTTTTCCAATTTTACTATATTTAATTCCTCTTAACTGGTTAAATAAACAGCATTCAATTTGTTTAATTAAAAATATCTTCGGGTTTGAATGTTTTGGATGTGGTATTACAAGAGCAATAATATCTGCTGTTCAATTTGACTTCAAGAGTGCGTATAACTATAATCATTTGGTAATAATTGTATTACCAATTTTTATTTATGTGTGGACTAAAATGGTTAATAATACAATTAAGGAAATAAGGAAAACACGCCAACAACGTCGTACATAAATATTTGGCAGCAAGTGGCTTGTCGAGTGATGGTTTAGCCCACTAAATTATCGAGCAAAATTGAAAATTGTTTTTTATGTTTGCAATACTTTATGAAAAGTAGTTCGGACAATAGGGAGCTAAACCAGTTTTGTAAAATATTCTCTATCCCCTTTGTGTTGCATTTTCTATTTAGTCTTACAAGTAGTTAATTTTTTGCATATATTTGCTGATAGCATTTTTAGTGAAAGTATATGTCAAAAGTACAAAATATTATTAGCAGCGATCCGCTTCTTTCTCCCTATTCATACATAATTGAGAGACGATTTAAAAAAGCTCAAAACAAAATAAGGGAGCTATGTGGCACGGAAGATAAACTTATCGATTTTGCCAACGGGCACCACTATTACGGTCTGCATCGCGATGAAAACTTTTGGTATATGCGCGAATATGCTCCAAATGCCACCGCAATTTATATGATTGGCGACTTTAACGATTGGTGTGAATTGCCAGAATATGAGCTTGTAAGAATAAATATTCATGGCGACTGGCAAAGAACATTTCCGCTGAGTGCATTGCAGCACGGACAACAGTATAAATTGTCTATTCACTGGAATGGCGGACAAGGACTAAGGATTCCATCATACACAAGAGTTGCTATACAAGATGATGATACAAAGCTGTTTGCAGCTCAGGTATGGGATCCTGCTACCCTTTATAAATGGAAAGCTCCGAAAATAAAAAAGGTTGAATATCCGATAATATACGAGGCACATGTGGGCATGGCAACCGAAGAAGAGAGAGTTGGTACTTTCAGAGAGTTTGCCGACAACTGCTTGCCAGATATTGCCAAAGGAGGATATAACACCATACAGTTAATGGCTATTCAGGAGCACCCCTATTATGGCTCATTTGGCTATCATGTGTCGAATTTTTTTGCTGTATCATCGCGCTTTGGAACACCCGATGATTTAAAATATTTAATCGACAAGGCGCACCAACTTGGAATCGCAGTAATAATGGATTTGGTTCATTCTCATAGCGTTAAAAATACCGAGGAGGGTCTCGGAGAGTTTGACGGATCCAAAGGGTTATACTTTCATGTTGACCACAGACGTGAACACGTAGCGTGGGACTCGCTCTGTTTTGATTATGGAAAAAAACAGGTTCTTCACTTTCTGCTTTCTAATTGCAAATATTGGATTGAGGAGTATAATTTCGATGGTTTCCGTTTCGACGGCATTACCAGCATGTTATATTATAATCATGGATTAGAGTCTGATTTCGTAAACTACGATATGTATTACGATGGAAATCAAGACGAAGACGCAATTGTTTATCTTACGTTAGCCAACTGTTTGATACATCATCTTAAACCTGAAGCTATTGTAGTAGCAGAAGATATGAGTGGTATGCCCGGACTTGCCGCTCCATTCGAAAAATGGGGCATTGGGTTTGATTACAGACTTGCAATGGGGATACCAGATTATTGGATAAAAATAATAAAAGAACTATCTGACGAGCAGTGGCGCGTAGGCGACATATATTATCAATTGACAAATAAAAGAGATGAGGAGAAGACTATAAGCTACGCCGAGTCGCATGATCAGGCGTTGGTCGGAGATCAAACAATCATTTTTAGGTTGATAAAAGATGCAATGTACACCAAAATGAGCAAAACCACTGAAAGCCTTGATGTTGACAGAGGTATAGCATTACACAAGTTAATTCGTATAATCACGCTTGCATGTTCAGGCGGAGGATATCTGAACTTTATGGGCAACGAGTTTGGTCACCCCGAATGGATTGATTTTCCACGTCAGGGGAATGGATGGTCATATCTATATGCACGCCGTCAATGGAGTTTGCGTGATAATCATCTTTTAAGATATCATTTTTTGTCTGATTTTGACAGAGAGATGATAAGAGTTATTAAAGATAGCAATGCGTTTGAAAATCAATATCCTCACAAAATACATGAGAATATTGATAATCAGATATTAGCATTTATCAGAAAAAACCTCGTTTTTATATTCAATTTTAACCCTTCAAAGGCTATCAACAACTATCCTATTGAAATAGAGGGAGGTGAGTATGAGCTTGTATTAAACAGTGATTCTAAAAAATTTGGAGGTTTCGGTTCTGTTAAAGACAATCAAACGTTCTACACAACGCCCGTAGTATTTGACAACAGACGTAAAGCTTTGGCAATTCAAGTGTACATTCCTCCAAGAGTAGTAATAGTTTTACGAAAAAAGGAGAATTAACTATAAATAAACAAATCCCGCGGTCACTGAGTTTATCGAAGTGTGACCATTAAAACACATTAAAACTTTTAACTCAATATTTTTTTGTATTTTTGAGAGAATAAAAACAGATCACATCATGCAAGGAATTATTTCATACAGCTGTCCGGCAAATATTTCGCTTATAAAAAACTTTGGAAGCTATCGCAAGCGCACTCAAGGGAATCCATCTTTTAGCATGACACTGGATAAGGCGAGATCAGAAACAACGGTTAAATATACTCATGGCAAAGAGCAAAAGTTCTCATTTACAGTTACTATTAATGGTGTAGAATCTGAATATTTAAAAAAGCGTATTTCGCATTGGTTTGAAAAAATAGTTCCTGTTTTTCCCTGGATTAACCAGACAAGCTTAGAAATTTCGGTAACAATTGAGGAATCACTAATTCCATTTGTTGGAATATACACAGTAATGTGTTCTTTAACATTTTGTTTGAGCGTTATAGCCAACCATTTAGGAAAACTTGATGCACAACCACAACTTCAAACTGTAAGCAGTATAGCGCTGTTAGACTCTGAAAATGCCGCTCGCTCAACCTACGGAGGCTTTGTTGGATTAGGTAAAAATGCCGCTATATCGTGGTCATCAGATAAATATGCCTCACAATATCAGCGTGAAGCAATGATATATAACAAATTGAACGACACTATATTAAGCTTTGACAGCTCTTCACACAACATTAGTGAATTAAACCCAGAGGATTTATATAACCACCTCTATTTAGAATCTAGAATAAAACATGCACAAATTAATACTAATCAGTTTTTACGTGCTTTAGACGATGGACACTGGGATCTGTTTGAACATGTTGTCGAGAATGAAGCATTAACCATGTGTGCACTATTTCTATCTTCTGGAACAAGCAAATTTTTGCCTAGTAGCAATCTTATAGAATGGGCACAATATATTCGTAACAAACGAGAAGAAATTGAGTGTCCCGTTACATTCACTTTCGATCGTGAACTACGTTTACACCTTATCTATCCACCAATAGCCAAAGAGAAAGTAATCAAACTTTTAGAAGAATCTCCACTGACCTACGATAAAATATTGCACGATAACATAGGCAAAGGTCCAAAATTGCTGAAGGATAGTTTTGAGTAACAAAATTATGATTTGCAAGACTCTCTCTTAACTTTTCCGTTTTTGAAACATATATGGCACAAGAAAGGTACAAGGGGGGCGGTACATTGAGCATAGCCGAAGAGGTGCACTGAGCTTGTCGAAGTGTACAAGGCGGTGCGCTGAGCAGAGTCGAAGTGTAAAAGGAGAAAAAGTACTTTCAACACTTCGACTATGCTCAGTGCATCGCTTTACAAACTTTTAACTTAATACAATAAAAGCCCTGAATTACAAGGCTTTCCTCTTTTTGTGCCCCGGACCGGAATCGAACCGGTACGAGCTTTTCGGCTCACAGGATTTTAAGTCCTGCGTGTCTACCAATTCCACCACCAGGGCTACCTTTTGATTATTATTCGTAGTGAGCGGGAAACGAGACTCGAACTCGCGACCCCGACCTTGGCAAGGTCGTGCTCTGCCAACTGAGCTATTCCCGCTTTTGAGACTGCAAATATAAAACTTATTCTAAAACTGACAAAATATAAAATAATAATTGTAAAAAAATTTTTTACTTGGGTAGATATAAGCAGAAGGCTTAACACGAAGTTGACAAAAAATATTTTAATAAATTCAACACATTGAACGCTATGCAAGTGCAGTACAAATTAAAGGATTTTTCATACAACGTATATAACCGACGATTAATATTTGTGAATGCTTTTTTTTTCTTATTAGTATTGTTGATAATTAAAAAATATCTATATTTGCAGCGCTAAAACGGCAAGGGGTGCCATAGCTCAGTAGGTAGAGCACAGGACTGAAAATCCTGGTGTCCTTGGTTCGATCCCGAGTGGCACCACTTCTTTTAAAAAAGCTTGTACTTTGTGTACGAGCTTTTTTTCGTGCGCCACGCATACCATACAATTATAGGGTTTAATGCCGATTGGACATACACTATAGTCCAAACAAACATAGTGAAGTTTGGACTATAGTAGCTGTCCAATCGGTATAATTTAAAATAGTCCAGTCCGGGATTTACATGAGCAACAAACGCAAAAAAGGAGTCGTCTCTTTTTAAGACAACCCCTTTTATTTGTTTTATTGTTTAACTGTAATTTACAATTTTACAATCATTGACATGCTTGCACTACCTACTTTAATAGTAAACTTAGCGTATTCGTCACACTGGTTGTTTGCATCGCCTTGTTTATCAACACCAAAATCGACGGTTACTGATCTGTTTTGACCTACAACTTCCATTTTCGTGATACCTTGTTGTGGATACGCACATGTGTTGTATTTGATTAGCATTTGATTTTCAAGGATAGTAGTCTCTTGTGTTTCGTCTCCATCAACTAGTTTTGATGTTCCATGAACTGCATACGCATCATCACTGAAATCATGTACATTAGGGTCAAAACCTGCATACCAAATGAAAGTTCTGTTAATGGTATAGACGATGTTGTTATTGTCAACAGTCATGTTAACAGTTCCTTCAGCTGTAAGAACAGGTTGTTCGATTGCTCCATTAAATGTAACGTTAAGAGTTCCTTGGCTGATAGTTACCTTGTCAGAAACAAAATTTGTAATTGTTACAGAACCTTCAAGACCTTCGATGAATCCTGGTTCTTTGTTCCAAACAATTACAATTACCCCACCATTGGGATATGTAATAGTTGCGGTAACTGAGTCAATTGTTACAGTAGGATCTCCTGATTTGGAATTTTTCGTCCAATCTTCAGAGATTCCGTAGGTTGAAATAGCTCCTAGCACATCGCCCATGGCGTTGTCGGCTTGTGAATTTTGAATAGCAGAACTTTTAAGCTCATCTGCATCTTCAGGTTTTACTACTGTTGGTTCTAATCCTTCGCATGAGATAAATGCAATGCCTGCGAATAGGATAACGGCTAATGTTGCCAATAATGATTTTGTTGTTTTCATAGTCTTTAATTATTAGTTGTTTTTTATAAACAAATTATTATTGTTTTTTGTTCAATTTTATTTTTATTTTTATGCCATTCCTGACGATGAGCCAAAATTCATAGGAAAATTTTGTGGATTACCATCCGGTATTTTTATATTTCCGTTAATCGCTTCATATTTTGAAATATTATCTTGTAAAGCTAATAGAAGTCTTTTTGCGTGTTCGGGGGTTAGAATAATCCTTGATTTTACTGGCGCTTTTGGAATACCAGGCATCACTCTAACAAAATCTACTACGAATTCCGCGGGTGAATGACTTATAATTGCTAAGTTTGAGTATGTTCCCTGCGCTATATCGTCGTTTAATTGAATATTTAATTGACCTTGTTTTTCGTTTTCTTTCATAATGGACGTTTATTTGTTTTTGGACTTCAAACAAAATAAAATACAAATTTAAAAAAAAAGGTCAGATAAACATAAAAATCTGACCATTTTAACATATCATTAATTATTTTGTTGAACTTTTGTTTTAGAACGTTCTCTTTTTGTTGGTATTACTGACTCTAACTCATCTTTGTTTCCAACAATATATTTTGTATATTCTCTAACACCAGTGCCGGCAGGTATTAAGTGTCCTACAATTACATTTTCTTTTAGTCCGTTTAAGTCGTCAACCTTGCCATGTATCGCTGCCTCGTTCAGCACTTTAGTAGTTTCTTGGAATGATGCAGCTGAAATAAACGATTTTGTTTGGAGAGCTGCTTTTGTAATTCCTTGAAGTATTTGGCGTGCAGTTGCGGTTTTTGCTTCTCTGACAGTTACTGTTTTTAAATCGCGTCGTTTTAGTGTAGAGTTTTCGTTTCTTAATTGATGCATTGACACTATCTGACCATTTCTTAATACTTGTGAATCGCCTTTGTCAACTACGTACAGTTTGCCATATATTTCGTCGTTTGCTTCAAATAGGTCATACTTATCAACCTGTTGCTTTTCTAAGAACAGAGTATCGCCTGGATCAACAATTTCAACTTTTCTCATCATCTGGCGTACAATCACTTCAAAGTGTTTGTCATTAATTTTAACACCTTGCATTCTATACACTTCTTGTATTTCGTTTACCAAATATTCTTGTACAGAAGTAGGTCCTTGTATAAGAAGAATATCGCTTGGAGATATTATACCATCGGATAATGGTGTACCTGCTCTTACGTAATCGTTTTCTTGAACAAGTATTTGGCGAGATAAAGGCACATGGTATTTTTTTACTTCGCCTGAGCGTGATTGAACTGTAATTTCGCGATTTCCACGTTTAACTTTACCAAATTCTATTTCACCGTCAATCTCAGATACTACAGCAGGATTTGATGGATTTCGAGCTTCAAACAATTCGGTTACACGTGGTAAACCTCCCGTAATATCTCCTGCTTTGCCCAGAACGCGAGGTATTTTTACGATAACATCACCCTTTTTAACTTTATCGTTTTCATTGACAGTAATATGAGCTTTTACAGGTAAATTGTATGTTTTTTCAACTTCACCAAGTTCGTTTAAAAGCATGATCTCTGGGTTTTTTGTCCTATCTCTCGTTTCAATAATAACTTTCTCGCTAAAACCTGTTTGCTCGTCTGATTCTTCTTTATATGTAACACCGTCAATAACATCTGAGAATGATATCTTACCGTCTAACTCAGCTATAATTACTGCGTTATATGGGTCCCATTCACAAATTCTGGTTCCCTTTTGAACCTCTTGTCCATTTTTGACAAACAAGGTAGCTCCATAAGGTATTGCTCTGTTTGATAGTGTCAATTTAGTGTTTACGTCAATGATTCTCATTTCGGCTAAACGTCCAATTACTATTTGACATTTTTCATCGTTATCGTTAACGAAATCGACAGCTCTAAGTTCGTCTATCTCTACAATGCCGCTGTAGTTTGCAGTAATTCCTGACTGTGCCGCAATGTTAGATGCAATACCTCCAACTTGGAATGTACGTAGTGTTAACTGTGTTCCTGGTTCGCCAATTGATTGTGCTGCAATAACTCCTACAGCCTCTCCGTTCTTAACCATTTTATTGGTAGCCAAGTTGCGACCATAACATTTTGCGCATACTCCCATTTTGGTTTCGCATGTCAAGACAGATCTAATTTCAACTTGTTCTATCGGAGAATCTTGAATTATTTGAGCAATATCTTCATCAATTAGTTCGCCTGCTGCAACTATAAGTTCTCCAGTATTTGGATGGTAAATGTCGTTTACTGAGCAACGTCCCATTATTTTTTCGTATAAGCTTTCAACAAGTTCATCTCCCTTACGAAGTTCAGTAGCAGGCAATCCCCTCAATGTACCACAGTCTGATTCGTTGATAATAACATCTTGAGCAACGTCAACCAATCGACGCGTCAAATAACCAGCGTCAGCTGTTTTTAATGCGGTATCAGCAAGACCTTTACGTGCACCGTGAGTAGAGATAAAATATTCCAAAACAGAGAGACCCTCTTTAAAGTTAGCTAAAATGGGGTTTTCAATAATTTCGGAAGTGGCGGCACTACTTTTTTGTGGCTTTGCCATCAATCCTCTCATACCGCACAATTGCCTGATTTGTTCTTTTGAACCCCTTGCGCCTGAGTCTAACATCATGTAAACAGAGTTGAAACCTCCGTTGTCTTTGGATAGCTCATCTATTAGAGTCATTGTGAGCTTAGCATTTGTATGTGTCCAGATATCAACTACTTGATTGTATCGCTCTGTATTGGTTATAAAACCGTTATTGTGTTGGTATGTAACTTCGTCAACTCTTTTATAACCTTCTGCTACAAGTATCTCTTTCGATTCTGGTATAATAACATCAGCGAGATTAAATGATAGTCCTCCTTTAAAAGCCATTTTAAAACCGAGGTCTTTTATGTCATCTAAGAACTTTGATGTTTTAATGGTGTCGCATTTTTTATATATTTTTCCAATGATATCACGTAGAGATCTCTTAGTCAGCAACTCGTTGATATATCCCATTTCTTTGGGAACAACATTGTTAAACATAACTCTTCCCACGGTAGTTTCAACGATTTGTCTTTTAACGCTGCCGTCGGGTTGGGTGATATCTAATCGTACTTTTATTTCCGCATTCAGTTCAGCTTTTCCTTCGTTATGTGCTATAATTACCTCTTGAGGCGAGTAGAAAGTGATACCACTACCTTTAGCATTGGGTTTTGATTTAGTCATGTAATATAATCCAAGTACCATGTCTTGTGAAGGAACGGTAATTGGGGCGCCGTTTGCGGGGTTCAATATATTGTGACTTCCTAACATTAAAAACTGTGCTTCAAGAATTGCAGCATTCCCTAATGGTAGGTGAACAGCCATTTGGTCACCGTCAAAGTCAGCGTTAAAGGCTGTACATGCAAGAGGGTGTAATTGAATGGCTTTACCTTCAATTAGTTTTGGTTGAAATGCTTGAATACCTAAGCGGTGTAGGGTAGGAGCACGGTTGAGTAAAACGGGATGTGATTTTAATACATTTTCAAGGATATCCCAAACAACAGGGTCGCGACGGTCCACGATTTTCTTAGCTGATTTAACTGTTTTTACAATACCACGTTCGATAAGTTTTCTTATCACAAATGGTTTGTAAAGTTCAGCAGCCATATCTTTTGGCAGTCCACATTCGTGCATTTTCAATTCTGGTCCTACAACAATTACAGAGCGAGCTGAATAGTCAACGCGCTTACCTAAAAGGTTTTGACGAAATCGTCCTTGTTTCCCTTTTAAGCTGTCGCTAAGCGATTTTAGAGGTCTGTTAGCTTCTGTTTTTACTGCATTAGACTTTCTTGAGTTATCAAATAGTGAGTCAACGGCTTCTTGCAACATCCGTTTCTCGTTTCTGAGAATTACTTCTGGCGCTTTTATTTCGATAAGCCTTTTTAATCTATTGTTGCGAATAATAACGCGTCTATAGAGGTCGTTTAAGTCGCTGGTAGCAAATCTTCCTCCGTCAAGTGGAACCAATGGACGCAGTTCGGGCGGAATTACTGGAACTACTTGCAATATCATCCATTCAGGATTGTTTACACCTTTTGAGCTTCTGAATGCCTCAACAACTTGTAATCTTTTTAAGGCTTCATTTTTTCTTTGAACAGAAGTCTCGTTGTTTGCTTGATCTCTAAGGTTATAAGACAACTCATCTAAATCTAATCTTTGAAGTAAATCATATAATGCTTCGGCACCCATTTTAGCGATAAATTTATTAGGGTCGCTATCATCGAGCATTTGATTTTCACGAGGAAGGGAGTCAATAATGCTAAGATACTCCTCTTCACTTAGAAAGTCAAGATAATTGATTCTATCTTCTTCTTTTTCTTTTCCCTTACCTTTTTCATTTTCTTCTTTAACTCCTGCTGCTCCAGGTTGTATTACGACATATTTTTCGTAATATATAATTGAGTCAAGTTTTTTTGACGGTATTCCTAGTAGATATCCAATTTTGTTGGGTAGTGAACGAAAATACCATATATGAGCGACTGGCACAACTAAATGTATGTGTCCCATGCGTTCACGACGTACTTTTTTTTCTGTTACTTCAACACCGCAGCGGTCGCATACAATGCCTTTATATCTGATTCTCTTGTATTTACCGCAATGGCATTCATAGTCTTTTACAGGACCAAATATTCTTTCACAGAATAAACCATCACGTTCGGGTTTATATGTTCTATAATTAATTGTTTCAGGCTTTAAAACTTCTCCGCTCGAACGTTCCAATATCTCTTCAGGAGAGGCAAGGCCGATACTTATATTTGAAAAATCGGATCTTACTTTCGAATCTTTACGATAAGCCATATTGTTTATTTTTGAATGTGTTTTATAACAGTTTATGAATAATTTATTCTAGCGAAACGCTTAATCCTAAGCCACGAAGCTCGTGTAGCAATACATTGAATGATTCAGGAATACCCGGCGTTGGCATAGGATCTCCTTTAACAATTGCTTCGTAAGCTTTTGAGCGCCCTTGAACGTCATCGGATTTAACCGTAAGAATTTCTTGAAGTATATTCGATGCTCCAAAAGCCTCAAGCGCCCAAACTTCCATCTCGCCGAAACGTTGACCTCCAAATTGTGCTTTCCCTCCGAGGGGTTGCTGTGTAATAAGTGAGTATGGTCCAATGCTTCTAGCGTGCATTTTGTCGTCAACCATGTGTCCTAACTTCATCATGTAAATGACTCCAACGGTTGCTGGCTGGTCAAATTTTTCGCCTGTTTCTCCATCAAAGAGATATGTGCGGCCAAAATCAGGCAAGTTAGCTTTTCGGGTATATTCGGTTATTTGCTCGAGTGTCGCCCCGTCGAAAATAGGAGATGAGAATTTTACACCAAGTTCTTTACCTGCCCATGCAAGAACTGTTTCATAAATTTGACCAATGTTCATACGCGAAGGTACGCCAAGTGGATTTAAAACAATATCAACTGGTGTTCCGTCCGCAAGGAATGGCATATCTTCTTGTCGTACAACTTTTGCAACAATACCTTTGTTACCATGTCGTCCTGCCATTTTATCGCCAACTTTAATTTTTCTTTTCTTGGCAACATAAACTTTAGCTAGTTGTATGATTCCATTTGGCAGTTCATCGCCAACTGTTATACCGAAGCGTTTCCGTCTGAAATCAGCAATAGTCTCTTTGTGTACAATGGTATAGTTATGCAATAGACGAGATACTTGCCTGTTTTTAGTTTCCTCAGTAGTCCAGTTAGATGTTTGAATTTCGAGGAAATCGTCTATTTCGTTCAACACCTTTTGAGTGTATTTTGCGCCTTTTGCTACAACTTCTTGATTTAAATAATTAACAAGTCCAGCTGATGTTTTACCGTTCAATATTACAAAAAGCTTGTCAATTAGTCTTAACCTGAGATTTTGTAACTTAGTGTTTTCTTCTTTGTCGATTTTTTCAAGAAGCGTTTTTTCGGCTGCTTTTACCTTTTTATCTTTAGTGGTTCGTGAGAACAACTTTTTCTTGACTACAACTCCGTAGAGTGATGGTCCTGCTTTCAACGAAGCATCTTTTACATCACCAGCTTTATCACCAAAAATTGCACGTAATAGTTTTTCTTCTGGCGTAGGATCTGAAGCTCCTTTTGGAGTAATTTTTCCAACAAGGATATCTCCAGGTACGACGTGTGCACCCACTCTTATCATACCATTTTCGTCAAGATCTTTTGTTGCCTCTTCGCTGACGTTTGGAATATCGCTGGTTAATTCTTCCACTCCTCGTTTTGTTTCACGAACTTCGAGGATGTGTTCGTCAATATGCAGAGAAGTGAAATAGTCATCGCGAACAACCTTTTCTGAAATTACAATGGCATCTTCAAAATTGTAACCTTTCCAAGGCATGAATGCAACCATAAGATTTCTACCAAGTGCAAGCTCTCCATCTTTGGTAGCGTATCCTGCGGTTAGTATGTCTCCTTTTTTTATCTTTTGACCCACTCTTACAATGGGTTCCAAGTTAATACAGGTGTTTTGATTTGTTTTTTGAAACTTAGTTAGTTGATACCTTTTTGTGTCTTCTTCGAAGCTTATAAGTTTCTCTTCTTCAGTTCGTTCGTACCTAATTACGATCTCTTGTGCATCAACATACTCAACAACTCCGTTACCTTCTGCAACAATCAGAATACGTGAATCTTCTGCAACATCTTTTTCAATACCTGTTCCTACAATTGGTTGTTCAGGGTTTAACAATGGTACAGCCTGACGCATCATGTTTGAACCCATAAGTGCACGGTTAGCATCATCGTGTTCGAGGAATGGAATCAATGAGGCAGCGATAGATGCGATTTGATTTGGGGCAACGTCCATTAGTTCAACCTCTTGTGGAGGAACAACAGGGTAGTCGTCTTCAAGCCTACTCTTTACACGGTCGCGTAAAAAGTTACCCTCATCATCTAAAAGTGCATTGGCTTGAGCAATTATTGAAAGGTCTTCTTCCTCTGCGCTCAAATATAAAATGCCTTTGGAGGTTAGATCAACTTTTGCATCTTTAACTCTCCTGTAAGGTGTCTCAATGAAACCCATATCATTTATTTTGGCGTAAACGCACATAGAAGAGATCAATCCAATATTCGGACCTTCTGGGGTTTCAATAGGACACAAGCGTCCGTAGTGTGTATAGTGAACGTCACGTACTTCAAATCCTGCTCTTTCACGTGAAAGACCTCCGGGTCCAAGCGCCGACATACGTCTTTTGTTCGTCATTTCGGCTAACGGATTGGTTTGATCCATAAATTGTGATAGTGCATTTGTACCGAAGAATGAGTTTATTACAGAACTTAGAGTTTTTGCATTAACTAAATCAACAGGTTTAAATACTTCGTTATCACGAACGTTCATTCTCTCCCTTATAGTTCTGGTCATTCGGGCTAAGCCAACTCCAAATTGGTTATAGAGTTGTTCACCAACAGTTCTAACTCTACGATTACTCAAGTGGTCGATATCGTCAACGTCTGCTTTAGAGTTGATAAGTTCAACCAAGTATTTTATTATCTGAATAATATCTTCTTTGGTTAATACCTTGACACTTGGATCGATTGAGAGGTCAAGTTTTTTATTAATCCTAAATCGACCAACATCGCCAAGGTCATAGCGTTTGTCGCTAAAAAATAGTTTGTCGATTACATCGCGTGCAGTGGATTCATCAGGTGGCTCACTACTTCGCAATGCTCGGTATATGAAAACAACAGCCTCTTTTTCCGAGTTTGTTGTATCTTTTTGTAAAGTGTTATATATGATAGCGTAATCGCTTTTTGAACTATCTTCTTTGTGTAGGAGTATAGTTTTTGCACCTGAATCAATTATCAAGTCGATGTGTGAGTTGTCGATAACAGTTTCACGGTTAACAATTATTTCGTTACGTTCGATTGAGACTACTTCGCCTGTATCTTCATCAACAAAGTCTTCAATCCAAGTTTTAAGAACTCTTGCGGCGAGTTTTCTACCAATAGCCTTTTTTAGACTGGTTTTGTTTACTTTAATCTCGTCTGCTAGATCGAAAATTTGGATAATATCTTTGTCACTTTCGTAGCCAATAGCTCGGAGTAGGGTTGATACCGGAAGTTTTTTCTTCCTGTCAATGTATGCGTACATTACATTGTTAATATCAGTTGAAAACTCAATCCAAGATCCTTTGAAAGGAATAACTCTTGCTGAATAGAGTTTGGTGCCGTTTGCGTGAACTGTTTGTGCAAAAAACACTCCAGGTGAACGATGCAGTTGACTAACAATTACTCTTTCCGCACCATTAATAATAAATGTACCGCGTGGAGTCATATATGGGACTGCTCCCAGATACACCTCTTGTACTACGGTATCAAAATCTTCATGTTCGGGGTCAGTACAGTATAGCCTAAGTTTTGCTTTGATAGGCACGCTGTAGCTAAGTCCTCGTTCAATACACTCTTCAATAGCGTATCTTGGAGGATCAATAGAGTAGTCTAAAAACTCTAAAACAAAACTGTTTCGAGTATCAGAGATTGGGAAGTTTTCTGTGAAAACTTTATATAGACCTTCTTTTTTACGCTCTTCGGGCGTACTGTTTATTTTGAAAAATTCTTCAAAAGATTTTAACTGTAATTCCAGAAAATCAGGGTAATCAAATTGCGATTTTGTAGAGGAAAAACTTATCCTATTTGTTTTATTCGGACTCATAGTTTGTGTTGTATATAATTTATTAACAATTAGAAAAAACAACAAAAAGGCTTAGAGCGCTTATAGGCTCTAAACCTTAACCCACAATATCGGATTATATTACTTGATTTCAACTTCTGCTCCAGCTTCTTCTAATTGGGTTTTTAAAGTTGTTGCTTCTTCTTTGCTAACGCCTTCTTTAATAGCTTTTGGCGCTGCATCGACTATCTCTTTAGATTCTTTAAGTCCTAGACCTGTTAATTCTTTAACAAGTTTTACTACTTGAAGTTTAGCTTGTCCAGCTGATTTAATGATAACATCAAAGCTGGTTTTTTCTTCAGCGCCTGCTTCTGCTCCGCCGCCTGCTGCTGGTGCAACAGCAGCTACCGCTGCAGCTGGTTCAATTCCATATTCGTCTTTAAGAATTGTAGCTAATTCGTTAACTTCTTTTACAGTTAAGTTTACTAACTCTTCTGCAAGTTTTTTCAAATCTGCCATTGTTTTTTATTTTTTAAAAGGATTTTTTACTAAATATTAATTTCTTTCTTGTAATGTTTTTACCACACCTGCTATTGTATGACCACCCGATTGAAGCGAGCCAATAACTCGTTGCATTGGAGCTTGTAACAATGATATAATCTCTCCAATAAGTTCTTCGCGTGATTTTAGATTTGCAAGTGTTTCTAATTGGTCTGCACCAATATATACAGATTCTGATACATAAGCGCCTTTAAAAGATGGCTTAGGATTTTTCGGATTTTTCTTGTGAAAATCTTGTATCATTCTACCTGGTACGTTTCCAACTTCGCAGAAAAAAATTGAAGTTGAACCTTTCAGTGTGCCAAATAGTTCTGTAAAATCGCCCTGAACTGACTCAAGTGCTTTCTGCATTAGAGTATTTTTGACAACTACCATATTGATGTTTCTTTTAAAACACTCTTTGCGTAGTTCAAAAGTATCGGCTGCATTTAGTCCCGATGTGTCAGTTATATAAAAGTGTCCATATTTTTGGATTTTTTCCTTGAGCGACTCAATGATTTGTGCTTTTTCTTCTCGTCTCATTTTTCTATCATTTTTACTCATCAAATGACCTTACATCGACTTGGATGCCAGGGCTCATAGTACTACTTAAATAAACACTTTTAACGTATGTTCCTTTTGCACTCGTAGGCTTAAGCTTAATCAGAGTGTCAAAAAGTTCTTTTGCATTATCTCTAATTTTATCAGCATCAAACGATACTTTACCGATTGATGCATGAACGATACCGAATTTATCGACTTTGAAGTCAATTTTACCTGCTTTGACTTCTTTAACGGCAGCGCCGACATCCATTGTAACTGTTCCGCTTTTTGGGTTTGGCATAAGTCCACGAGGTCCTAAAATTCGTCCTAATGCACCAACCTTACCCATTGTTTGTGGAGTTGTAATAATTACGTCAACATCAGTCCAGCCACCTTTAATTTTTTCGATATAGTCATCTAAGCCAACGTGATCTGCACCAGCTGCTTTTGCTTCTTCTTCTTTATCGGGCGTACAAAGTACAAGAACTCGTGTCTCTTTTCCTGTACCGTGAGGCAGTGACACTACGCCGCGAACCATTTGGTTTGCTTTACGTGGGTCAACACCTAATCGAACGTCCATATCAACCGAGGAGTCAAATTTTGTAAAAGTAACCTCTTTTACTAATTCGGCTGCCTCTCTGATTTTATAGATTCTGCCGGCTTCGATCTTTTCGTATGCTCGCTTTTGATTTTTTGTAAGTTTTGCCATAACAAATTGATCTTTTATTACTGATTAAATTTGAGGATCACCGCTTACAGTGATTCCCATACTTCGGGCAGTACCGGCAATCATTTGCATAGCCGCCTCTATGGTCAGAGCGTTCATGTCAACCATTTTGCTTTCGGCTATGGTGCGAACGTCATCCCATGTTACTGAGCCTACTTTTTTTCTGTTAGGCTCGGCAGATCCGCTCTGGATTTTTGAAAGTTCTTTCAGTTGTACTGCTACAGGTGGCTCTTTGACAACGAAATCAAACGATTTGTCACCATAAACAGTAATTACAACAGGTAGAACTTTGCCAGCTTTGTTTTGTGTGCGTGCGTTGAATTGCTTGCAAAACTCCATAATGTTCACTCCTTTTGAACCTAATGCAGGTCCAACTGGAGGAGAGGGATTGGCTGCACCCCCTTTGATTTGCAATTTAATAAACGCTGCAACTTCTTTTGCCATAATGTTCTTTTCTGATTAAAAAATTACTCTTTTTCTACCTGTGAGAAGTTTAGTTCTACAGGGGTGCGTCGTCCAAAAATTTTGACGATAACTTTCAATTTTTTCTTTTCATCGTGTACCTCCT
>Ga0208694_1000213_pt1 | contig 92335 bp, 78 predicted proteins | sample AD_UKC078_MetaG_FD_184442 | JGI IMG/M metagenome (GOLD analysis project Ga0208694, IMG submission 184442) | Active sludge microbial communities of municipal wastewater-treating anaerobic digesters from USA - AD_UKC078_MetaG (SPAdes) (version 2) | ecosystem: Engineered > Bioreactor > Anaerobic >...
GTGAGCTCCCTCAATGCCGTCCACGTCCGACTTGTAAAGGGCAAACTCGAACTCGTCGTCCCCAAGCGCCTTATTTCGGTTCTCAAGGGTCTTGGTACCGCCAAGCTCCACCTCGACGCCCTCAGCCAGATAGCTGTTCGTAAAGGCTGCCGTCAATTTGGCCACCCAAACATCATCCACGAGCCGCCAGTAGGTGACAACGGCCTCGAGCTTTCCTTCATCGTTGTCCGTGATCACGACCTTGACAAGGTACTCCTTCGTATCGTACGTGAACCATCCAAGGCCACCGTCCACTTCCTTGATCAGGTAGTAGTAGGTACCCTCGGCGTCAAAGTCAAGTTTACTGAACTTGAAGATGCCGCCCACGTTGGAAACGGTCTCGACGTGAGCTCCCTCAATGCCGTCCACGTCCGACTTGTAAAGGGCAAACTCGAACTCGTCGTCCCCAAGCGCCTTATTTCGGTTCTCAAGGGTCTTGGTACCGCCAAGCTCCACCTCGACGCCCTCAGCCTCGTAGTGGTTGGTAAAGCTCACTGTTGCAGGGTCAACCGCCGCACTGATCCGCCCTTGGTTATCCTTCGACAGGGTCACTGTCACCGTGCGGGATAGGTTTTCGTCATAGGTAATTCCCGCGATAGGCTGACTGGAATCTTCTGTGACCGTATAGAAAAAATCTTTCGTGGTTGCACCGCCAAGATCAATGCTGGTAAAAAGGATACTGTCAAAGCGGAAGTCTTTTGTACCATTCCCAGCGAAAGTAAGTTCCTTCTTTACCCCGTCGACTGGGAGTTTGGGACCGGTCAACACGAACCCGAACTTATCCGTCTTGGTGGATGTACCCGGGCGCCCCGACAAAGTCTTCTCAACGCCGATTGACACCAGGGCAACATTCCTCCGGTTGGTCACTTCTACTTCTATATCGCTCCGCGGTATGTTGCCTACATGATTCACTTCAAAAGTGGTTCCCCCATCCACCCCATCAGTTTTGTAGGAAATGTCATACTCGCTGAGCGAACCCGAAGAGACACCAATTTCCTCAACCGAATAGGTGCCTTCATGACGTAATGTCGTCAGCCAGACATAACCAGGATCCTCCGCATTGGGGACGAGAGCCTCCGTGTGCGGGAAGTTGGCACTGTCTCCACCGCTTGACTTTTTAATCTCTACATCGAATGTCAGATTATCGGCAATCATATCACCGGCAATCAGGTTGCCCTGGTTGTCCGTTAAAATCTTCTTGATCTTGAGGAAGACCGGATCGACCTTGGGTGACTCGAATGAAGCGGAATCAGGATTGTCATCGGAATTTGTGTAGGTCATCACCGTGGACTTATTAGTCCAATAAAGATGATGGTTCGGATCAACCGATATTTCCGCCAGCTCAATGCCTGGATCCAGGATTGATGGATTGATCTCAATCCGATAGGTCATCTCCGCGTAGCGGATATCGTCGGTGCCCACAACCAGTTTTTTGAGCTCGGGAAATGTCCACTTAATCGTCTGATTGGTTGTCCCAGCGGGAGCTTTCAACTCGGTGGTTCCATCGCCAAAGGTGTCTATCTGCACATCAGTGACTACGGAAAAACCATCGCCCATTTCATCGGTGACAACAGCGCTTCGGACGGCGGACTGAGAAGTGATAATGCCTGCGATTTCCCCATAGATTCCTTCAAGCTCACTGGGGTTATTCGTCGAGTAGGCCCTATTTTGTGAGGCGATCTGACGCAGTATGTCAGTACCCGTCGCATCTGTGCCGACAGCGATTGTAAAGAGATTGTTTTGGCCAATGGAAGCTTTGGTGTCAGATGCCGCTCTTATGGCTGCGGATCCATTGTTGATGTGTTTGGTGATGTATACCCAATTGGGACGAGTACCGAGAGTTTGGTCATAGCTCTGAGTCAAAGTGCTTCCGGTGCCGACGACTGTGCTCTCGTCGAAATGGCCGTCATAGATCCCATACCATTGATGTCTGTTGCTCGACGTGTTGGTTCCTGTTGCTTCCACTATGTCCCAATTCAATGGTTCATAGCTGAAAGTCGGTAAACCATCTGACAAGAGCACCATAATCTTGTTGTCAATCGTAGCAGGCAGAGCATCCAACAATTCCTTGCCCTTTAAAATGCCGGCTTGAGTGTGTGTGCCACCTGAAGCTACGAGATCGTCAATGGCCTTATTCAGACCCTGATCGCCCGTTAGCGTTCTGGTAAAAGTCCGGTCCACCGTCACGAGCTCGGATGGAGGATATTGCCAGTTACCGTCATACTTACTGGAAAACGAAACGATCGCTACTTCCAAGTTTGGATCCTTCAGGACCTCTTTAACAAATTCTTTCGCCGCATTCTTGGCTTCAGTCATGCGGGTGCCTTGCATACTCCCTGACCGGTCGATTACTAAAACGACTCGGGTCGTCTCTGCAGGACCCTCTTTATCCCTGCCTTCCACCCGCAACTTGATGTCCCAGGTATTAACCATGCCTGGAACCGGTGTGGCTGTCTTGTAGGTTCTTACCTCTCCAGGCTGTAATTCACCATTTTCCGCCGATACGATCTCCGGCGCGATAAAGGCATGTCCAGCCAGCATGAGTACTGCCAGCAAAATGGCCAACAGTTTTTGTTTATTTAAGCCCTTCATTTGCATTTTCCTCCAAAATCTCATGAAATTAATGGCCCTTCATCAGCGAAAATGATTTCGCCAAATACCCCTTGTTACCAACACTTTTTTCCCTTGCGATTTTGCCCTTCGTAGGTAAAATGACCCTTCTTCTCCTGCATAACCGGTGTATAGAATAATTTCACCACTTCCATCGATTTGTTGCAGTTACACAAGTATATACGCATAAGTAGCTTAAATGCAATCATACTTTGTATATTATATGTAGTACTGAGTCCAAAGTTATTCATACTAAGCTATTCATTGTATATACATTACCAAGCAGGTAGTATGATCTATCCTCACCTCACGGACAAGTTTCGTATCACAGATCACAGTATTGGACCAATATGCCCCATAAGTCACAGGGGATCGCCGGTATCCGTAATTCCGGGAACGCAAAGTGCTGCGGCGCTTGTGTTACAATGGCGTCACTCAATTGAGAGATGGTCAGGACGTCTGAAAGGAGATGAGAAAATGTTTTTTGAAGAAATCATCGGAGCTTTCACCGGTCGCAACAGGAGAACACGTCACCGCCAGGTCTGCCTCGGCATCACCCTGGGGGCCATTGGAGGCGCTGTTCTGGGACTCTTGTTTGCTCCCCAGGCCGGCAAGGAAACACGTGAACAGATCGCCAAAACCGCCGTCAAGGGCGCCAAGGCAGTAAAAGAGTATTCCGTCAAGGCCGGTAAAGCCATCAAGGAAAAGACGGAAGAGACGGCCGAAGCAGTCGCCAAAAAAGCACGGGGCCTGGCCCGTGAAGCCCGGCTGAAAGAAAAAGAAGGCCAGGAAACTGAAGAGAGCGGTGAGGAATAAGCACGGGATCAGACCGTCGAACGGCTCCGGAATCCTATCTCCCGGCCGTCGAAGCGAGAGGAGCAAATTATGACTGTTATGCTGCTTGAAGTCAGTGTCCCGCTTACCACACTTCTTTATGTCGTGCTGGGCTTGGCTGGAACGGTAGCCCTGGTCGCTCTTACCATCTTCCTTTTCAAGGCCGCAGCGGCAGTGGGGCACATCAGCCGGCTGGTCAGCGGCATATCGCCTGACCTTGTGAAAACGATTGAAGAATTGCCCGCGACAATAAAAAACATCGAAACTGTAAGCGGGAATCTGGTTGACATCACAGATGAGCTGGCCGAGTCTGCACCAGAGCTGCTCGATGATGTCGAAATTGTACTGGACGCTCTGGGGTCGACAACCGAAGCGCTGTCATCCGCTGTAACCGGTGTAACGGACGGCATCTCCTCCCTTTTCAGCAGGAGGCGAAAACCTTCGGGAACCAGCACCACTTCACAGCTTCTTGCCATCGCCGGTGCCCTGCTCGGCCTGATGAAAAAAGGCAAAGAAAAAGAACCCGCGAAAAAGAGGAAGAAGAAGAAAAAGAGAAAGTAGACACTGCCTCCGCCGCCCAGAGGCGGCGGAGGCATTTATTCTCAAGGCAGAGGATCGCTCTTGATCCCCGCCTTTTCCAGTTTTCCCCGAAGAACCGGCAAGTGCGTCTCACCCGGAACCTTTCCCGCGAAAACCAGGGTCACATCCCCTTGGTCCAGACGTTTGTCGAGATCGTCGACAAAATCAGGGAAAGCCGGATTGGTCTCCAGCTCTTCTTCATAGCTCTTGGAGAACTGCTCAAAACTCAAACGGCCCCCATGATAAGCCTGGCGTAACCGCGTACTGGGTGTAATATCCTTGGCCCATCCGTCGAGCGCCGCTTTCTCGCGGCTCACCCCCCGAGGCCACAATTGATCGACCAGGATGCGGTCACCATCGGAAGGTTCCGCCTGATCGTAGACCCGCTTCCATTTCAGTGTGTTCATATCCATCCCTCCCTCATCCGCACTTCAATCTCTCTCCCTCTTCTGATTATCTGCGCTTGGAGAAAGGATTGCTGTAAGAAGGGACACATGAATCAGGGAGTTTCAGATGCCCTGCTTTCAAAATATTGAACAAAAAACACTGAGGCAAGCATGATGAGGCTGCCGAAGATTTCCCGGGAGCTGAACCGTTCACCCAATACCACAACACCGCCCAGGACGGCAAAGACAGCCTCCAGGCCCATGATCAGGGAGGCAACCGTCGAGTGGCTGTCTTTCAAAGCCACGATCTGCAAGGTATAGGCGACCCCGCAGGAAAAGACACCCGCGTATAAAATGGACGGCAAAGCGAGCCGAATCAGGCCGGGGTCCAGGGCAGGTTCGAAGAACAGGGCCGTCACCAGGGAGAAGAGGGAGGCGATCAAGAACTGGGTGGCGCTGAGCGCCAGGGGATCCACATCCCCCGCATAGCGGCTGACGCTGATGATATGAAAGCTGTAGCCAATTGAACCAATGAGCAAGAGCCAGTCGGCCAGCACGAAGCCGCCACTCGCGGCATAGGTCATCAGGTAAAGACCGATGAAAGACGCGGCCACCGACAGCCAGTGATGCAGTTTGACCTTTCGGCCAAAAAGCAGGGAAATCACGGGCACTAGGACAATGTAAAGGCTGGTGATGAAGCCCGCCTTGCCGGCGCTGGCCGTCAGGAGGGCGTTCTGCTGCAGGGAACTGGAAACAAATAAAATCAGGCCGATCAGCAGGCTGATCCTGAAAAACCGCCAGTCAAGCCTGGGTTTTCTGGCCAGGATAAAGGGCAGGAGCACCAGAACCCCAACCCCGTACCGCAGGGCATTGAAGGTGAAGGGCCCGATATGTTCCATGCCCGCCGATTGAGCGACAAAAGAGGTGCCCCACAAAAAGGCGGTGAGAAGGAGCAGGAGATGCGCTTTTCTGCTTTTTGACACTGGGCAGACCTCCCCGAAGGATATTTCAGTCCTTGCTGCACACGCCTAATCTTACCCCATTTAGGCAGGAAAACCTCTCTCATTCAAAGTTCCTGCGGGATCCTTGCTACAGACCGGTGGAAACTGACTTGAATGCCACCCTCAGTCCATGTACCAGGGGAATGCAAGCGATACCCGCAGGGAAGATCCGCGGCCTCAAGGATACTCCTGATGAAGTGCGTATCGATCCCGCACCAAACATATTTTGTCATCCAGACGTATAGACGGCCTAACCTTCCTTTTGAGATCGCCAACCGTTCAAGCCGGCCTAAACAGAAAACCTCCCGGCCACCAGCCGGCCAAAGGCAGCTGGAATGCAAAGGAGATAAGCTGATGTCTGTCACGAAAGACAACAGGGGGCAGCACGCAAAAGAGGTGGGGGCTGGCCAGTTTCTGCGCCGATGATTGACCTCACCCCATTTGTTTTCGCCGCTTGCCTGCTAGCCTGCGTGCTGTTTCAGGAATTCCAAAGTCGCCTGGTTAAAACCCTCGACATCTTGGTAGATCGGCGCGTGGGCACAGCCTTCAAAGACAACCAGCCGGGCATCCTCGATGGCGTTCTGCATGGCTTGTGCAAAGCGGGTGGATGTGATCAGATCGTGACGGCCAAAGGTGATCTGTGTCGGCGCCTTGATGCGCCCGAGCTGCTCTTCCGCATCGTGTTCAATGACAGCCTGGGACTGGCGCAGGAAAGCATCCAGGGGCTGTTCAGGCCTGCTTCTGACAAAGTCGGCCAGCGACTGGACATAGTCCGGTTTTTCGGCGTAGAGCTCGGGTGTGAAGCACCAGGGAAAAATGCCGAGGATGACCATCTCCGTCACACTGTTCAGACCCTTGGCCATGACCTGCCAGCCTTCAACCACGGTTTTAAGGAAGGGATCCGTCTTGGGCCAGCCGCTGTGGAGTGACAGTGACTTGACTTTTTCGGGATATTTGGCAGCAAGCCACATGCCGGTCGCGGCGCCCAGTGACAGACCGGACACATGCGCCTTTTCAATCTTCAGAGCCTGCATCAGAGCCGCAATATCGTCGGCAAACAACTCCATGGAGTAGTCCCCGGCGGGCTTGTCCGTCATGCCGGCCCCCCTCGGGTCAACCGAGATACAGGTAAATTCCTTGGCATAATCCGCCACCTGGAAAGCGTAGCAGGCATGGTCCGCCGCCAGGTAAGGTATGAGGACAAGCGGCTCACCGCTTCCATCTTGCTCATAGTTCATGGTGATTCCGTTAACTTTAACTTCAGGCATTCCAAGTCTCCTTTCAGTCTCTGCGCCTGGGCGCCCTGCCGATATAACCAGGCGGCGGACTGGTTCAGCCCGCCGCCGGATCACTGAATGGATGGACTTAACTAATTATCTCCAGTCTACGCCTTTTCTCCCATCCCGCAACCTTAAGGCTTTTCGTCCGGGCCATGACCGCCAATCACTCCGGCCAGATGGTCCTCCAGGGTATGGACGCCCTGTGCCCGCACGTCTTCCACCTCCTCATAAGTCAGCTCGCAGACAATTTCTTTTCGCGCCTGATCAGGAAACCCTCCTTCGAAGAAAAGAAGGCATAACCTGCCTCATCCAAACGGCACTTGCCCACAGTTCGCTCAAACACAGTATTGGCGTAAGTCTTGTTGTCTGCCTGCTTTCTGAAAATGGCATCGGCAAAATCGCTGCCGGCACCTAATTTCTTGAAGGCTGTCTTGATACTGCTTTCAGTAAGCTAACTCTCTATGACGGGATGCATCTCAATGTAGCCCCGCCAGCCCTCCGGCTTCAATTGCATTTTGGGTGCCAGATCGGGCGCATACCGGTAGCCGTAGACTTCCGGCTTGAACCTTTGGATGCGGTCCATGCAAAGACCGACAGCCTCCTGAAAATTTTGATCATTATAGGGTTCTCCCTGGAAAACAAGAAATTTGCAGGGTTCCAGATCAATCAGATCAAAACCTGCAGGAACTCCGCCTGTGTAGTCAGCTCCAACCTCCACGCCGTGGGCGTAGATACCGGTTCCTTGCGTGCGCAGATTTTCGGGCAGCCACAAGCCTGCGGGTTCATAAAGGGCCTCTTTTATTTCAGAAAGAAGATCCCAGGCGTAGGAATCCCCGCTTTTCCCACAGCCGATTTCCTCGCAGTAATCAAAATAATTATCGGCTTTTTTGCTTCGCAGAAGAATGAGTTTTCTTTTTGGGCGTTCAACAATTTGGGTGAAGATGACATAAGTTTGCTGCATGCCGGAGTCCTCCTCTTTTTTTGACCGGTCAAGATATCGATAGGGAATCCGCCAGCCATCAGGCCTTGGGTGGCTGGCAAATTTTTTCGGGTTTATCCCGAATACTTGGGTGAATGCGCGGGTAAAGCCCTCATGGCTGTCAAAGACATAATCGAAGGCAACATCCAGCACTTTCACCTTGTCCTTGCGAAGCGCGGCGGCAGACCGCAGCATCCGCTCCCTGCGGATGTACTCGAAGGGAGACAGGCCGACCCGGCTCCTAAAGAGCCGTGCGGCGTGATATTGGGAATAGCCGGCCGCCTTCGCCAGATCACTGGCGGTGATGCGGCAAAGCAGGTGATCTTCAATATACCCGGTCATTCTGGCGACGGCCGCTTCTTGTTCATTCATCAGGCATTCCCCCTTAATACCTTTTAACAGTCACCGCCTCTGATTTCTTGACCTCCCATGCGATGTTTCGGTTAGGAGGAGGCCCGAACGCGCTTTTTCGGTGAAGTCTTTGCCATGGTTGCAGTCCGCATCATCGCTCGGATTGGCTGCGCTTCTGGGCTTTTTCGTATTGTCGGATACCCCGTGAAATATCAAGCCGAAGGAGGGTGCGGCGAAAGAGAAAATTATCCCTGGTCAGGTCCTGCCCGAAGAAGTGGATTTCCCGCCTTCTCTTTTTCTCACAAAGATCAACTTCCCAGCCTATGATTCCTTGCGGGAGAGGCAGGATTTGCCGGCCGTCCGCCGAACAGATCCGGCTTCTGCCATTCATTTTGAATCCGGCTTTTTTCATCATCCAGCCCATGATACCGGGCATGGGTTCCAGCTTCCCCACACTGTTGACATAAACAACAGGAACGCCAAAGGCGTCCAGGTAGCTGCCGCATAGATCTTCAATAGACGCAATTTCTTCCGCATCTTTGTTGGGATTGGCCGGACTGCCGTGAGGAAAAACGATCAGAGCAATTTTTTCGTCCTTTACGTTGTCATAGAAGTGTCTGCGTCTCGCGTCGTAGCAGATGGCGACCGCGATATTCCCAAAAGGTGCCCTGATGATACTGTCAAACCAGCCCCTCCTGAATACAGCCGCTTCGCCTTCACTTTTGGTAACAGAGCCATAAACATGTTTTCCATCGGCGATCAGGTAGCGGTTATAGTAATCTCTCTTTTCAAAATCCAGGTATCCAACCCCAATGAATGTGTTGTACTTGGATGCCATCTTCATGGCCCATGAAGAGGTATCCCGGCCGCCATGGTCGGCAAAATGCCATATCTTCTGGTTTGGCATGTAACTGCACAAAGCCAGTTCGGGCAGCAAGACTAAATCCGGGGAAGGAAGCGCGGCGATCAGCGATTCGATGTATTCTTTTCTTTCACCGACCCCCTTCAGGTCATTATTCAGTTCCAAGGCAAAGAGTCTCATGGATCCATCTCCCACAGTATCATTCTATTCTTCATGGGAGGCTGATGCCAGGCTGCGAAATCAGGTACCTGTCAAGGGATTGCCAAAACTTGTCCATGGACAAAGCCCGCGAACGGAAAAATCCACAAAATTCTTTCGAAGAGGAATGGCCCCTCCATGCGATAAGCGGCCCGGCCAGTGCCGCCCTCTCCCTAACAGGACAGTGTCTTGAAATAACCAATAGCCCTGGAAATTGACACCAACGACACGATTGCGTCTTCAGTCAGCCGATGTCCGGGCTTGATGAACATGCCCGCAATCTTCTCCGCCAGCCAAAACTTCAACCCCAAAAGAGCAGGAGGCAGCAGCCCGGGAAGCAGGCAACAAGCATGGGGACGCGGGCAATGAAGGAGTCCGGCAGACGGCCTGTTTCTCCCGTTAAGGCACAGATAATGCACGGGTACATATAGAAACGCCCTGGGAAGGCCGGGCAGCATCAGAATTCCTGCGCAATTCCCCATTCCTGGGGATCAAAAAAGACCAGACCGCCAACAATGAAAAAGACAGCAAGAACAAGGATAAACTGAACCGGGTTCCCCATAATATGCCGACTTGGCTCCGCGTCGTTTCCATGAAATTTTCCATCGCGCTTGCGCCATCAAATCTCTTTCATTCGTCTCTCAAGTGCGAATTTTCTTGCTGAACATGATCTTTCCGCGACATTGCTTTTTTATATCTGTGACGCAGGCACAGACCTGTGATGGTGACGGCCGCAGTGAAGGAGAGCACCCCTACCAAGACATAGGCGCCTGCATCTTCGAACATCAGGGTCGCACCCAACATTTCCTGAACAGAAGCGCCTCCTTGACCCCTTGTCATCCAAGAAAAGGCTTGAACGAGCGCAAACGAAAGGATCAGGCAGAGCGCACAGAGCGTTCTCAGAGATCTTTTTTCCCTCTTTTGACGCAATCTCCCCGCCCGTTGCCTGACCAGCCGGATCCGTTCTGCCGTGTCATACATGGACCACCTCCGTTTGCTGACTATTCCTTTTTTGAAAACCTTTCAAAAAGGCCGTCTACTTGTACAGGTACAAAAATGGAGAAAACTACGCACCACCGACGCAAAATTTTGCGAAATGATTGGCGGCAAAATAACCGCCCGAAAGCGGTTCTGGAAAAAGGGAAGCCACTATTTCCAGATCTGCGATTCTTCCGCGCCGCCTTCCTTTGCCACCTCGACAGGCGACGGCAGTTGCGTAGCCAGCTTGATCATCACTCCGGTCAGCAATAGACTAACCAGGGGCAGGGCATAGCCAATGTATTGTGTGATGCCGCCATGGGCAACCAGGAGATTGTAGGTCGCGTGGTAAGTAATGGAGGCTCCCAACAAGCCAGCGGTACCGGCAATTTTCAGCCAATTTCGTTGCCAGACGTAAACCAGCCCGTAGCAGATAATGGCGCCGCAGACGATATGCATGGCACCTGTTCCGAATCCGCGGATAAACAAATGGGCAAGATTCTCCGCGCCGCTTTGCGTCAGGTAAACAATATTTTCAAAGGTAGCGAAACTGACCGCAATGGTCAGTACCGAGCTCGGGATCCTCTCAGACTCAGGTTCAAAAACCAGAAGATAAAATAAGAGCGGCATAAGTTTCATGACTTCCTCTACCACTGGGGCAATCTGGGTCGAGGCATTCATCAAATCCGCCTGGTAGAGCTGGGCGAAGAAGCTATTGAGATAAGCGGAAAGAAGGCAGGCGCCCATGCCGGCAAAAGCGAAGAGGAAAAAACGGCAGCTCTTTTTCCCCATGAAAATCATAGCGACCAGAAGGGGAGCTGCAAGGCAGACGAAAATATTTTCAACATAAGTCATGCGGTTACCGCTTTTTTCATAGCCGGAACCAGGGCCAGCAGGGAAGCTGACAGCAGAAAGTCGAACCAGAAGTAGGGGTTGGACATGGTATCGCTGATCCAGAAACAGGAGGAGGTCCAAAGGCCAAATTCCAAGAATATAATCACGAGGACTGCACCGTGAAAATATTGCAGATTTCGGGCCTGACCGCTCTGCCTTCTGGCGAATACGAAACCGCGCATGGCAAAGAAGGCTACGGCCATGGTGAGACCGACCATTAAAAGGTTGGCAAAAATCTCACCACGACTCAGGTAAAGGATCAGCTGCGGAATGCAAAAAACCGGCACCAGGAGCAGGACTGGATGCCGGAACTTCTTCTCCTCCTCTGTAGCCAGAAGGTACGCCAAAGTCAGCAGAAATAGAAAGCTTGCATTCCAGGCCAATTCCGATACATAGAAGACTTGAGGCGAACTGTCAAATAAGAGAATGTAGAGAGTCCAGTGAAAGGTACCGAGCATGAAGCAGCCCAAAAAGCAGGCCAGCAGAAAAAAGGATTGCCGGCGCGTTCTGTAATAGAGGATACTGGCACCGATAAAAGCGATCAGTGTGGCAGCGGATTGCGTCAGATTGTCAAGCAGTTCGACCATTGCTGCCGCCCTGCTCTTTCTTATTCTTCATGCGGATCCGGTAGCAAAGAATCGTAATGACGACACCGAGGGCAAAAGCCAGGACTCCGATCAGGACATATCCCAAACGATTGTTGACATCAAAAACACTGGCAGTCGCTCCCGGATGGTTGTAATCAGCAGCTGGTGATCCTGCTTTCAAAGACGGAATTAAAAACGACAGGCCCGTAACGGCCAAAAGACCTGCAGCCAAAGCGGAGACACCGATCACAAGCCCGCGGCGTTTGCTTCTATTCACCTCAATTTCCTGAGCTCTCTGTCTGACCGCGGCCAGCCTTTCCTCAGTACTCCGCATGGACGACACCTTCCTCCTCCAAACGTTTGCGCAGGGATTTTTTCCCGCGGTAAACCAAATCCGCAATTTGCTTTTCGCTTTTTCCCATGATTACAGCAGCCTCAGCGTGATGCAATTGCTCAAAATATACCAGATAGAGTGCCTGACGGTAGTCCGGGTTCAATCGCTCCATGCAAAGGCTCAGAAGATCAGTGCGTTCATTCGCAATGGCCAGTTCGTCCGACCTGTCCCCGCTCTTGGGCTCGTACCCGATGTCGTCCAGACTCAGACAGTGGCGAAGCTTGTTCTGAGCCAGAAAACGCAGGGAAGCATGCCAGGCTGATTTATAGATATAGGCCTTAAAAGCACCCTCGCGGATACGGGGTTTTTTGACAGCAAGGTAAGCGAAAACGTCAATCATCAAATCTTCTGCATCATGAATGTCATGAATATAGCGGTGAATATATAAAGTCAGGCGCGTGCCATACCGCTCGATCAACTCACCTAAGCCATCTTCGCTGCCTTCCAGGTATTCGCGGTAGAGGGTTTCATCATCTCGCACTATCATGCCCCTTATCGGTTACATCAACCCTACTGCAATTTACCCTTATGTGGACATGAATTCAAGCAAAAGCAGGATCTGCCCGGCAGTTTGTACTCCAATCATCAATGCTCAGCCGCCTGAACCTCCCCGGATTCCCTGCCGGGTCTGACATCGTCTCACCGCACCAATGCAGAACGGGCAGCTGCTGCCGCCCGTTCCCGAAGCATCGACCAGTAATGATTCTTCCCTTATCTTTTCTTTCTTCCATAATGTCTGATCGCGATGTATCCCGCACCGAATACCGGTAGCAGAATACCCGCTATCACCAGCGCCGTGTACCCACCCCCTTTATGCGGCGGATCCGCTTCCGCTGATTCCTTGGAAGGACTGGAAGTTGTGCTTGTTTCCTCAACCCGGTCCGGACCCGCAGGCTCTGTCGTATCATCCGGGGCTGCCGGCTCTGTCGGACCGGTTGGATCTGTCGGGTCGCCCGGACCGGTTGGCTCTGTTGTACCGTCCGGGCCTGCCGGCTCCGTCGGAACGGTTGGATCCGTCGGGTTCCCCGGGCCGGACGGAACTTGCGGGACACCACTGCCGGCGGGTTCGACGTTCAGGCTGAAGGTCAGCGTCGCGTCCGGCCCCTGGCCATTCGCGGCCGTCAGTGTGGCAGCATATTTGCCTTGACGCAGGCCGGAAGCGATGTGAATTTCACCGGTCTGACTGTTCCAGGAAATTTTGGGGTCGCTGGCATGGAAACTGATCTCCGGAGCCGGAAGTCCTGCAATCGCATAGGTGCTTGTTTTTGTCTCCTCATAACCCTCGACCAGTGTCAAGGCGGTGTCACCCTTAATCGATGGCGGTCCCTGGACCGTCAAATGGAAGGTCAGCGCCGCGTCCGGCTCCAAACCATTCGAGGCTGTCAGCCTGGCAGTATAGTCGCCTTGACGCAGGCCGGAAGCGATGTGAATTTCACCGGTCTGATTGTCCCAGGTAATTCTCGGGTCGCTGGCATGGAAGCTGATCTCCGGAGCCGGAAGTCCTGCAATCGTATAGGCGCCTGTTTTTGTCTCCTCATAACCCTCGGTTAGTGTCAAGGCGGTGTCACCTTTAATCGATGGCGGCCCCTGGACCGTCAAATGGAAGGTCAGCGCCGCGTCCGGATCCAGGCCATTCGAGGCCGCCAGCCTGGCTGTATAGTCGCCTTGACCCAGGCCGGAGGCGATGTGAATTTCGCAGGCCTGACTGTCCCAGGTAATTTTCGGGTCGCTGGCGTGGAAGCTGATCTCCGGAGCCGGCAGTCCTGTAATCACATAGGCGCTTGTTTTTGTCTCCTCATATCCCTCAATCAGTGTCAAGGCGGTGTCACCCATGATGGATGGCGGTCCCTGGACCGTCAAATGGAAGGTCAGCGTCGCATCCGTGCTGAGACCGTTTGAAGCGGTCAGAGTGACCGTGTAATTGCCCTGGTTCAATCCGGGGGCGACCGTCATTGTCTGGTCCGTATCATTCCAGACGATCCTGCCGCCAAGGTTATCATCGATGGCAACATCAGGAAGCGGCGTACCGGTCAGTTGATAGGCTTCCGTCGAGACGGGATCGGTATAACCCTCTGTCAGCATCATGGCTGTGGGCCCCTCGATGCCCGGCAAAGCCGATTTGTAAGTCGCCTCGACTTCGACCGTTTCTCTTGCCATGGTGAAGGCTGTCGGAGTCGTAAATGCATCATCAAGCGTCACATTGCCCCGGGTTACAAACCACTTGTCAAAGACCATATCCTGGGGAGCCTCGTTGGCCGTGATCGTGACCCTTTCCCCGTTTTTATAAATGTTGCTATTGCCAGAGGAACCGTTTTTCACGATAACAAAAGATTTGATGGGGACCACCAATTCATCATAATGGGTCGGATCGACAACCGAGGTGGCTCTTATGGTAATTTCGTCCGCTGTTTCATCAAGTCCCACACCGAAATGACCCTCAGGCGAAACATGGGTGTCCTGGCTTGTGGCTCCGGTCACCGACCAGGTGACATCCTGGGAGACATTGGGAGCGCCTTCCACCACTGCGGAAACGCCATTGTAGGTACGCTGCCCTCTTATTCCTGTGCCGAGCGGCACCGTCATACTTACACTGTTCACGCCTGACCACCAGACGGCGTAAAAGGTGGTATCTGCCGTGGTGTAGTAGGAAGTTCCAGGTTGGTAAAGTTTGCCGGAACCGTCCTGGTTAAGAGACCAGCCCTTGAAGAAGGTCTAGCCTTCGGGGCCGGTAAAGGTGCAGGTCCACATGTAATGCATATTAGTTGTTCTAGATACAAACCCGAATCCCACGGCGCCGGTGCCATTGTTGGCCACGTAGGTCATGACGTAGGGGGAAAGCACCATGCTGGCGAAGATTTCAATGGGGCCTGTGATGGCTGCCTTGTCGATTGTAAGCAAGCCTGTATCGCCGTTGAATGAGTATTGACCCTGACTAATCTTCTGGCCACCGATTTGGATCTTTTCTATTGTGCATGGATACTCGTAAGTGGCAGGCGGCTTCAGTGTCACCTGGTAATCCGAAGACGAGGTGGCGACAGACGAACCTTCGTGTTCAGCGCCATAGACGGCCACCGGATATTCCCCGGAATTAACCTGGACCCATTGGGCGTAAGCCGTCCTTGTAGAACTCATTGTCCGACTAAAATCAAAGACCCCCGAGTCTGCCCCCGGCCCTTTTGTCCATCCTGTAAAGGCGTAATTTGCGTTTGCTGCCTCCGGCAAAGAAGGAATGGATGGACAATTTGCTGACCGCACGACCTGCGTCCCAGGCGCGCTGGCCGTTGTAAAAATCTGCCCGTTGGAGTTAAAGTTCATGGAGTAATAATAGAAAAAGTACTTTGAGCTTGAACCCTTTCTGCCAACTGTCTGGTTGGGGAGGATTAACTCATCGTTTACCATCATGTCGTAATTGCCTTCCGGGAGCTGGACAGAATAAAGGCCTGGATCTCCTTCAGTCAAAATATGGGTCGTGCCGGCAGTCGTATCCTTTGCCAAGGCCGTCACGCCGCTATAGGGCTGCCCGTCCAAAGCCAGCTGAAGAGCTCTGGTTTCCCAGGGGAACCACAAGGCGGAGAGGGTCATATCCTCGTTGACGTTATTTGAAAAATCCCATCTGGTCACAAAATAATTCCGGATATAGGTCCAGTATCCAAAATAGAACTTCTCTTCTGCCAGCGGAACAGGCTCTACAGGCTCTACAGCCGGTGTACCCTTCGGAATGGTCTGATCCACAGGGGCGCCTGTTCCGTGACCTTTCATGTCAAAGGACACGGTGACCATTTCCCCATCCGCTATGGCTAAAACCGGCACCATTGCCATCATCACTAAAAAGCACAATAGCAGACCGAAAATCCTTTTTTTCATTTCCTTTTATCCTCCATCTCGCATACGCCTGTCTGTTTTGCTGCTCCTTGCCCCAACCTCAGGCATCAGGCCGTCAAAAAAGGGCATGACCTTGCCGGACACGGTTTTTTTACCCGCATTAAGCCTCCCTATCATCGAAACGGAAGCAAAAAAACCCTTCTTATTCATATAGGTGCAAATTCCAGCAAAACTACGCACCCTTAAAGCCGAAAATGCAAGATGATTCATCAAACCTTCTGGGAAAGTGCTTCACTGTACGGACGGAGTCAAGCCTGCCATCTTGGTGGAAATTCACCTTCCCGTAACTCTGCACTTCAGGTAACCTGCTGTTGTTCTGAATTGCACTCCTCGTTCGTGGTGATCAACAAACAGAGCTCCATTGGCCGGGTGATGCTCGTTTCATTCGAAAGGTCCGGATCTCTTCATGGAATCGTTTAATGCTGTTCGGGAAACATGACCGCCTACGGCACCCCGGAGGCAGGCTAAGGACTGCCATGACTTCGCTGAAAGATTCATCCGGCAGCTTATGTTCGCCTGGGGGGTTGATCGTCTCTAACGCCTCCCAAAGTGCATCACGGCATTGACAGGTTGCTGGGGGAGAGATCGGCTATTCTTTCCGGGGAGCGCGGGCAGTTCGGCGGCAGGCCGCCTAAAACTGCTTCAGCGAAAAATGCTGCCCCATGTGTCATAATCTAATCCATGCAAAAACGATCGACAAAAGAAGAGGCTCCCAAGCATCAGGGCAAAGCAAGATGGATCCGGCTCGACAACGCGTCCAAGGTTTTCCCTGCCACAGCCAACTTGAAAGACACCAAGGTCTTCCGGATGACCGTTGAGCTTAAGGAAGCGGTCGATCCTGACATACTGCAGCAGGCACTGGATGCCATCATGCCGCGTTTCCAGAATTTTGAGGTTGTGCTGAGGCGGGGCGTCTTCTGGTATTACTTCGAACAGAGCGACCTGCGCTGCCTGGTCCGGCCGGAGACGGAAGACCTCTACGAGCCCTTGTATATCCGGGGCGAAAAGAGGCTGCCTTTCAGGATCCTCTACTATGGCAGCCGCATCAATGCGGAGATCTTCCATGCCGTGTGCGACGGTGTAGGGGCCGTAACTTTCATCCGTGCCCTTTTGGGACAGTACCTGCTGCTTTCACACCCAGGGATCATTGAGGCTGGGGATATCCAGCCCCTCTTCGAACGCTCGCCCGCCGGCGAAAAGATGAACGACAGCTTTCAGCGGTATTTTAAATATCAGGGCAAGAAGAAAAATCAAGAAAGAGGCGCGAGAAAGAAGAAGAAACGTGTCAATGCCTGGCAGTACAGGGGTACAAGCCTGATCCGGCGCCGCGCCAACCTGGTTGAGGGAGCCATGCCGGTCAAGGCGATCCGGGATGCCGCCCAAAGACGCAAGGCCACACTCACAGTCTATATTTCATCGATTTACGCCAAGGCTCTCTGGGAGGAGCGCGGAGGCAACAGGCGGCCCATTGTCCTTGCCATTCCCGTCAACCTTCGACCCCTCTTCAAATCCAGAACAGAGCGCAACTTTTTCAGTGTCATGCACATTGAACTGCCCGAGCCGGCCAGGGAAGACTCCTCCAACCTGGACTGGTGGATCAAGGCAGTCGCCGATAGCTTCAAAAGTGCCTTCCTGCCTGAAAAATTGGCTTCAGATCAAACCGGCCTCTTGAAGCTGGAATCCAATCCCATTCTGCGAATCCTGCCCACGGGCCTGAAGGACTTGAGCATGCGTGCGGCCCACCGCTTGAGCGACCGGAAGCACACAACAAGCATCTCCAATGTCGGGCGGATTGACCTGCCGGAGAAACTTTGGCTCCATGTTCGCAGCTGTCATGTGTCCGTCGCCACCCGGGGCATCTCCCTGTCTGCCGTCAGCGGCGCCGGAGTCTTCTCGGTCAGCTTCATATCGATTTACAGGGAAAATGAGCTCCCCTACCGATTCTTCACGGCGCTCCGGGAGGAGGGCGTCCCGGTCGAGATTACCAGCAACGGCAACATCATCACGGCTGGATCCACCAACGAAAACGGTGAATCGGTCATCTTGCCGCCCGCGCAAGGTGTCACCCCCACAGGGACGACGGCATGTCCCAACTGCGGCTGCACCATCCGGGGCTACAAGGCACGGTGCCCTTTGGATAACGAGCCCTTGCAGGTCTCGACTGACGCCAGGTCGGATGAGGCCAGGGATGTCTTTCCTGCCGCGGAACAAAAGACCAACCACTTCCTCCTGACCAGGTTGTTCGCCTTCATCTCCTTTGCCGCCATGATCATCAGCCTCATGGTCAGCTACAGCCTGGAACTGCCCTTCAACCTGCCGCTGATGACCCTGCTGGGGATTATCTCCAGCTGGGCCAGCATCGGGGCTGTGGTAGTCCGGCGAAGGCAGGTCAGCAAGATCGTCACCTGGCAGGTCGCCATCCTGTCCCTGCTCGTGGTAGCCTGGGACTGGATTTTCGGCTGGCAGGGCTTCTCCCTCAACTACGCCATCCCGATCGTTCTGCTGACAGCCCAGGCAACGCTTTACATACTCGCCCGGGCCCTCCACCTGGAAAGCGGCGACTACCTGGTCTACCTGCTGCTTTGCGCCTTACTGGGATTAGCGCCCCTGCTCTTCCTCATCTTCAGCTGGGTCACCGTCCGGCTTCCCTCCGTCATCTGTGTGGGAGTCAGCCTCCTCATGATCGCCGGCGCCCTGATTTTTCAAGGGGATGTCATCAAACACGAACTGGCGAAACGCTTGCACATCTGACCCGATATTGGGTTGGTTGTTTTCGGCAGCAGATTTATCTTGCATCCCAATACAGATTAGCCTTCAAGAAGCCATTTCAGATCCTTGAACATCTGCATGGCAGTGATGTCTTCAATGAGAAAGATGTTTTCCGGGACAACATCAGCCGGCGGGATGAAGTTGCCGTTCATAAATACCCTGTCACCGCCGTCACCATATGCTTGCAGGGAGATAAAAATAATTTCCTGGCCTCTGAGGTCCTGAAAGCTGAGTTCGAGTACCGACCGCTTGCCTGCCAGGCTTTCGGGTGTCCTGATTTCCCTGATTGGCAAATCCATCAAACGGCCAAGCCAGCTTTCCGCCAGGTCTCGATCTTGAATCGCCCTGAAGGCCGTTTTGGTCGCGATGGATTGGTCGTCATACTGATATTCTGAGATTTGCAGGGAGCGGGCTTCCGGAACCTGGCCTTGACCGGGATGCCACCAATCCCCCAAAGTCCGTCGATCGTGGGGCTCCATGTCAACCAGATAAAAGAGGCCGCCGTCAGTCAGGGAAGACAACCTGGTATAGAGGGGTGAGGAAAGGTCCGCATTAAAGCGCCAGCCATCGGCATGCCTGTCAAAGGTGTAGGTGTAAAGGCCGTCCCAGGTTCGCAAAATCAGATGTTGACCGTCCAGGTTGTAGTGGCCATAGGCCAGATAAGAGCTCAAGGGTGACAGGGACAAGGTGAATGCCCGCTCGGTGTTCAGCTGCAGGACCGCCTCGTCTAGCGGTTCAGATCCCTCGAATCGATAAGTGTCGAAAGGTCCCTTGAAGGAGAAATCCTCCGGGGGTTCGGTCTCAGGCGCAGGAACAATCCGGCAGGTGACCATGGCCGCGATATCCTCTTTTGAGACATTCACAGCCAAAAACCGGCCGGTCACGTCCAGGTCGCCGGGATCCGATCTGCGCCGGACGGCGATCTCCACCCTTCCCTCCCGGTCCAGGGTGACGGCGTCAACCCACTCGCGGTCGGCCGGGTTTCTCTCAAACAGATAGGCCAGTAAAAGTGTATTCTCCCGGAAAAATTCGTCTGTGTATAGGTCAGCCAGGCGGGAAAAGGCCGGTGAATCAGTGTCCTCCAGATCAAAATCGAAGTGGGCGGCCATCTCCCGGTAGAAAGTTTCAAAATCCTGCCGGCTGTCCAGCTTGACAAGAGGAATCAGGCCGTGCACAGCGTCAACGATGGGAAAGAGTTGGTAATCCGCCCGGTCCAGCATGGCCTTGTGGCCGGCCCGGGAGTATCCCACCGGAGAAGAGAAGGCCTGAAAGCCGATACCGATCGCCTCTTCCGGTTCATAAGGGGGCGGAGGAGCGGTCTCCCCTTCCATGGCAGGCCTGCCATCTTGAAAGATCAAGCGTCCGCTTTCCAGGATCTCCTCGCCCATAGGTGGCCGTTTTGCCACACAGAGCCGGCCCCCCTCAAGATAGAGTTCGTAGTCGCTGACAAAGCGGTTCCATAGATAATGGGTTTCCTTGTTTTCGTAATCAAAGACCACCACATGGTTATCGACAAAGCCTGAGCCGAAACTGACCGTCCCGCAAAGCTCCGGCTTGCCGTCGCCTGTCAAATCACAAAAATACGCATTCCAGATAGGCATGCCTGCGAAAAGGGCCGAAGACCCGGCTTGTGTCACAGCCTCCATCTCTCCCGGTGTCCAGCGGAAGGTCACACCCGGGAACTCCGGTCTGCTGGTCTCAAGATGACTTTCCCAATCCATGCTGTTTAAGTGCAAGTAATCAAACCATTCCTCCGCCAGGCCCGGCTCGATTACGGTTCCGGGATGACTTTCCGCCGGGGTCTTTGGTTCTTCAACCGGCTCCCTGGGGTTGGTGAGGAAACAAAAGATCAGGACCAGGGAAGCGATCAGAGCCAGGAGGATGATCCAAAAGGTAGGTTTTTTGTAATTGAGTACTTTTCTTATCCTCTCTTTCACCGCCAGCTCTCCAAAGGCCAGGGGGCAGGCCATGACCGGCCGGTGGGGGATGCTGGCGGCCAGGAGGGTTTCGGAATAGACCAGGCGCCCCTCTTTGTCCATGGCCCGGATGACCTTCTCATCACAGGCCATCTCAATATCCCGGCAAAGAAGCATGTAGGCCAGCCAACAGAGGGGGTTGAACCAGTAAAGGGAAAGAATCAGAAATCCCAGAGGTTTCCACCAATGATCCCGGCGGGCCAGGTGGGCCCGCTCATGGGCCATGACCAGGGCTCTCTGTCCTGCTTCCATGCCTGAAGGCAGGTAAATACGAGGCTTGACCAGGCCCAGGATGAAGGGGCTGTCAATCTCGTCGCTGATCCAAACCCCCTCTGCCACCTGGATGGAGGCACCGATCCTTTTTCTCAGACGGCCATAGCTGAAAATGGCATAAAAGAGAAGGACTATCATGCCGATCAGCCAGACATAGGCCGCAGCCCGGGTCCAAAGCTGCAAGGGATTCATGCTGGTAGCCGGCACAGAGGCCAGGCTCTCCCCGATCACCGGGTTTACCCACTGGTTGAAGGCGGGAATCCCGCTTTGGATTTGCGGATTGGGCGCGTAAAGGATATCCGGCCTGATCGTCTGGGCACTTGGGATAAGGCTCAGGGCGCTCTTGATGGAAAAGGGAAAAAGCAAACGAAGGCCCGCCACGGACCAGAGCAGGCAGACCAGCCATTTGGGCGCCTTTCTCAAGAGAGGCCGAAGGGCCAGCAGAGCCAGGATCAGCCAGCTGGCCGTGATGCTCATATTCAAGATTTTCAAAAAGAGGGCATCCATGATTCAGCCTTCCCTCGCTGCTTCTTCGATCATTTGACGGATTTGATCCGCTTCCTCCTGTGAAAGAGACTTTCGCCTGGTGAAGGCAGCGATAAAGGCCGGCAGTGACCCGTCGAAGCTTTGTTCGACAAACTGCTCGCTTTGCAGGGCTTCGTATTCTTCACGGGAGATGACCGATGATACCATTCCCCCTTCATTCCGGAAGAGGCCCCGGTCGATAAGTTTTCGAAGGACCGTATAGGTGGTCGACCGCTTCCAGTCCAAAGTTTTTTCGCAGAGCTTAACCAGATCCCGTGAATGCAGGGGTTCATGGTCCCAAATAATCTCCGCGAAACGGGATTCAACCTCTCCCAAACTGATTGCTGCCATGACCTCTCCTCCGTGTAGTCTATTCACTATCGACTGATACTAGTCTATACCCAGTAAACTGATCTGTCAACTCCATTACGCCGATGGAATACCGCTCGCTGGCGAGCTGGATTTTGAGGAATCCAGCCCTCTTAGAAAAACGATGAGCTGAACTTCGTCTTTCGGGAGTCAACTTGACAGGGTACACTTCGCTGGCACAACTGGACTCACGTCAGCTGCTTGCCGAGGAGAAAATCGATCAGATTAACCTGCTGAATGCCGTTTGCCGACCAGTCCAGATTATCCAGTGTCAGCACATATTTGGGATAGTTGTCTTTAACATCATTTAGACTGCGATACTCGCGAGCTCGAGTATTCTCATTTTCCAGAGAAGAAGTAACCTGAACGTATGCCAAATCCTGGTCTCTTCTGGCAACAAAATCGATCTCATTTTCTCCGGCATAAGCTGTAAACATTTTGTATCTCCGGCGTTTTAACTCCAGGAACACTGTGTTTTCAAGCAAACTGCCGGTATTTCTTGACAAAGGTGATACTACGGCGTTTCGAAGACCGCTGTCTACTACATAGTAGCAGCGTTTGGTCGAAAAAAGTTTCTTGCCTCTCGTGTCATAAGCATCAACAGGGTATAAAACATAGGCGTCGACCAACGCATTGATATAGTCAACAATCGTTTCATGGCTGATTCTTCCGCCTGCCGATTTGATGCTATTCACGATATTCTTTATTGCAAATGGCTTTCCAACTGTCTCGAATATAAAACTGATAATGTGATGCAGTGCCTGCACATCTTTTACTTGATGCCGGGTGATGATGTCCCTGACAATAATACTGTCATAAAGACTGCTCAGGTAATCTCTTTTCAGCTCTGCAGAGTCTGCGAGAACCGCAGCAGGAAAAGAGCCGCATTCCAAATAATTCCGGAGTTCTTCTTCCGCGTGCCTGCGTTCGATTTTAGATGGATCCAACTCATTAAATTCGAGATATTCCACAAATGACAATGGCAACATATCTATTCTGATATAACGTCCGGAGAGTAGCGTAGCAAGGTCGGAGCTTAAGATATAAGCATTGGATCCTGTCAACACAATATCGACATTGCCATTTGCGTGCAGACCATTAATGACTTCTTCCCATCCGTTAACATTCTGCAGTTCGTCAAAGAGAAAATAGTATTTTTTCGTGTTGTCCAGTTTTCCAAGTCTAATTCTTATGTGGTCAACAAGAGAGTCTTTGTCGCGGATGCTTATGTTCTCGAGCAATTCCATATTCAGATAAAGAAGTTCTGCTTCAGGCTCATTGTCCAGCAAATAGGAATGATACATCTTAAGCAAAGATGATTTGCCGCATCGCCTGACTCCGGTTATTACTTTGACAAAACCATTGTTTTTATACTCGATAAGCTTACTCAAATACATTTCACGAATAATCATTGCTATATCCGTCTTTCAGTTATTGACTGAAGTATAGCATAAAATATCATAACTTTCAGTTAGTAACCGATTTTTGTTAAATATCCTCACATATTTCAGTTAAAAACTGAAAGTCAGAAACTGTTTCCGGTTAAGAATATTGCCGTGCCAGGCACCGAAGACAACATGAAGTGATTAAAAAAAGACCCGCCCCATTCGGAGCGGATCTTCATTGTGGAGGCACCATCCGGATTTGAACCGGAGAATAGAGGTTTTGCAGACCTCTGCCTTACCACTTGGCTATGGTGCCCGATGAAAAAGACCGGCGTTTGACCGCCGGTCTGGTCTGGAGCGGGATACGAGATTCGAACTCGCGACTTTCACCTTGGCAAGGTGACACTCTACCACTGAGTTAATCCCGCAAGACAGCGGTACGTGCCGGTTCTGGCTAACCTGCAGCGCTTTGCCATCTTAGCAAAGGCCATCGCCGATTGTCAACCAAAACCCGGCGTGGTGGGACCTGCCGGGCTTGAACCGACGACCTCCTGCGTGTGAAGCAGGCGCTCTCCCTGCTGAGCTAAGGTCCCCCCTGGTGACCCGAACGGGAATTGAACCCGTGTCTTCGCCTTGAAAGGGCGATGTCTTGACCTCTTGACCATCGGGCCTTGCTGGTGGCGGCAACAGGATTTGAACCTGTGACACTTCGGGTATGAACCGAATGCTCTGGCCAACTGAGCTATACCGCCGTATCCGTTTCAGCGCAACACACTGAATGATATCAGTGTCATTTCGCTTTTGTCAAATAAAAAATCCCTCACCCAAGCGGATCCTGGAACCCATTATACAGGCTGCAGATCAGATCCAGCAGGGGCGTCACATAAAGCGCGCTTCCCCGGCCGGCGGATGGTGTCCGGTCATCGACCAGGGGCGTCAGGCCAAGCTCCCGAAGCGCCAGTTCACCGCCCGGGTCTGCCGGCGGCAAGGTCGCGAAAAAGAGCGGCCGCGTTTCGGGGATCAGTCTGACCAGGGTCAGGGCCGCTGTCAGCGGGACCGTGCCCCCGAGGAGAACCGGCATTCCGTATAGGGCTGCTCCCGCAAAAAAGCCTGTTATGGCCGCGATTTCCAGGCTGCCCAGCTTTTTCAGGACATCAAACGTGTTGTGCGGGTTGGGAGCTCTGCGGCTGATGGCTTCGGCCAGGATCTGGCTTCTCCTGTAAAACACAGGATCCGGCAGGTTTTCCCCTCTTTCCATGAGGGCCTCGGGCGGCCGGTCAAAAAGAACCGACAGCATGGCCGTGGCAGTTACTTCCGAGCCTTCTGACAGGCCATCGGCCGAAAGAAGTGTAAAGTCCTGGTCGAAGGCCTGTGAGACCAGCTCCATGCCCACCCTGATGGCCGTCATCATGGTCTCCTCGGTCATGGCGTCATCCGCCATGATGTTGTTTGCACCTCCATCCGAGACCGGCACATGGACGGTGCCCTTGACCCGATCTGGCTTGCCCGTGCCCAAATTGACCGTGACCAGCTGAGTATGGGTCAGCTCAGCCAGCCCGTTGACCGCTTGCTTACCCCCGGCCAGCAGCCGGACTTCTTCCGAAAGCGGCAGATCCTGATGAGCTGCGAGACCGCCTTCTTCCATGATCCGGCTTTCAGACGCGAAAAGAAAAAGCGCCCGTTGCCTGACATCGAAGGGAATCGAGGCGATCCAGCCTGCCAGGCGCGCGTGATTGGCTGCCAGAAGGCTGGGTGTCCCCTGCCTCCGGGCCCATTCCCGGGAAACTTCCTGGATCCTTTCTTCATCAAGTCCAGGCCGATTGGCCAATTCCAGAAGAAAGTCTGCCCTTGAATAAGCTTTCACAGCCCTCTACCTCAACAATCCTGTCAAGGTGGCGGCGATCAGGATACCGCCAAGGAGAATCCGGTAGAAGGCAAAGATTCGGAAATCGTGGCGTCGGACGAAGTCCAGGAGGAAACGGATGGTGAGAACAGAAACCAGATAGGCCACCCCCATGCCGGCAAATATGGAAAGCCACTGGACCAGGTTGAAGTCAAGGCCGATCCTCATGACCTTCAAAAGACTGGCCCCGGCCATGACCGGGACAGCCAGGAAAAAGGTAAAAGTGGCAGCCACAGGCCTTGACATGCCGATCAGCAGGCCTCCCAGGATGGTGGCGCCGGAGCGGGATGTGCCGGGCAGGATGGCCGCAATCAGCTGAAAGAGACCGATCAAGAGAGCCGCCTTCCAGTCAATCTGTTCTGTCGACTGGATGGAGGGCTGGCGGCGCTTCCAACGGATATAGAGCTCGATCACCAGGAAGGCCAGACCCACGACAATCAGCATGACAGCCACCGTCCAGGAATTGTAGAAGATGGCTTCAATCTTTTCGTCAAAAAGCACACCAATGATGGCCGCGGGCACGCAGGCAATCAGAATCATGATCCAGAGCCGAAGGATCTTGTGATCGATCCACAGGGAAAGTGAATTTTTTCCCGAAACCTGCCCACTCCCGGTCAAATCCCCATCAAGCCTCCTTTGCCGGAAGGGCCAAAGTTGCTGCCAAAAAGTCACCACAACGGCCAAGACCGCCCCCAGTTGGATGACGACCAGGAAAAAAGAAAAAAACCGCTGATTGCTGATGGCATCTCCGCCCGCCCTGAAAGGGACCAGGCGCTCCAAAATCAGGAGATGACCCGTACTGCTGATAGGCAGCCACTCGGTTATGCCCTCCACAATTCCATATAAAACACTTTTTAAAACATCCAGCCAAGCCATGCTAGCCAGCCCCCCCCTTAGTCTCTTGAATCACGAGCACGCCACCCGGCAGGAGGGTAAATTCATCATGCTTGCGCCCCCAGCTGCCTTGGCTGATGGTCTTGCCGCGGTGATCACATAATTTGAAAGTTGACCCCTGCCGGTCCATTCCCTGAATTGAAACGACGTGAGCGGAGCGGTCCAGGTTCAAGGCAAAAACGAGGGTCGTATCCCGTGAGCCAAAGGCATAAAACAAGACGCGACGGTCATCTTGATCCCCGGCTTCAATATCGGGATCCTCCGCCGGGTCTCCCGCAGCCCCGCTGCTTCGGATCAGAGCGGGTTCCTCCAGCTTCTGCAGACCGGACAGGCCCCGAAACGCCTGCAGGGCCTGCCAGCTCACATTTTTCCTGGATAAAAAAGCACCCTCGGTATAGTCAAGATTCATGAGAACCAGGGCCGTATGATCCCCCAGATCTGCAAGGACCGCCCCTGCCGCGTCAACCAGCCGGACCGGCTGGTCCTGGAAGTCAAATAAAACTGACCGGGCCAGCTCGGGAACCGGGACCCCGCCGGACATTCCCCGTCTTGGCATACTGTTAATCCAATCATTGAGAGCAGCCTCGACCGCCTCTTCCGACTCAAGCGGCCGGCTGAGCCGCAGGTCTCCGGCATGGAAGTCAGCGCTGGTATGGCTGCGCCCGTCATCGTATTGCATGCTGTCAATGAAGAAGACTTGATTCCTGATCCCCTGGAAATCCGGGGCGGACTTGATCTGATCCATGATCCAGTGGACGTAGTTGGCACGGGAGGCATCATTGGGAAGAATCCCCGCCTCATCGGCAAGCTCGACATAGATCAGGTTGAAGGTGTCGGTCCAGCGACCGATGGCACCATCACGGGAGCGGATCTTGCCATAGGCGGACAGGGGCGGGCCCGCCAGGTATTCAACCAGATGGGCCAGCTCCGCGGAGGTGGCATGAAGATCGACTACCAGCCAGGGCGAAGCCCCCTGAGCTTCCACGAATTGCAAGGCTGCCCCCAGATTATGGAAGCAGCAGTCATCCCCCCCTGCACTCCCCGTTCCCTCGGGCAAACACCAGCTTTCCTCCTCATAGCCATGCCGGCCAATGGGAACCGCGTCGAGCCGGATTACATCGGCAAGGCCTGTCGCTTCCCTGGTCATGAATCCTGACAGGGCCCCCGGCGTGTCGTCATTTCTGCCGAACCAGACATTGTCCAGGTAAAGGGTGCCGGATCCCGCAAAACCGAAATTGATCCAGACCTCGTCGTCCAGTCTCAAACCCCGCGGGAAGAGAAGGGTGAAGCGGCGGTGCTGCCAGGCTTCCCCCTGAATTCTGACCGATTCCCCCACCGCGGGGAGCGAGCCGGAAAACCATACCTCGATGGGTCCATCGATCCGGCCCGTGACCCGGGCGTCAAATTCAAGCCGGTAAAAAGGCAGGCTATCATCGATCACAAGCCGGGTAAGATCAAGCTTCTGCGTCAGTCTGGCGTTCAGATAAGGCCGGTCGGGATTGCTGACCGGCGCCATGATGGAAGTCCCCCGGCGGACAGAGAATAAAATTTCCCGGGGAGGCATTCCTGCCTGGCCTTCCTGACCGGCAGGCAGATCCAGCTCCGGTTTTTCGTAAGTCAGGGCACAGGCTCCTCCGGAATCATAGCCTTCCCTCCCCTCACGGGCATCCGCTTCAGTCAAGAAGGAAGCGCCCCCCGATATGGCCCATTCACCGGCAGGCAGAACTTCATCCCGCAGAACATAGTCCACCTTATGTGTATCAAGTTCCGGCGATTCGGAGAGGCGGACCGTCATCAAGTCGCCGGAAATGACGCTGCCGCTTTCCAGGGCGGGCTCAAAACGAATCTGGGCAGTCAGTTCTGCCTGGATGATGGTTCCGTCGGTTTTAGCCAGAAAGATGTCACCGGCCGGAAAAAGCTCAAAACGCTCAATCCTGCTTTCGTCAAAGGGGTTCTCAAGCTTCCAGGTCTTTCCGCCATCCTTGGAATGAAGCATACGGCCATCAGTAGCCAGAACGACAAATCGTCCGGATGACATAACCATAATTTCTGTCAAATCCATCCGGCTGTCCATGCTGTCCCCCGCATCGAGAAATTCAACCGCGCCCTTGTCAGCTTTGACAGCCATCTGGCCACCCCGGCCGGCAAAGAAGGTGACACCTCCGCCTGCCTTGCCGGCCAGCCATCCTTCGCGGGCTTTCAGCGACTCCTCAAGCTGCCATTGCACCCCATTGGAGGAAGAAGCGACATTACCGCTGTCACCCAGAGCATAGACAATCCCGTCACCTGCCTTGATCAAGGCTGTTATCCGGTCGTCCATCGGAAAGGACAGCTTCTCCAAACCGGAAGGATGGCCGAAAAAGAGCTCGCCCGGGCCGCCGGATGCCAGATAGAAACCATTCGCTTCGTCGGGCAGGTCAATATACTCAATCGCGCGCACAGGAAAACCGGCTCTGCCTTGTGTGATCAGGCTCCAATTGGCGCCGTCCGAGGAAGCGTACAATTTTCCATCTGAGTCACCCGCCAGTAGTCCCCCGGGTCCGGCCGCCAGGGCAGTCAAATTGACGTCGAAGCGAAAGGCCATTTGTTCAGGCAATCCGTCACGCGGCAGCTTGACCAGCGTCCCCGCGGCTCCGCAGGCGTATACGGTTCCATCTGATTCGGCAAAATCACTCCAGCGCGGGTTCACCATTTCCGGCGGCAGGGAAACCTGTCGTTTCCCCGACACAATTCCCGCTTCATAGGCGGTAATCCGGCCGGTGTTAATCAGTGTCATCTCCGACAGCGACTCGCGGAAAAGGGAAAAGGAAGCGCCGGTGTAGTAGTCCTTGGCCAGGGGGACCCGGGATCGGGCCTCGGTCATCTTAATACGGAAGGCGGCCGGCTCTCCGTCATTGGCAAAATAATGGGCATGGCGGGTCAGAGGTGAGAATGATCCTCCTGAAACAAGGTTGGTCGACGGCATGCCGGTCAAATTGATGCCGGTTCCGGCCAGAACAAGCTGATTCACCGCTTTTTCACTGACCCGGACAAGCGAAGCCGGCCGGTTGCCCAAAATCCCCACCGCCTGCCAGACGAGGGCAAGTACCACAAGAGCAATCAGCAGCAAGATCACCGAGGCAGTCATGAAGGTCCTCCGCCTCAAACTTGCCGGTATCAGGGAGAGCCGGGCCACCTCAGACCGCCCCGCCTTGCTTTCCGCCGGTTCTGCGCAAAACCAGCACACCGGCGAATCCGATTAAAATGAAAGCGTAAAGTGTGCAGACGATGATTTCCTCTGCCTGCCTCCCCGCTCCTGTTAAACGGAACAGCCAACCGGATCCAATGAAGTTGAAGACCATATGCATGGCAATGGGAACGATAATGCTGCGCGTCAAATAACAGGCCAGTGACAAGGCGAAACCGGCAATCAGGACATAGGAACCCTGGATCAGGTCCAGATGAAAGAGGGCGAAAAGGACTGTCGTTCCGGCCACTGACACGGCAGCCGGAAAACTTTTGCCAAGCGCTCCCTGGACGATGCCGCGAAAGAGGAGCTCCTCACCAATGGGGACCAGCAGCACGGTCGCAGCGAAGTCAAGGGCTGACACCGATGAGGCGGCATCAAACAGGACCATCTTGTCCAGGTAGTTCTGAAAGAGCCGGCCGATGGCCGACGCCTGATCGAAGGAGCCAAGAATTGCCATCCAGAGCTGGGTCAGGCCCAGAGCTCCCAGGATGATCGCAACAGAACTCAGCGACTGTACCCAGGTTACTGTTTTAAAGAGAGAAGGCAGATCCTGCTTTTTTCTTCGCCGGTAAAGATAGAAACTATAAATGGGGATAAGGATGATCATGCCAAAAAGTGAGGCGTAGATCATGGTTTTGCTTTCGACCAGAATCTTCAGCAGGATCGAACTGTCCTTGGGGTTCGCACGGAGCTCGGCCCCAAGAGCCGGGTTGGACAAGAGGTAGGAAAAGGCACGCGCGAGAGAGATGCCGTTCAAGACGGCATGGTGCAAGAGCATGAAAACCAAAGGGATGAGAAAGGTCCCGGCGGAAATCCGCCTTTTCCCGCGGGAAGGCGGCCCGCCAACCGCAGGCTCCTGAGTGCGATGGATGTATTCTTCCGTGTTTTGCACCATGGCTGGCAGGCTCCATTCAAATCCGCTGTCAAAGCAAGGCGGATCAGTCACGGGCGGGAGAGCGAGCCGGCATACCGTTCAAAAAAAATCTCAAAGGCGCGGTCGAGCTCTTTCCTGCTTGTGACAGATGAAAAAACATGTTCACCGCTCTCATCTTTCCACGAACGCATGATGACCAGCTCAGGATTGGCCCTGGATCCGTCGTCAGGCTCGTAGTTGTACATGACGGTGTAGGCCTGGCCCCTCACGGAAAATGTGTCCAGAATCGACACGTAGTACTCACGGCCGTTCCGTTCATCCACGAGAATAGCAAGAAGGCCGTCCCCCGCACTTCCCCGGTCATTTCTCCCAAGGGAGCGTTCGCGCGGCGGCTTACGCTTCCGGGATGTCCCCGTCATGGTCGCATTCTTCCAGCAAGGCCTGGTAGGCCTGGTAAACAGCCTCATCCTCGTCCTCGTCGAGGCCTACCAATACTTCCTCTCCATCGTCTCCGGCGACAAATTTCATAAAGAAAAGGCTCATCTCATCTTCGTCACCTTCGGACGGGTCGACCAGCACACAGTATTCCTCCCCATCGTGGGAAAAGGTATCCGCCATGATGAAAGAATAATCTTCCCCGGTCTCCGTATCGGTTAAAACAACGTAGGCGTCTTCGTCGAAAAGTTCATCGACCTCTTCTTCACCGGAGTAGTCATGCTCATCTTCCGCCATGTAGAGTACCTGAAAATTTTTCATTGATTGAATCCTCCAAGGGACAATTTAGTTCTCTCACGCGGTCCGACAGCCGGCCGACCCCGCGATCGAAGGCATTATATCACGATCCGGCCGGGCCCGCAGTCAGACCGCCCTTCTCGCGGTCGAGCCAGTCCTGCAGAAGAATCTCCGCTGCAATGCGGTCGACCAGGCTTTTATCCCGCTTTTTCTTCTTCCTGACTGTTTCGGATATGATGCGGGAAGCCAGTACCGAGGTGTATCGCTCATCATAGAGTTCAACCCTGCATCCGGCAACCTGTCGCAGGGCGTCGGCAAAAGCCGCAGCCAGCGCACCTGTCTCGGAATCCCTGCCATCAGTCCGGGCGGGAAAGCCAATCACCACAGTATCCGCATTGTATTCTGCGCACAAGGCGGCTATTTCGCTGACAGGCCCCTCACCGTCCCCGCGGACCCGTTCCAGCGTTACCAGGCGCCGGGCAAAAAGACGCATGGGGTCGCTTACGGCAACACCCACCCGGCGCGTACCGAAGTCAACACCCAAAACACGCCGCGGCATCGTCTCAGAGCCGTTCGACGTAATCCCTGATGACGACTTCCAGCAGTTCATCACGTTCCAGGCGGCGAATTACCCCGCGGGCGCCAAGGTGACTGGTAATGTAAGTGGGATCTCCGGAAAGAAAATAGCCGACCAGCTGATTGATCGGGTCATAACCTTTTTCCTCGAGCGCCTTCATTACCTCAGCCATAATCTGGTGGGCGGCCAGACGTTTCTCACTGCCGATTTCAAAGCGGTTCGTATCCTGTTCTTCCATAGGCACCTCCCCTGTAAGTTTACCATGTCAGCTGACTAAAAACCGGCTAGAGGATCGATGCCAGGGCCGCCTCCCCCTCCACGCCCAGAAGGCGCATGGCACGGACCTGTCCCCGCACGGGAGGGGTTGTTTGCGGACCTGCTGCTTCTCCGATTACCTGAATGTATTCGGGACTGTAGCCCAGCGCCCTGCCCTTCCTGTCCATCCTTTCAACCAGAACCTCCCGGCTTTGACCCAGGCGGTCCCGAATGGCGCTGACGGCCAGCTCCCGGGCGGTGTCACGCAGGATCCGGGACCGCTGTGCCGCCGTCTCTTTTGAGACCCGGCCGGCCATGGCCGAGGCCGACGTGCCCGGCCGCGGGGAAAAACGGAAGACATGGATCCTCAAAAAACCGATTTCATGGCAAAAAGCGAGCGTTTGCTCAAAATCCTGATCATTCTCGCCCGGAAAGCCAACGATCAGGTCCGTTGTGATCCCTGCCCCGGGAAACTGTGTCCGCAGCAGACTGACGGCCTCCCGGTACTGATCTGTGGTGTCACGCCGTTTCATAGCCCGGAGAATCCGGTCCGAGCCGCTTTGTAGTGAAAGGTGAAAGGAGGGGCAGAGATGATCCAGGGCGGACAGGCGCTCAATGAATCGCGGCGTGATGGTTCCTGATTCCAGCGAACCGAGCCTGATACGTCTGATTCCCTCCACCTTGTCGAGCAAGGCAAGAAGGCCCGCCAGGTCCAAGGATCCGTCCCTTTCCCCCATGTCAGGACCGAAAGCATTGATGTTGGTCCCAGTCAGGACAATTTCCGCAAAACCCCGCCGGGCAAGATCCTCTGCCTCTTCGAGAATCTTGTCCACGGCCCGGTTCCTGGCCGGCCCTCTCGCCAGACAGATGGCGCAGTAAGCGCATCGGTTGTCGCACCCGTCCTGAATTTTTAAATAGGCCCGCGTTTCCCCGGGCACCGCCGTGGCACCCAGCTCCTCATAAGACGCCCCGGTCAGCGCGGGCTGGACGAGATTAATAGGACGGCCGCTTTTGTTTTCGGCCGCTTCAAGAATCAGATCCGGCAGCCGGTCCCTTAAACGGGTGCCGATCACAAGGTCCGCCAGGGAGGTCAGATCACTGCGCTGGGCACCGCAACCGCAGGCGACAATCAGGGCCCGGGGATTCTCTCTCCGATAACGCCGCAGAAGCTGGCGGGATTTTCTTTCTGCCTCCCCTGTCACCGCGCAGGTGTTAAGGACGTAAAGATCTGCCTTGCAGCCGGAAGCAGCCGGTGTCAGGCCCATGCTGCGAAGCTTCTCCGCCAGGGCATCCATTTCATATTGATTTGTTTTGCAGCCAAGTGCGGCAACTGCGAATATCATGCGATTCGATCCTTGGTCAGTCCGGTCAAAGATTCGGATAAAAAAAGAGCCTGAAGGCTCTCCTTGTATTCTCCCCGCCTTGGGTCGGCGATCAGGCACCGCGCCCGGTCAGCAGGTAGAGAACCAGTGTAAAAACAGCAAAGGCAATGGCAAAGCCGGTGGTCAGTTTTTTCAGGATACCTTCCTTGGTCCGGCCCTTTGTCTTGCCGTAAAAGGTGTCCGAGCTTCCGGAATCACCGGAAAGTACACCAAGTCCCCTCGATTTGCTCTCCTGCATCATGACCGTCACGATCAGGCCGATGCAGGTCAGAATGTCGAGAACGATGAATGTGATCTGCGCAGCTTTCATTGCTGTTCCTCCCTTTGGCGTCACACGCCGGACAATCATAGCACATGAAAGCGATCAGCCGCAAGTCATCAGGACTTCAGGGCTTCAGGGAGGCCATGGCGGTGACCGGCCGTCTTTCAAGTTTTCGCATGTAGAGTGGCAGGGCAATGAGCAGGACCAGGCCGGCCAGGTTGCTTGTAATGGAAAATGACCACCAGATACCGCTCACGCCCAAGGCTGTGCCAGAAAGATAAGTGCCGAGCGGGATACGTGAAACCATGAGTCCGGTTACGAGGATGGACGGCAAAAGTGACTGGCCGAGGGCTGCAAAGGCAGAACTGGTCAACAGCTGGATACCCATCAGAAGCTGGGAGGCAGACAGAATATGCAGATAGTCTGCGCCGTGGCCAAGTGCCAGGGGATCTTTGAAGAAGATGGCTACGATGGGGGCGCCGAAAAACAGCAGGATCAAAGAGGTGACCGTACAGATGGCAAATACCAGCCAAAAACCGGACCAGTATCCGCGACGCACACGGGTGTGTTTCCCGGCACCGAAGTTTTGTGCCATGAAGGCGTTGACCGCCGCGGCAAAGCCGTCAGCCGTCATCCAGGAAATGCTCTCAACCTGTGTGCCCAGCCGCTGGGCTGCGACGGCCAGGTCGCCAAAGCGGACTACCATGCGTGAGATCAGAATGGTGACAACCGCGTGCACGCCGGATTGCATGGCAACAGGAGCTCCCAGCTTGGTGATTGGCTTCAGCCGGCGGATTTCCAGCGGATCGCTGAACAGGCGCAGGCGGGCAAAATATTCATTGCGCCTGACAGCCGTCAGCATCAGGCCGAAAGCCACAGTCTCCGACAGGAGGGTTGCCAGTGCGGCGCCGGCCACATCCATCCGGAAGTGAAGGATGAAAAGCGGGTCAAGAATCATGTTGAGGGTCAGGCCTGTGACAAAAATGACAAAGGGGGTGAAACTGTTGCCGGAAGCGGTAAGGATGGCGCTGTAAAGTCTGCCGCCGACATGGGCGATCATGCCAAGGCCTACAATCCACAGGTAAGTTTCCGTTCGAACGATGGTCTCAAGATCATTGAAATGAAAAATCGATGTCAGAGGACCTTGAAAGGACACAAAAGCAAGGGTCAGCAAGGCCGCCATTAAATAACCTGCCCGGAGTGCAGCGCGGGCCCAGCTTCTGGCTTCCTGCAAATCGCCGGCTCCCAGCGACTGGCCCACCAGGACCTGGCCTCCGATCCGGGGCAGAGCGAACAGGCTCTCCACCAGCCAAAAAAGAATGCCGGCTGATCCGACAGCCGCCACCGCACGCTCGCCCAGGGAGGAGACCCAGAACATATCGGTCAAGTTGTAAGCCAAACCGACAAAAGAAGTGGCCATGATAGGCATGGCCAGCTTGACTACCGTCGGCAGAATACGGCCCTTGAGCAGGTCGAGCTGTTTTTTGTTTTGCATGGATCTCACTTCGCGCGATTTATTTCAATAGATTCTAGCACAGAAGCAAGCTTTTCACGCCCGGCTGCCTAAATCGATATTGAAATACCGGTATACTTGTCCTACACTGTTAAAGGATTTTTTAAGACTGCCAGGTGCGCGTGACAGGACGCCGGGATTACCGGACGATGGCCCGCACGGCAAAGAGGAGTAGGGCAGAGAAAAATGAGAATGAACTTACTTGGATTGTCCCGGTCCATTCACCCGAAAGACAACAAGAACACGGCCGGAATGGCGATTACCCCGCTTTCCGGTTTTTCAAAAGTCACCATCCCGCTCAACATGCAGATCGGCCCCGGATGTGAAGCCATCGTCGCCAAGGGCGATCATGTCGACGTCGGCCAGCCGCTCGGCAGACCGACCGGGCCCTGGAGTGTTCCGGTCCACGCCAGTGTTTCGGGTCAAGTCGCCTCCATCAGTGACGAGATCTGGAGCGACGGAAGCCTGGCCAAATACGTCACCATCATTCCCGACGGCCTGGACACGGTCAGCCCGGAAGTCAAACCTCCGGTTATTACCGACAAGGCGAGTTTTCTCGAGGCGGTGCGAAACTCGGGCCTGGTCGGCCTTGGCGGTGCGGCCTTTCCCGCCCATATCAAGCTTAACCCCCCTGCAGACAAGCCGGTCGATACCCTGATTGTCAACGCGGCGGAGTGCGAACCATACATCACAGCTGATTGCGCCGTCTGCTGCAACGATCCTGATGAGGTGGTGGCGGGGACCCTGGCAACGGCCAAGTGGTGCGGGTTTGACCAGGTTATTTTCGGCATTGAGGACAACAAACCGGACGGAGCCCGCGCCCTGCAGGAGGCCATAGACAGACAGCGGAATCATCCGGACTGGCCCAGGAACGGCATGACCCTCAAAGTGCTGAAGACCGCTTACCCCACGGGAGCTGAAAAAGTTCTGATCCACCTGCTCAACGGCAGGGTTGTTCCGGAAGGAGGCTTGCCCTGCGACGTAGGGGTCGTCGTGCACAACGTCTCCACCCTCCATTTCCTGGCACGCTATCTGAAAACGGGCATGCCCCTGATCAAGAAGGTGGTCACAGTTGACGGCAGCGCCGTCGCGGAACCCGGCAATTTCGAAGTGCCCATCGGTGCCACGATTGAAGAGGTTATCGAGAAAGCGGGCGGGACCAAGTCAAACCCCGGAAAAATCATCATGGGCGGGCCCATGATGGGTGTCACCGTCGATGAACTCACCCGCCCCATCGTCAAACACAACAATGCCATCCTTATCTTTAATGAAGAAGAAGCGGCCCTGCCTGAGGAGTCGGCCTGCATCCTTTGCGGGCGCTGCATCCGGGCCTGCCCTATGAAGCTGATGCCCATGGCCCTTGACAAAGCTGCCCGTGCACTCAGTGTCAAGGAGCTGAACGACCGCCATGTCCTGACTTGTATTGAGTGCGGAAGCTGCTCTTATGTCTGCCCCGCCAAACGCTACCTGGTCCAGAATATCCGCAACGGGAAGGCGCTGGTGCAGGCTGCCGCAGCGGCCTCAGCGGGAAAAGGAGGGAAATCGTAATGCTTCACGTCTCAGCTTCGCCGCATATCCGCGACCGCGTCACCACGCGTTCCATCATGCTGCATGTCATCATCGCGCTGATTCCTGTGATCATCGCATCTTTCTTCATATTCGGACTCAAAGGACCCATGCTCTTTGTCTTCAGTGCCGCCGTATCGGCCGGCTTTGAAGCACTTTCCCGTGTCGTCATGAAACGGGAGCAAACCGTCGGTGACCTGTCGGCCATCGTCACCGGCCTGCTCCTGGCTGCCAGCCTGCCAGCCGGCACACCGCTCTGGGTTCTGATCACGGGCGACTTTGTTGCCATCGTGGTCATTAAGCAGATGTTCGGCGGCCTGGGTGACAACTTCGCCAACCCGGCTGTCACTGCCCGCATCGTTTTGTCCGTCTCCTTTGCCGGCCAGGTGGCCAGCTATTCTGTTGCTGACAAACTGGCGGGCATTGACCTGATATCGCAGGCAACTCCGCTCATGGTGGCCAAGGAAGGCTCCCAGGCAATACCCTCCTTGCTGGATCTTTTCCTCGGCAATCACGCGGGCTGCATTGGAGAGACATCCATCGCCGCCTTGCTGGCCGGAGGAATTTTTCTCCTGGTCACAGGCGTCATCGACATCTGGGCACCCCTCACCTTTATCGGCACCACCGTCCTCTTCTCCTGGGCTACCGGTGCCGATCCGCTCCTCCATCTCATGTCGGGCGCTTTGATCCTGGCCGCCTTCTTCATGGTGACCGACTATGTCACGACACCCACAACCATCCCGGGCAAGATCATTTTCGGCGTAGGCGCCGGCCTGATCACCGGTTTATTAAGGATTTACAGCGCCATGCCGGAAGGGGTCTCATTTGCCATTTTATTCATGAATATCCTGACGCCCCACATTGAACGCTGGACAGCACCAAGGGCCCTCGGAGGTATTAAACATGCCAAAGCCAAATAAGAATAAAGAAAAAGCAAAAGCCAAAATCCCTGTTATCGAGCGCGGACCCATGCCCGCCCTGATCCTGGTCGTTATCTGTACGGTCTGTGTCGCCCTTCTGGCCTTGACCGCCACCATGACAGCCGATGCCATTGCCAAACAGGAACAGATGGCGCACGGTTCAGGCAAACAGGCGCTCTTCCCCGACGCTGCCGAATTCCCGGAGGAAAGTGCGGATGAGGCCATTGCCGGGATCCCCGGCGCCATTGCCATTGACCTGACCGCTGAGGACTTCGAAAATGTGACCGGCGTGGGGCGGGCAGTCGACGCAGACGGCGAGGTAGTCGGCGTCCTGATCAGCGCGGCTTCCAAGGGCTACCATGGCCCGGTTCCTGTCACGGTCGGCTTCAGCCTCTCGGGAGAAATTACAGGCCTTTTGGTGGACGCCTCGGAAGAGACAGCCGGCCTGGGCCAGGAAGTAGGCGACGCCTCCTTCACGGATCAATTCATCGGACGCACTACCGATGACAAATTCTCGGTCGACTTTGTCAGCGCCGCCACCATTTCCTCGGTTTCCGTTGTCAAGTCAGTCAAGCTGGCGTCAGCTGTATTTGACGCTTTTATGGGGAAGGGAGGCGACTAGGATGGCCACGAAAAGATCAGCCGGTTATGAACTGACCAAAGGGATTATCAAGGAAAATCCCCTGCTTATCCTGATGCTGGGGACCTGCCCGGCGCTTGCCGTCACAACTTCGGCTTATAACGGCCTGGGCATGGGGATTGCCTCGACCGCCGTTCTGCTCCTGTCCAACGTGGTCATTTCCCTCCTGAGAAAAGTGATCCCCGAAAAGATCCGGATTCCCGCCTACATCACGATCATTGCCAGCCTGGTAACCATCCTTCACCTCTTGATGCAGGCCTATCTTTACGACCTGAATAAAGAGCTGGGAATCTTCATCCCCCTGATTACCGTCAACTGCATCATCCTGGGCAGGGCCGAGGCTTTTGCCAACAGCCACAATGTATTTACCTCAGCCCTGGACGGCCTGGGCATGGGCATCGGTTTTACCCTGGCTCTCTTTGCCATCGGTTCGCTTCGGGAAATCCTGGGCGCCGGCACTTTCTTCGGAGTCCAGATGCCCTGGATCCAGGAGGACGGCCTGCAGCCCATGATGATCTTCGCGCTGCCGGCAGGCGGTTTCGCCCTTTACGGCATCATGGTGGCCATCACGGAGAAACTGAACAAGCACTATTACGCCCAGCGGCCCCAGCGGACGCTGACCCGGGACCGATACCCCGGCAGCATCAGTGAGCGCACCGATGCCGTCTACGACGAAACAGAGGTCCTGGATGGGCCCCGTCGCTCAAGGACACCCGCCCTGGATGCCGTACCGCCCGCAGTCAAGGAGCCGGGGGCCTTTGCCAAAAAAGATGAAAAACCCGCGACGAAAACTGAAAGTGAGGAGAACAAATGAAAGAATTTTTACTGATCCTATTCAGTGTTATCCTGATCGATAACCTGGTTCTCTCACGCTTCCTGGGCGTCTGCTCTTTCCTGGGGCTGACAAAGAATGTCAAGAACGCCATGGGAATGAGCATCGCCGTGATTTTCGTCATGCTGATCGCCACGGCCGTCACCTACCCCATTTACTGGAAAATCCTCGATCCGGTCGGCCTGGGTTACCTCCAGACTGTGGTCTTTATCCTGGTAATCGCCTCGGCCGTTCAAGTTCTCGAGGCTTTCATCCGAAAGGCGTTTCCGCCTCTGTACAAGGCCATGGGCATCTACCTGCCCCTTATTACAACCAACTGTGCCATCCTGGGGGTCATGCTGATCAATATCCAGGAGACCTACAGTTTTCTTGCTGCCATGATGTCATCACTGGGCGCTGGTGTCGGCTACATGCTGGCCATGTTCCTTTTCGCAGGGGTCAGGGAAAAAATGGAAAAAGCTGACATCCCCGCTTTTATGGAGGGTCTCCCCTCCACCCTGATGGCGGCCGCTATCGTCTCTGTCTCCTTCATGGGATTCAAGGGCGTCATTGAAAATCTGTTCGGGTAAGCCGGCACGATCGGAGGAATTTTGATGATCTTATCACTTGTGACCAACCCCATCTTGTTGCCGGCCTTGATCGGCGCGGGTGTTTCACTGCTGGCGGGCATCGTCATCCTGCTCGTCTTCCACTTCTTTCGGGTAGAGACCAATCCCCTTCAAAAGATGGTAGAGGATGTCCTGCCGGGCATCAACTGCGGAGGCTGCGGCTACAGCGGCTGTGCCGCCTATGCGGCGGCGCTGTCCGACGGCTCCGAACCCTTGACCACCCTTTGCACGGCGGGAGGCCAGGACACCGCCACGGCCGTTGCAGAGGTCATGGGCGTCGAGGCGGGAATGGTCATCCCCCTGGTCGCCAATGTCTTTTGCCAGGGTACGACCCGGAATACGCATAAGCGGTACGAATATACCGGCCCCATGCACTGCGCCGAAGCGGCCGGGCTTTTCTCGGGCCCCAACTCCTGTACCTTCGGCTGCCTCGGATTCGGGGACTGTGTCGCGGTTTGCGAATTCAACGCGCTCTATCTGGAAAATGGCATCGCTCATGTCAACCATGAAAACTGTACGGCCTGCGGCAAGTGCGTCGATGCCTGCCCCAAGCACATCATCCACATGATTCCCAAGCATGAGCTGGCAACCAATGTCACCTGCTCCAATCATTGGCCCCCCAAAGTCGTGCGAAAGGCTTGCACGGCCGGCTGTATTGCCTGCGGGCGCTGTGTGCGTGTCTGCCCGGTTGACGCCATTGTCATCGAGGACAACCTGGCGGTCATTGACCAGCTGAAATGCATCCATTGCGGCAAATGCATTGAAGTCTGCCCGACCAATGCGATCCGGGAGGGCCTGCTGGGCGGACCGGAGGAAACAAGCGCCTAAGTTTTCCATGAGGCTGAACCCGCCGGGAGCTGCAGCTCCCGGTGAGTTTTTTGAAAGACCCTTTGTTTTGCAGGCGGGAGATCAGTTCATGAAGTCGGACCGAAAAATCATCCTTTCCCTTTTCCTGATCTTTTCCCTCCTGCTCCTTGGAACATCCTTCTTCGCGGGACCGGTCACGCAGCTCCTGCCCGGCCTTTGGAAAATCCTCACCAGCCCCCAGGTGCTGACAAGCGATGCCTGCGCCCTGGGCGGGTTGAATGGCGCGCTTTTAAACGCCGGACTGCTGGGTCTTATGGCCTGGGCCCTGTTCGCATTAACGGGCAGCCGGCTCAACGGCGCCTCGGTAGGCGCCTACTTCCTGACGGTTGGTTTCGCCTTTTTCGGCAAGAACTGCCTGAATGTCCTGCCCATCATCTTTGGCAGCTGGATTTATTCAATAATCAAGAAAGAATCTTTCGGCCAATACGTCAACCTGTCCCTTTTCGCCTGCTCGCTGTCGCCGGTTGTGAGTGAGGCGCTCTTCCCACGTTATCACCATTATCCGCTTGCTGCCGGCATCCTGATCGCCCTCCTGCTTGGCAGCCTGATCGGCATCCTCTTCCCGCCCCTTGCCGCTCATACGGCCGGCATGCACAAGGGATACAACCTCTTCAATGCGGGTTTGTCGGCCGGTTTTCTGGCCTTTGCCCTTTTTGCCGTCTACAAGACTTTTTTCCTCCGGCCTCTGGGCCTCGAAGGGGATTATTCCCTCAATTGCATCCTTTCTCAAGGGTTTCCTCTCTTTTTTCCGCTCTTCTTGTCTCTTTCTTTTTTTGGAGCACTGCTGGCAGGTTTTTTTCTGAACGGCCGTTCGGTTTCAGGTTACGGGAAACTGATCAGAAAAACAGGACTGGCCTGCGACTTCCTGGCAGAAGACGGAGCGGCACGGGTTCTCATCAATTTCGGTTTATTGGGGCTTTTGAGCCTGGGGCTGGCCCTGCTGGTTAAAGTGCCCTTGACTGGCCCCACCGCCGGCGCCCTGCTTTGCATCGTCTGCTGGGCGGCTAATGGTTCTCATCCAGCCAATGTCCTCCCGATCATGGCAGGTTATGCCTTGGCGTCAATTTTCTCGGCATGGTCCTTGTCCGATCAGGCCATCTTCGTGGGACTCTGCTTTGCAACGGGACTCTCGCCTTTGAGCGGCAGGTGGGGTTTGCATTGGGGGGTGATCGCCGGAGCGCTTCACGCCTGCCTGGTGTCCTACACAGCAGTCATCCATGGCGGCTTTAATCTCTACAACGGTGGATTCACGGCTGGTCTGTTGGCCCTGCTCCTGGTCCCCCTCCTTGAATCCTTTCAAAAGAGCAAACTGAAAGCGCAACCTTAAGTAAACCAGGCCAATAAAAAGAGGCCGGCCCTCCGCACTTGCCAGTGCCTGGGCAGCCTCCCCCTGTTGCGGCAAGCAGCCGCCGGGCTTTCTTTGTCAGGCCCGCTCGACGGCTCCGCTGCGCAGACAGCGGGTGCAGACATACATGGTTTTCGGCACCCCGTCAACCATCACATGAACTTTTTTAACGTTGGCGCGCTGGCGGTGCAATCCCCGGCGCGAAATCTGCGAACGCGTAATCTTGATTTTCCTGCCAAAAAACATGTGTTTGTCACAAATCTCACATCTGGCCATTGTCTATCTCCTTGATTGGCGGGCGGAACCCGAATAATTCTGATACCCGAAGGCGCAACTGGTATCTTAACATCATTTCAGCACTTGTGCAAATGCTTTTCCCGTCCCGAACAGGGGGAAAGGCAACCGGAAAAACTGCCGCGTCACGCAGTCACCTGTGCTTGCTATTTTTTCAATTTGCGCTAAAATATATATGAATGATTGCTCATATATCGAATTGTATGGTCGGGAGGGTGCTCAGATGGACGGCAAAGCGGATCAAGACAATTTTTGCTGCGACTTCCCCATGATCCATGAGGAATCCGTCAGGCATGTTCTGGACCTGATGCCTGAAACAGAAAACTTGTCGGAACTGGCTGAACTCTTCAAGGTTTTCGGTGATTTTACCCGGATCCGGATCCTGCAGGCACTCCGTCATTCGGAGCTGTGCGTCTGTGATTTGGCGGCCATCCTCTCCATGTCACAGTCGGCGGTCTCCCATCAGCTGCGGATCCTGAAGAGCGCGCGCCTGGTAAAAAACCGCCGGCAAGGGAGGGTGGTTTACTATTCGCTCCTCGACCAGCATGTCAAGAAAATTCTGGATGTCGGCCATGAGCATCTGGAGGAAGATAAAGAAGGAAGCCATTAATGAAAGATCAAGAATCAACCTGTTCGACACCTGCATGCAGCTTGGGAGGCGGCCCTTCCTGCGGCCATTGCCAAGCCGATGAGGCATTCAGCCTGGAGCATTTCCTGGAAGGATACCCCCTGCTCAGGCGGCTGGCTGCGCCCGGCTTTCGCATTGCCGCAGGAATCGGTTTTTTCCTGGCCGGCCTTCTTCTGCGGGCCCGGCCGGCACCTTCTTTCCTGCTCTTTCTCTCGGGCTACCTGATTGTTGGCACTGGCGTCTTCATCAAGGCTCTGGCAGGAATTTGGAAGGGTCGTGTCTTTTCCGAACATTTTCTAATGACAGCCGCCACCATCGGTGCCTTTTTTATCGGCGAATATGCTGAAGGCTTCGCCGTCATGCTGCTTTACCTGACTGGCGAAGAACTTGAACGCAGAGCTGTAGACCGGACCCGGCGCTCCATTGACGCCCTCAACCGGATCCGGCCGGTGACTGCCCACCTGGTCAGGGATGACGGTATCCATGACCGGAACCCTTCCGATATCAGGCCGGGTGACCGGATTCTCGTTTACCCAGGCGAACGGATACCGCTCGACGGAAGGCTGGAAGAAAAGGGCGGATCCGTCGATTATTCTGCACTCACAGGGGAATCCAGGCCCCTTGTACTGGAGGCGGGGAATGAGGTGCTGGCAGGTGCCGTTAATGGAGCCTCGCTCTTGACTTTGACCGTTTTGCGCGACGAAAATGACTCTGCCGTCATGCGCATCATGCAGCTGGCCGAAGAGGCCGGCCATAAGAAGACACGCGTTGAGCTGTTCACGGAGCGGTTTGCCCGTATTTATACCCCTGTCGTGGTTTTTCTTGCCATGGGCATCGCCTTTTTCCCTCCCCTGGCCTTAGGCCTTGACATTAAGGTCTGGCTTTACCGCGCCTTGAGTTTTCTGGTTATTTCCTGCCCCTGCTCCCTGGTCATCTCCGTCCCGCTCGCCTACATTGCCGGGATCGGCAACGCCTCGCGCCGGGGGATTTATATCCGCGGCAGCCAGTACCTGGAAGCCCTGACCTCCCTGGATACAGTCGTCTTCGACAAAACGGGAACCTTGACCGACGGCAGTTTTCAGGTTACAGACCTGGTGACGGCCCCCGGCGTGTCAGAACAGGAATTGATGGCTCTGGCAGCAGCGCTTGAGCAGCACTCGACGCATCCCGTGGCCGATGCGATTAGAAGGTTTTGTCAGGAACAAAAAGATGAAAGCAGCCTGGTTTTTCCTCCGGAGCCGCTCCATGACCTTGAAGAGTTTGCCGGGCACGGGATCGCCGCCCGCCTGGGTGATCAACTGGTTCTTGCAGGCAACAGCCGCTTAATGAAAAGGTATGGAGTGGAGACAGGCCTTGAAGCCGGCCGGAGCCGTGCCGCTTCCGCTGTTCATATCGCCAGGGGAGGACGCTGGCTAGGGACTCTTTTTGCCTCCGACACCCTGAGGCAGGGTACGGTTCAGGCGGTCAAGCGGCTGAGGGAGCAGGGAACGACATCGATTGCTGTCCTTTCCGGAGACCGTGAAGACGCGGCTGCCGAGGCCGGCAGGGCCATCGGCGCCGATCTGGTTTTGTCCGGGCTCCTGCCTGAAGACAAAATCAAGGAACTCGAAAACCTGCAGTTGCTGACCAGGGGGCACACCGCTTTCGTCGGTGACGGCATCAATGATGCACCGGTTCTCCGCCGGGCGGACGTGGGAATTGCCATAGGAGGACTGGGCTCTGACGCAGCTGTGGAAGCCGCCGACCTCGTCATCATGACCGATGAGCCGGGACGGATTCCCGACGCCGTCTCCATCGCCCGCAAAACCAAAGGGAGGGTTTACGAGAACGTCGCCGCCATCCTTCTGGTTAAAGCAGTACTCCTGGCTTTGGGAGCTTTGGGCATCACGCCCTTGTGGGGAGCTGTCTTCGCCGACACCGGGATCATGCTTCTGACGGTGGTCAACTCGCTGCGCGCCTACTACAGCCGGGCCTCCTAACCGCTCTTCTGCTCGGAATAATTCCGCCGTTCCCGAAGCTCTGCGATCAGGTCCTCAAGGGGAATTCCCGACGCGGCAAGGAGAACAATCAGGTGGTAGACCAGATCAGCGCTTTCGTAAACAATGTCGCTTTTCCGGCCATTTTTAGCCGCAATTGCGACCTCGATGGCCTGGACGCCCAACTTGTTTAAAATTTTGTCCAGCCCCTTATCGAGCAGGTAGTTGGTGTAGGATCCCGACACAGGATTCTCGGCCCGCTCGATTACGACCTTGTAGAGCTCCTCCAGAATTGCCTCATGCCTCTCAGCCGCCATGCCTCTCCCCTCCTTTTTGTTATGTAAGGATAACACAAACACCGGGAATCCTGTCAGCAGGTTATTATGCATGAATACAAAGAAATACTGCATGTTATTGCATAAATTTGCTTGACAAGGCCTGATACGGGTGATATCATTCTTCTTACCAACAATAATTATAAATATCGTTTCTGCTTCTTGCATAGGACAACGACCGGCCCCCCTCCCGGTCGTTCGTCTGTTGTTTGATCAAGTCTTTTCCCGGAGAATGAAGTCAGTCGACACGAATTCGCGGAACGCGCTCATTGATGCCGCAGAAAAGTTCATAATCGATGGTGCCGTAAAGATCGGCGATGTCACTTGCGTCCTTGCGAATCCAGCCGTCATCGCCAAACCAGGTCACCTCATCACCTGCCCTGACCTGATCAAGCCCGGTGACATCGACCATGCAGCGGTCCATGCAAACCCTCCCCCGGATGGGGACCTCACGGCCCCGATGGTAGAAGGATCCCCGGTTGGAAAGCAGACGGGGCAGGCCGTCACCGTAGCCCATGTTGACAACGGCCAGGACCGAGTCAACCGGAGCGATCCATGTTCCCCCGTAACTGACGGGCGTGCCGGCATCAACCCGCCTGATCTGTTCGATCACACTTTTAACGGTCATGACGGGTCGGAGCCCCTGCCATGCATCTTTGGACGGCCCTGCCCTGCCGCCATAGAGGACAATGCCGGGGCGGACCAGGTCGAAATGAAAGTCAGGACCGAGCGCGATGGCCGAGCTGGCTGCCAGATGCCTGGTCACCCGGGGAAAACCGCGTTTTTCAGCCAGATCCACGGTTCTTGCAAAGCGGATCCGCTGAAGATCAGCGTAGTCCCGGTCGCAATCGGCCGTCGCCAGGTGGGAATAAACGCCGGTCACCCTGAGTGAAGGCTGTTTCGCGGCCGCCAGCATGACTTCAACCGTGTTGTCCCTCTGTCCCTCATCTGTCGGCAGGCCGAGGCGGGTCATGCCCGTGTCCAGTTTGATATTGACCATCAGCGGCAGCCCCCCCGTTTTTTCGGACTGGCGGGCAAAGGCAGCCACTTCCTCCTCTGTCACAATGGTCTGGGTTAAACGGTAACGTTTCAGATAGGGAATGTGTTCACTTTTGGTTGCGCCAAAGATTAAGATGGACGACCGGCTTCCCGACTGGCGCAGGGCGATGGCTTCATCCAGGGTGGCTACGAAAAGATGGCAGATACCTGCATCTTCCAAAAGAGGTACGACAATATCGGCACAGTGACCGTAAGCATTACCCTTGACAACCGGAGCAAGATCCACTCTGGAGCCTGAGAGATGCCGGCGGACGACCTCCAGGTTATTGACAAGCGCCTTGCCGGATATCTCCGCCCAGGTTTTTTTCGTATACCAGGGGTCTTTGTCCTGCGTACACTTCATGGCATTTCACAGCTTCCGTCAGATCAGTCTCTTGGTGACATAAGGTGAGGTCATGGCGCGAAGCAGTGCCGCGTAGTCGGGAGAAAACTCCAGCACATCACCGACCTTGAAGTCACGCAGAGCCAGGGAAAGGTCCAGAATCATGTGATCACTTGACGAACCGAGCAGGCCAATATTGGCTTCTTTGGAGGCGAGGGTGTCACATCGTGTATCCTGTTCGCCGATGGCCAGAATGGCGCGCCGCAGGTTGCCCCGGTCTTCAAAGACGGGGATCTCGTTGAAGGCGTTTGGCCCGATTTTGCCGGTCGGCACGGAGGGTTTCCGCCTGAGCTCGACGATTTCTGCGCGTAGGGTAAAAACATCTTCGAACATATCGCCGATCGGGCGCCTGTAGGAGGTCTCTACACCCGTCAGGAATCCTTCCCCGATGCGAAGATGTGTGATGCCTTCAGGCATCCGGTCTTCCTTCAGCAAATAAAGCGAGCCGGAATTTCCTCCTGACACGATAGGGAGAGGGATGGCAAATCGCTCGCGGATGGCCTCCGCCATGGCAACCAGCTCTTCCAATTGCCCCTCTTCAGGGATAACGCCGCCATAACAGTTGAAGTTGGCGCCGATTCCCGCCAGCCAGACACCGCGCAGGTTAAGGACGCGGGATGCGACTTCAAGCACTTCCTCCGGCATGAAGCCTTCCCGAAGATCGCCCAGTTCAACCATGAGGATGACGCCGTGCTGGCAGTCAAGTGCCAGAGCTGCGTCCGACAGCGACTCGATGACGCTGAGGTCCGAGTTAAGGCTCAAATCGGCATAGCGCACGGTGTCCATGGCCTGGGAGATCATGGGAATCCTGACCAGCATGCGGGAAAGCCCCAGATCCTGGATGCCCGCCAGATTCTCGATGCGGGAGTCCCCAAAGTACTCAGCCCCGGCCTCCGCCATGGCCTCGACGACGGGCCGCCAGGCACAAAGACACTTGGTAATGAAGTGAATCTGAATATCCCGGGCTGCGGCCATCCTGAGCAGGGTGCCTATGTTGTGTTTCAATTTGGAACGATCGATCAGCAGTTCAGGTAATGCCATCTTAACCTCCTGTCATCATTTCGTGAGTGAATCCATTAAGAGCTGGACAGCAGCGTCAGGGTAGGTTCGGGCAATGACGCCGCAAGACGCCATCAGATAGTCTTTGTCTATCATAACACGCACCTGGGTGGGCGGGTAAAGCCGTTCGCTGCCCGCCACTTTCAGCAATTCCTTGACCATGGGGACTACACCGGAAAGCCGGGTAAGCGCGCCGCCTGTAGCGATCAGTGTCTGAACAGCCGTCAGGTCACGCCCGCGAACGACTGTCCGCCTGCCCCGGGCGGTAAAAAGCTCGATCATGCGGCCGGCGTGCCGGTCGAGTGCCTCACGGCAGCAGGTCCGGACCAGGGGAAAGATCAGGGCTTCTTCTTCCGGCCCTTGCGGTATTTCAGGGACAGCCCGCAAGCGCTCCCTGTAGCTGTCGGGCAGGGATTCGCGTTCATCCGGCGTCATGGCCTGGATGACATGATCCCGGTTGACGAAAACACCCAGATCACCTTCAACCGTCCGTTTGGCAAACGGTTCCGGGTTGACCCGAAAGTCAAGCAGGGCCTCATTCCCCTCCGTCACTGAATGAACGTCAGTGGTGGCACCACCTACATCGAGCGCGACCAGATCACCCAGCACAGGGTAGATCTTCTCAGCCATGGCCATGACGGCGCCCGGCGTCGGCATGATGGGGCCGGTCACCGCCTGGTGAATCCGGGACATTCCGGGAGCCTCGATAATATGCTCCTCAAATATCTCCTGAATGACATAACGGGCCGGCTCGATGTTGAGATTGTCAAGTGAGGGATAGACATTCTCCGTCACATAAAGCTTGAGCCCGCGGCTTTTTGCCATGGAGCGGATCTCTTCATCATTGTCGCTGTTGCCCGCATATAAAAAAGGAGTCGCCGGCATGGCCTCCGAAAGTTTCTCGAAATTAAAAAGGGCAGTCTCGCGTTCCCCGCCATCCGTTCCGCCCGCCACCATGATGATGCGGGGCTCGGCGGCCCGGACCCGTTCAATGTCGTAAAGGCGGAGCTTGCCGGATGAAACCATGCGGAGAACGGCGCCCGAACCAAGCGCCGCCTCCCGGGCGGCACGAACCGTCATTTCGGGCACCAGGCCGTGTACGGTCATGGAAAGTCCGCCTGCGGCGGAACTGGTCGCAAAGACCTCACGGGCCTCAAGGTTTTCCTGGTTCAGGAGACGGGCAAGACGCAACCTGGCTTCTTCGAGTCCCCGGGTTACGTCGCCCTGGGGAATGGAGGTCGCCGCCGCTGCCTGTCCCAGGAAACGGGGGCGACCTTCCTTGATGCCTGTAAAAGCGTTGACAATGGTCGTTGTACTGCCAATCTCAGCGACAAGCAGATCAACTTTCATTGGTCATGCTTCCTCCCGCAGTTCGCGGCGCCGCTTGACCAGGAAACTTGCGACATCAATGCCGTGAGCTCCGCGGCCAAATCCCGCGTCCATGCCGGATTCAACGGCTGTTTCGTTGACAACCTGTGTGCCTCCCGCAACCAGGATCAGCTGGTCGCGGACTCCTTTTTCAATGCAAGTGTCGGCCAGTTTTCTCATGTTCTCATAGTGAACATTATTGTGAGAAATAATGGTCGAGATCAGGATGGCATCGGCTTTCGTTTCAATGGCCGCATCAACCAGCTTGTCGACCGGACAGGAGGTACCCATGTAATGGTACTTGATCCCGAACCCTTCGATGCCTCCGTGCTTGATGTCCAGAATTTCCTTCATGCCGACAGAATGCTCGTCCTCGCCCACGGTGGCCGCGACCACTGTCATGGGTCTCTCATGGACCTCTTCCCTTATCTCTGCCTCGGAAAGGGTTTCAACTTCCTCCGGCAGGACCAGCTGGGCCAGGTCAATATCAAAGCCGACCTTGCCCTTCATCTCAATGTAGGTGCCCTCGGCCGGGTGCATGACCTGGCTGTGGATGACCTCACATTCCGAGAGCGCCAGCTTTTCGCCGATGGCGATGGCGGCAGCCTCCGCGTGTCTCTTGTCACAGGGAAGCAGCATGGTCAGCACCAGGGTTCCGTCCGCCATGAATTCGACCTCCGGCCGGATCAGATTGGTGTTGTCGTAATACTTCTGCTTTTCCGCAATTCGCACATTGACGTTGTCATAGTCGTCCAGCTCATCGATGAATTGAATCTTGGACGGATCTTCAAAGGTGTCGCCGCCAATGGCTTGGCTGGCCGATTTGAATTGGGGCGGGATGTGGTTGTTGCCGAAGTGGACGGACACGGGGGCAAAGTAGTCATCGGCCCGCCGGTAGAGGGTATCGTTACCGATGCCCCCATCCAGCTCACGCGCGATACCGTCACCCTTCCGGTCGGGGTATTCCGCGCTGTCGACAAAGAAGCCGCCTTCAACCGCGCTGTAGTAGCCTCCCGTCTCCAGGATCTCCTCCATGAAGAGGATGGCCCGCTCCTTCAGCTCCCTCACCCGTTCGCCCAGGGGGCCGTCGCGGTTGATGTCCACCATCTGCCGGATGCCGTCCAGGCCATTCAAGCTCTGGCGGGCCGTATTGACCGCGTTGATATTGAAGTAGTGCCAGGGAACATTCCGGCCCTCGTCGGGCGTGATGGTCGACTGGACATCGGCAGAAGTCAGCCGGGAGATGACCATATTGAGCGTATGGGTCACGGTCGCCTCGCGCGTTTCCGACTCCATGTATTTGGTGTTTTGCTGGGCGCGGATCTTGTAGTCGGGAAAGAAATCGCGCAGGGCAACGGCGTAGGGCAGATCCAGGCGCATGCAGGGGGCAGGCGGCGCCGTCGGCGGCACGCTGGACAGGGCGATGTTCTCGGGCTTGATTCCGCAGCGGACCGAAAAGGCCGTGTTGATGGCATGCTGGACCATGAGTTCCGGCATCACCTTCCAGGCTTCCATGGCGGTCGCGTTGGCGTTGTGGGCACCGTCGATCTGCAGCTGGCCGCCGTAGGCGATGATGGCCTTGCTCTCGCAGGCGTCGACAAAGCTCCTGATCATGTTGATGTTGCGGTAAAGCACATTGTACTGCGGGTCCTGATGGACCCCGGATACGCCCTCCTCGACGAACATGACGGCGATGTCGGGCCCCGCCACCCCTGACACATAGGAGTGGTAGTTGATGGGCCTGCCCACCTCATCCTCAATCAGATCGAGGGCCCGCCTGGTCGCCCGGCACTGTTTGCGGGTGATGGGAATGCCGCCGATTCCCTGAGTGGTCCCCTCGATCAGCGAATCGATGTGTGACTGGCCGGTGGTCCGGATGACCATGATATGATCGGCACCGTGCCAGGCAGCCATCCGCATGCGGCGGACATCATCCTCAAAGCGGCCGGACGCAATTTCTGTGGTAATGACGCAGTCAGGCTGGGGATCGATGTAGCCGAAACCCCGGCTTCCCGGCAGGGGCACTGACCGTTCAACCGGCTTGGACACTTCATAGTAGGTGAAATCGCCGACCACTCTCGGTTCATCGCGCTCTTCGCGCCAATGCCAGGGCCGCCTGGGTGAGTGATAATCCTCCAGACCCTCCAGGATTTTCCGGATATCCAGCCTTTCCTCCGGCTGGAGCGGAATTTTGGTTTCACGCGCCGGAACAAGGCCGCTTTTTTTCTCCTTGTCCTTCATGACACCACCTCCCCGAAAAGAGCTTCCGCTTCTTTCCAGTGTCTGCCCTCCGCCAGTGCCAGGCCGGTATCCCGGATTTCCAAGCCGAGTTTTTCCGACAATTTCCAAACCACATGGCCGGCGCCGTGCGGCAGCAAGCGGTGCTCGATGACACCGCTGACGATGGCTTGAGCCTCCAGGCTTGAAAAGCCCATACGGAGAAGGACACTGCGTTCAATGGCCGGCGTTGTGTAGATTCTTCCCGCCTCGATCAGCGGATCGACTATTTTGCCGGCCAGTTCCCAAAAATAGTCATAAAGCGCTTGATCGGACAGGTCCGCCAAATGCTTTCGCCTTTCTTCAAATCCTTGATCGGTCACTCTCATCCCTCCCATCACTCTTTTTGCCTAAAGCTCACGAAGCAGAGCCCGGGTTTCTTCCGTGCCGAGCCTGATCTCCGCAGCCATGTAGGCCAATTCTTCCTCTGACCAGCTGTCACGGCCTTCGGCCATCCGGCGGAGGGCCGACCGCCTGAGACGCCCCATGTCATAGTCACGGACGCGGATCATGGAGGGGTGGGCCGGAAGCACGATGGATTTTCCGGCAACTTCCTCTTCCGGGTCACCAAAGTAGATATCGATTCCATTTTGCCTTGCGAAGGTCAATTGGGGCATGGGATGCTTGCCCGCCCCTGTGTACTCTGTCTCCTGAACAACAATGGTCTGTGACTCAGGCAGCTCACGCGAAAGCGCAAAAGCCGCCGCCAGTGAAGTGTTCCCGGCGGGACCCCGTTCGATCCCCTCAAGCGAGGCCAGCATCTCCGTCGTATAGAAAACCTCTCCCTGTTTGACCAGCAGGTAGCGGTCGATGTAACGGAGAGCCCGGGCGGCATTGCGCGGAACATCCGAGCGGTCGGGCAGGCTGGCAAAGGGGATGCCAAAGCCTGTATGCCCTGTTGTAAAGGATTTGCGGTTGAAATCGCGGACAGACGCCATGGACAGGCCGGAGAGGTCGACGCTGGCTGCGTAAACCCCGGTATCCTTCAAACCCGCCTTGATCAGGCCCCGGGCCGTTCCGGTCAGGTTGCCGCCTCCCGCATGCGTCGCAATCACAATGTCGGGGATCAGGTCATAGTCCTCCCGGCACTGCCGGGCAATCTCAAGTCCCAGGGTCTCAATTCCCGCGATCGCCGAAGGGGAATAGAGCGAGGCATTGTAAAAACCTGTTTCTTCAAGCAGGCTGAGCGCGTAGTAGAAAAGCTCCGGCCCCACAGTCATCTGAATGACCTCGGCTCCCAAAGCTTCGCATTTGCGCTGTTTTTCCAGGATCTCCGGCTGCCCCTTGATGTCGCTGTCGTAGCATTCCTGGATGACAATGCATTTCAGGCCCAGACGGGCGGCCATGCTGGCAACCGCAGCGCCATAGTTGCCGGATGTCGCGGCAATGACGCCCTCATAGCCCTTGCGTTTGGCGTCCCAGACCGAGAGCGCTGCCCTCCGCGCCTTGAAGGAGCCTGAGGGGTTGGCAGCTTCATCCTTGACCAGGATCCGGGCGCCATAGCCTGGCTTGGCCAGTTTCCTTGCCAGGGCCGTGATGTTTTTCATGTCCATGAGCGGCGTATTGCCGACACCCATGTCTTTTTGAATCTCAGCCACTTCCTCGAGGGTGATTCCCACATCCCTCATCATGGCTTCATAGTCAAAGGCGATCCCCTCGCCTTCGTAGACACTGTAATCAATTCCCAGGGCCTTGCCCATAATTTCATTTTGTCTGGCCATGACGGCTTCATAAGTCATCTCTTTCATTCGGCGTCACCTCCAAACAAGATGTTCCGGACTTGCCGGTGCACCACCAGCAATTCGGGCACATAATCGCCGTAATCATGCGAAGGTGCAAGATCACGGCTGGTCAGGGTGCCTTCCACCGTGCGGCCGCTCATGGTTTTCACGTGGACACGCTCTCCTGCTCTGGCCTCGTCTTCCTGGATCCAGCCTTTGGTGAAGGCGATCAAGGGCGTTTTGGCCGTGTCTTCGGGTACCTGGGGAGCCCGCTGACCGACAGGAAGGACGACCTCCTGGATCACCGCATAGTCGCCCTGTTTGAAATGGGTCTTGCGGTCACGGTCCACCTGTTCCGCGTAGCTGCCCAGGATGGCCCGGGGGACCGGCAGGTCGAGCATGGAACGGAGACCGGGTTTGGCAGACAGCACATGGGGGATCATGTTGACCACCATGGCGATGGTTCCGATTCCGCCAGGCGTCTCGGGAACAATGGACAGGTTCATATCGTAGCCATCCGCGTGGATGGTGATGTAGTCGCCGGTGCTGACGCCTTCGTCCTCGGGACAGATCTGCTGGGGGTGATCCAGATGGATAAAAACCTTGCCGTCCGCCGTCCGCCCGTAGCTTTGCTGGCGGATTCCCGCCAGATGGCCCTTTTTGGCCTCCCCATAAGCCGATTTTCGGTCAACATTGGTGATAATGGGCTCCCGTGTCTGTTCGATGTCGACAAGCTCCACCCCCATGCCGGCGGCGATCATCTCCATGGATTCAGGAAACCCTACGTGACCGGCCAGGCTGTCTTCCGCGATGCGGCGCTCGAACTCCTCCACCGAGATGCCGACTCCCTGCTCCTCCATGACCGCCTTGCCGAAGGGGGCCAGATCATTGATCCGGGCCGCTTCGATCGATTCAACGTGTTCGCAGGTTCCGCTGGTGGCCAGAATCAGGTAGTCAAGAACAAAACCGGGATTGATCCCTGTTCCGAGCACGGCAACCTTGCGCTGCCTGGCCAGGGCATCGATCTTGTCGGACATTTCCTTATTCTGAGCCCAGGGCCAGGCCATCTCTTCAGCCGTTGAGATAATGTGGACGCCCTGCTCCAGGCAGAACATGATCTTGTCATACTGGGCGGCGACAAAGGAGTCTGTCGCCAGGATGACGATATCGCAAAGATCTTTGCGGACAATCTCCGTGATGTCTTCCGTGATGATGACAGGCGGGCGGTTCCCCCGCTCAATACCCAGATACGAATATACTTCCTGGCCGATGAGCTTGTCCCACCGGTCGCATACACCGGAGATGACAAGCCCCTTCTTTGAGGCGATCATCTTTCCGATGCCGCTGCCCATGGCGCCGAAGCCCCATAAGGCGACTCTGATATCCCGCATACGCTACCCTCCTCCCTCCTGGCATCTGATGCCTGCTGACGCTGAGTCCTCTATTGCAAACTGATATGTGTTCCTGTTTTACCTGCGATGCCGTCGCGGGCCCGTTCCAGTGAGGTGATCAGGGCGGTCCGGCCCTTGCCGGATTTGGCAAAAGCCATACTGGCCTCAACTTTTGGCAGCATGGATCCGGGCGCGAAGTGGCCCTCTTTCATGTAGCCTTCCATTTCTTCAACCGTGACCCGGTCCAGCCACTTTTCATCGGACTTTTCGTAATTCAAAGCTACCTTTTCGACGGCTGTCAGGATGATCAGGTAGTCGGCATCGACAATCTCCGCCAGTATTTCCGAGGCGAAGTCCTTATCGATTACAGCCGCCACACCTTCCAGATGATTCCCTTCACGAACCACGGGAATCCCCCCGCCGCCCACCGTGATGACTACCTGGCCTTCACGGATCAGGGCATTGACCGTCCGGTCCTCGATGACCGCGACCGGTTTGGGCGAGGCGACGACCCGGCGATAGCCGCGGCCGGCGTCTTCTTTCATGACAAAGCCGGTTTCCACCGCGATTTTTTCGGCTTCCTCCCTGCTGTAGAAAGACCCGATTGGTTTGGTCGGATTTTGAAAAGCAGGGTCATTTTTGTCCACTACCACCTGGGTCACCACGGTTGCGACCGGCAGATCCAGTCCGCGCGAAAGCAGCTCCTCGCGGAGCGCGTTTTGCAGATGATAGCCAATGTAACCCTGGCTCATGGCGCCACATTCCGGGAAAGGCATGGGCGGCACTACACCGCTGTCAAAGGCCAGGTTAATCATGCCAACCTGAGGCCCGTTGCCGTGGGCCAGCACCAGTTCATGTCCCTCTTCGATCAAGTCCGCGATGGGGACGGCGGTCTGCCTGACTAATGCTCGCTGTTCCTGTGCTGTATTGCCAAGGGCGTTACCGCCCAGGGCGACGACGATACGTTTTTTCACAAAATTGCCTCCGTAGTTACTTATTCGGCATTTGCCGTGTATTTATCAGCGACCGATCGTGGCGACCATGATCGCCTTAATCGAGTGCAATCTATTCTCTGCCTGGTCAAATACCCGCGAGTGCTTGCTGCGGAAAACCTCATCCGAACATTCCATGGCGGTCAGGCCGTATTCTTCATGAATTTGCCGGCCGATACTGGTGTGAAGGTCGTGGAAAGCCGGCAGGCAGTGAAGGAAGATGACATCCGGGTTGCCCGTCATCTCAACCATTTCCATGTTGACCTGGTAGTCCCGAAGCTGGCGGATCCGCTCCTCGAACATGGCTTCTTCGCCCATGGATACCCAGACATCGGTATAGAGCACGTCAGCTCCCCTGACAATCTCAAGCTTGTCCGAACAGGTGATGCTTCCGCCTGTCTCCCGCGCCACCTCTTTCATCTCTTCCACCAGCTTTTCTTCCGGCCACAGCTCGCGCGGCGCAAAGGCAGCAAAATCCAGGCCCAGCTTGGCGCTGCCGATCATGAGCGAGTTTCCCATGTTGTTTCGGGCGTCACCGGCGTAAACCAGTTTAACCCGGTTAAGCGGTTTGGGTACGAACTCACGGATGGTCATCATATCAGCCAGGATCTGGGTCGGGTGGTAAAGGTCTGTCAGGCCGTTCCAGACCGGCACACCGGCGTGGGCGGCCAGCTCTTCAACTGTTTCCTGAGCAAAACCCCGGAATTCAATGCCGTCGTAGAAACGCCCCAGCACCTTGGCCGTATCCTCCACCGATTCTTTTTTGTTCATCTGCGAATCGGCCGCCCCCAGAAAGGTTACCCCCGCCCCTTCATCCATGGCGGCCACCTCAAAAGCGCAGCGGGTCCGTGTTGAGGTCTTTTCAAAGAGGAGAACGATATTTTTTCCTTTCAGCAGATCACCTGGAAGTCCGAGTCTTTTTTTTGTTTTGAGCTCGGATGCCAGGTCGAGAAGCCATCGGATTTCATCAGATGAAAAGTCCTTGAGAGTGAGAAAATGTCTGCCTTTTAAACTAATGGCCATGAGTCATCTCCTTTTCTTAGTAAATGCCGCCATAAGACTAGCCCATAACGATCGATAACACAATTTGGGCGCCCGTCAATGCTGGTTCAAGCCTTGGCAACGCCCAGGTAAGCGTCCTGGATCTGCGGATCGGCGGCGATCTTGGCCGCTTCATCCTCTTGCACGATGACGCCTTGTTCGAGAACGTAGGCGTAGTCTGCCACCTCCAGGGCTTTATAAGCGTTTTGTTCGACCAGGAGGATGGTCTTGCCCAAATCGTGAATGTCGTCAATGATCTTAAAAATGGTCTCAACCAGGAGAGGGGCCAGGCCAAGCGAGGGCTCATCCAGCATGACCAGGTGCGGATCACTCATGAGACCGCGTCCCATGGCCAGCATCTGTTGTTCACCCCCGGACAGGGTTCCGGCCAGCTGGCCGATCCGCTCCTCCAGACGCGGAAAAAGCTGAAAGACCGTTTCCATATCCTCTTTGATCTTTTGCTTGTCCCGCCTCTGATAGGCGCCCATCATCAGGTTTTCACGAACCGTGAGATTGGCGAAAACCAGCCGCCCCTCCGGCACTTGAGACAGGCCCAATTTGACAATTTTGTCGGGCTGCCTCGGCAGATCCTCCCCCTGGTATTTGATGCTGCCGTCCGCGTAGGGGACGACACCGCTCAAGGCATTGAGCAGGGTCGACTTTCCCGCTCCGTTGGATCCTATGATGGTGACAATTTCGCCTTCGTTGACCTTGATGTTGACACCCCGCAGGGCATGGATACCGCCGTAGAAAACCTGGAGATCCTTGACTTCAAGCAGTGGCATCTTCCCGTCCCTCCTTCTTTCCCAGATAGGCCTCAATGACTTCGGGGTTTTTCTGGATTTCCTCCGCCGACCCTTCGGCGATTTCCTTGCCAAAGTTGATGACCATGATCCGCTCGCAGATATTCATGACCAGATCCATGTGGTGCTCAATCAGGAGCACGGTCAGATCGAAATCATCGCGGATGCCGCGGATGGTTTCGACCAGGCTCATGGTCTCGTCAGGATTCATGCCGGCAGCTGGCTCATCAAGGAGCAGCAGCCTGGGATGCAGGGCTACCGCCCGGGCAATTTCAAGACGCCGCTGATCGCCGTAGGGAAGATTCATGGCGATCTCATCTTTGCGGTTGTAAAGGCCCATTCGCTCCAGGAGCAGCCTGGCCTCCTCCCTGATCTGCTTCTCCCCCCGCCTGAAACGGGGGGTGTGAATCAGGCTGTCATGGATCTTGTAATCGGTGTTCAGATGGCAGGCGGTCAGTACATTTTCATAGACGGTCATCTCCTTGAAAAGGCGGATATTCTGAAAAGTGCGTGTGATTCCTGCTCTGGCAATCTGGAAGGAACCCTTGCCGACCAGACTTTCGCCATAAAAAATGATTTCTCCGGCTGTCGGGGTAATGATGGCTGTGACCAGATTGAAGACGGTCGTTTTCCCCGCGCCGTTGGGCCCGATCAGGCCGTAAATTTCCTTCTCTTCGATACCAAAGGAGAGATCATCCACCGCGGTCAGGCCGCCAAATTTCTTGGTAAGATTCCTGATTTCCAGTACCTTGCTCATGCTTGACCTCCTTCCCCGGCATCTTTTCGCCTGAACTTGCCCTTGATGAAGCGGATGACAGGTGCGACAAAGAAAAACTCAATCAATTCCCTGCCTCCGGCGATGCCTTTGGGGCGCAGAATAATCAGGATAACAACGGCCGCACCGTAAATCACCATCCGCCAGTTGAAAATGAAGCGGAGAAATTCCGGCAGCAGGGTCAGCAGAATTGCGCCGATCACCGATCCTGTGATGGAACCCAGGCCTCCGATGATGGTCATGATGGTCAGTTCCGTGGACTTGAGAAGCTGGAAATTGATGGGCTTGATGAAGGTCATGTAGTGGGCGTAAAGCGAGCCGCCAATGCCGGCATAAACCGCGCTGATGAAAAGCGAGAGCAGCTTGGTTCGAAAGACGTCGACTCCGATGGTGGAGGAGGCCAGCTCCTCCTCGCGGACGGCCTTGAAATTCCGGCCATATCTGGAGTTGATCAGGCGGGTCATGAAAAAGATGGCGATGATGCAGATGATCCAGACAGTCAGGAAAGTCGAATTTTTCTCAATAGCCGAAAAACCGCGGGCACCTCCGAGCGGTTCAATGTTGTCAAAGATCAAACGGACCGACTCGCCAAAACCCAGGGTGGCAATCAGAAAATAATCCCCCTTCAGCTTCAGGGTCAGCCGGCCAAGCAAGAGGCTGACCAGCCCCGCCGCCAAACCGGCGATTGGCAGGGCGACAAGAAAGGGGATCTTATAAGTGACCGTCAGAATGGCGGATGTATAGGCACCGACACACATAAACCCGGCATGCCCGAAAGAAAACAGGCCGGTGAATCCGGTCAGCAGGCCAAGGCCGAGTACCACCATCAGGTTGATGCCGGCCAGGGTCAATACTTGCAAAATGTAATCCATGGCCGCCTCCTTACGCCTTGTCTTCAGTGTGCTTGCCCATAATCCCGGTGGGTTTGACGACCAGAACACCGATCAGGATGACAAAAGCGATCAGGTCGCGAAGCTGAGACCTGACGGCTGCTACGAAGGTTTCAATAACCCCCAGCAGGATGGACCCAACGATGGCGCCTGGAAGGCTGCCCAGCCCCCCGAAAACAGCGGCGATAAAGGCCTTGTTGGTAATGATTCCCGCCTGGGCATAGACCGTGTACTTAATGCCGAAGAAAACTCCTGCAATGCCGGCCAAAGCACCGCCCAGGGCAAAGACCGTCATGATGATGCGGTCAACATTCACGCCCATGAGCTGGCTGGCGCGGGCGTTGTAGGTGGCGGCCCGCACCGCCATTCCTGCGCGTGTTTTGTTAAGGAATAGCACCAGTCCAATCAGAGCGAGAGATGAAATCGCCAGCATAAGAACGTCCATCTTGCTGATGCTCAGGCTGCCCAGCTGGAAGGTGGTTTTTTCGAAAATCATGGGATAGGTCTTGAACTGCGGCCCGATGGTGGCGATCACCAGGTTTTCCAGCAGGATCGACATGCCCATGGCCGAGATGATGAAGTAGAGAGTTGGCGCTGTGCGTTTTCTCAAGGGCCGGTAGGCTAGCCGCTCAATGACGCTGGCGATCAAAGTCGCCGCCAGGGTCGCGATGATAATGGCGCCGGCGAAAGAGACATTGAGCAAGGTATTCGCGTAGTAACCGATATAGGAGGACAACATGATGACGCCCCCATGCGCGAAGTTGCTGAAGTTCATGATGCTGTATACAAGCGAATAGCCGACCGCCATCAAAGCGTAGATGCTTCCGATCGACAGGCCGTTGATCAGCTGTTGCAGAAATTGACTCATATCACGTCCCCCTGATTAAAGGGAGGGGCTGGAGCCCCTCCCCTCAGTCTGAATTGTCTTAACACACCAGTTCGGGCGCTAAGGGCACAGCGCGTGTGTCCGGGTCGAATTCTTCCGCTAGCCCAAATCGGCTGCGAATTTTTTGACGAATTTGTACTGGTCGCCCTCGATGGTGATGATGGCCGCCTCCTTGCCGATGGGGTTGTGATCATCGGGAGAAATATGGATGGTGCCCGTGATCCCTTCCACCTTGATACCTTCCAGTGCCTTGGCAATGGCTTCGGAGCTGATCTTCCCCTTGTTCTCTTCTGCGACTTTTTCAATGGCAGCTTTGGCTGTCACAAAGGCATCGTGCCCCATGTAGGCGTTGAGCTGCATGGGCTTGCCCGGGTAGGCCGCGGCAAACTGCGCCTTAAAGCCCTGGACATCCGGATCGTCGAAGTCAACATGGTTGACGATGAAGCTTCCTTGCAGGTAAGGGCCGCCCATCTCCATGAGCTGGTCGGAGGTCCAGCCGTCACCGCCCATGAAAATCGCCTTGATTCCAATCTCATCCGCCTGCTTGGCCGTCAGTGACACTTCCTTGTAGAAATAGGGCAGGAAAATCACATCAGGAGCTTTTTCCTTGATCTTGGTCAGCTGGGCGCGGAAGTCGACGTCGCCCGTCTTGAAGGCTTCCTCCGCCACGACCTGGCCGCCCAGACTCTCGAAGGTCTTTTTGAAGTACTCGGCCAGGCCCTGGGAATACTCGTCGGAGATATCAGAGAGAATGGCAGCAGTTTTGAAACCCGCCTCCTGGTAAGCGAAACTTGCGGCTACAGCGCCCTGATAGGGATCGATGAAGCAAACACGGAAGTTATAGGGCTTGACTTTTCCGGCGTCAAAAGTCACTTTCTCGTTGGTTGCCACGGTCGCGATGTCGGCCACCTTGCCTTTTTCCAGCACCGAAGCGATAGGGATGGCCAGCCCGGACGAATTGGGTCCCAGGATCACCTGAACCTTGTCGCTGGTGACCAGGCGGTTGACCGCGTTCACCGCCTCCTCCGGAGTGCCCTTGGTGTCATAGGGAATGAATTCAAGTTGCTTGCCGGCGATGCCGCCAGCAGCGTTGACCTCATCCACCAGCATCTTGATGGTGTCACTTTCACAGATTCCGAAAACGGACTGGTCACCGGTCAAGGATCCGATCCAGCCAATTTTGATCTTGGACCCTGCAACATTTCCCTCTTCCCCGCCGTCCTTGGCACAAGCGGCCACAAGGCTGAGGCAGAGAATGGTTGCCAACAACAACAATAATACTTTTTTCATTTTTTCCTCCCTGGAATTTCGTTATAGCAACTTTTCCGATCCCAGCCCAACTTGTCGAAAAGAATAAAAATCCTCTCAATTCGGCGGGCTGCCTCTGTGATGATTGTAGCAAAATTCGGAGACGGTTTGTAGTATTCAGGCCGATAATTTATTGGCATTACAAGAGGACCCTGATCGCAAAAGAAAGCGGAACATGCAGGTTTGGCAGAAAAGAACTGCAGGCTGCCGGCTCAGTCGATGTCGTCCCGCCAGAGGGGCTGGGTCATGCAGCGCGGCCCGCCGCGGCCGCGGGATAATTCAGAGGCCTGGATTTCATGAACCTTGACCCCCGCTTCACGCAAGAGGCGGTTGGTGATCCGGTTCCGGTCATAGGCGATCACCTCACCGGGGGCGATGGCAAGCACATTGACCCCATCATTCCACTGCTCACGCTGGGCGTCAATCAGGCTGCTGCCGCCGCAGCGGATCAGCTCCACTTCACTCAAGCCCAGGCAGGTTTTCAAGATCGATTTCAAATTGCCGCCGAGATTCTCGGTTATCAGTTGACCTTGTGCATTGACCGTAATGCCGTAGACTTCGACGGCTCCCTCAATCTCAGGATGAATGGTGAAAATATCCCGGTCCGCCATGGCGAAGACGGTGTCAAGATGCATGAAGGCCCGGCGCTCGGGAATGCTGACAATCAGCAAACGGCGGAAACTGTCGCCTGCCGTGAGGACACGTTGCGCCAGAGTTTTGATGGCGGCTATCTCCGTACGCTGTGAGGCGCCGACAGCTAGGACTTCCCTCGACAGGATCATGATATCGCCGCCCTCCAGTGTCGCGTTTTCATCGCGGTTGAAATATAGGGGGACATCCTTGAAGAGGGGATGATACTTGACAACGAAGTAGGGCAGCAGGGACTCCCGCCGTCTGTTTTCCACCCACATGCAGTTGTTTGAAACGCCGTGGCCGATCACCGACATGGGATCCCGTGTAAAATACAGATTTGGCATGGGCTCAAAGATCAGTGTCCGCCGCCTGACAATGGGGTCGAGCGTCCCGTTCCCATTGTGATAATCCTCGCTCCTCAAGCCTGCTGCCATGATGCAAGACAGTTCTCTTAAATCTTCCATATGGAAAAGATAATCGAAGAGGCGGGGCATCGACGGCAAAAAGACGTGAGCTTCCTTCAGGAATTCTTGAATAACGTCGCGGCGGTGCTCAGGATCTGCCAGTACGTCCGCAACAATATCGTGGGAATAGTGCACTTCCGTGCCGGCCTGCCTCAAAATCTCGACGAACCGGTCGTGCTCTTTCCCGGCTGATACATGGTCCGGTATATCCTCAAAGAGAAACCTGCTCATGGTTGGCGGCGTCAGATTATCCAGTTCCGGCCCGGGCCGGTGTACGATTACACGCCGCAACTTTCCGATTTCAGAGTAAACATTGACTCCGTTTTGATCAGCCATCATATCCTCCGGTCGGTTTGCCGTGACAGGAGGGGGATCATGGGCAATGCGACTTTTGTCAATTTCCCCCCTCAGACAAAAAATCGCCACACGTTGTGATTATACACTTGCCGTCACGGTATGCTCAAGGAAAATCGAAAAAAAACGTGAAAAATAATGGAGATTAACGGACTTGCCGGCAACTGTCACCAATCTGTAACTGAACAACAATATGGCCGCCGCTCTTCAAGCCGGACAGATCAGATTCTTTGACGGCGGCGCTCTTCCGCCTGGTCCTGGCGTTTTTTGATCTCCTGCTCGACGATCATGTCCTTGACTTTCATCAGGCGGGTCAGGTTGCCGCGTTCGTTCTCGTCCATTTTCATGGTAATGGTGCGGATGGTTTCCTCCAGGGAAGGAATCATGACGTATTCCAGCGAGTTGACCCGGCGCCGGGTCCGCTCGATTTCCGCCGCCATGAGGTGAACTTTGTGTTCCAGACCGGCAAGCTTCATCATAAGAGGCAGGGACTGGCGGTAGGAATCAATCGCCACGTCCAGCTCCCCTGTCACAGAGGCCAGGCCATAGGGAAGCTCGATTGGGCGTTTTTCCCCTTCCGGATCATGAGGATAGCGGATAAGCGGGGTCCGCACGCTCATGGTATTTTCCCGGCCGACAGTCACGCAAAGTGGGGCGGTATCTGCCATCAGAGCCCCATCGACGACCTGCGGACCGTTAACCGCCCGGGCCAGCATCATCTCCCGGTGCGCTCTTTCAATGATTGTTTCTGTTTTGCGTCTCAGGGCATCGACTTCCAGCACCAGGACCAGAAACTGCCGCATCAGTTCGTCACGCTTGTCTTTCAGCAGTTTGTGCCCGCGGCGTGCGATGCGGAGCTGCGCTTTCAGGCGAAGCAGCTCCATGCGGTTGGGATTGACTCGCATCAGGGCCATCAGCTGCCAACCTCCTGCCCGTTCCTGTAATATTGGTCAATGTATTCCTGGTGAACCCGCTTCAGTTCTTCGGCCGGCAGCATGCGCAGGAGCTTCCAACCGATCTCCAGCGTTTCCTCAATGGTGCGGTTGGCTTCAAAACCCTGCGAGACGTACTCCTCTTCGAAAGCGACAGAAAAGCCGGCGTAAACCAAATCCAGTTCACTCAAAGCCTCCTCCCCCAGGATGATCTGGAGGTCACGGGCGTCTTTCCCGCGCGAATAGGCGGCGAAAAGCTGGTTCATGGTGTCAGCGTGATCGGCCCGGGTCTTGCCCGCACCGATCCCCTTGTCCTTGAGCCTGGAAAGAGAGGGCAGCACGTCAATGGGCGGCTGGATGCCCCGGCGGTGCAGGTCCCGCGACAGGATAACCTGGCCCTCGGTGATGTAGCCGGTCAGGTCGGGGATGGGATGGGTCTTGTCGTCGTCAGGCATGGTCAAAATGGGCACAAAGGTGATGGATCCTTTACGGTCCTTGATGCGGCCGGCCCGTTCATAGATGCTGGCCAGGTCGGTGTAAAGGTAGCCCGGGTAACCCCGGCGGCCCGGTACTTCCTTCCTTGCGGCCGACACTTCCCGCAACGCCTCGGCATAATAGGTGATATCGGTCATGAGAACCAGCACATGCATGTCAAGGTCGTAGGCCAGGTATTCTGCGGCTGTCAGCGCCATGCGGGGGGTAGCGATCCGCTCGATGGCCGGATCGTCCGCCAGATTGATGAACATGACAGCCCGGTCGATGGCCCCGGTGCGGCGGAAGTCATTGATAAAGAAGTCTGCCTCTTCGAAAGTGATGCCCATGGCGGCAAAAACAACGGCGAAATCCTCCTGGCTGTTGAGCACACCCGCCTGTCTGGCGATCTGGGCGGCCAGCTGGGCGTGAGGCAGGCCCGCACCCGAAAAGATTGGCAGTTTCTGCCCCCTGACCAGGGTATTCAGGCCGTCAATAGCCGAAACACCGGTCTGAATGAATTCATTGGGATAATCACGGGCAGCGGGATTGATGGGCGTTCCGTTAATATCCCGCATGGACTCAGGAATCAGGTCCGGCCCGCCGTCCTTGGGCTGGCCCATGCCGTCGAAGATGCGGCCGAGCAGGTCAGGTGACACCCCCAGCTCAAGGCCGCGTCCCAAAAACCGGACCGTGCTCCTTTCGATGTTGAGCCCGATGGAACTTTCAAAAAGCTGGACCAGGGCGTCCGTGCCCTCGATTTCCAGCACCCGGCAGTGACGGAGCCTGCCGTCTTCCAGTTCGATCTCCCCCAGCTCGTCATACTTGACGTTCTCAACGCCCCTGACCATCATCAGGGGACCCGTTACTTCTTCGATGGTCCGGTATTCTCTCGCCATAAGCCTCTTCCCTTCTCAGCCTGTCAGCCCGCCCATCTCGGCCAGAAGCTGTTCTTTTCTCAGATCGAACCAGCGGCCGGCTTCCTGCTCCGGAATGTATTTGAAGCGCGCGATCTCAGCCCGGATGGGCAGTTTCATGATGGCCTCGAAGTCAGCTGAGCGGGCCAGCGCCTTTTGCGCTTCATAGTAAAAGAGCATGACCAGCGACAACATCTTATGCTGCTTGTCAATGGAGGTATAGGTATCGATCTCGTCATAGGAATTCTGATGCAGAAAGTCCTCCCTCAAAGACCGTGCCGATTCCAGCTTGAGCCGGTCCGCATTGGAAAGCGCATCCTGGCCGATCAGGCGGACGATCTCCTCCAGTTCCGACTCTTCCTGTAACAGAGTCATGGCGTCAAGTCTGGTACGGCTGAAGTCAGGCGCAATCTTTTCGTTCATCCAGCTGTCAATCTTGGGCTGGTAAAGGGAGTAACTGGTCAGCCAGTTGATGGCCGGGAAGTGCCGTCTGTAAGCCAGATCGGAGTCAAGGCTCCAGAAGACCTGAACAATCCGAAGAGTCGACTGGGCAACCGGATCGGAGAGGTCGCCGCCCGGCGGCGAGACGGCCCCGATGGCCGTCAGGATGCCGACCCGTTCCTCACCCTCACCGCAAAGGCAATGGACCATGCCCGCCCGCTCATAAAAGCTGGCCAGCCGGGAACCCAGATAGGCCGGGTAACCCTCTTCGCCCGGCATCTCCTCCAGCCGTCCCGACATCTCGCGCAGAGCTTCCGCCCAGCGTGACGTCGAGTCGGCCATGAGCGAAACGGAATAGCCCATGTCGCGAAAATACTCCGCGATGGTAATCCCCGTGTAAATCGATGCTTCGCGCGCGGCCACCGGCATGTCAGAGGTGTTGGCAATCAGGATGGTCCGTTTCATCAGGGGATAGCCCGTTTTGGGATCTTTAAGCTCAGGAAATTCCATGAGGACGTCTGTCATCTCGTTGCCTCGCTCGCCGCAGCCGATGTAGACGACCACATCGGCCTGGGCCCACTTGGCCAGCTGGTGCTGAATGACGGTCTTGCCGCTGCCGAAGGGGCCCGGCACCGCGGCCGTACCTCCCTGGGCAACGGGGAAGAAGGTGTCAATGGAGCGCTGCCCTGTGATGAGGGGCTCGCCCGGCGCGATCTTCTCCCGGTAGGGCCGGCCAATGCGGACCGGCCAGCGCTGGATCAGAGTTATATCAACAAGCTGGCCCCGGTCATCCTCCAGGACGGCCACCACATCAGTCACCTTAAAACGGCCGGCCCTGATTTCCCTGATAAGGCCCGACCGGCCGGGCGGCACCATGATGCGGTGCTCCATCAGCTCGGTCTCCGGCACGGTCCCGATGATATCGCCGCCAGTCACCCGGTCACCCTCTTTTTTAACCGGTTGGAAGTCCCAGACCCTTTCCCGGTTCAGGGCCGGCGCGAAAGCGCCGCGGGTGATCCGGTCACCCTCCCTGTCAACCAGGATGTCGAGCGGGCGTTGAATTCCGTCAAAGAATTCGCCGATCAGGCCGGGCCCAAGCTCAACCGACAGGGGTGTCCCCCGGGATAAAACCTTTTCCCCGGGGCCCAGCCCCGCCGTTTCCTCGTAAACCTGGATGGATGCCTCATCACCATGCATCTCGATGATTTCGCCGATCAGCCGTTTTTCCGATACCTCAACGACATCAAACATGTCGGCGTCCCGCATGCCTTTGGCCACGACAAGAGGGCCGGACACCTTGACGATTTCACCCTGACTTCTTCGATCCATGGAATCTCTCCCTTTATCTGCTCTCGCCCGACGCAACTGTTTCGTCTTCTGAAATTGGCCGGTGCTGACCGATCATGTCGATTCCGGTTGCTTTCCGGACTGCCGTCCTCAGTTCCTGCCTGCCCAGCCCAACCTGCCGTCGGGCAGATGGAATAATCGTAATGACGGGCAAATAGCGAAGTCGCCAGTCATCAAGATGACTCCCCATTCTCCCAGCCAGTTCCTCTGTCACAAAGATCACGGCATAGGACTCATCTGCCCAGCGCTTGAGAGTTTCAATTGCCCTATCGGCATCGCTTGTCTCACAGACCGTCAGTCCGAGCGCGCGAAAAGCCTCAATGCTGTCGTGCTCGCCCATGATCCCTGTCTTGTAATCCACCATCCTGTCTCCTAGAAATCGCGGCGGAGCGAACCGATGGCTCCACGGCTGGGCCCGCCCGTTACGGCCTGCATGACAATCCGGATGTTCTTAAATTCACATTCCCGGGCCATGATGTAGGCCATGACCCGGGGCGGCCCGGAGAGCATCCGGAATCCTCCTTCCAGATAGCTGTATAAAAGCTTGTCGCGCGCCAGGGAAAAACGAGAGGCGCCGCCTCTTTCCCTGTAGGTGACAAAGTGACTGGACAACGGTTGGCAGGGTGTATCACAAAGATCATCGATGACCGCCTGGTCGTCGGCGTCAAAATAGGAAAACCAGGCTTCCAGGGGAACCGTTCCACCGGGCAGCAGGCTGTCTTTGTAGACAGACAGACCCACCCTCCTCATCCTGACCCGCAGCAGGGTTTCAAGGTTGGCCAGGTCCCTGACCCGGTCGAAATAGCCCGCCATCCAGGGATCTTCAAAGGCCAAGGTGATTTGCCGGATCAGGGCATGAATGTCGCGGTCGATTGAACGGTCGATGGCAGCGGGATCATAGCCTGCCAGATAGGCTTCCCTGGCCCTGGCAAGGATCGCCCCGGCCCACGGAGGCAGGGCGGTTTCCTTTTCGGCCCGGATAACTCCCCGCCACAGGACATCGGCCGGGATCAAGGACGGCTGGAGGAGCCGGGCCTTGAAGGCCTCCTCGCCGGGGGCTTGACCGGCAAAAGCGGCTTTGAGCGAAATCTTCAAGTTGGTCGCGTCACGGGGCAGAAGCAGCACCTGGCAATAGCCATCGTCCGGCGTCACCTCCATCAGAAAGGCGTAAAGCCTTAAGTTTTCTTCCAGGACCATCCCCTCGATGGTCTCTTTTTGCGGGTAACGGTGCTCAAGAAGGAGACGGCGGACCTCTTCTTCTGAATCCGCCGCAAAAAGCCGGTCCAGACCTGAACGGCCAAAAAGGTCCTGTTCGAGGCACCATACCCTGCCTGAGGCGTGCGGCCAGGAACCCGCCTTGTCCTTGCGCACAGGGGGCAGTGGAATTGCGGCTTCCTTCAATCGCCTAGCCATCCGCTCCATCTCCCCCGTCCATGCCGGGGAATTCCAGGGCTGCCCGCGCCAGTTCAGGCCTGAAGTCACGCACCACCGTGTCATAGGTCAGGTTATCCCGGATCCGGCCCTGGGTGACCACGACCCCTCCTGAGAAAGCGCCGTCTTCTTCGTCAAGGGTGAAACGGCCCTCCGGCAAAGCCTTCAGGAGTGCTTGCCCGATTTCTGCGCGGTCAGCAGCCGACAAGGTAATGACCCCTTCTTTGAGTCCTCCTGCCCTGATCAGGCCGGCATAAAGCCCGACCCGTTCTGGGGCGGGTTTTTCACGGAGCAGCTCCAGGGCCCGCTGGATGACCCGGTCGGCCAGCTCCTGCTTGCGCTCCAGCTCCTGCCTGCGCCTCAGGGCATCTGCCAGGCTCTGACCTCTTTTTATCAGCAGTTCCGCCTCCTGATCCGCCTGTTCTTCCGCCTCGGCAAGGATCTTCTCACAGCTTCTTTGGGCGTTTGCATGCTCCCTGTCGACGAAAACCTCCGTCTCGGCAGCGATAGCCTCCGCTTCAGCTTCTGCCTGGTCCAGGATATGACTTTTGATCCGATCGATTCCTTCCACTTAAAGGCTCCCTCTTTCCGGTTCCTCCCCAACAGCCCTAGACGGCAATGCTCATGACTCCAAGGATGGTCGCAAGAAGGGAGAGAATGGCGTAGGTTTCAACCATGACCGCCAGCACGATGGCGTTGCCCGTGGTTTCGCCATGCTTGGTGACCAGGGCCATTCCGCCTTCAGCCACATTGCCCTGGTGAAAGGCGGACAGGAGGCCGATCAAGGCAACAGGCAGTGAAGCCAGAAGGAAAAGCAGGCCTTGCTGAGGTGTCAGCGAAGTGCTGCCGCCCAGCATGCCGGAATGGTTCATGATCATAAACCAACCCAGCAGGCCGTAGATGCCTTGGGTACCGGGTAAAGCCTGCAAAATCAGCAGTTTCCCGAACATGGACGGATCTTCGGACATGATGCCGGACGCGACCTGGCCGAGCCTTCCGACAACTTTTGCGGATCCATAGCCGGGCAGTATGACCGCCAGGGCGGCTGCCAGGTAGACCAGGAGCGGACCAATGATGGATGTCATAATTTTCCTCCGAATGTCAACCGTTACCGGTTGTTATGCCTGTGTGCCGTAAGGCAGGCTGTTTCAAGAGGCGCGCTTGGCCTCTATGTTCACTTTACAGGTTTCCGGCTTTGCCGGCTCGATCCTGACATAAGTCGTCGAACGCCGCAGGGGATTCCAGAAAGAACCGCCGCCGACAAAAAATTTGCCGAACATCTCAACGTACTGCAGACGGCAGGAATGGACAAAAGCGGAAAGGGCGGAAAGAGCCAGATTCAGCGTATGGCCGAAGACACCAACCAGTGCAAACAGGATGTAACCGAAAAGGGAAGGTCCCGCCAGCATACCCAGCATGTTGATGACCGTTGCGATGACACTGGTAGCCAGAACCAGGGCCAGGATCCGGGCATAGGAGAGAATGTCACTCAGATAGGAGGTGATGCCGTAAAGGGCGCCCAGTCCTTTGATCAGCCGCTTGAAGGGATTTTTGATGCCGTGTCCGGCAAAGAGCAGGCCGAAAGCGGCGCCCGCCAGAGCCATCCATTGACCCACGCTCTTCAGGGTTTCGACCGTCCCGGGCTGTCCTGACAGGCTGCCCGCCCCCAGCATCAATCCCAGGCCGGGGATGATCAGGTACCAGGTCACGGAATCGGCCAGACCCCCGATCAGGTTGCCCTTGATTTTTTCGTTGCGGATGTGAATCCCCAAGCCGAAAAAGAGGTGGATGACCCCGAAAATCATGCTGAAAATCAGGAGCTGAACCGGGGAATCCATGGGGTTGAACCAGAGCATGGGAAACGACGCTTTACCACCGCTCAGGGCAGTGACCATGTCGCCGAAAAACCCGCCAAAGACAAAACCCCAGAGCACAGAAGAGATACCGGAGATGAAGAGCATCATGCTCATCTGCCGCATGCCGCCTTCAACCTTCTTCTTAAAGAGCATGTAGGCGGTACCGGCCATCAACATGGCCCCATAACCCACATCACTCAGCATCATGCCGAAGAGAATCATGTAAAAGGGCGCCATGACCGGCATGGGATCCGTTTCATGGCTGCTTGGCGCTCCATACATCTCGAGAACCACCTCGAAAGCCCGCACCAGGGGATTGTTTTTCAGCTTGACGGGGGTTTCCTCGCCTTCTTCCGGCGGCCTGCTGGTCCAGGCCAGGTCAAATTGCCCGGCCAGATCGCTGCCGATTTTTTCCGCCTGGTCCGAAGGAACCCAGACATGAAGAAAGAAGGTATAAGAGGTAGCCTGGGTTTTTTCCCCGGCTCCGGCCCGGTCGTAGCGGACCAGCAGATAGTCATGCAGGGTCATCAGGCGGCCGCATCGCCCGGCGATCGCCTCCAGCTCCCCATCCAGGCTTTCACAGGCAGCTTCCGCTTCTTCGATCTGGCGCTCAAGCGCATCAAGGGTCGCCCGGGCCGTCCCAGTAAAGGGCAGCGAGGGGATATCGTGGAAAGCGCAGGAAGCAAGCCGGGCCCGCACACGCGGGAGCTGTTCATTCATGGTAACGATGGCGGTCTTGGCCGGGAAAACACCTGCCTCTTCCAGGGAGTAGACCGCCGTCAGCGGGAAATCCCGCAGCACATCGGATCGAAAGGCGTCAAAGGAAGCAGCATCCACGAAGCTTCCGTAAATGATCGCTGTCCTGGAGGTTGCCTTTTCAGTCAGGTCGAGAGGGACGCTGCGCCAGGGCATGAGCTGGTCGATCTGTTTTTCGAGCAGGCTGATCCGGTGACGCATGGATTCTTCCTCAGCAGTAAGTGACTCATAATCCGACACAAGCTGACGGAGTTCCGACTCCTCCTCTTCGGTGAAGGCGAACTCATCCTCGGTGACTGTCAATTTGTTTAGCGACAGCTTTTTCGCAGCTGGAAACCGCGCCTGCAAACCCGCAATGGTGCGGGAAAGCCGGGCCCGCATATCGAGATTGTCAGCATAGGCCCCTCCTTGCGAGGGCCGGACGTCATGCTTCCCGCTCTCGTCGATCTCCGCCACCCCCGAGCGCATCAGTGCGTCGATGATTTGGTCACGATCCGCCCGCACTCCCAAGATCGTCATTTTACTCATTTTAACGATGCTCAAGGAGGTCAATAATCCTTTCTGCAAGGGCAGCTGCTGCCTGGTCCAGAAGACTTTGGGGAAACTCAGGAGATCCTGAAATTTGAGCAGCGGACTTACCCTCAACCAGGTCCCGGTAGCGGGCTTGCGCTTCTTCCATCTTTTCCTGCCGGCGGCTTGCCGCCAGCTGGTAGGCCCCAGCAACCCGGTCACTTGCCTGCTGGCGGGCGGCCTGGCGTTTCAATTGCGCTTCCTCACGTGCCTTTTCGACCAGCAAAACAGCCCTGGCTTCGGTTTCCTTGATTTCCTCCAAAAAGTCGCGATCCGCCACGATTCTCCTCCTCAAGGGGGGCCCTGTTCTTCTCTTCCGCTGCCCGGCCGGGAGCGACACAAAAAGGGGCGCCGGCCGGCCCGTAAACAAGACAAGGGTAGCATATAAAGCTTCAAAACAAAAGAAATAAAGAGGCCTGCGGCCCGGTCAGGATCAGGAAAGAAAGCGGTCAAACCGGTTATCCCTTGACCAGACATAGCGGCTGTAATCCGTGAGCAGGGCAACGAATCCCTCTTCCTGCGGGTAGGCGCGCCAGATGATCTCCCCGTCCGGCAGGTTGACAAAATGCCCCGGATCGCAGTAGAGGGAAGGGGTCGTTTCGATCTCAAAAGAAAACGGCGGGCCGCCCCGGTCATCAAAAAAGGAAAGGCCCTTTGAGGACAGGACCAGATTCCCGAAACGCTCATGTTCCTGCGGATCGTCTGCCTGACCGATATTTTCAAGAAAGGTCAGCCGGCAACGGCTTTCAAAGCAGTCATTTTCACCCAGTTTTTCTTCCATCCGCTTTCGCTGCCAGACAGCGAACTCGAGGGGATGATCAAAAGGAGCCGGAGATCCCGGCGAAGCGCTGAAAAAACCGGCTGCATCAACACGCAGGCTCAGCTCACAGACTGAACAGAAAAGCTTTCTTTTTTCGCTCCGCATGACCAGGGGCCGATCGCATGACGGGCACCAGTGACAAGCGTAGGACAGCTTTTCGGCCCGCCGGCGGGAACAAAACCTGGCAGGGCGCTTGCGCTCCAATTGCCAGCTGTAGTCGTCCACGTTGAGGACACTGACCAGCCTGCCCTGGATCTCATCCACCGGAAGCGATACTGCTTCCTCAGCCGTCAACAACAACCGGGTCTTGACCTCCATTTTCCCGGGACGCGGCCATTTGGCCCATCGCGGCCAGCCCAGGTAGCCGCCCCGGCAAATTACAGCGGCAACCGGCGCCTTCAGATGCTTGATCAGCTTGGCCGCCGCCAGTCCGAAAGGGGTCATGTTGCCCGCGACCGACCGCTGAGTTTCGGGGTAGAGGGCCACGGAACAATGATTGGCGATTGAGAGGATGATCTCCTTGGTTGTTGAGAAGTTGACACGGAAAGGCTTGATCTCAATAATGCCTAGTTTCCTGAACAGCGGGCCGAGAACCTTCCAGTTGGCGATCTCCTGGCCGGCAACAAAACGGATGCGCTGGTCAGGAAGGGCCGCGGCGCAGACGGCTGGATCAAAATAGGCAACGTGATTGCCTACAATAAAATAGGGGCCGCCGGAAGCGGCAAGCCGGGGGTCCCGATCGTAGCGAACCCTGTAAAGCAGCTTGAACAGGAAACGGACCAGGAGCAGGAAAAAACCATAGGTCATAGGCCGGGGCGATTGAATCATCCGGCGGCTATTTCTTTCCTTTTCCTCATCTCTTGCCAATATGGCGCCCCCTTTTCATTTATGCCACATTATTTTAACATCTTCGCGCTAGAGTTGGGGCAGGATCCGGCCTTGAGCCGGAAAGGTCTGTAGGAGAGGGTTCGGGGACTGCCCATGGCAAAATACTGTTTCTACTGCGGCCGCCAACTGGAAGACAATGAAAAATGTGACTGCCGCACGCGGCCGCGTGTGTCAGACAAGAACCCGGATACTTCTTCCCCAAACAGGGAACAGGCACCTCCTTCTGCTGCGAGAGAAGGAACCGGGGAAGACCGGTCGCAAACCTTCCGTTCCGGCAGCTGGCAGCACCGGCAGGAGACGGAACCGCTGAAAAGGAAATCCAGGAGCCGGACCGGCGGCCCATCGGCCACTTATGGCTCCAACCCTGCCGACCGGATCCGCCGCCTGCAATCCTTTCTCAGTTTTTTTGCGGCCCCGGCCGATACCATGGCCCGCGAACTGACACCCTATTGGACCCGTTCCCACTCCATCTGGCTGACCGCAACCATCGCCCTGTCGGGTTTCCATTACATGATTCTCAACCGCAGCCTGACGGCGCTTTTAAGTGGTGAAGGTCCAAAGCTGAGCCTGGGGGAGGCCCTGCTTTCCTGGATCTCAGGATCGGTATTCATGGCCCTGATTCTCATTCTTTTTACCCTGACCCTTTGGCTCCTCGCCCGCTTCCTTTACAGGCAGGGCGGTCTGCCCTTCCTTCACACGCTTGCGGCTGGAAGAGTCTCATGGAAATACCTGACCTTGTTTTTGCTCCTGGCCCTGCCCTCCCTTTTTACCAGGGCATCCGTCTACGGCCTGGTCCTGGTTCTGATGGGACTCGTTTTCGCTGTCATGGTTCATGCCAGACAAGTCGCTTCCCTGACCCGGCTCGACGAAAACAGAAGCTGGCAGCTGTCCTACCTGGCCATCATCATCTTCGCCGGCATCCTCTCCTCTGTGACCAGCATGGTCCAGATGCTCAAACTGGTGCGTTAGGCCGTCAACCCTTCCTTGCAAAACTGCTATAATTGGGAGCGCTGATTGTGGAGGGGACTTGATTCGCCGTGCTGAAAAAACTAAAAAGACAATACCGATGGCTGCTTGAAAAATACCGGCGCGAATACCTGATCGCCTTCGCTTGCGTCTCCATCAATTACCTGGTTTCCGTACTGCCCCCCTGGTTCGCGGGCCGGGCCGCCGACCAGATCTTTAGTTCCAGCCTGACCCTGGGAGGGCTCCTGGCCCAAGTCGCCCTCATGCTGACGGTGACTTTGCTTGCCTACATTTCCGGCTATTTCTGGTCCTACTACCTGATCAAGGCCTACGACGTGACAGAATTGATGGCGCGCCAAAGGACTTTTTCAAAACTGCTCAACCAGAACGCCCCTTTTTTTCTAGCCCAGTCAACAGGGAGCCTGATGGGAAAATCGACCAACGACGTCTCTTCCATCGCCGAGATGGCAGGATTCGGCATGATGATGCTTTTCGATTCAACCCTTTACCAGCTGGTGATTCTTGCTATCATGGCCATCAACGGCTCCTGGCAGCTGACCCTGCTGACCTTCCTGCCCTATCCGCTTCTCATCTTCTTCTCCAGCAAGGTGGGCAACCGGATTTATTCGGAATATGACCTGGCCCAGCAGGCTTTTGACGACATCAACGACCATGTCCTTGAAAACATTCAGGGAATCCGGGTCATCCGGGCTTTTGTCATGGAAGATCAGGAGAAGGCGCTTTTCGCGGAGCGGACGGGTCATCTCTTCAGGCAGAACATGAGAGTGGCCAGGCTGGACGCCCTCTTCATGCCGGCATCACGGCTGATCCAGGGCAGTTCCTTTATGATTGCGCTCCTGGTGGGAGCCAGGCTGATCGGCACGGGAACCATCACCATTGGCCAGCTCATGTCCCATGTCTTCTACCTGGGCATGCTGGCCTGGCCCATGATCGCCATGGGGGAGTTCATCAATATCTCCCAGCAGGCAACGGCCTCCATGGACCGGGTTCAGGAGATCTGGGACTGGCGGGAGGAAATAGCGGACCCCCCCGATGCCATCCCTTGTGAATCGATCGGCGACATCACCTTCGACCGCTTTTCTTTTTGCTGGCCCGGCCAGACCAAACCCATCCTGAAAGACCTGTCCTTCACCATCCGCCGGGGTATGACCGTGGGCGTTGTCGGCCGGGTCGGATCGGGAAAAACAGCTCTTTTGAAGCAAATCCTGCGTTTCTACCCCCAGGAAGCTGACCTGCCTTCCGTGAACATCGACCCCTCGCTTCCCCCGCCAGCTGAACGCTTGCGGATTAACGGCCTGCCCATCCGCCTCTTTGACAGGCGGAGCCTGAGACGGCACATCGGCTATGTGCCGCAGGAGAGCAACCTTTTCTCTCTTTCGGTCCGCGAAAATATCCTGATGGGCGCCCGCTCAGCTACGGACGGCTGGCCGCCCGGCCAAGAGGACCGCGACCGGGAAATCGCTTTTTGGAAAAAACCCTATCGCGGTATCGTCAGGGAAATTGAGGAGCGGGAAGCGGCAACGCCGAAACCGTCCTCTGTATCGGATCAAGCCTTTGAAGAGGTCCTGCGAATCGCCGACTTCGCCAAAGACCTGGAGGCCCTGCCCGAGGGCCTTGACACCCTGACAGGTGAGCAGGGGATTGCCCTCTCAGGCGGGCAAAAACAACGTCTTTCCATCGCCCGGGCTCTCCTGGGCGATCCTGAAGTCCTGATCCTGGATGACTGTCTCTCGGCTGTGGACGCAATCACGGAGAAAAATGTGCTCCAGGCCCTGACCAGAGAGCGGGCGGACAAAACGACCCTGGTGGCATCCCACCGCCTGTCTGCCGTCCGGGACGCTGACCTGATCCTGGTTCTGGAAGACGGCGCCATCGCCGCCCGGGGCCGGCATGAGTCGCTGATGGCAGAGGGCGGCTGGTATGCTGAACAATTCGAATTGCAGCAGCTGGAGGAGCGAAAATCAACAAGAGAGGAGGCCATGTGATGGACGCAGATAATACCGGCAAATCCCGATCCAGTCTCTGGCGCCTGACCCGCTATGCCCGATATGCTGTCCCCAGCCTGGCAGCCGGTTTTATCATGACTGTACTGACGGTCGGCCTGGATCTGGTTGGACCCTATCTGATTTCGCGTGTGCTGGACAACGAAATTGTCATCGGCCAAGGCATGCGGGATCCACAGGTTTTTATTTATATGATCCTGTTCTATGGCCTGACCCTCCTGTTTTCGCTGGTCACCCGCTACGGAGGGAGTGTCTTTAACCACAAAGCAGCCAACCACATTTCCGCCATCATGCAGCAGGAAATTTTCAGCCATGTCCAGCAGCTGCCGGTCGCCTATTTTGACACCCTGGCAGCCGGCACCGTTGTTTCGCGCATCACCAACGACACCAAGGCCGTCCGCGTTTTCTTCACGACGGTCCTGTCCCGTCTGCTTATGGCCGGGGTCTTCGCCCTGGGCATTCTGGTCAGCCTGCTCAGCCTGGATTGGCGGCTCTTCCTGGTCGCCTCGGTATCTTTTCCCATCCTCTTTTTCCTCTTCAGGGATTTTCAAAAAAAGTCGCTGAGCTACAGCAGAAAATACCGCAAGGGCATCAGCCGGCTCAATGCCAACCTGAACGAGTGCATCAACGGGATTGAAGTCATTCAGGCCTTCAACCGGGAGCGCGACATGTACGATGGCTACGGACGGATCAATGACCAGGTCTTCAAAAACGGCCTGGGCATGACCCGGCTGCACTCTTACAGCGGCTGGAATGCCACGGATGCGCTCAATTACCTGATGTTCGCCCTGGCCCTCCTCTACTTTGGACTGGGCAATATCACGGGCTCCAACCCGGTGCCCATCGGTTCACTTTACCTGTTCATCGACTACATGCTGCGGTTTTTCGCACAGATGAACCAGGCCATGCAGCATCTGGGCAACCTGGAGCGGGCAAGGGGCGCTGCCGACCATATCTTTGAGCTCCTCAACCGCCCGGCACTCGCTGATGGCGGTCAAATCCTCGACCACTTGGAAGGCGACGTGGCTTTTGAAGAAGTCACTTTCGCCTATAAGCCGGATGAAACGGTTCTTCAAGATGTCAGTTTCTTTATCCCCCGCGGCGTGACAGCCGCCTTCGTTGGCCAGACCGGCGCAGGCAAGTCCACCCTGATGAACCTGCTCTTTTCCTTCTATGAGCCGGAAAAGGGCTGCATCAGGGTCGACGGCTTCGACCTGAAATCCCTGAACAAACGATCGGTGCGGAAGCATATGGCCATCGTCACCCAGGAACCTTTCCTCTTTACAGGCACCATTGAATCCAACATTACCTTGAACCGTCCCGGCCTTGGAGCGGGGGATGCCTCTGCGGCACTCATCGAAGTCGGGGGCGGCGCCTTTCTCGCCCGCTTGGCCGACGGCATTAAAACGGAGGTCAGGGAGCGCGGCAGTGAGTTCTCCGCTGGGGAACGTCAGCTGATTTCTTTCGCCCGTGCTCTGGCCCAGAATCCCACAGTCCTGATCCTGGACGAAGCGACTTCCCACATCGACTCCGAAACGGAGGACATCATCCAAAAAGGCATCGAACGTCTTTCGCGGGGCCGCACCACGCTCATCATCGCCCATAGGCTTTCGACCATCCGCCATGCCAGCCGGATCTACGTCTTAAGCCAGGGGCAGATTGTCGAGTCGGGCAGCCACCAGGAGCTGATGGCAATGGGAGGGATCTTTGCCGATATGGCAGCCATGCAGACCCGGCAGAGCCGGACCGGGGGAGAGTGGCCATGACTTGCGGCAAAGACTCTGACAAAAAGAAGAAAACTGACAAGTCCGTGCGCCGCAGCCCCTGGATGACGGCCCTGCTTCTCGGCCTCTTTTTCTTTTTGGCCCTTGAACTCTTCGGTTCCTCCTGTCTTTTTGCCCGGGTCTTTGGCATCCCCTGCGCAGGCTGCGGGAGCAGCCGGGCCTTTTCCCTGCTTGTTCAAGGCCGCTTCCGGGAAGCCTTTCATATGCATCCGCTCATCCTGGTCAGCTTGGCCCTCCTGCTTGTCATCCTGACTTTCATGATCATGAAGCTTCTCGCGATCCGGAAAGGACAATCCTTCCATCTGCCCCTCCCGCCCCGGACGGTCCGAGCCATCTTCTTTTCCCTGATCGGTCTTTACCTCCTGGTCTACCTGATAAGAATGATCCTGTACTTCCCGCACACGGAGCCCATGTGCTACAACCCTGACTCTGTCTGGGGACATCTGATCGCCCTGTTATGGAGCCTGACGAGGCGCTGACAGCGGTTTTCCCTTTCCCCCTGATTGATCGGGCCCCGCCATCTGGAGTATGCTGATTAAGTTAGCCGGGTTAAGAAGGAGGATTCACCATGACCTATTCACCCCATCTATCATCTGCTTTCAACGACACCACCCTGAGAAGCAAACATGTTTCCCCGCTGTCGGGCATGTGCTCCTTTTGTACCCAGGAATGCCCCGGAACCTGTGAAATTGCCCTGGCAGCCGTTCTGGGCAAACAGACCGTTTACCCGACCAACACCGGCAATAATCAGGTCGCCTCGGAAAAGGACTATCCCATCGATTTTTCGCATTTCAACATCAATGGCCGGGTATTCGGGGCCCTGGGAGCCGGTGAAAGCTATGAGGAGGCCAACATCTACCGGGTCAACCTGAAAAGGACTTATGGGAAATTCAAACCGGTTGAGCTGACCATGCCTCTCATTCTGCCTGCCCTGATCAAGCTCAACTGGCAGGACTATTTCGGAGGGGCTGCCATGGCGGGTGTCTCCTGTGTCATCGGGGAGGAGGCCAGGGACAAGGATCCCCATCTCAAAATCGAGAAGGGCCGGGTAACCCATTTCCCCGCCCTGGAGGCCATGCTGGATGCCTTCCGCCGCTATGACCGGGGCTATGGCCAGATTGTCCTCCAGTGCAATGTGGAAGATGATCTGTTGGGGGTTCCCGAATACGCGGTTGAAAAGTTCCGGGCCGACGCCATCGAGTTTAAGTTTGGCCAGAGCGCCAAGGGCACCCAGCCTGCCCGTAAATTGAAGGACCGGGAGGAGGCGCTGGAGAAACAAAGGGCCGGCATGCTGGTCTTTCCGGATCCCATGGATCCCGGCATCATCCAAAAAGATGAGGAAGGCAGCTGCCCCTCCTTTTTTTCCTACGCACGGCTGCCCCTCTGGGACGAGGACTATTTGATTCCCCGGATCCGGGAACTCAGGGAGATGGGAGTCACCAATATCTATCTGAAAATGGCAGGCTATGACCGGCGGGATCTTGAAAGGGTTTTGAGGCTGGGAAGCGAAGCCGGGGTCGACATGATCACTTTCGACGGCGCCGGCGGCGGCACAGGGTACAGCCCCAACAAAATGATGAATGAATGGGGCCTGCCCGCTATCCTGATGCAGGAAGCCCTGTCCGGTATCGTCAAAAAAATGAAAGAGGAAAACCTCCCCCTCCCCGCCATCACCATGACCGGCGGGTTCAGCTCTGAAGATCAGGTATTTAAGTCCCTGGCCCTGGGCGACGGTGCTGTCACTGCAGTGGGACTGTGCCGAGCAGCCATGGCGGCGGCCATGACGGGGAAAACAATCGGGGAAGAGATCCGGGCCGGCCGGGTTCCAAAACTTTTCCGTTCCTTCGGCCAGACAGTGGACGAGATCTATGCTGACCTGGCAGATTTGCGCTCCATTTACGGTCGCCAGGCCAACCATTTCTCCCTGGGCGCTGTCGGCGTCTTCTCTTATCTCAACAAAATTGCTTTCGGCTTGAAACATCTGGCAGCCCTCAACCGCAAATTTGACATCGCCAGGCTGGATCGAAGCGATCTGATCCCCCTGACGCTGGAAGCCAGGGAACTGCTCCGAGGGCAGTGGTTCAGCGCATGACGCGGCCTTCCCTTGGCCTGCTGTGCTAAAATAGTGGCACTTCGAGAGGTTTTTAGCAGATGAAGGACAGGGATCAAAAACAAGGACAAAGGCGGGACGGACCCCGTGATGAACGCCTCATGGCCGAGGCGACGCGGCGCGCGCCCGGCATCGCTGCCAGGAACGGCAGGCAGCCGCGTCCGCCGGTTCGTCAAGCAGGGACGGCGTCCTCTTCGATGCACACCCTGCCTTTGGAAATTCGTCAAAGCCGAAAATACAAAAAGAGCAAGCGTGTCCTCAGAAAACGTGTGTCCGGCCGCCCCACAAGAAGCATGACGGCCGCATCGGTACCCTCAGCCGTTTGGTCAGGCGTCAAAAAAGCCCTCCTTCTTGTCACGGTGATTTTTCTGGCCATCATGGCCTTCGTCGGAGGCAGCGGGCTGGGCATGCTCTCAGGCTACATTTCAACTGCGCGCCCCCTGGAGATCAAGGACATCAAGGAGACCTATGAGGCGACCTTCATCTACGACAAGAACGGCCAGCAGGCGGCTGTGCTGACCGGTTCGCAGAATATCCTGCGTGAATACGTCCCCATCTCCGTCATCAAGCGAACCTACATCGATGATGCCTTCATCGCCATCGAGGACGAACGTTTTGAAACCCACAAGGGGATTGACCCCAAACGCATCGCCAACTCGGTTGGCAATGTGTTTTTAAGTTTCGGGACCGACACCCACGGGGCCTCCACCATCACGCAGCAGGTGGTCAAAATGATGTCGGGAGCGGATGACCGCTCCGCTCAAAGAAAAATTCAGGAATGGGAGCGGGCCATTGATCTGGAAAAGAAGCTGTCCAAGGACCGGATCATGGAACTCTTCGTCAACATGGTGCCCATGGGCGGCCAGTACGTGGGAGTCCAGTCGGCGGCCAAAGCCTATTTCGGCAAGGATATCTCCCAGCTTGATCTTGCGGAATGCGCTTTTTTGGCAGGCATTCCCAACCTCCCCTCCATATACAATCCTGCGACTGAGTATGGCAAGCGAAATGCCCTGCGGCGGATGCGGATCACCCTGGGCAAGATGCTGGAAATCGGGAAGATTACTGAGGAGGAATACCAGAAGGCACTCGACCGCGAGCTTGTTTTCAAGAAAACGGAACAGCAGACAGGCTCCGGCACCGTCAACTCCTATTTTATCGATGCGGTGATCAATGAAGTGATCGAGCAATTGATGTCTCAGCGCGGCTATTCACGTCAGCTGGCCAACCTTGCCGTTTTCCAGCACGGCCTGACCATCGAGACCACCCTGGACCCGGAGATTCAGCGGATGGCTGAGGTCAGTTTCCAGAAAAAAGAGCTGTTTTCAACCAATTACGATGCCCTCCCTGAAAGCCCCCAGATCCCCCAGGCAGCCATCACGGTCATCTCCAACCAGCCTGAATCTTTCGGCCAGATTGTCGCCATGGTCGGGGGCTTTGGTGAAAAAAAGAAAAACCTGATTTTCAACCGGGCCACTCAGGCCTACCGCCAACCGGGATCATCCATCAAGCCGGTTCTTGTTTACGCGCCCGCCCTGGACACGGGCCTGGTGACTGCGGCGACCGTCCTGGTCGACGAAGAGAAGCACCTGGATCCCAGAAATCCCGGCCGCTCATGGCCACGCAACTCAGGCGGCGGCTACAACGGACCGGTCACTATCCGCCGGGCACTTCGCCAATCACTCAACACCATCGCTGTTGAAGTCTATACCGAGATCATGAATCCCTCCATCGGACTCTCCTACATGAAGCACATGGGGGTTGACCGGACGGATGAACCCCAGCCCGCAGGTGCCTTGGGGGCCTTCGCCTGGGGCATGAACAGCGTGGAGATGGCCGGCATGTTCACGGCACTTGCCAATCACGGGATTTTTACCGAACCCTATCTCTTCACCCGGGTACTGGATGCCGACGGCAATGTCCTCCTTGAGCACAAGCCGCGTATCGAGCAGGTCTTCTCGGTGGAGACAGCCGACCTGATGACCAACCTCCTGGTCGACACGGCCCGCAATGCCGGCTGGATCAGACCCTTCGTGGGAATTGGAAGCCAGCCGGTGGCCGGCAAAACAGGAACATCGGACGAGCGCATTGACCGCTGGTTCTGCGGCTATACGCCTTACTACACGGCCGCCGTCTGGTATGGATTCGACAATGCCAATGGCCGGCGTACGGAAATCAACAGCAGTGACGTGGCCAGTCCCATCAAAATCTGGCGCGACGTCATGTTCCAGATTCACGAGAATCTTGAAGTGAAACAGTTCTCCATGTCAGATAAGCTGGTGTCAAGACAAGTCTGTGCGGAGTCGGGCATGCTTCCAACCGAATACTGCCCGGAAGTCATCACCGAGTATTTTGATTCGACCAAAAGACATACTTTCCCCGAGCTGCCCTGCACCCTCCACAGTGAACCCATCGAGGAAGAACCGGAACCGACAGAACCGGAACCGACGGAGCCGATCATTATTGAGCAGCCGGATAACAGTCCCCCCGATGGGGACGGTCACCCCTAGTCTTCTTACCTTGAAGTTCGGATTCGCTGCTGCCTGCGCCGGGAATCCGGCCTGTCTTTCCGGCTTCTCCTGACCCCTCGCGGTATGAGATAATGGACGGCGAAACGAGCAGAACACCCGTCGATCAAAAAGGAGGTTACATGTCCATGCCACTGAGCCTTGAAGAATATCAAAAAGCCGCAGATTGGCTTAAAGAACAGACCGATGTCCGGCCGCAGTTCGCTGTCATCCTTGGATCCTCGCTTGGTGCCATTGCGGACCGAATGGAGGGAAGGAAGAGTTTTCCTTACAGCGACATTCCGGGATTCCTGCTTTCAACCAACCCCTCCCATGCCGGGGAGCTGGTATTCGGATACCTGGGCAGCCGCCCCACAGTCATTATGTCCGGCCGTTTTCATTATTACGAGGGCTATTCCTACCAGGAGCTGGCTTTACCCGTCCGCGTCCTCTCTCTTTTGGGCGTTAAGACCCTGATCACCACCAATGCGGCGGGAGGCGTCAACCTCAACTTTCAGGTCGGCGACATCATGGTGATTTCCGACCATATCAATCTGGTCGGTGCCAGCCCCATGACCGGCCCCAACATCGAAGCCTTCGGGCCCCGTTTTTTTGATGTCACCTGGCTTTATACGCCGGCGCTCCGCAGACTGGCCCACCAGACAGCCGCATCACTTGACCCCGCCCTGACCCTGGTCGAGGGAGTCTACCACTTCTGTACGGGACCCCATTTTGAGACACCGGCCGAGATACGTGCCATCCGCACCCTGGGAGGTGATGCCGTCGGCATGTCGACTGTGACTGAAACCTTGACGGCTGCCCATTGTGGCATGGAAGTCCTCGGCTTCTCGCTGATTACCAACATGGCTGCCGGCGTCCTCGACCAACCTCTTTCGGATGAAGAGGTCGGTCTGGTGGCGCGGGCCTCGGCTGACCGGATGGGGGAACTCATCGAGGCCATTATCGCAAGGAAAGGATAGAGGCATGCTATTTCACGACATCGCTTTGATCGACAGGGAGGGCAAGACCCGGGAACACATGAATGTCCGCGTGGCCGGCGCCTGGATCGATGCCATTGAGCCCTGTACCGATACGCTGGCTGAGGCACAGGCCCGGGAAAAAGAAGTCTATGACGGCCGCGGCAAACTCATAATCCCCGGCTTTTTCAATAACCATTCCCATGTCCCCATGACGCTGACCCGGGGCTACGGAGAGGACCTGAGCCTTTATGACTGGCTTTACAAGCGTATCTTCCCCTTCGAGGCTTTGCTGACTGAAGAGGATATGTACTGGGGAGCCCTCTTGGGGATCGCTGAAATGCTGAGAGGCGGCACCGTTTCCTTCACGGACATGTACATGCGGATCCAGGGAATTTTCCGGGCTGTGACCGAGTCAGGCATCAAGGCCAGCCTGTCCAACGGCCTGACGGGCGACGCCTCGACCGTACTGGAGCAAACCGCCTGGTACCGTGAGACGGAAACCATGATCAGGGATGCCCAAACTTCCAAGGGGCTGGTCATTGCCAATGCCTCACTCCACGCTCAGTACACGAGTGCGCCGGAGCTGATCCGCCAGCTGTCAGATTACGCCCGGGACCGCAAGCTGCGAATGCATGTCCATTTATCCGAAACCTTGGAAGAGCATGAGGAATGCAAGGAGAAATACGGCAAGACCCCTGCCTGCTACCTGGCTGACCTGGGCCTTTTTGATGTGCCGACCACGGCGGCTCACGCCGTTTATATTGAAGGCAGCGATTATGACATCTTGAAGAACAAGGGTGTGACCCTCAGTCATCAGCCCTCCTCCAACCTGAAAATCGGGAGCGGCTTTGCCGATGTCAAAAACTGGCGCGATCATGGCATCCGGGTCACCATCGGTACGGACGGCGCCGGCAGCAACAACAACCTGGATATGATTGAGGAGGTGACGCTGGCTTCTTTCCTGGCCAAGGGCCTGCACCGGGATCCCCTCCTCTTTTCGACAGGAGAGCTTCTAACCTTTGCGACCCGTAATGGGGCACTGGCCCAGGGACGCGAAGACACGGGCCTGCTGGAGGAAGACTACCGGGCGGACCTGGCAGTGGTGGACATGACGGGCTTGAAGTTCCAACCGGTTTACGACTACGGCACCAGCCTTTTTACCAATGCCAACGCTTCCGATGTGGCCCTGACCATGGTCGATGGCCGGGTTCTGTACAGGGACGGAGAGTTTACCACCATTGACATTGAGAAGGTTATCCGACAGGTTTACCGGATCCGCGACGAAAAACTGGCGGCCCTGGGCGGCTGATTCTCTTGATCGAAGGTTTTCTCCAAAAGTTGATAGGGATCCGAGCGGATCCCTATCGAGGAGACGTATGAAGAGGTGTTGTCGTAGCATTTCGCTACGAACTAAATATAGCGCCCGTTTGTTGAGCAGAAACAGCATGAATTTGAACAATTGTCACAATTGCGTGATCGTAAGCATACGAAATCCATTTTTTCGAAAATTAGCCTTCCTCCTGGCCTTGGTCCTGACCGCGGCAGCCCTCCTGCCTCTTTCCGCCTGCGTATCTCCCAAGGACTCACCTGACCTGACGATGCCTTACCTCTCACGGACGGATGAGCGGCCCCTTCAGATTCCCACGGACTATCCCCTGACGGAAAAGGAAGCGGCCAGAGCCGCGACCGCCTTCGATCTGCCCCTGGAGAGCTACGACCTGCTCCGGCCCGGCGGGGCGGTCGATCTTTCCCTGCTCGAGGAGGTGGTCATCTTCCGGGTGGTCGACGGCGACACCTTGATCGTCATGCGCGATGACCGTCCGGTCAGGCTACGGCTCATCGGGCTTGACGCGCCGGAATCTTATTCGCATCACGATGAAAAAATGAGGACGCACCAAGGCGAATCGGTCTCGCGGCTGGTCACCGCCTGGCTGGATGGCCGGCCGGCTTACCTTCAATTCGACATGGAGGCGACCGACCCCTATGACCGGCTCCTGGCTTATGTCTGGCTGGACGCCCACACCATGGTCAATGAGGTCCTGGTTCGTGAGGGATTGGTGTGGCAACACCGCTATCCGCCCAACACAAGATTCAACGACTATTTCGAGGAACTCGAAAAGATGGCGAAACAAGAGAGGCGCGGTATCTGGGGCGACGGCGGAAAACCTATTTTTGGTTATGATGAAAACAATCAAAGAACAGGGAGCGGCAATGACGTGAAAGAGAAAACAATTTATCTGGCGGGCGGTTGCTTTTGGGGGGTCGAGCGCTATTACCAGCTCCTGCCGGCAGGCATTTTGAAAACAGAGGCAGGTTACGCCAATGGAACGGGCGCCCACCCTTCCTATGAGGAAGTCTGCCGCGGCAACACCGGCTTCGCTGAAACAGTCCGTGTGGTTTACGATCCCGGTGAGATTTCACTTGAGGCCATCCTGGCCCATTTTTTTCGCATCATTGATCCGACGACCCGGGACCACCAGGGTAACGATTACGGCGACCAGTACAGGCCGGGTATTTACTATGTGGATGAAAACGACTTCCCGGTCATCTGCGATTACCTGGACGCCAGGCGCAAAGATTATGCCAGGCCCCTGGTTGTCGAAGTGCTTGAACTTGTCAATTTTTACCCCGCCGAAGATTGGCACCAGGACTATCTTCTCGCCAACCCGGCAGGTTACTGCCATGTAGACCTCAGCCAGGCTGAACTACCACTGCAACCCTATGAACTCCCCCAGGACGGCGCCGAACCGGTCTACTCCGGTAACACCCTTGACCCCGGCCTTTTTGAATCGCATTTGACCGGCAAAGCAGTGTCCGCCTCTTTTGTGCGCCCTTCCAGGGATGAACTGCGGGAACAGCTGAATGACCTCCAGTACAAGGTGACACAGGAAAACGACACGGAGCGTCCCTTCGCCAATGCCTTTGACCAGATTTTTGAGCCGGGCCTTTATGTCGATGTGGTAAGCGGCGAGCCGCTTTTCAGCTCCCGGGATAAATACGACGCCGGCTGCGGCTGGCCGGCCTTTAGCCGGCCGGTGGCAAGAGGCGCGCTGGTCTACAGGGATGACACCAGCCTCTGGCGCAAAAGAGTGGAAGTTCGAAGCGGGGGCGCCGACTCACACCTGGGCCACGTTTTCGAGGACGGCCCCCCCTCTTCCGGCGGCCTCCGCTACTGCATCAACAGTGCAGCCCTGCGTTTTATTCCCCTGGAAGACATGGAAAAAGAGGGCTACGGCGACTGGATCGATGAAGTAATCGATGCCGCTCCCTGAGACAGCCTTCCGGCCGCCTTATGTTAAAATTAAGGGTGCCTGCCGGTGCCTGGCCATAATCGCCGGTCAGGCCCGGATGAGAGGCCGTATCCGAGCCGCAACTGAATGCGGGGCCCGTGCGATGCAGGCCTGTGAACCCCGTCAGATCCGGAAGGAAGCAGCGGTAAGCGGACCCCTGTATGTGCCGCGGGGAAACCTGGTTCGGTTGCGGCTCGGGTACGGCATTTTGGAAGGCATGAGGTGTCATCATGACGGAAATGGATAATCTTGCTCTCTACCGGCTGTGGCGGCCGCAGACTTTTTCTGACATGGTCGGCCAGGAGCAAGTGGTTTTTCCCCTCCGTCAAAGTATCATTGATCAAAAATTCTCCCATGCCCTGCTTTTTTCCGGCACCCGAGGAACCGGCAAGACCTCATTGGCAAAGATTTTCGCCAAAGCCATCAATTGCCTGAATCCTGACCGGGGGGATCCCTGCAACCAGTGTGAAATATGTCTGGCAGCCAATGACGGCTCCCTCATGGATATCAATGAGATCGACGCCGCCTCACACAACAGTGTGGACCATATCCGCCGGCTGACGGACGAGATTGTCTTCACGCCGGTCCGGGCCGCCTATAAGGTTTACATCATCGATGAAGTCCACATGCTGTCCCAGGGCGCCTTCAACGCCCTGCTCAAGACTCTGGAGGAGCCTCCTGCCCACGCAGTCTTTATCATGGCGACGACGGAACCGCACCGGATTCCGGCCACTATCATGTCGCGATGTCAGCATTTTCAATTCCGCCGCATCCCCAAGGATCAAATGATCGAGCGACTGGCCGAAATCGCCAAAAGCATACCGCTTGCCATCGAAGATGACGCTTTGGAGATCATGGCCCAGATCGCGGGCGGGGCGCTCAGGGATGCCATCAGCCTCCTGGACCAGACACGGCAGCTGAAAGCGGAAAAGATCGGGCGGGATGATGTGCTCCTTCTTGCCGGCCGTGTGCCGGATGAGTTTCTTTCTGAAACAGCCCGGTCCATGATCCGGAACAACCCCGAGTCCCTTTTGACCAATATCCAGGAACTGGTTATGTCCGGGCGCGACCTGACACGATTCGTGACGGATCTTGGGGGCTTTTTCCGAAACCTTCTGGTTGCGCGTGTATCCGACAAGCCCGAATCTTTGATTCAGATGCGTCACGAGGACATCAGTCAGCTCCAGTCGATCGCGCAGCAATCGACGGCCTCAGGACTGACCGATGTCATCGTGGGATTGGCCGAGCTTCAGTCCTCCCTCCGCTTTTCGCCCGACATCCGGACCTCCCTGGAAATTGGCCTGCTCCGGCTGGCTTCCCTGACCGGGCGCCAGGCTGAAGTGCCCGTACCCCAAAAAGATCCGGCAAGCAAAGAAAGACCCAAAAAGGAGACTTCTCTTCCCGCCCCGCAAGCGGTTCCCGCCCAAGCCAAATCACCTGCCCAGGAAACCTTTCAAGCTCCGGACAGTTGCGGCGCACCCGGCAGCGAAAAGATTGAAACCCAGGAGGGAGAGGAACTCTTGCTCCCCGTCTGGCGGGACATCCTGGATCTGCTTTTAAGGGAACGCCGCTTTGACATTTCACTTTGCGCCCGGCCGGCCCGGGTCATGGTCAGGGAAGGTTTCTTTGACATCCGCTTTGACAACAATCTATTCGGCCAGTATGCCTGTTTAAATAAAAGGGAGAGCATCGAGCTGATTGAAGAGCTTTTGCTGCAGCGGACGGGCAAACGCTACCCGGTCCGCATCACACTCGACGAATCCCTGGACCAGTCGGTTGGCGCGACAGCGGAATGGCGCTGGCTCAAGGATGCACGCGACCAGGCCCTGAGCGAAAGCCTGCCCGAGCCTTTCAGCGGCGCGGACAATCCCCAAGGAGGTTAACCCATGGCAAAAGGAAGACGCGGAAGCTACCCGCAAGGCGGCATGCGGGGCGGCAATCAGATGAGTCAGCTGATGAAGCAGGCTCAGAAGATGCAGGAAGATCTGGCCGCGGCTCAGGAGGAGGTTGCGCTCATGAAGGCGGAGGCGACTGCGGGCGGCGGAATGGTGCGCCTGGTCATGGGAGCGGGACATCAGGTGGAAACCCTGGAAATCAATCCCGATGTGGTTGACCCCCAGGATCTTGAGATGCTGCAGGACCTGCTTACGGCAGCCTTCAATGATGCAGCCAGCCAACTGGATCAGATGACCCAGGAGCGCATGGCCGAGGTCGCAGGCGGCGGCCTGGGCCTGCCGGGATTTTAGCCATGGCCTACCGCTTCTCGCCCGCCATCGCTCAACTGATTAATACCCTGGCCAAGCTTCCCGGCATCGGTCAAAAGACAGCGCAGCGGCTGGCTTTTCATATCCTTGATGAATCGCGTGAAGATGCCCTGGCACTGGCCGAAGCCATCCAACAGGCCTGCGAGAGTGTCAGACTCTGCTCGGAATGCTGCAATCTGACCGAGGAGGATCCCTGCCAGATCTGCACGGCCAGATCACGCGACCGGACCCGAATCTGTATTGTCGAAAACCCCAGGGATGTCGCAGCCATGGAGCGCATTCATGACTTCCGGGGTCTCTATCATGTCCTCCACGGAGTCATCTCCCCCATGCATGACATGGGTCCTGAGGACATCAAGCTGAAGGAACTTTTTCAGCGGCTGCAAAACCACAGTGAAGTGGAAGAGATCATTCTGGCCACCAACCCGACCATCGAGGGTGAGGCGACCGCCCTTTATATCGCCCGCCTCTTGAAACCCTCGGGGATCAAGGTCACCAGGATCGCCCACGGCATCCCCATGGGTGCGGCTTTGGAATATGCCGATGAGGTCACCCTGGCCAGGGCCTTCCAAAACAGACAGGAAGTGTAGCCCGGCCAAGCTTCCCCGCCATGCCACTGCTCCGATTGATCCTCCGGCTCTTTTTTCGCAAACCGGCCATGTTCGGTCTTGACAGGATCCAGAGGGATCAGCCAGCCGTCTTCGTCAGCAATCACCTGGGCGCCCACAGCCCCATTCTTCTGACCCTCCATTTCCCGATTCCCTTCCGCCCCTGGGCCCACGCCCATGTGACCCGGATTGCGGACTGCCGCGACTACCTGGAAGAAAACTTTACCCGCCACTCGCTGAAGCTGAAGCCGCCTTTCAGCCGCTGGCTGGCAGCCCTGCTGGCCAGGCCGGCGGTCTGGGTCATGCGAAAGGTCCGGGCCATTCCCGTCTACCGGGGCAGCCCGGCCATTCATCGAACCTTTGCACTCAGCCTGGATACCCTGAAAAAAGGAGACTCCCTGCTTATTTTCCCCGAGGACAAGTTCACACCTTTTTCGGACCGGGTCCATGACTTTTTTCCTGGCTTCACCCTCCTGAGCCGCCTTTATCGCAAGGAGACGGGACAGGAACTGCCGTTCTATCCCCTCTATGTGGACAGGAAAAAACATACCGTTCGGATTGGTCAGGCCATGGTTTTTGGAGCGGGCGAAACCAGCCGGGGCAAGTACAGGGCCATGGCTGGCAAACTCCGGGATGCGGTCGATGCCCTGGGCCGGAACTGATCCTTTTTCCTGTGCCTGCAGGCCATTGAGGTATGAATACCAAACTTTCCAGGGCATTCAAGACACCCTCTCAAGCGGCTAGCCGACCCCTTTTTGCCTTGACAGTTATCTTTTCGCGTGGTAGAGTGTCTTAGCGTTTCAAGTGCTGCTCGTGTGGCGGAATCGGCAGACGCAGCGGACTTAAAATCCGCGGGATTCCAATCCATGCCGGTTCGAATCCGGCCACGAGCACCAGTGGAACACCCACACCGCGGAGTGGAGCAGCTGGTAGCTTGTCGGGCTCATAACCCGGAGGTCGCAGGTTCGAATCCTGCCTCCGCAACCACAAAGAAAAGCTCTTCTGTCTGCCAAGGCAAAAGAGCTTTTTTCATGTTTTTGAAGGCCAAACAGGCATAAAACCAGTCATTTAGGGCTCACATCGGACAAGAAACACCGACAGGCAGCCTCCGTGCGGTGCCTTTTTGGGCAACACCAGAAGGCTTCTTAGGGCCATCCTGCCCCCCTTATATGCCTGTTTTGTTGCCGCAATTTGCGCAGAATGATGCGCCCGAAGACAGCGGCGCACCGCACTGTGGGCAGAAGGCATTTTGGGCCGCCGGTTTCGGACTTTGTGCAGGCGGAGGGTATGCGCCCGGGGCATAGGCCGGATGTGCCGCTGCGGTCTTGCGTTTTTTCCGGCTTGCTGCGACGGCGATCACGGCGATCAGCACGATGGCAAGTACGCCACCGCCGATCGCGAGGATCGCCCAGAACGGGAAGGCCGTCGTTTCGCCACTAATTTCCAGTTGCCCAAACTCTTCCTCCCATTGCGCAAATTCGTCCTTCACGTTGAATTTCTCGATCTCGCCCAAGCCGTCCTTCGTAGCCGTGACCATTTCGCCTGCTTCAACCCGTACGGTATGTCCTGTCGCAAGATCCCTGAATTCAGCTGTCCCTTCCAGCACTTTCAGGCTGCTTTCTTCACCATCGTCCTTGACCACAACAACCGTGCCTTTGATCGAAGTATTGGCACGGCTGGTTTCGATCCCAAAGTTTTCGTTGTAATCCTCCTGTGAATACCACTCGCTTAACGCATCACCCAGTCTTAATAACATCCCGCCAACTGACCGGACGTTTAATTTGTACTTTTGCTTGATTGTGACTTCGGTGCCCGGGCGGAGCATCAGTATGCTGTGCTCATAATCTTCCAGCCCGATAATTGCACCCTTGTTTTTTGGGGCGATGATGGTGTCGCCAACGCAAATGACCGTATGGGTATCCGCCATTTCCGTTTTATTGGAACCGGCACGCCGGATATAGAGCATCTCGGTCCCTTCGTTATTGGCTTTGAGACGCAGATTGGAATCTCTGGACGACGGCGTTTCCTCCGGCTCCCCGGTTTCCTCCGGCTCCTCGGTTTCCTCCGGCTCCTCAGTCGGCGCCTGGCTGAACGGCAAGGCACCCTGTACCGTCAACATGACCGTAAAAGAAAGCTCTTTGTCCTGTGTCAAATCCTTGCCTGCAAATGTCAATGAAACGCTGCTATCCCCTGGGTTTGCAATCCCTGTAAATTCAGCTTGTACATAGGAGACCGTGCATTTCAGGCTCGCATCCTTCTTAACACCGTTGAAATCTGCCTCATAGAACAGATTGCCGTAAAACCCGCCTGTAAGCGGGTCGTATTCGCCCGAGATTTGGCCCTTGCCGGTGTCCGATCCTACATAAGGCGCCCACGCGCCATCCGGCATTTCGTACTCTCCCGATTTGCCCTCCGCTGTTCCGGAGAGCATGTATTTTCGCTCTTGTTCTGAAAATTCCGCTTCAATCTTGATGTTCTTGAAGAATTGCCTGAGCGATGCGTTTTCAAGATTATTTCCGCTTATCTCTCCTTGTGCCAGCGAAAATCCGGATGCTGCGGCAAATGGCGACTGAACAGAAACGAACAACAAAAACGCCACCAGTGTGATCATTATTAGCTTTCTCATAGCTACATCCTCTTGTAAGCTGTTTCGACAATGAGTTCATGGCACTATTTTGATAACCACCTTCATTTCTTCCAGTCTTCTACCCGCAAAACATGCTTTTTAACAATCAAAATAATGGATTGTTTTTCACCTAACATATACGGCTAAAACGATGCCAAATCAATAGAAAAAATAAGATTTTCGATCTTTTCCGAGCTCTTCAGTTGACCGAATTTATGTTTTATTTTGTGATGAAAAATGATCACCACCCGTAATATAAATGGCTTGATGAACCGATATCAACTATTCTCTCTTTGAGCAAATGGAAAGCGTTTTTTGCGATTTTCCCTGGCCTTGCTTCAAGTTTGTCTATTTCACCTCTCAGAGAGGAACGAACCCTCCTGTGCCACTGTATGCTGTTGCCGTTCCCAATCCAGATTGCATCCGTATGGACTTTTCACTGTTCGAGTAACGTATTTGTAGGTCGGTAGGAGAAAAAGAGATTCCTCCCTAAACTGCTAAGGTGAGTAAAGCACACACCGCCTTTGCGGTTGAAGGAGGAATCTCATGGCAATCATACAGGAA
>Ga0208694_1000217_pt1 | contig 91106 bp, 91 predicted proteins | sample AD_UKC078_MetaG_FD_184442 | JGI IMG/M metagenome (GOLD analysis project Ga0208694, IMG submission 184442) | Active sludge microbial communities of municipal wastewater-treating anaerobic digesters from USA - AD_UKC078_MetaG (SPAdes) (version 2) | ecosystem: Engineered > Bioreactor > Anaerobic >...
GAGGTTACTGGCAGATGTAGGCGATAGCCTCTGCTGGTGATGTTGCGACATTGAACCGCCCAGTGCGGACCCGCATGCTGGGTGGTGTGAGAGGTTGGGGCCGTGAGGCCCCCGCCTACTCGATCATGTCCCAGCATTTCCTTCATCCCGTCGTTTGTGTTGATTCCGTGTTGTTCGTCTCTCTTTTGTTGACACTTTTCTCCTGCTTTATTACTCCTTTAAATGAGGAGAAACAGAGATGTTTTTATTTCTTATTTTACTGATTCTGATCCTCTATCTCATCTTCCGTGATCCGCCCGTGCATCGGGAATCGAAGGAAAAACCCCTTGATATTCTGAAGCTGCGCTATGCGAAAGGGGAGATCACCAAGGAAGAGTTTGAGACGATCAAGAAAGACTTAGGATTGTAGGAGGCATGACGATGATGTACGGATATACACTGGGTTTGCGTCCGATGGTTGGATTGAGGCTCTATGGAGCGTACAGCTGGATGTTCTGGGTGATCGTGGTTCTTTTCGTCGCTTCGATCGCTCTTTCGATCATCGCGATCGTTCGGACGTCGAAGCATGGGAAGTATTCTTCCTCTTCGGAGGCGCTGGAAGCGTTGAACGTCCGCTATGCGAAGGGGGAAGTTTCCAAAGAAGAGTATGAAACAATCAAGAAGGATCTGAAGTAGCTCTCGAGCAGATGCGTGATGGTGAGGTGCATCCCTGTATGGGGTGCACCTCGTTGTTACTTGAAGCCGTTCAGTCTGAGGGCGTTCCCCACGACGCTGACCGATGAGAACGACATCGCCAGCGCCGCGAACATCGGGTTGAGCGAGGGGCCGCCGAAGATGGCAAGAAGACCCATCGCAACCGGGATGCCGATGATGTTGTAGATGAACGCCCAGAAGAGGTTCTGGCGGATGTTCCGCATCGTAGCATCTGAGAGCCGGATCGCCCGCTCGACATCCTCCAGATTGTTCCTCACCAGAACGACGTCCGCCGTCTCCAGAGCGACATCGGTCGCCGAACCGACGGCGATGCCGACCGTGGCGGCGGCAAGGGAAGGGGCATCGTTAATACCGTCTCCGACCATCGCTGTCGGTTTTTTGCTCGCGTATTCGGTGACGGTCGCCTCCTTTTGGTTGGGCAATTGATTGGCGAGGTGCGAGTCGATTCCCGCTTGGACTGCGATCGCTCGTGCGGTGCGCTCGTTGTCCCCGGTCAGCATGACGGTCCTGATTCCCCGCCTCTTCAGATTGGCGATCACTTGGATGGACTCCTCTCGGAGGGTGTCAGCCACCGCGATGATGCCAAGCAGCGTCTTCTTTCGGGCGACGAGGAGGGGAGTCTTTCCCTCGTCGCTGAGCCGCCTGAGTTCCTTCAGGGTTGCTTCATTGATCGGGACACCTTGTTCATTCATCAATGCCAGGTTGCCGATATGGATCGATGCATGATCGATGGTTCCTTCGATTCCCCGTCCGGGGAGCGCTCGGAAATCGGTGACTTCATGCATGGTGATCTGCTCTTCCGCTCCCTTGGCGACGATCGCCTTGGAAAGGGGATGCTCGCTGCCCGCCTCCAGGCTTGCGGCAAGGGAGAGAATGCTCATCGGATCATCGGCGATGATCTCGGTCACCACCGGCTTTCCGGTCGTGAGGGTGCCCGTCTTGTCGAAGATGACCGTCTTCACGCTCTGCAGCTGCTCGATCGCCGTGGCGTTTCGAAAGAGGATCCCCATCTTCGCTCCTTTGCCGGAACTGACCATGATGGCGATCGGGGTGGCAAGGCCGAGGGCACAGGGGCAGGCGATCACCAGCACGCTGACCGCCCGGATGATCGCCAGGTCCAAGGAGGTCTTCCCGAGAATCATCCAGCCGAGAAAGGTGAGGAGCGAGAGGGCGATGACGATCGGGACGAAGATTCCGCTGATCCGGTCGGCGATCCGGGCGATCGGGGCCTTGGAACCCTGGGCCTCCCGGACAAGATGGATGATGTTGGCCAGCGCGGTGTCGCTTCCGACCTTGCTTGCCCGATAGTGGAGCACTCCCGTGGTGTTGAGCGTGGCGGCGTAGACGTCACTGCCCGGGGTCTTCTCCACGGGAATCGACTCTCCGGTGAGCAGCGACTCGTCGATCGCCGAACTTCCGAAGAGGACGACCCCGTCGACGGGAAGCTTCTCCCCGGGTTTCACCAGCACGGTATCGCCGACGAGGACATCCTTTGCATCAATGACGACCTGTTCTCCGTTTTTTAGGATCGTGGCGGTTTGCGGGGCAAGCTCCATCAGCTTGCGGATCGCCTCGCCGGTCTTTCCTTTGGCGCGGTTCTCCAGATAGCGGCCGAGCATCACCAGGGTGATGATCGTTCCGACCCCTTCGAAGTAGAGGTGCCCGAACGCCTCGGGGGTTCCTGACAGGAGCTGAACCACACCAGCGAGCGAAGAGAGGTAGGAGGCGGCAGTTCCGACCGCGACGAGGCTGTCCATATTGGGCTCGCCCTTGATCAGGGCGGTGAACCCTTTGGAAAAGAAGAAATATCCTGCGATCATCGTCCCCGTGCTGAGTAGCAGCTGAAGGATCGCGTTGATCCGATCGTCAAGAGGCAGTTTCAGACCGAGCATCGGGCCCATCGAAATGATCATGAGCATTGTGGAGAGGATCGCCGAGACGATGAGCCGGTGACGGAGGTTCTTTTGCTCTTGCTGCTTCTGAAGTTCTCTGATCTCATGATCGATCTCCGTCGAGATTTCGAATCCGATCCGTTTGACCGCCTGCTTGATGGTTTGAAGATCAAGGATGTTCTCATCAAATGAGAGGGTCGCCGTCTCGGTTGCCAGATTGACGTGAGCGGTCTCCATCCCCTCCAGGCCCCTGAGGGTTCGCTCGACCGCGGCCGAGCAGGAAGCGCAGGTCATCCCGTTGACTCCGACGTTGATCCTTCTCATGAAACCACCTCATAGCCGGCTTCCCTGATTGCCGCCTTTGCATGCTCAATCGTCTCAGGCTTGGTATACCTGATCGTGATCGTGCCGTTTTTTGCGTTCGCTTTGACCTTTTTGATATCTTCAAGGTTCTTGAGGATGGAAGCCACCCGGTTTTCACACCCCGGGCAGTGCATTCCCTTCGTCATGATTGTCGTCTTCATATACTCATCTCCTTCTGAAGCTACTGGACAGCTTTCCCGATTACTGGTACTATCGCTCATGTACCCCAAAACGGGCGGTTAACTCAGCGGGAGAGTGCCACGTTGACATCGTGGAAGTCGCCAGTTCAATCCTGGCACTGCCCAGATCCAAGCAACCTTCGGGTTGCTTCTTTTTTTACTGCCGGCGGAAGCTTGCGAAGACGTCCATCACTTCGCTGATCTTTATTGAGCGTTTCTCTTCATCTCCTTGCCGGATCGCATCGCTGACGCAGGTGTTCAGGTGGTTCTCCAGCACCAGTTCCTCGACCTTCTTCAATGCCGAAACGACAGCGGCGAGCTGGGTGAGGATATCCACGCAGTAGCGGTCATCCCGAACCATCGCTCGGATTCCCCGCACCTGACCTTCGATCCGGGCAAGCCGAGGATCGATCTTCTGTTTCATCTTACTGTCCATATCGTATTGATATATACCCCGGTAGGGTATATGTCAAGACTATAAACAGTCGTTTTACGATGTTATTAGGCTATTTTAGGGTGTTCGATATATATACCTTATTGGGGTATGTGATTCTTGCCGGTTCTGTGATGATATTTCGGAGTGGTTTCCTTGCAATTTTTTCATCTTCTTCCCATACTTGGCATCAGCCATGAAACGAGTACCGCGAATCCTGCTGTTTCTCCTGTTGAGTGTTATCCTTCTGGTTTCCTGCAAACCGAAGCCGGTTGACCCGAAAAGCCAAACCCGACTGCTGCTGGGAACGGTGTGCACCATCACCCTGTACGACAAAAGCGATAACACCGAATTTGATTTGGCGTTCGATCGGATCGACGAGATCGAACGCCTGATGAGCAGTCATCTGGATGACAGTGAGCTTGCCCGGGTGAATCAGGCAAGCGGGATCCAGCCCGTCGTCGTGAGCGGAGAGACCTTTGCCGTCATCAAGCTTGCGCTTGAGATTGCCGAGCTCTCAGGTGGGGCGTTCGATCCCACGATCGGCCCGCTCGTCAAGCTGTGGGATATCTCGGGTGCGAACAATGTGCCAGAGGATGGAGAGATTCAATCGCTTCTTCCTCTTGTCGATTACAAGCTGGTTGTTCTGGATGAAGGAGCGAGCAGTGTCTATCTGCCGATTCAGGGGATGGCGCTGGATCTGGGAGGAATCGCCAAAGGGTGGGCGGCGGATGAGGCGGGCAAGGTTCTTTCCGGGCACAAGGGGATCGTGAACCTCGGAGGAAACGTCCTGGTGCTGGACTCCAAGCCGGATGAGTCGCCGTGGCGGATTGGAATTCAGGATCCGGATACAAGCCGCGGCTCCTACATCGGCATCGTCGAACTGGTCGATCAGACTTTGGTGACGAGCGGCCCCTATGAACGATTCTTTGAACACGAAGGGAAGATCTATCACCACATCCTTGATACGAAAACCGGATATCCGGTCGCTTCCCCGCTGACCAGCGTTTCGATCATCACCGACCGCTCAGTCATCGCCGACGGGCTTTCGACCGCCGTCTATGCGCTTGGGCTTGAAAAAGGTCTTGAATTGATCGATCGGCTGGATGGGGTCGAAGCGATTTTCCTGACGAAGGATCGATCGGTCTACGCAAGCGAAGGGATTCTTGACGGATCGATAGCGTTTAAGATTACACATCCCGAGTACACGATCGTTTCCCGCTAGATTGTTGCATTTTGTTGCATATTCTTCTGGAATCATTGCATCTTCTGCCCTATACTGGAAGCAGTAGATTTCACACGACGGAGGGCTGGTATGATTACGGGCAACGTACACGATATCCATTGGATTCTCAAAGACAGGCGATCACAGGGGCCGGAGCTTGCAAAGGCATTTTTTGCCAAGGAGTATGCCCAAAACGCCCATCGCTTCCACCAACAGCTGCCGGGCTATCAATTCACCGACCTGGTGGGCTTGCCAAAGCTCAGCGAGCTTTTGGGAGTCGGAGGAATTTGGACAAAGGATGAATCGCAACGGCTGGGGTTGAACAGCTTCAAGTCGCTTGGCGGTTCGTTCGCCCTCTATCGGTACTTGCAAAAACAGCTGGGGATTCTCGGCGAGGATACGCCGTTCTCCTATCTGGCCTCCAAGGAGGTGAAGGAGAAGGTCGGAGACCTCGTCTTCGCCAGCGCGACGGACGGAAACCACGGGCGCGGCGTCGCATGGGCGGCGACGCAGCTCGGGTTTTCCAGCATCATCTACGTCCATAAGGATACCTCGATTCGTCGAATAGAAGCGATTGAAAGCGCCGGAGCGAAGGTCGTGGTCATCGACGGAACGTACGACGATGCGGTTCGTCAGGTCGCACTTGATTCCGACAAGAACGGCTGGGTCGTCATCAGCGACACTTCCTGGGACGGATACACCGAAGTCCCGACGTGGATCATGCAAGGATATCTGACGCTGCTCACCGAGGCTCAGGAGCAGTTCGGGAAGGCCGGCATCGCCAAGCCGACCCATGTCATCGTCCAAGCGGGAGTGGGGGCGCTGGCCGCAGCGGTCATCGGCCACTACCATGCGCTCTTCGGGGATGACGCTCCGCTTTGCTACGTTCTGGAACCGGAGAAGGCCCAGTGCCTCTATCAAAGCGCATTGGCCGACGACGGCAAGCCCCGCAGCGTCGGCGGCGATCTTGATACCCTGATGGCCGGCCTCGCCTGCGGCGATCCCTCTCCTCTGGCGTGGGAGGTCATCGATGCCTACGCCGACGGCTTCATCGTCATACCCGATGAGCTTGCAGCGAAGGGGATGCGGATCTATGCTTCGCCGATTCCCGGTGATCCTCAAGTGAAGAGCGGAGAAAGCGGAGCCGGAGGATTGGGTCTTCTGGCCACGATCATGGGCAACAGCGCCTATGCCGGACTGCGCGAGCAATTAGGACTTGATGAAACAAGTCAGGTGCTCTTCATCTCCAGTGAAGGGGACACCGACCCGGTCCATTACAAAGAAATCGTTTGGGAAGGCTCTTCACCGGTCAGTAAACAGTATTACAACGAATACTAAGATTTGGCTCCTCACATCTCTTGACGGGACAGGTGAGGAGCTTTATTATTCCCATATATATTGTGCAAAATATAATATAAGGCAATATAATAGGAGACAACACATGAACATATATGATTTTTCCGTGAACGGGATGGATGGAAAAAAAGTCGACTTGTCGACCTTTTCCGGCAAGGCGCTTCTGATCGTGAACACCGCTACCCGCTGCGGCTTCACCCCGCAATACACCGAGCTGGAGAAGCTCTATGAGAGCTATAGAGACAGAGGGTTTGAAATCCTCGATTTCCCGAGCAACCAGTTCAGAGAGCAGGCGCCCGAGGATATCGATGAGATCGATCGGATCTGTCGAGTGGACTATGGGACGGAGTTCCCTCGGTTTGACAAGATCGAAGTCAACGGGGCGGGGGAGAATCCGCTGTACACGTTCCTGAAAGCAGAGAAGAGCTTTGCCGGCTTCGATCCTTCCCATGCCCTCGGCAAGAAGATCGCTTCCATCGTGCAGGAGGCGGATCCCGACTATGAGAAGAACAGTGACATCAAGTGGAATTTCACCAAGTTTCTGGTCGACCGGAAGGGAAACGTCGTTCGGCGCTTCGAGCCGACCCACAGCTTTGACGATATCTCCAAGGCGATCGAAGCGGTTCTCTAGGGAAGCGATGATTTCTTTTTCACGCTATATACAATAATATTGCATAATTATAGACGAAGTGCATGAAGCTCGATACAATGGTCTCAATATCTTTTTGGGGGCATGAGCGTGGAGAAAAAGCCGATAGATTGGGCGAATTTGAGCTTCGGGTATCTTCCTACCGATTGGCGGTATGTTTCGGTGTACAAACATGGTGCATGGGATGACGGAGGATTGACGGATGATCCCAACGTCGTCATGAGCGAGTGCGCCGGAGCGTTGCAGTACGCCCAGACCTGCTTCGAAGGACTGAAGGTCTACACGACCGTCGATGACCGGATCGTCGCGTTCCGCCCCGATCTCAATGCCCAGCGGATGTATGAAACCGCCAAGCGGCTCGTCATGCCTCCGTTCCCCGTCGACCGCTTCCTCTCGGCTCTCGATGAGGTGGTGACGGCGAACAAGGCGTTCGTTCCGCCCTACGGTTCAGGCGCCAGTCTGTATATTCGGCCGTATATGTACGGATCGGGAGCGATCATCGGCGTCGCTCCGGCTCCCGAGTATACGTTTAGAATTTTTACCACCCCCGTCGGTCCCTATTTCAAAGGCGGCGTGAAACCGCTTCGGCTCCTTGTTTCCGAGTATGACCGTGCCGCCCCGAACGGAACGGGCCACATCAAGGCGGGGTTGAACTACGCGATGAGCCTCTATGCCGGCCTGGAAGCGAAAAAGCAGGGGTTTGATGAAAACATGTACCTTGATTCTCAGACCCGGACGTATATCGAAGAGACCGGAGGGGCGAACTTCATCTTCGTAACGAAAGACGGAAAGGTCGTCACCCCCAAGAGTCCGACGATCCTTCCCTCGATCACCCGGCGCTCCCTGATCTCGGTGGCCCGCGAGTATCTCGGGCTCGAGGTCGAAGAGCGAAAGATCGAACTGAGCGAGCTTCCCGAGTTTGTTGAAGGAGGCCTGTGCGGAACCGCCGCGGTGATCAGTCCGATCGGATCGGTCACCACTAGGGACGGGGAGGTCTTCCTGCCCAGCGGTATGAAGGAGATGGGACCGATAACCAAGAAACTCTACGATACCCTCACCGGAATCCAATACGGGACGATCGAAGCGCCCAAAGGCTGGATCAGAACGATCGTCTAATCTGTACAAGCGTTCGAAGAGCGGGTATAGTCAGCACCATGAAGCGCTTTCTCTTCGTGGTGCTGTTTCTTTCCTCGACCCTGCTCTTTGCCTCCTCATGGAAGCAGATCGAGACGGTCCATGCGAGGATCATCTTTGAAGAAGAGGAAGCCGAAGCGGCCAGGGAGATCGCCTCCTTCGCCGATGAGATCTTCGAAGAGCTCGCTGCGCTGCTGGAAAACCCGACAACCAAGCGGGTGCCGGTAATCCTCGCCGGGCGCACCGCCTGGGCCAACGGGATGTACGCCCCGTTTCCCTCCTCGATCATCCTCTACCTCGCCAGCGACGAAGACCAGTTTCTGGGAACCAAGACCCGCTCTTGGCTGAGACAGGTCTATATCCATGAGCTTACCCACTACCTTCACCTCACCAAGGCTGAAGGCATCTATAAGATCTTGCGCATCTTCGGCCCGGGGATGACGATGATTCCCGTATCCTTCATGCCGGGATGGTGGATCGAAGGGATCACCACATATGCCGAATCGATGGACGGCGAGAGCGGAAGGGGAAACTCCCTGAAGTTCGATCTGCTTACCCAAAAACCGATTGATGAAGAATCGATGTGGTCCTTGGCCAAAGGCGCTTACAGCGGAGTCTATCCGCCTTCCGGCCGGATCTATGCGACCGGATACATCATGATCGAATACCTGATCCGCACCTACGGCTTTTCCGCGTTCAACGAGATCAACCGCACCTTCGTCAACTTCCCCTTCATGGGTATGAACTGGATCTTCAAAAGGGTCATCGGAATCACCGCCAAGGAACTTTTTGAAGCGGCGATCGAGGAGCGGATTCGAACGGTGCCTTCTTCCCTCGGGTTCCTGTATGCGGAAGGCAAAGGAGGAAGCGCGTTTCTCCCCGCTCGGACGGAAGCGGGAATCGTGGGCGTCGTGTCGACGCCGAAAGAGGGAACCTTCCTGAAGGAGTATGAAACGGGAAAGAGGATAGCGACCCTGCCGATCGGAAAAGCTTCGGCGATTTCGCTTGGTGATGAATATGCCCTGTTCAGTTCCCGCTGGATCGACACCACAAGCCCCAACTCGCTTGTTCTCGCCCCCGAAGGGTACAGCGACTTGTTCCTCTACCGATTCGGAGACGGGGAGGGCAAGCAGCTCACGAACAAGCAGCGCCTGCTTCATCCCCGTCTCAGCAAAGATGGCAAACGGGCGATCGCAAGTTTGATAAACGGCTCCTTCCATGATCTGGTTGAGGTGAATCTTTTCGATGGATCGACAAACCTCCTGCTGCATGAAGATGGGGCAAGCTTCCTTGACAGCGCTCTGAGCAGCGACGGGTCGAAGATCGTCACGGTCAAGGTAAAGGAAGGCAACACGGGTCTGGTGCTGGTTGACAGCGCGAGTGCTCGAACTCTCATCGGACCGACCGGTGATGAGCTTGGCGATCCGGTTTTTATTGATGATTCGACGATCCTCTTCACCGCGGAAGGGGAGAAGACCTTCGGTGCCTACCGTCTCGATCTTGAGAGCAACGCCGTTGAAGAACTCTTTCAGGATGAAAACGGAATCTTCGCTCTTACGGTGGTGGACGATCTGCTCCTCTATGAAACGGCGGTGGCTTCGGGCCGAGCGGTCAGGGCTCTTGACTACGCAGGTCTTGAGGGAACGGCGGGCGAGTTAGCGCCACCCCGAAATGAATCCAAGGCAGGCGTTGCTCCTTCGTTTGAAATAACTCCCTACCGCGATACCTTACGCATGAACTTGGTCTTGCCCTATCCCTTCATGGAAGGAAATCAATGGCTTCCCGGGATTTTTTTTCATACCTCCAGCCTCTTGCGGAAGCACACCCTTTTGGCCTTGGCGGGAATCGACGTGGAAAAAGAATATCCGTATGGTGCATTCACCTACCAATACCGGAAGGGAAGGCTGGCGGTGGAAAGCAGCCTCTCCGCTGAAAAGGACTATCAGGAGCTCTCCCTTCAAAGCAGAGTGACCCTGTTTTCCTTTGTTTCTTCAAAAACGCTTACCGAACTGAACATCTTAGGCGGAGGAAGGATTGAGCACGGGAACACGGACGGGTTCAGCGGCTTCATGAACCTCGGAACGGGGGTAATCCACCAAAAGCGAAACGGCCGAACAAGCGACTTCTATGGTCTTTCCCTCATCTCCTCGACGGTTCGACTCCAGACCTATTTCCAGGAGCCGGTGATCACGCTGGGAATTGCGAACCTCCAAGGACAGAGTCGACTCGGTTCATCAAGCGTGATGCTCAATGCCTCGGTCGATTACTTTTATTCAAACCATGTTCTGAATGAAATCGTTCTGCCGATCTATGGATTCGTACCGCAATACTTTCACAATCAAAAGCTTCGGCTTGGGTTGAAGCTCCGAATTCCCCTTACGCTTCTCGATCTTCCCTTCCTCTATGGGGGTTTTACCGGCCTCGGTCTTGAGGTGGGGGCTCAGACGGTGTTGTATCCCGCCGGGAATCCATTCTTTGAAGATGCCGGTTTCGAAGCGAAGCTCTCTGCCCGGTATGTGATGGTAAGCGGAGCCGAGCTGAAGTTCTTCGTTGCATTCCACATACTCAGCAGCGGAGCATGGAACTATACGATCGGTATCGACGGCCTTTCCCTCTTCTAAGTGAGGTCGTGCCGGATTTCAAGACCCAGACCGATCTGGAAGATCCACCGGGGTGTTTGTTTCCGATATGCAAGGGGGAGGGCGGGGCGGTTCGTAACTCCCGGCACGTAGTGGATGCTTCCCGCTACGCGAAGACGATAGTTGAGGTTGCCGATAATCCATTGATTCGGTCTGCCGATATACGAGCCCGCTTCGAAGGCGATCGTCGGATGAAGCTGTTCATCCCGGGTCGTCCGGGTCTCGTGCTTGAGGCTGAAGCGCTCGAGGCCCGCCAGAACCTTGAGATAGGGGGCGGCCCGGGCGCCTTCATACAGGTCGAAGCGCCAGCCGAGGAGGTAGGAAGCGACCTGAAACCAGGAGTCTTCGATCGGGCCGTTCTTGTAGCGCACTTCCAAACTTGCATTCTTGTAGATGATCTCATTCGATCGATTTCTCAAGCCCGTCGGATCGAGAAAGATTCCGATTCCGTAGGCGATATGGGCTTCGTTGAAGGTCGGCTTTTTAGTAAACGCAAGGGCGTTGACCATCCACCCGCCGTAGGAATACCCGCTTGCGGGGTAGGTGGAGAAGAAGGATTGGATGATCCCTCCGTCGTGGAAGAGCGAGAGCACAAGCCCTTCATAGCGTCCGGTCTGAAGGCTCTGGCTCACATATCGGTCGGAAGGATACACTGCCCGCCATGCTGCGGTGAGAAAGCTCCCACCCTTCTTCATCCGCAAGCTGAGCCCCGCCTCCCAATCGAACTCCCATCCCGGGCCATATTCGAGACCAATGATTCCTTCAAGCAGTGTCGGCCCGATTCGTACGCCATAGGCGGCTTCTCCTCCGAGATGAAGATGGACCGAGGTTTCCGCCTGAGGATAGGCAAGGGTGAGTTCATCCTTTTGCAGGATTCGGTGAAAAAAGTTCTGAGCGTTCTGGAACCCCAGGTTTCCTGCGATGAGGACTCCGCCGGCCGGGGAAAGGCGCGCGTATGAATGACGGAAATCAAAGAGGAAGGGATAGGCGATCGCCAGCTTGGCAAGATCGTATCGCTGTTGATGGATGAGCTTGTCGGTATATCCTTCAAGGGCCAAGGTAAGGCGAAGCCGGTTTTTCATCCTCACCGTTGCATGCAAGCCGTAACTGAGCCCGTCATCCCAGTTGTCTCCGAGACCAAGGGTGATCCAGTCGTTTCCGGTGCCGAAGCTCACTTCTTCAAACGTTGTCGCCCCCAAGCCGGAAAAACAGAGAAAGAGAAGGATGATCGCGCATGCTCGTTTCATCGCCTTCATTGTACAAAAGTTTGTTCCCCAATACAGCAAAGAGCAGAAGGTTTTACGGCAAATAGGGGGCAAGAAAGCGCTCGGGACGCCTGCTTCGATTCCTGAGGGCGCTCATGTCGTGTCCGATGTCCAGCGCCATGAGCAGGTTCAGCCGGATTTTGTTCTTGGGATGGGTGTAGACCTCCGGGAAGAGGGGTGCGATCCGGTCGTGGAAAAAGAGGTAGTGGATCCGGGCGCCGAGTCGGGGTCGCCACGCCGTTCCGCCAAAGACGAGGGCATCCTCGTCTCCGAAGAGTAGCCCGACCTCCAGACCGATCGTCGGAAGGTATTTCTCAATGGCGGGAATGAGGTTTTCAAGGTAGACGAAGCGCTGAATGCCTCCAAAGGGTTTTACATATGGTTTGAGCCAAGGGTGGTTGAAGAGCTCGAAGCGGTAGCTTATTGCATACATCCCGCCCTGATGGCGGGCGATCTCGAAGCCGCCGGAGTTTTTGATCGGGCCGCTGGTGTTTTGAATTTCGATCCCGAACCCCTTATAGGAGAATTCAAGGAGCTGAAGCAGTCCCGGGCGATTGTCGAGGGCGAACCCATAGGAGTAGGTCCAGTCGGCCTTGGCAAATGTCTTTTCTTCTTTGAACCCGAGGACGTTGAATGCATAGGAACCGTAGGAGATGCCCTGTTCGGGATAGATGAGGAAAAACTCGGTAAGCGGTCCGCTTGTATGGGTAAAAGAGATTTCAATTCCCCGGTAGCGATCCAGATAATCACCCAGCGTCGGATAGAGTTCACCAAGATCAAGATACCGGAAAGAAAGACCGATTCGGGTCGCGAAATCAGGGTAGTAGGCAAGCGTCGCTTCGAAGCGGTTCACCCACTTGGGGGCGATCGTGAAGCCGATTCGGGTATCCAGACCACCTGGACCAAGGGGATAAAATGCTGAAAGCTCCCCTCCGCCCTGGATCGTGAAGAGGGTGTCATTATCGAGGTAATCGATTCGGAGAATCGGGATTCTACGAAGGAGATGCCAGCTGTTTTGAATCGTTCTGAATTCAAAATTTCCGGTGACCATGAAGGACAGATGGGGCGCTATCGTCACTTCGAGGGAACGAAGAGCGAATCGGAATGGATGGAACACACCGAGGGAGATAAGGTCGAATCGGGTTTCGGTGGTGAGTTTGTCGGTGAAGGAAACCCCGTCCAGCTTTATAGTCAATCCGAAGGTGAAATCGGCTTGGATATGAGCCCCGTAGCTCATCCCGTCATCAACGTTGTATCCGATGTTGGGGGTATGCCAATCGTTGGAGATGGTAAAGGTAAAGCTGTCAAAAACCCGGGCGTGGAGAAGCGGGGAGCAGTGAATCAGTCCGACAAGAAGAGAGAATAACAGAATCCTTCGTTTGTTCCTCATAGCCGTTCCCGTACGGCTTATTGTGAAGCAAAGAGGTCGTCAAGCTCAAGGTAAACGAGTGCTCAGATCGCTAAAAAGAGCAATCCAATCCCTAAAACAGAAAGAACAGTTCCCAAAAAGGAAGCTTTGGAAACGTGGCGTTTGAGAATGAAGTAATCGACCGGAAGGAGGATGATTGGGGAGACCTGAGTGATCGTTGAAACGATTCCCACCGGAGCGAGGGTATACGCTTTCATCTGACTGGTCGTCGCCAATACCGGACCGAAGAGGGTCGCTACGAAGAGGAGGACAAGCAGCTTTCGGTTTTCGAGAAAGGGCTTGGCATGGGCTTTGATTTGGCGTTTGATCACTCCGAAATAGATGATGAACGCTGCCAATCCTCCGAGGTTTCTCAATAGGTTCGTAGTGATTGCCCCCGCCTCGATGACCGCCGAACGGGCAAGAAGATTGGCAAGGGTCTGAGTCAACGCCGCCGTGGTGGCAAGGATGTATCCCAGACGCTTTTGGGTGCTTTCCGCTTTGGCGGTCTTCTCGCCGAAGAGAACCATGATGACGATTCCCCCGACGGTGATGAGAATTCCGAGAATCTGGATCAGGTTGAGAACCTCATCGAAGAGGAAATATCCGAAGATCGCAACGAGGATCGGGGAGATCGTTAAAAGCACCATCGACTCCCGGGATCCCAATAACACGAAGGAACGAAAGAGCAGAAGATCGGTCAGAAAATATCCCAAGAAGCCGCTGATGAGGAGAAGGACGATCGCTTGGGTTGAAAGGTTTGCCGGTATGAGAAAACCCTGAGCGGCGTAGGTGATGAGCAAGACGATCGGAAGGGCGAGCCACATCCGCAAATGAGCAGCTGCGGTGGAGCCGATTACTTTTCCGATATGCTGGTGAGCAAGGGAGTTTTGGGCATAGCAGAGCGCTGTGAAGAACGCCAACAGTTGACCTTGCAGGAGGGGGTTGTTCATAAGGAAAACCATAGCAGAGAGACGATTTCTGCTCAATTCCCTAGTCAAATGAAAACGGCGCTGCTAAGATCAGATCTATGAGAGTCGTTGCAGCTGTCATCATCAAGGATGGGCGGATTTTTGCCGCTCAGCGGAATGCGTTCGGTCCGCTTGCAGGAAAGTGGGAGTTCCCCGGTGGCAAGATCAAGGAAGGGGAAAGCCCTGTTTGTGCATTGAAGCGGGAAATACGGGAAGAGTTGGGAATCGAGATCGAGGTTCATTCTCCGTTTCTTACCGTCGATCACTCCTATCCGACCTTTGATATTACTCTGGAAAGCTACCGGTGCTCGCTTACGGAGGGGACAATTACCCTGAATGAACACCTGAGTTGCGGATGGTTTTCTCTTGAAGAGTTGGAGCGGCTGGATTGGGCGGCAGCGGATCTTCCGATCGTGTCTCATCTTGGACGGGAGCTGGGATGAGCGACTTTGAAAAGCAGCTGGCCAACGGTTTGTATTCGGGCTTCCTCGATCGCCGAAGATCCAGTTCGGAAGCGATGCGCCCCAAGCTTGTACTCAATAACCGACTGACTCAAAACCGAGTTGCCGATGTGCTGAACACCCATTTGCATACGTGTTCCTCCTTTTCCTTCAGCGTCGCATTTTTAAGCAAAGGAGGGCTCGCAACTCTCCTGCAGGCGCTTCTCGAATGCAAACGGCGGGGGGTGAGGGGACGGATGCTCACCAGCGACTATCTGAACTTCACCGATCCCCGAGCCGTCGGCTTCATTTTTCGCGAGCTCGGACCGGAAATCGAAGTACGGGTGTATACCGCCGAAGCGTTCCACACCAAAGGGTACCTCTTTGAACATGAAGAGAGGCCGACGACCCTGATCATCGGATCATCCAATATCACTCAAGATGCCCTCCTCAGAAACCATGAGTGGAATCTTCAGGTAGCCGGAACCAATCAAGGCCAATTGATTCAGGATACGAAGGAGGAGTTTGAGCGTCTTTGGACCAATGCAACCACTGTCTCGGAGGCGTGGCTCGAGCACTACACCAAGGTGTGGGATACGTTCAATACCGCTCGAGTATTTGTACCTCGGCAGGTTGACAGCCGTTCCATTCAGGAGACTTCCGTCGCCAAACGCGGTTTCGAGCTCAATTCGATGCAGAAAGATGCTCTTGCGCGTCTTAAAGAAATTCGGTCGGAAGGAATGAGCAAAGCCCTCCTTGTTTCGGCAACGGGCACGGGAAAAACAATCCTGGCGGCAAGTGATGTGAATCAGGTAAAACCTGAGCGATTTCTGTTCATCATCCACCGCGAACAGATTGCCCATGAAGCGATGCGGAGTTTCATGCAGCATCTCGACGAGCCGGTGGAATGTGCCCTCCTGACCGGCTCGGATCGGAACCTGAACGCCCCCTATCTCTTTGCAACGATCCAAACGCTCACAAAGGATGAGGTGCTGTACTCGTTCGACCCCGACTGGTTCGACTACATCGTCGTCGATGAGGCCCATCACGCTCCGGCGGCAAGCTACAGGAGAGTCCTTGAGTATTTTCGCCCAGCATTTCTCCTGGGGATGACCGCCACACCCGTCCGACCGGACGGGAGGGATGTCCATGGAATCTTTGGCAATACGGTTGCGGCGGAAATCACCCTTTCTCAGGCGCTTGAAGAAGACCTTCTGGCTCCCTTCCACTACTTCGGCATCACCGGTCTCAGTATCGATGGCACTGAAGGGCAAAAAGTCGAAGAGTTCAGCAATCTTGAAAGGGAAGAGCAGATAAAACATCTTTCCGTCATCTTGAGGCGATACTCCTTGGGCTTGAGTCGAAGAAGAGGACTCATCTTCACCTCGACGAATGACGATGCCGCGTTTGTCGCCCGGGAATTGCGGGGCCTTGGCGTTCGGGCGCTTCAACTCAGTGGAGCCAGCAGCCAGAAAGAGCGGGAAGAAGCGTTTGATCGTCTTGAAGCGGAAGAGGAAGATCCGCACCACCTTGAATATCTGGTGAGCGTCGATATCTTCAACGAGGGGGTGGATATTCCCGCGCTCAACCAGATCATCATGCTCCGGCCGACGCAATCGGTCATCGTGTTTACTCAGCAACTCGGAAGGGGACTCAGAAAATACCCCGGAAAAGAATTCCTTACCGTCGTCGATTTCGTGGGAAACCACCAGAACAACTACATGATTCCCATCGCCCTCTTCGGGGAGAACAGTTATGATAAGGATACGCTGAGGCGGGTTGTCTTCGGAGGAGCGGCGATCCCCGGCGTTTCGACGGTCACGTTCGACCGGATCGCGAAGGAACGGATCCTCGATTCGATCAACAGGGCGTCGTTCTCCAACAGGAGGATGCTGACCGAAGCGTATCAAAGCGTAAAAAACCGCTTGGGGAATCGGATACCGAGCCTCGTGGATTTCATCCGCTTCGATGGCATCAACCCGGAGCTCTTCCTCCGCTACCGGAGAACATGGGCTCAGTGCAAGGCTGTGATCGATCCCGCTTTCACCCTTGCCATGGATGATATCCATCTCAAGAGCCTGAGGTTTTTCAGCCTTTATCTCCCACGCGGTATCAGAATCCTTGAAGCGGGTATCTTGTCAGCACTTCTGGAAGGTCCGAAAACGGAAGAAGCCCTGTTTGCCCGGTTCAAAACGAACTATGGGTTTGTACCAACCGTTGCTTCGTTTGCATCAGCTCTTCGGATCCTGAACAATGAATTCGTCCAGGAGAAGTACAAGGAATCCTATGGAAACATCAGCTACGTCGAGGAGGCGGATGGGCGCTATCGCCTTTCAAGGGAGTTCTCGGAGCTTTTGCGGAACGACCAGTATCGAAGCGAACTGAATGAACTTATCCAGCTGGGCACGCTGAACCATCAGTTGCGGTTTGCCGGACAGTGCGATGATTTCGGTCTTGTGCGTGGACGGAAGTATACCCGCAGCGAGGTGTGCCGAGTGCTTAATTGGGAAAGTGATGAAGGCAACACGATCTATGGGTACAAAGTTCATGGGGAAACGAATACGTGTCCGATCTTCGTGACGTACCACAAACATGAAGGTATCGATGCTTCGATCGATTATGACGATCTCTTCATCGACCATCAACACTTTGCATGGCAGAGTCGGACCCGGGTTCGGCTCGGATCGACAGAGATGCAGGGGATCCGAGATCCGGAGATGAAAAAACTCCTGTTCGTCAAAAAGCGTGACGATGAGGGGGCGGGACACTACTACCTCGGCGAGCTCGGCTTTCTTTCGAATGAGCAGAGTTCTCGCCTAAATAATGAGGGTGTCGAGCTGGATGTGGTGAATGTCCGGTTTCGCCTTTTTCACCCGGTGGAGGAGAAGCTCTACGACTATATCACCGACCGGGAACAGGAAGAGATGGTCGCCCTCGATGCCTAGAGGGGACTGTACGATTCAAGCAGGTTGATCGTCGTGGGATCGATCGTCTCCATGAAGCGCTCGGTGTGAAGCACCTGTCCGATTCGATTGAGGTATTCCACCTCGATCGTGTAGGAACCCGGTTCGAGATCGAGCGTTCCCACCCAGGCTTCTGCCGGAAGGTAGTGCGTCGAACGAAGATCCGCCGATTCGCTCAGCTCTTTGCCCACTCGGAATGCAAAGCCGAGGACCTCGGCAAAGGCGCTCCGCTTGCCGTCCTTGTCCTTCGAGATGGCGTCCCAGATGCCGATGCCCAGCTCTTTGGAGATCGCCCGCATGGTCGCTTTGGCGTAGAGCAGACCGCTTTTTGATTGAAACGCATCCTCGGCGACGAGGGAGAATGATTCTATTTTTTCCAAGGTGGTAATGACCTTTCCGTCAACCCGGACCCGGATTGAAGTGATCGCCGAAGGAACCGGCCGGAGAACCGGGTAGGCGATTCGGGTGACGTTGGTGGGGGAGATACTGATAAAATCCATCCGCTCCTCCTTGACGGGAAAGCGTCCGGTGAAGGCGATCAGGTGGACGGAATCCCGACCTTCGCTCTTGAGCGGCTCGACACTTTCGGGAATGGGGAAGGGGTAGAGCTTCGTTTGGGTTTCGAACGCATGGTGAATCTGATTGAAGGAGTAATCGAGGGTGGACTGTTCACCGAGATGGGCGGCGATGATCACCCCGAGGTAGTTGGCGAGCGCACTGGTGGTGAACGAGGTGGCCTGAGCGGGCAGATCGGTTTGGCGGATATGGTTGGTTGACGCATAACGGCGCACCTGATCCGCCTGCTTTTCGTAGCGATCCTGCAGCACGCTCTGCTTTTCGATCATCCGCCGAATCTCGACCAAACTCGACTCATACTGACCGAGATGGAGATAGTTCAGCGCTTTGAAGAGGTTGAGATAGATATCCTCATAGCTTTCACCGCCATACTCTTTGGTGTTGTCATTGACGATGAAGGAGGCAAGTGATGCGGTGATCGATTTCGTATACGCATCTTGGATTCGCCTCTCCGCATCGCTGAGCAGTTCATTGGAATGCTTCCAATCCCCGGTGAGCCGGGCAAGCATCCCCAGGTCATAGCTCGCGATCAGGGGTCCCTGAGCGGTGGCGAGGTGCCCGATGGTTTTTTGCAGGGAATCATACGCTTTGGTGTATTGACCGCGCTTCAAGTATGCGTCGGTCGATGACAGATCGACATAGGAGACACACGAGGTTGCAAGGATGATGGCAAGCAAAACGGGTATGATCTTTCGGATATCCAACGCTCCTCCTTGCCCTCAACTGTATCATTGTCGGGGCATGGATGCAATTTATTGATGATATGATTCTATCCAATACGTCATTCTTCTGCTACACTTTCAGAAGCAGGAGGATCGTATGCGCCGTAGCGGAATTATCATTATCAGTATCATCATGCTTCTTTCCCTCGCTCTTCTTACCGCCTGTCAAAACTCCTATTTGGTGTCGAGAGTGAGCAGCGACAAGGATCTGGATCTCAGCGGGAACTGGAATGACACGGATATTCGCCTTGTTTCCAAGGCATTGGTTGAATCCTCCTTGAAAAGTGGGTGGATCAATCAATTCAGGATGAAAAACGTCGGGCGAAACCCGGTGGTCATCGTCGGGACATTCTTCAACCGGTCCAGTGAGCACATCGACACGGCGATCATCGCCAAGCGGTATGAGATGGAGCTGATCAACAGCGGCAAAGTCGACATGGTCGCCGACCAAAACTTCCGAGCTTCGGTTCGTCAGGAGCGGGAAGAGCAACAGTATTTCGCCAGTGAGGAGAGTGCAAAAGCGCTTGGCCGGGAGATCGGAGCCGATTTCCTGCTCCAAGGCGCGGTGAGGAGCGTTCTGGATCAACGGGGAAACACTCGGGTTCGAACCTATTACGTATCCGCTGAACTGATCGATATTGAAACAAACCTAAAAGTTTGGGTTGGCGAGGAAACGATCAAGAAAGTGATTCAGCAGGCTCGGTATACCCTCTAAAGGATGGTGATGATGAGAAAAGGCGTTCTTCTTTTTTTTCTCATTCCTTTTCTTGTTTCCTGCATGTCGATTCCAAATCAGCGGCCTGCCTGGATCGGCAGACCCTATGACGGGAAGTATCCGGAGGATAAATATCTGCTGGTCGTAGGCAGCGGCTCCTCCTATCAGAAAGCGGTTGAAAACGCCCGGATCAACCTCGCCTCGGTGTTTTCCTCCCAAGTGGAAGCCGTTACCCGGATCACCACGATCGATTCGAGCGAGGGCGGGAGCTTCGATGCGCTCTTTGAGCAGGGGACGGTCTCTTCGAACGTCGAGGATCTTGTCGGATCGGAGGTCGTTTCCTCCTTTACCGACGAGATGGGCCAGACCTACGTCCGCCTCGCGGTCGAGCGCCAAGAGAGCGCCCGATTTCTTCAAACCCGATTGGCTGAATTGACGAAGGAGCTTGCGAAGATCCGCTCCCAAACATTCGCCGATCGATTGGAGCGCTATCGCTTCCTGCTTTCCGCGTATCCGGTGGCGCAGGAGGCGGGACAGATTGCCGATCGAATCTGGGTGTTGACCAAAGAGATCAATCCAGACCACCTCGGGGCCCTCGCATCGGAACTGCGCACCCTCGCTCGGTCGATCTCGGTCGAGGTCCTTGTCCACAGCGAAACCGATCCGCATTTCCTGAAAGCGGGATTCGAAGGGGCGCTTCAGAATCTGGGGTTTGTTCAAGGCGGCGGGGACTATGCCCTGACGGTCACCTATGATTCGGAGCCGATCCTCTTTGAAGCCAGCCCCTATGCCTACGAACGCTATCAGCTGAGCGTTACCCTCGGGCGGAACGATAAGGTGGTTCGATCCTTCAGCCTGAGCGAGCGGATAGCCGCCCTTCATCAGGGGGATGCCAAGACCAAAGCGCTTCAAAGCGCCCTGAACGATGGAATCGAAACACTCATTGGACTTTTAAGCCAGTAAAAATGGAGGTACAGCGTTATGAAAAAAATCGTCCTTCTTGTCGCAATGGCAACAATCCTCATGGTTGGTACTTCGTGTGCCACGAGCAAAAAAGCAGCCGTCGTCACGCCCCCCGTTCCGGCGGCCAAGGTCGTTGTCGGAGCTGAAGGGTTCATCCAACCGGATTGGGTATACAAAACCCCGACCGCGGGTGATCGGCACTTTGAAAGCGGGTATGGGCTGATGAGCAACCGCCAGAATTCGATAAAGCGGGCGGAAACGGAGGCGAGGAACAAGATCGCCGGCTGGATCTCCACGAACGTTAAGGAGGTGGTGGTAACGTATCTCAATGATGCGGGAAGTCTCGGTGACCGCCAGGCCCTTGATGCGATGGAGGTGATCAGCAAACAGGTCGCAGAGGCGACATTGGTCGGAGTTACGACCGAAGACGTGTGGGTTGACAAGGAGGGGGGCGTCTGGGTGCTGGCGTCGATTCCCCTGGCCAATATCCAGTATGCGTTCGAGCCGGCTGCCGAAGCGGTGGTTGAGACGTTCACTCCGAGCGCGGCCGCCGAAGCGGCGAATGCCAAGATGAAGGAAGCGTTCGCCAAGCTGTTGAAAGGAGATTGATGATGAAGAGGACAGTTTTCATACTTGTTCTGTTCTTCCTTCTTGCCGGATGCGCAACGACGCCCAAGTTCAATAAGGACGGTTCGCCTTATTGGACGAACCACACTCCCAAGAGGACGCGAACCACCTACTATGCCGTAGCTTCGGCAAAGCAATCGACGGAAGCGTTGAGCGTGCTCCGGGCGGAAAGCGCGGCGAAAGACATGATCGGAAGATGGGCGGAAACCTCGATCGATGCTTCGGTGATCACCTTCATTGAAGAAGCGGGTGAAACCCTGAGGACCAAGCAAGTCTTGGAGGTGCTTCAAAACCTTTCCATTCAGACCGTGAACATCGCCCTGCGGGGGGTGGAGATCGTCGATCGATGGATCCGGGATGACGGAACGGTCTATGTGCTGGCTTCCTATCCGGTAAAAAACCTCAAAGAGGCGTATCGCCTTCAAGCCGAGGAGCTTGAGCGAAAAGCCTTAGCCGATGCAATCAAGGCGGACGTGCTGGAAACATATTTGCAAGGCCAACTGGAGAAAGTCGACTAGGGAAAGCAATCGAGTGAATCGACCACCACTGAACGTTGACGTTGGTGGTGGTTTTTTGCAATCTTTACACACAGGAGTTTTTCAGCAATGAACAGAATAATACTCTACGCGCTCATATTGATGATTCTCTTCCTCATCGTCAAAAAAGTGGGTGGGGGAGCTCGAATCTCCGCCAAGGATGTCTATGCACTGCTTCAGAGCGATGAAGAGGTGATCCTGGTGGATGTCCGGACTGAGGGTGAGTATTACAGCGGACATATCGATGGAGCGATTCATCTTTCCCTATATGACATCGGAGCGGAAAAACCTGCATTGTTGAGTGATCTCGATGCTCCGATCATCGTATATTGCCAGAGCGGAGCCCGCAGCGGCATCGCCAGGAGGAAACTGAAAGCGTTGGGGTATACAAACGTTCGCGATATGGGTGGTTTGATGTTTTGGCGGTATGATTTGGTGAAGTAGGGAAAGAGCATGCATCGAGTGATTGTCCTGAAGCGTTTGGATGAGCTGACAGTTGTAGATGACGGGACAATCTATCACGGTTTCGATCAGGAATGGTACTCCAAGCTTTGGCAGCGAAGAGCGGGGTGCGGGCCGACGACCGCAAGCACTCTGATCCGCTACAATGCAAAACGAAACAAAAGCAGAACGAAAGCGTCCTCAATCCGGCTGATGGAGGAGCTTTGGAGCTTTGTCACTCCCGGAATCATGGGCGTCCACACAGTCGCCCACTTCACCCGGGGATTGAGGGAATATCTTGTCAAAAAACACTTGGGCTTTGAGATTGCCGCCCTGTCGGTGCCGATCGATCGAGCCAATCGTCCTTCGTTCGCACAAGTTCGTGAATTCCTCGTTTCCCGTTTGGAAGCCGATCAGCCGGTAGCGTTTTTGAATCTGAACAACGGAAAGGTGGAAAACCTCGATCCCTGGCACTGGGTTACGATCGTGGGGATCGAACAGCGGGGGGCGGACAGACCGCTTCTTGCCCACGTGTACGACGGGGGAAGAAAGCTCGTGATCAATCTCACCCTCTGGTATGAGACAACCACCCGCCCGGGGGGATTCGTCAGCCTCGTGGAGGGCGGCGAAGGTTGAAGGAGCTGCGGTAGCTCCCGTTTCTTCGGTGGTGTATACTGACAGAGAAGGAGAACAGTCATGGTATATTCAGCAAATGAGCAACGATATGAAAAGATGCAGTACGCTCGAACGGGAAACAGCGGGCTCAAGCTTCCCCGGATTTCGCTCGGACTTTGGCACAACTACGGTGATGCATACCCGATTTCCAACGGGAGAGCGATGCTTCGAACCGCTTTTGATCTGGGGATCAACCACTTCGATCTGGCCAACAACTACGGACCGCCCGCCGGCTCGGCGGAGGAGAACTTTGGCAAGATCCTGAAACAGGACTTCGCCCCGTATCGGGATGAGCTCATCATCTCCACGAAAGCCGGATACTATATGTGGCCAGGTCCTTACGGGGAGTGGGGGAGCCGGAAATACCTTCTTTCAAGTCTGGATGCAAGCTTGAAACGAATGGGGCTTGAGTACGTGGATATCTTCTACTCTCACCGCTTCGATCCCAATACTCCCTTGGAGGAGACGATGGGGGCTTTGGTCAGTGCGTATAGGAGCGGCAAGGCGCTCTATGTGGGGATCTCCTCCTACACAGCGGAACAGACTCGAAAAGCATACGCTATTCTGAAAGATATGGGTGTTCCCTTGTTGATCCATCAACCCTCCTACTCAATGTTGAATCGATGGGTCGAGCCCGAGTTGCTTTCCACTTTGGAGGAGCTGGGGGTCGGGGCGATCTGTTTCTCACCTCTTGCCCAAGGGATGCTCACCGACAAGTACCTTAAGGAGATTCCGCCGACCAGTCGGGCGGCGAAAGACCTTTCCTTGAAGAAGTCGATGCTCAGCAAGGAGAACCTCGATAAGATCCGCTTTCTCAACGAGATCGCCAAGAAGCGCAATCAGAGCCTTGCTCAAATGGCGCTTGCCTGGGTCCTTCGACGAAAGGAAGTAACCAGTGTCCTGATTGGAGCAAGCTCGGCGGAGCAGATCGTTGAAAACGTGGCTGCCTTGGATCACCTTGAGTTCACCGCCGATGAGTTGCGGATGATCGATCAGTATGCGACGGACGGAGACATCAATATCTGGGCTAAACGCTAGGAAACCTTGACGGATTTGTTGGCCTCTGTTACATTGTACACAACATAATGCCCGCCTTCCCAAGGAGGCGGGCATCATCACCTCATGGGGGAGTATCGGGCAATGGCATATGAAGAACTGAAGCTGGAACACCAACTCTGCTTCAAAATCTATGCGCTTCATCGGGAGCTGATGGCTGCCTATAGACCGTTGCTTGACGAGCTCGGGGTGACCTACCCTCAGTACATCACTCTGCTCTATCTCTGGGAGTACGAGGAGGCGACGGTAGGTCAGCTATGCAACGCTCTCGGTCTGGACACGGGAACCGTCTCGCCGCTCTTGAAGCGGATGGAAGTGAATGGCCTTGTTGCCAAGCGCCGACTCGTCAGCGATGAGCGAACGGTTATGGTCTCCCTGACCGAGCGAGGAAAGGCGCTGGAAGAAGAAGCCCGCTCAATTCCATCCCATATGGCCTCGTGTCTGTTCGGTGATGATGAGACCGGCGCCCGGAGTCTTGCCTCGGTTCTGGATCAAACGATCAGGCAGCTGGTCGAAACTCGAAAATAGTAGAAATCATACTGGATCATACAGCCCACGTTCCGCACCCTGAATCGGGAGTTTTCGGGGTAATTTATTTGGACAGCCTTAATCGGATGTTTTCCCTCTCTTGCTACATGAGCAACACTGAAGGCTCGAGCGCTTTGACGGATAGTTGTCGAAGCTGTTCCACGATGGGTGCGGAAAGTGGGATACAGGATTAAGGCACCGGATCATGTACCATCAATGTACTAGGATCAATGTACCGTTATTGACATCTGAAAAAAAAAGTACTAATCTTACATTGTGTTCACCTACCAAGATGTAGGAGGAACTGGGAGGTCGTTACGGCGCCCTCCCCTTTTTATGCATACGCACGAACTCTTTTTTCCCACTTCTTGAGTGTTGATTTTCTGTACGAATCGCTTTCAAGATTAAAAGAGGTAATTATATTCATCACTTCCTTTCTGGTGTTTTTAAGAAAAACCCTTTTCATGACTATAAGAAAGTCATATGTTTCAAGCCAGATGTACGTTCTGATTCCTTTCTTAGCGTTACTCTCCTGATAATCAAATGCTTTGATGAGAGGAGATCTATAATTTTCAATCATTGGTTTAACCCATGGAAGTCTCTTTGCTCTCTGGTAGTCTATCAGCCTTTCATTTGTTGTTTCATCCATTTTTGTTATAAGATGCCAAAAAATTTTTTCATACCCTCTTCCATTGGGTTCATATTCTGGATAGAAACCTACAGGAGTCGTGTCAAAGTACAAGTTCCCTGTTTTAATATCCATTTGAAAAACTGAATACAAAGATGCAAGAATTTGGTCTATTGGTTTATTATCCAAAGATAGTTCAAGAGGTAGCCAGCTAGGCGCTTGAACGCTCATAGCTCCCTCCCGTTCCATCGTAAAAGATTCATTTTCCTTTCTCTAAGAAGAGTAGTTTTTTCCAACGTATAACCCGTGCGATCTTGGATTCTTTTAATAATGGCTAATTTCGTTTTACTATATGTGAGCCCTCTATTTTTATAACAAATAGCGCCAATCAAGAGATCACATAATTGGATTAATTGGACTTGATCTGACCTGACAAGCTTAACAGACCTAATTATTTCTTGAGAAAAATCATAATTGTTATTTGAAAGAACTTCATGCAGTTTCTTAACTCTCTTGCTTCCCCAAGTATCTTTATAGTCTAAATAAATATCATAAAAACTATCTGGAGCGATGATTACTTTCAATAAATCAAAGAACATTTTATAGTACCACTCATCGTGAGTCTGGCCAAATTCCTCATGACGTAATATCGATTTATCAGGAATGATGATACCTCTGAAATGTAGATGATCATCGTCAAAGAAATAATCAATGATATCGAGGTAAAACTGCTCTTTTGCAGGAGATATTTTAATCCACTTCAATTCAGCATATGGTGATAATCCATGCTTTACACGTATTTCTTTTAATCTGTTGGATATTTCGGACACCTTATCCCGCCTACACCAAACAGCACCCAAAACCATTGTATTAAAGCCGTCGTTCTCAAGATGACAACTTTCATCACAATAAATGCTATAACTCTCCGGCATAATCACTCCTAATTCAGATAACAGGAAGGTGTAAAAGTGTTTAACAAATATAGTTGACCATTCGCATGGATTCGATATTCTGCTGGATTATACCATAGTTGGAAAGATTATGTGACAGACAAAACAGCTTTCTGAAAAATGAAAACCCTAAAACCCTTAACATTTTATGGTCGAAACACGAAAACAGTAGAAATTATTGCGTTTGGGTATTTGGTGATGTACGATAGAAAGAGAATCACCAGCGGAGGTAGCAGATGTCAAACGTACAATCTATTTTGGATCAGAAGGGCAGTTCAGTCTTTAGCATTACACCGGATGATGTGTTAGCTCACGCACTCTTACAGTTGAATGAACGAAAAGTCGGAGCTCTTTTGGTTCTCAATGAGGCAGGGGATATTAAAGGAATTCTTTCCGAGCGCGACATTGTCCGCTATTTCTCTCGCCGAATCCAACACGTTAACACAACTGAAATTAAAGTCAAAGAAGTGATGACTGCCGGGGTTACCTGCGTAAAGCGGCACCAAAGCCTTGAGGATTGTCTTCAATTGATGACTGTCGGTCGCTTCAGGCACTTGCCGGTAGTTGACGACAGTGGGAAGGTCATGGGCATGGTATCCATCGGGGACGTTGTAAAGGCGGTCCTTGATGCCAAGGATTTCCAGATCGGAGAATTGGAGCAGTATATCACAAGCGCCTACTAGGATGCGCGTAGAATGGAAATCTCAAGCTCAACGCGGTGATTGAGCAGCGTAGATGCGATTGTGTCAATTATGAAATAAAAAGGGCTGGGGCGGTTGCTTCAGCCCTCATTTACTATGGTCATCCTTATTATTCCGGTCCTGTTTCATCCGATTGATCATCGTGATATACGCTTGGATCTGACCGTCGATCTCGGCGGCTTTCAGGCTGCCCCGACCATCCCAGTCCTGTCCCTCATAGATCGTCAAGTGATGGAGTTCACCCTCCAGATCATGGATGCTTAAGGGGGTGGTTCGGGCTCTCAATTCAAGGTGGTGAATCATCAAATCATAGGCGTTGTCGAATACCCGTTGCTCACCCGAAAAATCATATTCGCCCAATTCTAATTCCTCCTCAACGAGAGACGGCTGATCAGGCTGTGGAGCATCCGCTCAATTTCAGGGGTATCCAAAGCTTCAATATCACGCTCAACCCGCTTGCGATACTGCTGCTCGATTTTTTGGGCTTTTTCAACACCTCGATAGTGATCCACCAAGGAAAGGATGGTGTTAATGTTCTTCTTTGAGAGCGGCAACTTCGGTTCATGGAGATACGAATGGAGGAGGGCGGAACCGGCTTTCTTTTCCTCCTGCAATGCAAGCAAGAGAGGAAGCGTAGGAATCCCGTTTTTCAGATCCCAGGCGATCTCTTTTCCCAGAAGGACCGCCTCTCCGTCATAGTCGAGATTATCGTCCTGAATTTGAAACGCCATCCCGAGCGCATATCCGAGACGATGAGCGCGCATTCTTACCAATTGATCTTCGGTTGCCAACGCTGAACCAAGGTAACAGCTGAGGGCGAAGAGACTGGCGGTTTTACCGGCAATTCGTCGGGTGTAGGCAGTTCGGGTGATAAAGAAGTTGCCCACATTCGCATCTTGTTCAAGCTCGCTTTCGCAGAGGCGGGCCATCGCATTGGCCATCGCTACCCGGTTTATCTTCGTGTCGAGGCGGCTGGTCAATGTGAGTGCCTTTGAAAGCAGGAGATCACCCGCCAACACGGCCTGCTTCGCTCCAAGGGAGGCAAAGAGGGTTTTCTTCCCGCGACGGGTCGGTGCTCCATCGATGATATCGTCGTGGACGAGCGAAGCGAGGTGGATCAATTCAACCGCTGCAGCGGTACTGATCGCATCCTGGTCGATGTTGTTTCCGTTAAGCGTGCTCATGATGAGAACCAGGGCAGGACGCAACATCTTGCCGCCGGTTCGAACGTAGTCCAACAGCACTTGGCGAATAAAGGGATGGGAAGCTGCGACTGTCTCTTCAATCGTAGCCTTCACCCGGTTCAGCGGTTCGGCCAATGCCGGTTCTTCTTCCCAGAATTCCGCCATTACTTTTTCTTGTTGAGTCTGCGCTCCATCTGCTTGCGTGAGAAGGTCGGCTCATCAAGGTAGAGGTAGGTCTTCTTGGCCAGAGGAGTCATATTCCAAATCTTCTTCAACCAAGGCATCACCCAGTAATCAAGGCCGAAAGCCTTGCCGGCTCCACCGAGCATGACGATTGAAACTGCCATATACCAGAGAATTTCTTTTCCGGCCAACGCTCCTATGAGGAACATGATGGAGAGGCCAAGGGAGACGATCGCAGCGGGGAACGTCAGGAAGCCTCCGATGAACATTAATCCGATCGCCACTTCGACGAGAACGATTACGACTTGGAAGAAGTAAGGCGCCTGAGCGACAAACGTCTCGTTGATCCAAGTATAGATTGCCAGCGGCTCCTTCAAGAGGGGAGGAGCGAATTGGGCAACCTCGCCGGTAGCTCCTGAAACGGTATCCGCAACTGCCTGAGTCGCCGATGCAACCGCTTGCGTTGCGGCGGTTGTTGCCGATGCAACAGCCTCGGTAACGGCACCGGTTGCACCTGCAACGCCATCCGCTGAACCCCAATAGACTTTGGAGCCGGTCGTATCGGTCAGCCAGCCGTCGGCGATCTTTCCGCCGCCTTCGATCAGCCACATCACACCGAGGAATATTCTGAGGAACGTGGTCCAGTACGCCGGGACCTTGTTTGCCGCCAATCCTCCGATGAGGGAACGGTTGTTCTTGATGTTGAAGATCTCATGCTTCAGGTATGCCCACGCACCGTTGATACCGCACACCCCGCTTTGGTAGTAGACGTTGACCAAGTGTTTAAGCGCCATTGCAAAGAAGCCGGAAAGGCTGATCCCTGCAGTATGGCTTACCGCATAGCGTCCGCCGATGGAAACCATGAAGCCGTGAAAGTTCGACTTGAACGGAACCGGTTCTTTCGCCTTCAGACCGAGTTCCGTTTTTACCTTGTAGATGATCGACCGGGCAGCGGTCTTCGCCGTCTGCTCGGCGGCCTCAACGATCTGGGGAACGGCGCGGTTGTTCTCAAGGAACCACATTCCGTCCCCAACGACGTAGACATTCTCATAGTCGGGGGTCTGCATATATTCGTTGACGAGCTTGCGGCCGATCTTTCCGTCGGTGATCTTGAGCTTTTCGCCAAACTCGGTTCCCCTGATTCCGCAGGTCCAGATGAGGGTCTTGGTCTTGATGTCGGCACCTTGGCGGGTGGTGAATCCATCTGCGGTGACGTTCGTGATCAGGTTGTTGACCATGATCTTCACACCCTTCTTTTCCATATACTCCCAAGCTTTCTTCATCGGCTTTTCGGGGAGCATGTTGAGGATCGTGCCCAAGCCTTCGCAAAGAATCAGCTGAACTTCTTTTTCGTAGTCGATCTTGTTCGCTTTGCAGAGGATCGGCAGGTACTCCAAAAGTTCACCCACCATCTCGACGCCGGTGAAGCCGCCGCCGGCAACGACGAAGGTAAGCATCTGCTTGCGCTTCTTCTCATCCGCTTCAAGGGCGGCCAATCGAACCGTCTCTTCAATGTGACAGCGGATCTTGATCGCTTCTTCCAAGGACCAGAGATAGAAAGCGTGTTCTTTTACCCCCGGAATATTGAAATCGGCAGTGGTGGCACCGGTGCCGATGATCAGTTCATCGTAACCATATTTTGCCCGCTGGCCGATAAGCTGCTGCTTTTTAAAATCGATTTCGACGATCGTGTCCTGAACCACGTTCACTTTTTTCCCGGCAAAGATCCGGTCAAACGATATCTTGACGGAATCTTCGCTTACCCGAGCCCCTGCGACCTCGTGCAGTTCAGTAAGCAGGATGTGGTGATGCTTCTTGTCAATGAGCGTCACCTCGACTTTGTCCTGATGCTTTTTAAACGCTTTGTTCAGTGTCTTGGCGGCGTGGACTCCGGCATAGCCTCCACCCAAGACCACAATCTTCTTCTTGTTCATAGTACTACCTTCCTTAAGAAAACAGGGTTTCAACCCTGCCAAATGTAGTTGACCAACATCCTCTATAGACGTGGTAACTCTACCACAAGTGCAGGTGATAGTACAATTCTTTGTTTTTATATCGATACGACGGTTTCAATTGAAAAGAGCTCAACACACCGTCCGAAACGGGAGAAATGCCTTGATTTTTCAATAAAAAGAGCATCTTCAATGTATTCAGGAATCTGGATTGAAATCAAACGTGAAATCGATAAAGAACAATTTATATGGTTGATGCCAATCTTCTTTCCAACATAACATATTTATAGATAGGGAATTATATGCCTTTCACCGGATTGGCGGGAAAATCATAGTATTTTAATAGTATTGCAAATTCTCGTTACAATAGTATTATAATGTCTAGGGGTCCCAACCATCAAAAAGAGAAATACGGATACGAGGAGTATACGATGAAAAAGAGCAAGATTGTTCTCATTGCCGCATTAACCGTGGCGGCGGTGCTCATCCTCAGCGGATGTGGAAAGAAGCAGGAAGCACCGGCGGCTTCCGCTTCTCCGGTTCCGGCGACGGCGGCACCCAAAGCAGCATTGGCGGACGGAAACTATTTCGCAATCGATCGAAGTGAAGCCGCCCCGAATTGGCGCTATTATGTCGAGTTGGCTGTTTCCGGCGGCGCCATCACCGAGGTGAATTGGTCGGCGGTCAATCCGGCGGGCATGGACAAGAAGACGGTGGACAAGGCGGGCCAGTACAACATGGTCAAGTATGGCGGTGCTCAGGCGGAGTGGTACCAGCAGGCCGAGAAGGTGGAAGAACAGCTGATCAAAACGCAGTCAGCGGATCTTCCCGATGCAATTGGCGGGGTTTCTATCGGCTTCGATGAATTCAAAGCATTGGTGAAACAGGCCCTCGCTTCACCTCCGGCCGTCAGGGGTCCGTATGCGGACGGTGAGTATTACGCTGAAGAAGGGGCCTTCGGGAGTTCGGGGTGGAAGTATTTCGTTTCGTTGCTCGTCCGAAACGGAAACATCGTCCATGCGAACTGGAGCGCCGTTGATAAGGACGGTCGGGACAAGCGTCAGGTTGCCGCTTCCGGCGAGTATGGGATGATCAAGGTGAGTTCTCTCAAGAAAGAGTGGCACGAGCAAGCGTTGGAAGCGGAAATGTACCTGTTGAAGACTCAGGATCCCAAGCAAATCGCATTAAAGGCGGACGGAAAGACCGACGCGATCGCCGGAGCCACAATCACTGTAGGCGTTTTCTTCGACTTGGCTGAAGCGGCGTTGGCCAACGGACCGAGGACATACTGATTTTTAAAATCAGCTCTTTGCAATATGAACGCTCCGGGGGTTCCGGAGCGTTTTGCCGTATCTGCGGTAGACTGGACTCGAACCAGCACAAGATCTCTCCCACTAGCACCTCAAGCTAGCGTGTCTACCAATTCCACCACTACCGCACATGAATTAGTTGAACAGGGCAACCTTACAATGAAGACGAATTGAAGGTCAAGCCCTTTTTCCGAATCCTAACTGAGCGTTTCAAAAAGCTCCAGCCGTTGGGCGAAATGGGCGATTGCGTCATCAACCGGCTTGCCGGTCGACATGTCCACGCCTGCTTGTTTGAGGTTTTCGATCGGGAAATACCGTCCGCCGTTGGAAAGGAACCTCAGATAGCGGGCCCGCTCCTCTTCACCTCCTCCAAGCACCTCTTTGGAGAGCGCTATCGCCGCACTGAGGCCGGTTGCGTACTTGTAGACGTAGAAGGGGGAGTAGAAGTGTGGAATCCTCAAACCTTCCAGATTGCTTTCATCGATGAACGTAACCCCCGGTCCGAAGTATTGGCGGAGAAGATCGCCATATGTGCTGCGAACCAGATCGAGCGTCAAGGGGATGGAAGCTTCCGCCTTCTTGTGGATTTTGTGCTCGAACTCGGCGAACATCGTCTGCCTGAAGAGGGTGGCGACCACGTCATCCAGCTGCTTGGCGATGATGTAGCGTTTGGTCTGAACATCATCGGTGGACTCGATCATGTAGTTGGCGACCAGCTGCTCGTTGAACGTCGAGGCGACCTCCGCCTCGAAGATCGAGTAATCCCAGTGGTGGAAGGGGTTGTTGCGCGCCGAGTAGTAGGAGTGCATTGAGTGCCCCCCTTCATGGGCGAGCGTGAAGAGATCGCGCAGCACATCCTCCTTGTAGTTCATCAGGATATAGGGGTACCCGGTGTAGGAGCCGGAGGAGAACGCGCCGCTGCGCTTCCCCTTGTTCTCGTAGCGGTCGACCCACCGCTCGATCGTGAGACCGCGGGTCAGGGTGTCGACATACTCGCTGCCAAGCGGCTTGAGCGCCTCGCCGATGATCTTCACCGCCTCCTCGTACGGCGTATGGGCTTTGACTCCGCTGACCAGGGGGACGTACACGTCCCAGTGGGCGAGGTTCCGCACTCCGAGGATCTTCTTGCGTAGCTCGTAATAGCGATGAAGGACCGGCAGGCCAGCATGGACGCTCTCGATCAACCGGTCGTAGACGCCGGTCGGCACGTCATCGGCGAAGAGCGACATCTCCCGGCTGGATGGATAGGAACGAACGGTGTGCCTGAAGATATCCTGTTTCACCTGACCCTCGTAGAGGCGGAAAAGGGTGTGGCGGTTCCGGTTGTATCTGGAATAGAACTGTTTGTACGCCTTCTTCCTGAGCGCCCGATCCTCGTTCATCAGAAAGGAGGAGAAGGTGGATTGGGTCAGCGGCTTGTCTCCGATCCGGCCAAAGTCGAAATCGATGTTCGTCAGGTCGCTGAACGCGTTTCTCGGCGTCTGCGCACTTTCCCGCTGAAGCGCCATGATCCGCTCTTCCCGTTCACTGAGGACGTGGGCCTTGTAGCGCATGCTCCGCATGAGAAAGACCTTGTACGGCTCGAACGCCTCGTCCGCCAGATAGCCGTTCATCACCTCCTCATCAATCGAAAGCAGTTCGGGATCGAAGAACGCAAGCGCCGCCCCGAGTTCGGTCATCAAGGTGCTGGAGATTGAGGAGCGTTCGACGTTGGCCGGATTCGAGGTGTCGCTCGCCCAGTTGAGAAACGCGTAGGAAGACACCCGTTCGGCGAGGATCCCGACCTTGGCATGAAGCGCCATCGTCTTGAGCAACGACTCCCTGCCGGCTTTCAGGCTGCCTTTGTAGGAGGGGATCTCTTTGATGAATGATCGAAGTTCTTCGACCGCTGCCTCCCACGCCGCATCATTCTCGAAGAGGGAACCGAGATCCCATGTATCCATCGTCTTTTGTTCACTTCTTGTTAACACCTGCATGCTATACTCTCCTTACCAGCTCCATAAGCATTCTGCTTGCTTTCCCCCGATGTCCCAGCTCATCCTTCATCTCCATCCCCAGTTCGGCCATCGTCAGGTCTTTGCCTTCCACGAGGAAGATCGGATCGTAGCCGAACCCCTCACTTCCGCGTTCATGGCGGGCGATCGAGCCCTTGGCTTCTTCGCACACCGTGAACACCCGATAGTCGCTGACCACCAGAGCGAGGGCGCAGACAAACCGGGCGCTTCGGTTCTCGATGCCTTCCATATGCTTCAGCAGGAAGGCGTTGCGTTCTTTGCTGTCCATGAGATGGTTGTGGACTTCAAAGCCGTAGCGGGCGGTCTGAAGCCCGGGGCCTCCGCCCAGCGCGTCGACGCATAATCCCGAATCATCACCCAGAACCCAGTAGGAGGGCACAAGGGCCTTCAGAGTGGCTGCCTTGAGCAGGGCGTTTTCCGTGAAGGACGGCCTGTCCTCCTCGACATCGAACACAATGCCCAGATCCTTCGGCATCACGATACGATGGGGGGCAAGCAATCGAGCAAACTCTTCCTGTTTATGTTCATTGTTGGACGCAAGCAGAATATCCATTAACTAAGGATAGTCATTGACACCTCTTTCGTCTATATAGGTGTATAAAAGTTTTTTGATGTGAAACACCGAGGAGGAGACCGTCCCTTTGGGAATATGAAGCAGTTCACCCACCTGACGGTGGGAGAGACTTTGTTCCATGGAGCGGAGTTTGGCGATCTTCTTCCGGTACTTTTTCTGAGTCCAATCGCGAAGGGCGATCAACTGTCCCTTCTTCGCTTCATCGCTTTCATCTTCAAGCGCCTGCTCAATCTCCAAGAGGCGGCGGAAGTGCCGGGTGCATGTTTGTTCGAAATCCTGTTTTATCGTTTCCTTTGAATGAAGAGCCAAACTCGCTGTGTTGAGGTATCGACACAAATCGGTCAGATCGAACAACAACAGCGAGCTCAGCTCTTCAAGGAGGTGGTGGGCATATAAAGAGGGGGTGATGGTGAGGATGATGAGCATCCGTCTTCGATTCACCCCTTTGGTCAAGACGGTTTTAAGCTCTTCCAGTTCTTTTCTGATCGGATATGTCGAGGGGGTCCGTTTTCTCAGAAGCTCGGTGAACAGGGAAGGCAGGGAAGCGATGTTGACGGTTGGCAACCCTTTGAAGGTATAGATGATGGGCGGTTCGGCGCTTTCAAAGCCGATGTCATCGGTTTCCGGAAAGAAGTATTCCGATTGATGAAGCAGGCGGAGCTTCTGTTCATTTTTTTGTTTTTCACAGAGAAAGTAGCGGACCCGTCTTCGAACCACTTCGGTCAGGAAGCCGACAAAGGAGAGTTTTCCCTCCTCGTAGCCGGCGATCAGGTTGTCGATCGCTGAAAGACAGTAGAAGAGGAATTCACAGCAATCCTCCGAGTCCAGAATCCTCAGCGCCGAGGGAATCGTATAGAGGAGCTCCATGATCTCTCCCTTGAGCTCGGCATGGAGGGCCGGGTCACCGGTATGCTGGTAGGTGACTACCCGCCGGGTGAGTTCTAGGGATGCGGCTTCACTCATCGGATACAATGCCATACAGTGCTCCTTACGGGGGATGCACTCTATCATGCAATGTGTATGCCAAGCTTAGCGAAGGAGCTCCTTTACCAGAAGGATGAGGGGATTGCGGATCGATTCGACACTCTCGTTCACCGTCGCCCCCGCGGCTCGCTTGTGTCCGCCTCCACCAAGCCGTTTGGCAAGCTCGCCGACATCCACCGGGCTTACATGACTGGATCGGAATCCGATCTCGGTCAATTGCGGTTCAAGTTCCTTCAAGTAGAGGACCACCTCGACACCCTTTATCGCCAGAAGCATCGAATAGAGCATATCACTGGGGCGATCGGTCGTATCGAACGTTCGACTGTCCCGGATATAGGAGGTAGCGATGATCAGGCGTCCGTCAAGCAGAACCTCGCTTCGGTCGATCAATTTACCGACATACTTTATGTAATCGAGGTTCTTTCCGCCGCTTATCCTGTCCGCCATTTCATTTGGCGAGACGCCTAAGTCGACCAATTCGGCGGCATAGCGCAGAACATCACCGCGATAAGAACCGATGAAGCGGAAGAATCCGCTGTCGGTGGCAAACCCGAAGAAGAGATGATCGGCGATCTCGGGGGTGATTTCAACACCGAACTCCTTGTAGAGGTGCATGATGATGAACGTTGTGGAGATTGAACGGGGAGTGATGTAGCGGTAATCACCGAAGAACTCGCCGCTGGCGTGATGATCGAAGATGATGGTGGTCAAACCCTCGATCTCTTCCGCCAGGGAACCGATCCGTTCAATCGAAGAGCAGTCGACGACCACCACGATGGGATTCCGCTCTTTCATCTCCCGGGTAATCGAGGTTTGGAAGAGGCCGGCGAGGTGGGTTATCTCGCTCCGCTCAAACGGACCGGCGTTCACCAGCGCCACCTGTTTGCCAAGATTTTCCAGCAATGCTCCCATCGTGATCTGGGAGGAGAGACAGTCCCCGTCGGGACTGACATGGCCGATGACGAGGAAGGAGGATCCATCCTCAATGACTCTTCGGATTTCTTCGGGCAGAGGAGGAAACGAGAAAAAATCAGGCGCCACGAATTACCTCCGGACTGGTGCCGTTGATGACGCAATCGCCGGTCACGATGACCTTCTGGACGTTTTCAATCGAAGGAATCTCGTACATGATCTCCATCATGATGTTCTCGACGATCGAGCGCAGCCCCCGGGCTCCGGTCTTTTGTTCGTATGCTTTCTCGGCAACCGCAGCAACCGCATCATCATCAAAAGTAAAGTCGATCCCGTCAAGGCGGAAGGAAGCCTCGTATTGGCGAACGATCGAGTTCTTCGGTTCGACGATGATCCGCTTCAGATCCTCCTTTGAGAGGTTGTCCAACGCTGCATGGATCGGCAGGCGTCCGATGAACTCGGGGATCAGGCCGAACTTGATCAGATCATCCGGCATCAGCTGGTTGTACAGATCAAGGAGATTCTTCTCCTGACTGTTGACGATCGGAGCACCGAAGCCCATCGCATGGGATGAGACCCGCTTTTCAATCACTTTGTCCAATCCGACGAACGCTCCGCCGCAGATGAACAGAATGTTCTTCGTGTTGATCTTCAAAAGCTCCTGACTGGGATGTTTTCGTCCCCCCTGCGGGGGAACCGAGGCGATCGTTCCCTCGATGATCTTCAAGAGCGCCTGCTGGACTCCTTCACCGGAGACATCTCGGGTGATCGAGGGGTTTTCTCCCTTCTTGGCGATCTTGTCGATCTCATCGATGAAGATGATTCCATATTCGGCGGCTTTGATATTGTCGTTGGCGTTTTGAATCAGTTTCAAGAGAATATTCTCGACGTCTTCGCCGACATATCCCGCTTCGGTGAGCGTCGTCGCATCGGCGATCGCGAAGGGAACCTGAAGCTTCTTGGCCAGTGTGGAAGCGAGAAGGGTTTTTCCCGTTCCCGTAGGTCCGACCATGAGAATGTTCGACTTGTCCAACTCGACGCCCTGCTCGGCGATCTGCTTCTGGAACTTCACCCGCTTATAGTGATTGTGTACAGCGACCGCCAAGATCCGTTTCGCCGAATCCTGACCGATCACATACTCGTCCATGTACTCCTTCAGCTCCCGCGGAGTGGGGATCGTCTCGGGAACTCCCACCACGTCTTCAACGAATGAGGGGTCGTTTGTGAGCATGTCGCTGCACACCTCGACGCACTCGTCACAGATAGCGACGCCGGGGCCGTTGATCAGGCGGCGAACCTCGTGTTGGCCCTTGCCGCAGAAGGAACAGACTCTGGAAGCTCTGGCCATTACGCTCTCCTCGTCATGATCGAGTCCACGATACCGTACGTCTGAGCCTCTTCCGCTGAGAGGAAGAAGTCCCGCTCGACATCTCGGGCGACTTCTTCAAAGCTCTTCTTCGTGTGACGGGCGATGATCTCGGTAGTAAGGCGCTTGAGCCGGCCGATCTCTTTTGCGTGAATGGAAATATCACTGCTTTGACCTTGCACTCCACCCCAGGGCTGGTGGATCATCACCCGGGCGGAGGGGAGGATATAACGTTTGCCATCCGCTCCCGCCGACAACAGCAGAGCGGCCATGCTCGCAGCTTGGCCCATGCAAATCGTCTGAACGTCGCTGTGAAGGTATTGCATCGTATCGTAGATCGCCAGACCCGCGGTTACCGAACCGCCGGGGCTGTTGATGTAGAGGCTGATATCCTTCTTGGGATCCTCCGATTCCAGAAAGAGCAGCTGGGCCACGACGAGATCCGCAGCGGCATCATGAATCTCTCCGTCCAGGAAAATAATTCGGTCTTTCAGCAGGCGGCTGAAAATATCATATGCCCGTTCACCAATTCCTGATTGCTCGACAACCATAGGAATCGGGCCATACATCCTCGCGGGATGATTATTCATCTATAATCCTCCTGTATGACAAGAACCGTGTCATCCATCGCATTCAAGCTTCCTTCTACATGCCGTAGGAAGGATCCATGAACGTAGTATACTCAACCTTCTCACCTTCGGTGAAGGTGTTGTTCTCAAGCAGGAACGGTTCGACCTTGGCGAAGCGCATGTCGTCTTCCATCATCGATACATAGTATGCGCGTTGGTTTTCATCGGTGATGCCGGCAAGCTGCTCGTCGGCAAGCCTGTTCAGCTTCTCTTCATCAATCTCGAACTTCTCTTCGTCCCTGATCTTACTAAGAATCAGCTTGGTCTTTAGGGACTCCACCACATCTTCACGCCAGGAGGCGATGATGTCCTCCTTGCTTTGATTCTGGAAGGATAAGAACTGGAGAATCTGCTCCTCGTCAAGACCGGTCTGACGGATATAGCGTTCCCACGTCCGTTCTAGCTCCATCTCGACCATCGTCTCGGGGAGGGCGATCGTCGTGTTCTTCAGGAGCTCGGCGTAGAGCGCCTTGTATTTTTGGCTCTCCAGCTTGGCGTCCAGCGTCTCCTGAAGCTTTGCCTCGGTTCCCTTGACCAGATCGGCTACGGTTTTGTACTCATCTTTGACATCCTGAGCGAACTCGTCATCGAGCTCGGGGACGTCCCGCATTTTCAATGCTTTCAACGCAATCTTCAAGGAGATGGTTCGACCGGCCAGGCCGGCTTTGTCGCTGTCCTCGCCGTAGGTCTTTTCTACGGTCTTTTCTTCTCCCGCTTCCATTCCCAGAATATCCTTGTCTATCTCGTAGAAGTTCGAGCCTGAGCCGAGGGTGAAGACGAAGTCCTCCCGGCTTGTCTCTTCGACTTCGCTGCCGTCCTCGGCGACTTCGACATAGTCGACCGTGACGATGTCGCCGTCGGCCGCTTTGCCCTTCTTTTCGATCGTCATCGCATTTTGCTGGCGGAGCTTCTCGATCTCGGCATCGACCGCTTCCTTCGGGAGGGTTACCTTGGGATAGGAGATCGTCAAGCCCTTGTAGGCGGGTAGCACAACATTCGGCATCACATCATATTTTACGCTGAAGGTCAGATCCTTCTCCGCCTCGAAAGGAGTGAGATTCTCTTCATCCACCAGATGAGGGATGGAGTAGGGAAGGGGTTTGTAGCGTTCTTCAACTTCTTCGATCACCTCTTTAAGAGCATCTTCGATGACATTAAAGGTGGACTCTTCCCGAACCGCTTGGCCAAGCTTTGCTTCGACAACCGACTGAGGAGCTTTTCCTTTTCGGAATCCCTTGATCTGCAGCGTCTTTGCATATTTCGCTAATGCACTCTTGTATTCCTTCTCGATCGTTTCCGACTTCACGGTGATAGTCAGTTCGACGGCTGAGTGGTCCAATTCCTTGATACTCTTATTGGCGATCATTCTACTTCATCCTTTTGCCTGTAGGCGGAGTTTACAGCCACCAAGCTCACTTGGTGGAAACATATTGTATATAACAACTTTTTTAGCTTTGGTCTAGGGTAAATATACGGAAGCAGTGACTATCGAGGCAGCGCTGCTTCTGCTACGATGGACAAGGAGGATCATATGACAATTATCTGTTACCCCCGTTGCGGTACATGTAAAAAGGCGGAAGCATTTCTGAAAGAACACAATATTTCCTACACTTATCGTGACATCAAGGAAGCGAATCCGACGAAAGAAGAGCTTGCTTCACTCCATGAACGAAGCGGTCTTCCGATTCGGCGCTTTTTCAACACCAGCGGTCAACTCTATCGGGAACATAATCTTAAAGACCGTCTTCCGACGATGAGCGTCGATGAAGCCCTTGAACTGCTTTCAACCAACGGCATGTTGGTGAAACGGCCGATTCTCATTGCCGGTGATCGGGTGCTCGTGGGTTTCAGGGAAGCGGAGTGGAAAGAGCTCATCGGATAGAAAAATAGGCAGCCGGATTTCTCCGACTGCCTAGAGCGAAAGACGGGACTTGAACCCGCGACATCCACCTTGGCAAGGTGGAGCTCTACCACTGAGCTACTTTCGCAAATCGTTGACAAACCGTCTTGCGAGAGAGGGGATTTGAACCCCTACACCGTAAGGTACCAGATCCTAAGTCTGGCGTGTATGCCAATTTCACCACTCTCGCGGTGCTGTAGTATTCCCAGTATACCACATTTTGAGCCGCAAAGGGATCGAACCTTTGACCCGCAGATTAAGAGTCTGCTGCTCTACCAGCTGAGCTAGCGGCCCGAACGAATATTCACCTGACAAAAACCTACGCGCTCGGAAGGATTCGAACCTTCGGCCTACGGATTCGAAGTCCGGCGCTCTATCCAGCTGAGCTACGAGCGCAGGTCATATCCGCCCAAGGGTGGAAGACGGGGCTCGAACCCGCAACAACCAGATCCACAATCTGGGGCTCTACCTTTGAACTACTTCCACCAGGAAGCTGAAGCAGTGGCCTGGACCAGTGCGATTCAACGTTGCTTACTATGCCAAAAACCTACTTCTTTGTCAACAACCATAAATGACGGGTGATTGTTCAATCCTTGGCAAGGCGCAGGATCGCGATGCTTTGACGGTAGGCGAGGCTCTTCTTCTCAAGAGCTTTGATCACTGAAACGACGAAGGAGGGATCCTCGTTCTTGAGGGCGGGCAGATAGGAGTTCTTCAGATATCCCTCAAGCTGATCCGAGGTGAAGACCCGGTTTTCGGTGAATGAGAGCACTTCCGTCTTTCCTTGGAATCCGTACGATTTTGCTGCTTCTTCCAGATCCTTCTCGTCCCAGTTGATCAGGGGGTTGGTTTCGTCGGCATAGATGACTTGTTCCGCTTCTTTGAGCAGCGGATGATCGCAGAACTCGCTTAATCGGGAGGAACGGGAGGGGATGCTTTGGGCGATGTTCAGGGTGCCGCCTTTCACCAGTTTCTCAAAAAAAAGTTCCAATATTTCTTTCTCCGCATGCAAGCGGGAGAGGATGTTTCGTCCGTAGATGTGTTCAAAGAGGAGTCGTTCATGTAGGGAGCGGAGGACCGAAGCCGGGTCTCCAATGTGAACGAGCGGCCGTTCCAGCATTTCGAGCGTTTTTGCATAGTGATTGATCACTTCCGCGTGCTGTTTCGTGGACACCTGGGCTACGCACAAGCCCTCCGGGGTCAGGCGAAGTGCTTCCCAGAGAAGAAAGCCGCTGCCCGCGTTGGCGATGAAAACCCGATCGCTTCGGCGAACCGTATGTTCGCGAAAGAGCTCCTTCCTGATCGCCCTCAGAATCGTCGACCGTTCACCCGCCGATCGCTCTCGCCATATTGCCTCAACCGACGAAGGGGGAGAATAGGAGAGGTGCTCGACAAACACGTCGCTTTGGATCGATTCCAGCTGTTCCTCCCGCCGCCCTTGGACCTCGGAAGCGATTGTCGCCTCGTACCCCTGATCGCCCGGATTGTAAAAGATCTTCCCCTGCAAGGCTGCCGGCAGATACTGCTGGGCGACCCAGTGACCGCTGTAGGCGTGTGGGTAGAGATATCCTTCACCGTGCCCGAACCCCTTGGCGTCGCGGCTGTTGTCGCGAAGGTGGTTAGGAACTTCGCGTTGAGCTTCCTCGGTGACTTTTTTCAACGCGTCGAAGAATCCCATCGTCGAGTTGGACTTTTTCGCGGTTGCAAGGTAGAGGGCGGCCTGAGCGAGGTGGAAGCGGCCTTCCGGCAGACCGATTCGTTCAAACGCCGCGGCGGCGGCCTCGACCACCACCAGTGCGTTGGGGTCGGCAAGACCGATGTCTTCGGCGGCGCTGATCAACATTCTTCGAAAGATGAACCGCGGCTCCTCGCCGGCGTGGACCATTCGGGCAAGCCAGTAGAGGGCGGCATCGGGATCGCTGCCCCTGATTGATTTGATGAACGCGCTGATCACGTCAAAGTGATAATCCCCTTCCTTGTCGTAGAGAACCGCTTTCTGTTGGATTGAATCCTCGGCTGCTGCGAGGGAGATGTATTTGGGCTCATCCGGTTCTCCCGTCGTCTCAACAGCAAGCTCAAGGGCGTTCAAAAGGGTCCGGGCATCACCGTCGCTGACATCAACAAGGTGCTCCAACGCTCCATCTTCAAAGGTTATCTCATAGTTGCCGTAGCCGCGTTCCTTGTCACTCAACGTCATATGGGCGATCTTCATCAGATCGTCCCCGGTCAGCGGCTTGAGCTGAAAGATTCTTGAGCGGGACACCAGGGCGGCATTGACTTCAAAGAAGGGGTTTTCCGTCGTGGCGCCGATCAGGATGACCGTCCCGTTTTCCACCCAGGGAAGGAGGGCGTCCTGCTGACTCTTGTTCCAGCGATGCACCTCATCGACGAAGAGGATCGTCCCTCGTTGATACAGTTCAAGACGTTCGCGTGCCGCATCGATCTCAAAGCGGAGCTCCTTCACTCCGCTGAGGACGGCGTTCAAGGTGGCGAAGTGCCGCTTGGTCGAGTTGGCGATCACCCGGGCGAGGGTGGTTTTTCCCGTCCCCGGAGGTCCGTAGAAGATGACCGAGGAGAGCTGGTCGGCCTGGATCGCCCGTCTGAGGAGCCGTCCTTCCCCGATGATCGCTTCCTGACCCACATACTCCTCCAAAGTTCGGGGTCTCATCCGGTATGCCAGCGGCTCGGACCCGGATTTGGTCACGGAAAACAGTTCCATCACCGTACCTCGGTCGTTTGGCTGCGGAGGCGATGCTCTTCATCGCCGAGGGCGGCGCAATAGCGCTCCAGATATACAAGCGTCAAATGCTCCTTGATGTCCTCATCCAACGCGGGAAGAACTTCAATGTTCAAGAGTTTGACGCTTTCCCGATAGAGGTGATACCAATCGATGAGAGCTGTCCATCGGCTTGCCGCCGGCTTCAGGGCATCGCTGAGAATCGGGGTGATGACCGATAGGAGTTCATCCCGACTCTCCCGTTGAAGGGTGGCGACTCCTGAGCGGAGAGATGCGACGAGGGCGAGGTCATCGCTCCAGGGTATTGTTTGGATAATCGGCTCCAAGAGGGGAGCGATCTCCCAAGCGGTGGAAAGAAAGGCCGTATTCACTTCATCTTTGAAGCGGGAGAGCTGTTCTTCAAACAGGGGGATGCCGGCGATCCGGTTCATGGGAAGGGCGTTTGCCGGAAGGAGCTCCTCAACGGTTTTCGCCATGAGGGTCGTCGTGTCCATTCCATACGCCGCTTCGACCAATGTGTTGGCAAGCTCCCGATAGAGCTGCTCGCCCCCAAGGGGCTTCACCTGTTTCGTTGACGTGCATCCGCCAAGCAGGACGAGGAAGAGAATGAGAATGGTTGTAATCAGCTTGGCCCGGCGAGTCATCTCAGTTCAGCTCCTTATAACAGTGAAGATCATCTTCATTCAAAACTATATGCTTTATTTACGATAAGCGCAAAGCATCTTTTGGAGAACGCCTGCCGAGGAGGCTCTTTCTTTGTGAAGTTTCCGTGAAGAGTGTGATTCTCCATTGACCTTTGGGTGATTTGTGCGCACATTAAAGGTATATTGGAGGTGGATGATGCAGGAACAGAAGATGATGCACACCGCGATCGCCCGCGAGCGGACGATATTAAAAAATGTATACCTATGGATGACCGCCGGTCTTGCTCTCAGTGGGCTTGTCGCCTGGCTTGTCGCCGGCAGCCCGGCGCTCCTCAGGGCGATGGTTGGGAACCCTTTGAGCTTTCTTATTTTGGTCATTGCCCAATTTTCTCTGGTCTTCTATTTGACCGCCCGGCTGGATCGAATGAGCGCTTCGAGCGCAATCGGAGCGTTTTTGGCGTATGCCGCGTTGAACGGAGCGATGTTGAGCACGATTTTCATCGTTTACACGCAGGCCCTGATCGCCCGGGCGTTTTTCACCACGGCTTTGATGTTTGCCGGGATGAGTCTCTATGCGATGACCACCACCCGGGATCTGCACCGCTTCGGCACCTATCTGGTCATGGGGCTGTGGGGGCTCATTATCGCCAGCGTGTTGAACATGCTCTTTCGATCCAGCGGCCTTGATTTCCTCATTTCGATCGCGGGAGTGGTCATCTTCCTCGGTCTTACCGCCTGGGACACCCAAAAGATCGTGGCGATGAACCACGCCTATGGGGACAGTGAAGACTACACGCTGATCACCAAGCTCTCGATCATCGGGGCATTGACCCTGTATCTGGATTTCATCAACCTTTTCTTGTTTATTCTCCGCATCTTCGGCCGTTCAGAGCGGCGATAAGGGCTTTGGCCGAGCGATCCGACAGTTCTATCACGCACGATCTGATGCCCACCTCTTCAAAACGGTGGGCATCGCTGCCGGTAAGGACCGGATAGCCAAGCTCTTCGAATTCGCTTCTCGGCGTCACCACTTCGATTGCCGAATAGGGCAGTTCGGGGAGGAACCCGAGGTTGCTCAGAACGCTGTTGCTTCCCCGGTCGATGTGGGCGGGGATGGCGAGCGCTCCTTCCCTGAGCGCTTTGTCGATCACCTCTTCAAAGCCCAAGGTCGTCGCCGTGGCAAGCATCTGCTCCACTTCCGCCGTCTGATTACCCTCTTCATCATAGATCAGTTGCCGACCGAAGAGTTTTTCATTGTTGGGATAGTAGGGTAGGTGATCGTTGACCCACGAGCCGAAGGCAAGGGCGGGGGCGATGTGCTGAAAGGAAACGAGCACATGCACCTCTTCGATAGTGGTCACTTCGATGCCGAAGAAGGGGATGAGATCGACGATTTTGCAGGCTTCGGCGAACGCTTTGAGGTTGTCGGTGCTGTTATGGTCGCTGAGACCGAGGATGTCAATTCCTTTCTCTTTCGCTTCGATCGCCAGCAGAAAGGGGGAGAAATCATCCTCGGCGCACGGCGAAAGGGATGAGTGGTTGTGCAGATCGATCCGGTACAGACCCATCGCTTAAAGAAATGGCGTAATTGCCAACGCGGTCTTGTAGTGGTTGGCGGAACTTGAGAAGATTGAAATGTCTTCGCTTTTTGCCGCTTCGATCATATCCGAGGGGGGAGTTCGCCCGTTGCAGAGGACGATGACGCCGAGGCCAAGGAGGGAAGCGACCGCTACCGTGTTTTTATGTGCCTGAATCGTGAGCAGGGCGCTGTCTTCTTGAGCATTGGCCATCACATCACTGAGCAGATCTCCGCAATAGATATCCTTCACTGCTTGATCTCCTTCGGCGACATGGTGGGCTTTCAACCCTTCTACTTGGCTGAGATCCTTGACGGTCATGAATGGTCTTCCTCCTTCGGGATTAAATTGATGATGCAGGAAACCGTTGTTCCGCGAACATCACTTTCAATAAAAAACGTATCGACGACATTTTTCACGTTGGGCAGTCCCATTCCCGCACCGAAACCGAGGGATCGGATCCATTCGCTGGCAGTTGACCAACCGGGGGTGAGCGCCCCATCGATATCGCTGATTCCCGGCCCGCGGTCTTGGGCGGTCAACGTCAGGGTCGTGGGAGTGTACTCCGCTTTCAGCGTTCCTCCGTCGGAGTGGACCACCATGTTCATCTCCAGCTCATAACTGGCGATCGCCGCCCGGCGAATGATCGCATTGTCGATTTTGGCTTCCTTCAGGCGTTTTTTGATCTGGGTGGAAGCGGAGCCCGCATTTTCAAAGTCATTCTTGATGATCGGATAGGTGTGCACTTCCCCGCTCATATCGGTGGCATGGGTCTGAACTTTCGCAAGCTTTTCCAGCCGTTCGACCTCTTTGTTGATTTCAACCAGAAGGACGGTGGTGATGTCCCGGTTGGTGACCATCCCGACAAGGTGCTTGTATTTGTTGAGAACGGGAAAACGGTGATAGCGATAACGGGAGAAATAGTTGATTGCAAAACTGACCGGCATCTCTTCATCCAGCACGATGAGGTCCTGACTCATATGGTTTTGCGCAGGCTCTTCGATGTACCCCTGATCGAGCGCCTTGATGATGTCATCCATCGAAACAAGTCCGACGAGACGTTTGCCCATCACGATCGGCAGGCCGGTGATCCGCTCTTCCCGCATAATCTCCTGGATTTTCCGAAGGGGCGTTTCTTTCGTCGCAGTGATGACGTTTGTCGACATCACATCCTTGATTTTGAGGCGAAGAATCAGCTCTAAAATCACACTGGAGGAGGTTAGGGTGTTAATCGGTATCTCTGACATTGGAAATAGTATACATCATCTGTGTACTTTAGTGGGTAATTTGATATAATTAATTCTGCCATGCTTGACAAAACGGGCGTGCGAATTGCCTATGAAGATACCCATATTCTTGTTGTGGACAAGCCGGCGGGTTTGGCCACCGTACCTTTGAAGGAAGATCCTCCCGACAAACCGACCCTCCTTGGGGTTGTCGCCTCAGAGTATCCTGAAACTCTCAAGCCGTTCGGCCGAAACACTTGGGAAGGAGGAGTGCTCCATCGATTGGATACACCCACCAGCGGGCTGGTCATCATCGCCCGGACCCAATATGGGTTTGACGCCCTCACAGCCGCTTCCCGAGCCGAATTGGTTACGAAAGAATATTGGCTCGGTTCACATCTAAGGGCCAAACCGCCGAAAGGCTTTCCTGCCTATCCCTATGAGGATCCGGCGTTTGCCGGAGGAAAAGAGGTCGTCATCGGTTCGCTGTTTCGTCCTTGGGGAGAAAAAAGACGGGAAGTGCGCCCGGTTCTCAGCGAATCGCCGCGCCACCTCTTGGAGAAAACCAGCGGAGTGTGGTACATGACGAAAGTCGTTGCTCAAGGTTCGGGAGTGTTTCGAGCCCGGATAACCAGCGGCTTCCGCCACCAGGTGCGGGCACATCTTGCGTGGAGCGGACATCCGATCGACGGTGATGATCGATACGGGGGCAAACCGGATGAGAAGCTTCTTCTTCGAGCGACCGCGGTTGAATTCCCCTTTGATGGAAGAATAAGAGAAGTACGAGTAAAGGAGTAAGAAGAGATGGCAGATCAACGACAGATCCGATTAGCCAAGTTGTTGGTCGAGTATTCGACCAAAGTGCAAAAAGGCGAGAAGGTTTTGATCAACGCGGTGGATGTTCCCGTTCCGATGGTAGAAGAGCTGATCAAGGCGGTATATGAAGCGGGCGGGTTTCCGATCGTCAACCTCTGGAACCAGAGGATCGAACGGGCGATCGTCGAAGGCGCAAGCGAAGCGTCGCTCAAGGCATGGGCGGATGTCGATATGTATCGGATGAACCGGATGGACGTGTTCATCGGAATTCGCGGCGTCGCCAATGTCCGCGAACTTGCCACGATCCCCAACCAGAACAATCTTGCTTCGCTCCATTACTCCAAACCGGTCCACATGGATATCCGGGTTCCCAAGACCCGGTGGGTCGTACTCCGCTATCCCACCGAAGTCATGGCTCTTCAGGCGAACATGGGAACGCGGGAGTTTGAGGATTTTTTCTATAGCGTATGCACCGACGTCGACTATGCAAAGATGGCGAAAGCGATGGCGGAGGCGGAGAAGTACCTCGATACCGTCGACAAGGTTAGGATCGTAGCTCCGGGCACGGACTTGCGCTTCAGCGTAAAAAATATTCCTTGGGTGCCGTGCGCAGGCGAAATGAACATTCCCGACGGGGAGATCTACACCGCCCCGGTCAAAGACTCGGTCAACGGAACAATCACCTATAACACACCGTCGACCAATGGCGGACATCTCTTCAGGGATATCCGATTTACCTTCAAGGATGGAAAGATCATCGAAGCGCACGCCGATGACGATCGCCTGCTTAATGAGATTCTTGACCGGGATGAAGGAGCGCGCTACGTCGGGGAGTTCGCCCTCGGCTGCAACCCGCAGATCCTCCATCCGATGGACAACACGCTTTTTGATGAAAAGATTTCCGGATCGTTCCACTTCACCCCGGGCAACGCCTACGAGGATGCCGACAACGGCAACCGCTCTTCGGTGCACTGGGACCTGATTCAGATCCAGACCCCCGAGTTTGGGGGTGGAGAGATCTACTTCGACGGAGTTCTTGTCCGCAAGGACGGGGTTTTCGTCGATGAGCGCCTTGCGATGTTGAATCTTTAGACGATCGGGCCGAAGACGATCGTCCGATTCTTGTAGATGATGACCCGGCTTTCGAGATGCGCGCTCACCGCCTTGGTGAGCACGCGCCGTTCCACATCCTTGCCGAGGTTCCTCAAGCCTGAAGGGTCGAGCTCGTGGCTGACCCTAACCACGTCCTGTTCGATGATCGGCCCCCGGTCGAGCTCCTCGCTCGCATAGTGGGCGGTCGCCCCGATCATCTTCACCCCCCGTTCATACGCCTGCTGATAGGGGTTCGCCCCTTGGAATGCGGGGAGGAACGCATGGTGGATGTTGATGATCCTTCCATACCACCGATCGGTGAAGGAGGGGGTGAGGATCTGCATGTAGCGGGCCAGAACGACCAGATCGATGTCGAAGCGCTCCAGAAGTCGAAGGATCTCCGCCTCCTGCTCCTCCTTGGTATCCTTCGTCACGGGCAGATGGTAATAGGGGATCCGAAACAGGTTCGCCACGCTTTCCAGATCGGGGTGATTGCTGATGATCAAAGGGATGTCGCAGAAGAGATCCCCCTCGCTGACATGGAAGAGCAGGTCATACAGGCAGTGACTGGTCTTGCTGACGAGAATCGCGACCCGGCTCCGGTAGTCGCCCCAGTGGCACCTCCAGGTGAGCCGTTGTTCCTCGGCAAAGCGGGCGAACCGTTTTTCCAGATCGCTCCTCGTCGACGGCAGATCGGAGAGATCCAGCTCGATGCGCATGAAGTAGCGCCCTTCCCGGGCATCGGTATGCTGCTGGCAGTGGAGGATGTTGAAGCCCAGGGTGCTGAAGAAGGTCGTGGTCGCGCTGAGGATTCCTTTCCGATCCTCGCTTTGGATCAGAAAGACGATCTTATTGTTCATCGTCGAATTCCACCACTTCCATCGAGGCCAAGCTTTCACCGACCACTTGTTCCACTTTTCCTTTTGCTTCTTCCAACGCTTGCTCAAGTTCTTTTGCCAGTGTTACCCCTTCTTCAAAGAGAGCGATTGAATCTTCGAGCGAGGTGTGCTCATCCTGCAGTTTTTTGGTAATCGTTTCGATTTTTGCAATCTTTTCTTCAAAGTTCATCCTGTTCCTCCACTCGGACCGATCGTTCGCCATCGATCCAACGAATCTTCAGCCTGTCACCATCGTGAACCGGCTTGCTGCTTCGAAGAACCGCCCCCTCTTTTGTAGAGACAAGGGCGAATCCCCGCTCAAGGACGGCAAGCGGACTTAAGGCGCTTAATTGATTGGACAGCAGCGTCAGTTTGTTTCTTCTTCGGGCAAGCTGATCGTCAATACCGTTGGAAAGGGCCAGCTGGACATTTGCCAAACGGAATTGCCTGCGGTCGACCTGAGCAAGCAGATATGCCCTCAGTGCAGGAACGCTGACTTTCCCAACCGCCGCTTCCGCCCGCAGGAGCCGGTATTCGATTGCGGCGATCAGGCGTTGCTTGATTCGAACAAGCTCGGTCTTGGAATCGTAGATTCCCTTGCTGATCAACTCGGCCGCTGCAGACGGAGTCGGAGCGCGCAGGTCGGCGACGAAGTCGCTGAGGGCCCAGTCAATCTCATGGCCGATTGCACTGACGGTGGGAATCGCGGATGCATGAATCGCTTCCAGAACCGCCTCTTCACTGAACGGCAAAAGATCTTCGATTGAGCCGCCGCCGCGGGTGATCAGGAGCACGTCGCAGTCGGAAAGCAGATTCGCCTGTTCGATCCGAAATGCGATTGATTGAGCCGCTTCGGCGCCTTGAACCGGGGAAGGGAAGATCAAGATCTCCAAGGAGGGGGCTCGCCTCCCAAGGACCGAGAGCACGTCCTGCAACGCCGCTCCGGTGGCGCTTGTGATGATGCCCAGCTTTCTCGGAGTTTTCGGCAACGGGCGCTTGCGGTCAAAATACCCTTTTTGCTGGTAGCGCGTTTTCCGCTCTTCGAGGAGAGCGAGCAGGTTTCCGAAGCCGGTTTTTACGATCGTCTCGCACTTGATCTGATAGGTTCCTCGAGGAGGATAGAGATCCAACGATCCTGTAATCGTCACCTTGTCCCCGTCTTGAGGGGTGAAGGTTACTTTCCACGCGTTTGAGCGAAAGATTACGCAACCGATCTGAGCTCCCTCGTCCTTGAGGGTAAAGAACCAGTGACCGCTGGAAGCGGGGCGAAAGTTTGAGATTTCTCCGGTGACCGAAAAGAAGGGGAATCCTTCCTCAAGAACCTGTTTAATCGAGCGGGTCAATTCGGTAACCGTAATGGTGGGAACATCCACGTCAACAATCCTTTGAAAAAAAAGAGACAGCCCCGATAAGCTGTCTCAATCGCAAAGCAATACTCCTTACTCGGGAATGATCGCTTCAGTGGGGCAGGCATCTGCACAGACACCGCAGTCGATGCAGATGTCGGCGTCGATCACATAGATATCGCCTTCGCTGATCGCCCCGGTCGGGCACTCCGGTAGACATGTTCCGCAAGCTATGCAGTCATCCGTGATTTTGTAAGCCATGGAAAGCTCCTTGATTGGTATCGTTGTCAAAACTATATACCCCCCTTTGGTTCTAGTCAACAAGAGGTAGAAAAAAAAGAAACCTTCGGTGCCTCGAATATACGATTGGAGGGCGATGAAAAAACAAGCCACCCGGAGGTGACTTGCGTTTGTTGGAATCGATGATTGTTACGCTTGGGCTTTCCGCTTCTTCAGATAGGCACCGACAAACGGACCGAGAAGAGTGATGGCCGTGAGAATCAGGAAGATCCAAGAGATCGGGGAGGACAAGAAGATCCCATAGCTGCCTTCACTCATCAAGAGAGCGCGGCGGAAGTTCGACTCCGCCATCGGGCCCAAGATGAGACCGAGGACCGCCGGAGAGACGGAGGCATCCGCTTTTTGAAGGAAGTAGCCGAGAACACCGAAGAAGAGCATCACACCGACATCGAAGAAGCTCGTGTTGATCGCATACGAGCCGACGACGCAGAGGACGAAGATCATCGGCGTGAGGATCGACTTAGGTACCGAGAGGACCTTCACGAAGAGCCGGAGACTGGACAGTCCCAAGACGAGCATCGCGACGTTCGCAACAAACATCCCCAAGAAAATCGAATAGACGAGTACCGGGTGTTCGGCAAAAAGCATCGGCCCGGGCTGAAGTCCCTGGACGGTGAGCGCTCCGATGAGAATCGCGGCGACAGCGTCTCCGGGGACTCCCATCGTGAGCATCGGAATCAGCGCTCCGCCGGTAACTCCGTTGTTTCCCGCTTCCGGAGCGGCGATTCCTTCGGGTATTCCCGTTCCGAAGCGTTCGGGGTGTTTGCTCATCCGTTTCGCCTGACCGTAGGAGACGAACGCCCCGATCTCCGCTCCCGCCCCGGGGACGATTCCGATGATCGTTCCGATGACACCGCTGATCGGCGCATGTTTGAAGATCACTTTCCAGTCCGCTTTTGTCGGAAACACATTACTGACTTTTTGCGTCACCTGATCGGGAGTGAAGATCGTTTCAATTGTCGTGAACGCCTGACTCATCGCAAAAAGTCCGATCATGACGGGGATAAACGAAACCCCGCTTAAGAGGTTGATGTTATTGAAGGTGAAGCGGGGATATCCGGTGATTCCGTCGATTCCCACGAATGCCAGACTGATTCCCAATCCTCCGGTGAGAACTCCCTTGGCGAGGCTGTTTCCACTGATCGAAGCGATGATCGAAAGCCCGAAGACCGCCAGAAGGAAGAACTCGGGGGCGCTGAACCGGAGAGCCAGCTTTGCAAGCTGGGGAGAAATAAGCCATAAGGCGATGACGCTGACGACTCCACCGATAAAGGAGGAGACCGTCGAAATCCCCAAAGCCCGGCCGCTCTCACCCCGTTTGGAGAACTCATACCCATCCAAAATGGTGGCAGCCGCCGCCGGCGTGCCGGGGGTGCGCAGGAGAATCGCGGAGATCGAACCGCCGTAGATCGCCCCCACATATACCCCGATTAAAAGGAGAATGCCGGGAATCGCATCCATTCCGAAGGTAAGCGGCAGCACGAGGGCGACACCCATCGTTGCGGTAAGACCCGGGAGAGCTCCGATGGAAATACCGGTAAACACTCCAAGGATGATAAAAAAGAAGATTTTCAGATTGAAGACGGAACTCAAGACGCTAAGCAACATATTTTTAACCTCCTTCCTATATCAATACGCCATAGCGCATCGGCACGTTGAGCACGATACTGAAGAGCGCCCAGATGCCCACCGTGAACAATACGCTGATCAGCAGGCATTTCCACCAGGCGTATCTGCTGAACCATTTGAAGAACAGAAGGAGCATGATCGAGGTCGTCGTAATGAAGCCAAGGAGGGGCAGCAGGGTGATGTAGACGATCAGGCCGGCGATCGTAATGTACACGTTCAGGACGTTTCTGCTCGTCAGATCGACAGGGACGTCATCCTCGGGCTTCATTCTTAAGGTGTTGATAAACAGCACTACCGACGAAATGATGATCAACGTTGCGATAATGAGGGGGAACATTCTCGGCCCCGGAACCCCATGGTTGGATGGGGGATAGGAACGAGACAAAAAGATGATTGCCAGGGCGAAAAGGGTAAATGCACCGCTGACGACAAAATTTGCTTTTTTCATAGGTGATTCCTTATGAACAAGAAGATCCCCCGCCCCGAGTCGGGGCGAGGGTATATAAGCTTACTGCTGCTTCAAGCCAAGCTCATTGATCAACGCCTTGAACATCTCGTTGTCAACCGCGAGGCGCTTGCCGTAGGCAGGACCGTCGAGGATGTCGATGATGTTGTTGGTGTCTTGCATGAACTTCACGAAAGCAGAAGATTTTGAGGCGGCGTCGAAGATCTCATAGATCTTCTTTGCTACATCGTCGGGGGTGTTCTTGGGAACGCCGAGACCTCTCCAGGTACCGATCACGGCATCATAGCCAAGCTCTTTGGCGGTGGGGATGTTCGGGGTTGCGGCGATCCGCTCGGGTGAAAGAACCGCAAGAACCTTCAGGTTTCCCGCGGCTACCTGCGAGGCGACCTCGGCATAGCTGACGGTGATCGCATCGATGTGTCCGCCAAGCAGACTGGTGATCGCAGGAGCGGCTCCTTCAAACGGAATATGGTTGAAGGATACATTCGCAGCTTTTCCAAGACCCGCTGCGGCAAGGTGCCAAATAGCGCCGACACCGGAGTTACCGACTCGCATGCTCTTCGTTTTTGCGGCGTTGAGGAACTCTCCTAGGGTGTTGTACGGGGAATTCGCTTGAACGGTGACTGCCGCGTAGGCGCTGTTGAGCATCATGATCGGTTTGAACTGGTCGTAGTAGATTCCTCCACCGGTTCCGGTGTGGGGAAGGGTGACCAGCTCGACGGTGATCATCGTGATGACCGATCCGTCGGCTTTCGCATTGGCGCCAAACGCCATTCCGACCGCTCCGCCGCCGCCGGTGCGGTTTTCAACGGTGATGTTCTTGGGGAACGATCCCTTTGCGGCATCAACGAGGGCCCGGGCGATCAAGTCCGTTCCGCCACCCGCCGAATAGGGGACGATCACGGCAACCGGTCCGGTCGGGTAGGTCTCGGCGGATGCTTCCGCACCGCCTTGGGCAAATACGGAACCAACTACGAGGGAAAGAAGTAAAAGAGCAACAATACTTTTTTTCATGGTGTACCTCTTTGTATATTGTGTGATTCGCACAACGGCGAAATTCCTATATTCGAGCCGCGGAAATAAACGCTTTCGAGCGGCGGGTGATCTCCTGCCAATTCTGCTCCTTGGCAAGAGCCGGATTTGCCAGATAGGAGCCGACGCCGACGGCGAACGCTCCCGCTTTCATGAAGATGGGGGTGTTTTCGATGGTGATGCCGCCGACAGGAAGAAGCGCGATCCCATTAAGCGGTCCCAAGAGATCCTTGATGTATTGCGGGCCGATCCCGCCGGCGGGGAAGATCTTGATCAGTTTTGCTCCCCGATTGTGGGCGTTCAGCACTTCGGTGGGGGTAAATACCCCGGGAACGACAAGGATGTCGCGTTCGACGCAGTAGGAAACGACCTCGGGGTCCAACGTAGGGGCTAAAATAAATGCCGCCCCTGCATCGATTGCCGCCTTGGCTTCGGAAAGGTTCAGGACCGTTCCCGCTCCGACGACGAGGTCCGTCCGCTCTTGCTGTTCTTCAATGATCGAAAGGGCGTTCTCCGAGTTGAGGGTTATCTCCAAGAGTCGGATTCCTCCGGCGGCCAGGGAATTGATGACCCGGTTCACATGGATCGGATCGACTCCCCGGATGATGGAGATGACCCGGGTCTCCTTGAGAGCGGAAAGAACAAGATCGCTTTTTTTCATCGCGCAATCTCCTTGATGTTCCTCATCAGTCGGTCGAAGACGGGCCGCTCGGGCAACCCTTCCGTGTCTCCGACGGAGGAAACCGCCATCGCGCCCATCAGAGCTCCCATTTTACCACAGGTTTCAATATCCCGCCCCTCCAAAAGACCGGCGAGGAAGCCCGCATTGAAGGCATCTCCCGCCCCGATCGTATCGACCACCGTCACCGGATAAGGATCGATGTGGACGATCCTCTCGGCATCGGCGACACAGGCTCCTTTGTCTCCCATCTTAACGGCAATATATCGAACTCCAAAGCCCAAGAGGGTCTTGCAAACCGAATGTGGATCGGTTTCACCGAGAAGCATGGCGGCTTCGTCCTCTCCGAGCAGGACGATGTCCGCCTGCTCGACGAGGGGGCGGAGCGTTGAAAGAGCCTGCCCCTTGTCCCAGAGTTTCAAGCGAATGTTCGGATCGAAGCTGATAAGAAGCCCGTTTTCTTTGGCAAACCGGAAGAGTTCAACGGTAAGGGCTTTCGTCGTCTCACTGAGGGCGGGAGTAATGCCCGAAAGGTGGAGAACCCCGGCCTCCTTGAGATGTTCCCAGTTGATGTCGCCAATGGAGAGGGTGCTGGCGGCGGAGTTGGAGCGGTAGTAGAACACGCTCGATTCTTCATTGCTGGAGAACTGCTTGAACATGATCGCCGTCGGGAGTGTATCACTGATGATTACATCAGCGGTGTCGACGCCCTCGGCGCGTAGCTCCCGAAGAACAAACGCTCCGAACTCGTCATTGCCGAGCTTGCTGATCCATTTGCTGCGGTGTCCCAGCTTGGAAAGACCTACCGCCACGTTCGATTCCGCACCGACGACCACTTTGGTAAACGAGTCGACATACCGAAGTTTCATGTGGCTGCTGGGAATGAACGCTACGAGGCTTTCACCGATTGTAATGACTTCACGCTTCATCGATCTGCTTCTCCGCTATATATCCATTGATTGCGCTGCTGTTCAATAACCTGCTCAATCTTGTGTTTTGTTTCTTTGAGCGCTTTTTTAAAGAGCTTTTCCCGCTCTTCCGTGTAGCGAAACTCGGGCACCGCAACGGATAAGCCGGCCAGAACCTCGTCATCGTGCTCAATCCGCACGGCGACACACTGGATCCCTTCGGTTGATTCCCCCTTTTCGAAGGAGAACCCGCACCGTCGAACCTCTTCCAGCTGTCGATTCAGTTCATCCGTATCGGTGATGGTGCGGTCGGTCACCGGCTTCAGCTTGCCGTCGGGGTAGAAGGAGCGGATCTCTTCGGGTCCGAATTGGCTTAAAAGCGCTTTGCCGTAGCCGGTCGAGTAGGCGGGCAGCTTGTTTCCCGGAGTGGAGACGACCCGAAACTGGCTGTAGAGATCGGCTTTGATCAGATACAATACATCGAGGTCGGAGAGTACTCCGAAGTAGAGGGTTTCACCCAGCTCCTTGGAGATGTCAAAGACGATGTTTCGAATTTCACCAAGGATGTCCGCATCGTTCACATACTTGTTTCCGACGACGAAGAGACTCTCTCCAAGGTAATACCGTTCCTCCTTCGCCTTGTGGTAGAGATAGTGGCGATCGGTAAGAGTAAGGAGAAGGGGGTGCAGGCTTGATTTGGGAATGGAAAGCCGCTGGGAGATGAACGCAAGCGACACTCCCTCCGGGTGAGCGGCAACAAGTTCCAAGATATCGAGAATTCGAGCTGTTGTCCGGTGTTTCGGCTCCATAAACCCCTCTTGTGTTCGCATATACGAACGCTGTTCCTGTATCCGTATATAAGTATACACCATATTGTTCGGAAGTAAACCCCTTATCACACCGTCCCGCCTTGCAAGCCTGCGTGCCGGACGGTATTATCACGAAGGTGGAGGAATCTTTGAAACAGTTGGTGTTGGCGGAAAAGCCGAGTGTCGGGCGGGAGCTTGCCCGGGTGTTGGGGTGCACCCAGCGCAGTGAAGGGTTTATTGAAGGATCCGAGTACATCATTACCTGGGCTCTTGGCCATCTGATCGAACTGGCCGAGCCGGCGGCCTACAGCGATTCCTACAGGCGGTGGTCGCTGAAGGATCTTCCGATGCTTCCCCCCGAGCTGAAGCTCGAAGTGATCGATCAGACGAAAGAGCAGTTTCGAATCATCAAGTCCCTCGTCGAGCGGGCGGACATCGCTTCCCTGATCATCGCCACCGATGCCGGCCGGGAAGGGGAGCTGGTTGCCCGCTGGATCATCGAAGAGTCCGGCTACCGGGGCCCGATCAAGCGCCTGTGGATCAGCAGCCAGACGGAAGAGGCGATTCAAACCGGATTCGCCAACCTCAAAGAGGGAAGCCTGTATGACAACCTCTACCGGGCGGCGTTCAGCCGGGCCGCGGCGGATTGGTACGTCGGCATGAACGTTACCCGGGCTCTTACCTGCCACTACGACGCCCGGCTCTCCGCCGGCAGGGTGCAGACCCCGATCCTCGCGCTGATGGTCGACCGCGAAGATGAGATCGAAGCCTTCAACGGTCGCTTCTACTGGACCTTGAAAGCCCGGTTCGGTCCGATTTCCGCCACCCTGTGGCCCACCGAAGAGACCAGCCGGATCGAGACCGAGGAGCTGGCCAATGAATACCGGGCGAGGATTGTCGGCAAGACCGGAACGGTGAGCGAGGTATATCGGGATGAAAAGACGATGCCTTCCCCCCTGGCGTACGATCTGACCGCCCTTCAGCGGGACGCCAACACCCTTTTGGATTTCAGCGCAAAGGAAACGCTGGACATCCTCCAGGGCCTCTATGAGCGGCACAAGGTGGTAACCTATCCCCGAACAGACAGCCGCTACATCACCTCCGACATTCTGCCAACCCTCAACCGGAGGATCGAATCGTTGACCAATACCGTTTTGGGTCCGGTCGCCCGGCAGTACCTCACCGGGGGATACGGCTTCGATGAAGGCCGCTTCGTCCAGGATGCGAAGGTCACCGACCACCATGCGATCATCCCTACCGAAATATGGGTGAATCCTGCTTCCCTGTCGAAGAAAGAGAACGATCTCTTCAACCTGATCGCCCTCCGCTTCCTGGAGGTGCTTTCCTCCTCCTATCGCTACGAGTCGATCCTCACCACGATCGAAAGCGAGAATCTCGTCTTCAAAAGCCGGTCGACCCGACCCCTCGACTTGGGGTGGCGAAGGGTCGCCCTGCACAGCGGCCTGAAGAGCGCCGAGTTCGTGGATGAAGAGGAATACCATACGGAAGAAGTAGCGGCCGGACAGAATCTTCCCGTTCTTGATGCCGCGCTCAGGCGGTTCACCACGCCTGCGCCCCTCCGCTACACGGAAGCCACCCTGCTTTCGGCGATGGAGAACGCCGGACGCCTCGTGGATGACCCGCTGCTGAAGAAACAGATGGGCGGAGGGCTCGGCACCCCCGCAACACGGGCGGACATCATTGAAAAGCTCCTTCAGAACGCCTACATTGAACGGGACGGCAAGGAGCTGGTTCCCACCCCGAAAGGGCGGGAGCTTATCCGGCTGGTTCCCCCCAGCCTGAAGAGCGCCGCCCTCACCGGCGAATGGGAATTACGCCTCTCAAATATCGCCGAAGGGATCGAAGAGGTCGGACCGTTTCTCTCCGACATCAAGGAGAGCGCCCGCTTGCTTGTCGAAGAAGTGAAGCAAAGCGGGGAGGTGTTCGCTCCCTATTTTTCCGAATCGAAGACCTGCCCCCATTGCTCGAGCGTGATGATGAAGGTCACCGACCCGATCGGCCAGGCGCACTTCATCTGCCAGCGGCTCTCCTGTTCCTATGAGGAGAAAGAGATCAAAAAGCGGGTGTTCATCGAGCCGGAGAAGAAGGATCCTCCCGCCCCCAGGAAGGTAGTGGTCGTCAAAGCGGCCGCCAATCCCGAAGCGGTGAAGAAGCGGGTGGTGGTGAAGAAGAAGGCACCGGAAGAGCTTCCCTACCGATGGGAGACGACGATCGAGGTCGTCCGCCCCTCCAAACTGCACCGCCGAGCGGTACCCCAACAGCATGTATTCAAGGAGCGGGAATCCTCCGGATCCTCCTTTGCCGACCTGATCAGGGCAAGCGAGGAGCGGAAGAAGCGAAGACGGTAATACTGTTATTATAAAAACATTCTGTTACGCTGTAGACACTCTTGTAGCTTTCTGCTAGGCTACTCTCCATGCGGGAGGAAGCCTATGAAGCTTGCGCTTGTCGGGTACGGAAAGATGGGAAAGATCATCAAAACCCACGCCCTTGCTCAAAACCATGAGATCGCTTCGATCATCGACCCCTTTGAAGAGGGGGCGAAGAAATCATTGACCGTCGAAAACCTGCAAGGCTGTGACGTGGCGATCGACTTCACCCATCCCGATGTGGCGTTGGAGCATATCCGTTTTTATATCGAAAACGGGGTTCCCGCCGTGATCGGGACCACCGGGTGGTATGAGCACCTTGGTGAAGTCGCTTCATTGGTCAGGGAGGGGAACGGGACGATCCTCTACAGCGGGAATTTTTCTTTGGGGGTCGCGCTTTTTTTACGGAGCGTACGATATGCCGCGGCTCTGTATGGCAAGACGGGACGCTACGATCCGGCGATCATCGAAGTGCATCACAACAAAAAAGCGGACAGCCCTTCGGGAACGGCGGGCATGCTCGCCTCCCGGGTGCTGGAAGGCTTTCCTGAAAAGACCCGGATCGAATATGAAACCCAGCACCAAAGACGGGGGGACGAGGTGCTGCACGTATCAAGCCTTCGGGTCGGTTCGGTGCCGGGAACCCATACCATCCTCTTCGACAGCCCGGAGGACACGATCGAGCTGATCCACACCGCCCGAACCCGGGACGGCTTCGCCTTCGGCGCGGTGGCCGCCGCCGCGTGGCTGAACGAACGTGAAAGCGGGCTGTATACATTGGAAGAGATGATTGACGCAGTATTTCTGCGATAGGAGACAATGAATGAAGACAATCGATTTCAGGGGAGTGCACACCGCGCTGGTCACCCCGTTCACCGCAAAGGATAATCTGGATGAGGACGCCCTGCAGGCGATCATCGAGCATCAGATCGAAAGCGGAATCAGCGGCCTCGTTCCCTGCGGGACGACCGGCGAGTCGCCGACCCTCAGTCACGACGAGCACGACCGGGTCATCGCCCTGACGGTGAAGTTTGCAAACGGAAGGGTGCCGGTCATCGCCGGAACCGGTTCGAACGCGACCGATGAGGCGGTCCGGCTCTCCCGCCACGCCCAGCAGGTCGGTTCCGATGCGGTATTGCTGGTCAGCCCCTATTACAACAAACCGACCCAGAAAGGTCTCTTCGAGCACTTCAAGGCGATCGCCGACAGCGTCGACATTCCCTGCATCCTCTACAACATTCAGGGCCGAACCGCGGTGAACATCGAGACGGCGACGGTGGTGGCCCTTCAGGAAGCGTGCCCCAATATCGTCGGAGTGAAGGAAGCAAGCGGAAAGCTTCAGCAGATGCAGGAGGTGATCGACTCCTCGAGGCCGGAGTTCTTCGTCCTCAGCGGGGATGACAATATGTGTCTCCCCCTGATCGAGATCGGCGGGCACGGGGTGATCAGCGTCGCTTCGAATCTCCTTCCCGGATATGTCTCGACGATGGTTGAAAAAGCGCTCAATGGAGATATGGCCGAAGCGAAAAAGATGGAAGCGGTCATTTCGAACTTCTTCCGCACCTGTTTCCTGGAGACCAATCCGATTCCGATCAAGACGGCGATGGCCCGATACGGGTGGTGCAACGAATCGTTCCGCCTGCCGCTCTGCACCTTTGAAAGCGAAGCCAAGCGGGCGGAGCTCTATCGGGAATTGAACCACTTGGAATCCTTGAAGATCATCAAGAGGAGGTAGAGATGGCGACGATCAACAGCGCATACAGGAACCTGGCAAGCGGATATCTCTTTCCCGAAATCAATCGGAGAGTCCGCGCGTGGCAGGAGCGAAATCCCGACAAACAGGTGCTTCGGCTGGGGATCGGAAACACCACCGAGGCGCTTCCTCCGGCAATCTGCAAAGCGATGATCGAGAAGGTGGAAGAGCTGGGGACGCGGGAGACCTACACCGGCTACGGAGACGAGCAGGGTGACGGATATCTGCGAAAGGCCTTGGTCGAATACTACCAACAGGGCGGCGTCTCTTTGGAGATGGATGAAGTGTTCGTCAGCGACGGAGCGAAAAGCGACGCTGCGAACATCCAGACCCTCTTTTCGACCGATTCGATCGTCGCTGTGGCCGATCCGGCGTACCCGGTCTACGTCGATTCCAACGTGGCAAGCGGCCGCTCGGCGGGGTGGGATGAGAGCCGCGGAATGTACAGGAACCTTGTCTACCTCTCCTGCACGGAAGAAAACGGATTCATTCCGCCGCTTCCCTCCGAGCATGTCGATCTGATCTACCTGTGCAACCCGAACAACCCCACCGGGGCGGTGATGAACCATGAACAGGTGAAACGGTTCGTCGACTATGCCCGAAAACACAAGAGCGTCATCATCTACGACAGCGCCTACAGCGAATACATCACCGAAGAGGGATATCCCCGCTCGATCTACGAGATCAAGGGGGCGAAGGAGTGCGCGATCGAAATCTCCTCGTTTTCCAAGTTCTCCGGATTCACCGGGGTTCGGCTCGGGTGGACGATCGTCCCCAAGAACCTTGTCTGCGAGGACAGCAAGCCTCTGGAGCTCAACAGGATGTGGAACCGCCGCCAGACCACCTTTTTCAACGGTGCGAGCAATATCGCCCAGAGGGGCGGCCATGCGGCGCTTTCCGGGGAAGGGTACGAGCAGAGCCGGGCTCTTGTGAAGTACTATCTGGAAAACGCCCGCCTGATTCGGGAAGGTCTTAAGCGAGTCGGCCTTACCGTCTACGGCGGAATCAACAGTCCCTACATCTGGGCGAAGACCCCGGACGGAATCGACAGCTGGGCGTTTTTCGATCAGCTGCTCGATCAGTGCCACGTCGTGGTGACCCCAGGCGGCGGCTTCGGGCCGGCGGGAAACAGGTTCGTCCGGGTATCGGCGTACAACCACCGCGAAAACGTCGAGGAAGCGATGAAGATGATTGAAGAGAGGTTGAAGATATGAGCAAAAAGACCCTGCCATTAGGCCACGGCGCGCTTCTGGAGCTTGCGATGGAGCTGCCGACTCCGTTCTACCTCTATGATGAAGAGGCGATCATTGAGAACTACCGGGCGTTCAAGGAGCACTTTGCATGGGCGCCGAACTTCAAGAACTACTTTGCGGTGAAGGCGTGCCCCAACCCGACGATCATCAGCGCACTGGCAAAAGAGGGAAGCGGGGTGGACTGCTCCAGTCTTCCCGAGCTCCTCATCAGCGAAGCGGTCGGCCTTGCGGGGGATGATATCGTCTTCACCTCCAACGACACCCCCGCATCCGAATTCAAAAAAGCATATGAGCTGGGGGCGATCATCAATCTGGATGACATCACCCACATCCAATTCCTTGAGGATACCCTGGGCCTGTTCCCCGAAACGATCTGTTTCCGGTACAACCCCGGTCCCGAGCGCACCGGAAATGCGATCATCGGCAACCCCGTCGAGGCGAAGTACGGAGTTACCTCGAGCCAGATCATCGACTGCTACAGGATCGCCAAAAAGAAGGGGGCGAAGCGCTTCGGCCTCCATACGATGGTGGCTTCAAATGAACTGGACGGCACCTATATCGTCGAAACCGCCCGGATGCTCTTCGAGCTCTGTGTCAGGATTCAGAAGGAGGCGGGGGTGAGAATCTCCTTCATCGACATGGGCGGGGGAATCGGGATTCCCTATCGACCGGAAGACTCGGCGATGGATCTTGCCTTCGTTTCACGGGAGATGAAGAAGCTCTATGAACAGATCATCGTTCCTGCCGGCCTCGATCCGCTTTCCATCACCTTCGAGGTCGGAAGGATGATCACGGGGCCTTACGGCTATCTGGTCAGTAAAGTTCTCCACGTGACGGAGAAGTACAAGGACTACGTCGGCCTGGATGCATCGATGGCGGATCTGATGCGGCCGGCGCTGTATGGGGCATACCACCACATCACCGTCCTCGGCAAGGATCGGGAAAAGCATGACAGCGTCTATGATGTCACCGGCTCGCTCTGTGAAAACAACGACAAGTTCGCGATCGACCGAAGCCTTCCGAAGGTCGAGGTGGGGGATGTCGTTGTGATCCACGATGCCGGGGCGCACGGGCATGCGATGGGGTTCAACTACAACGCAAAACTCCGCAGCGCAGAGTATCTTTTGAAGAAAGACGGCACCATCCGGTTGATTCGGAGGGCGCAAACATACGATGATTACGTAGCGACACTGCGCTTCGACGGCGCACCGGTGAGGATCTGAGATGCACATCTTTCCCGTCAGGGTGTATTACAGCGATACCGACTGCGGTGGAATCGTCTACCACGCCCGGTATCTCGATTTTGCCGAGCATGCCCGGACCGAACTGCTTCGCGAGATTGCACAGCGGCATAGGTTCGACGGCAACCAGTCGGCGATGCTGAATCTGTCGAAGACCGGCTTCGTGGTGAAATCGGTCACGATCGATTATCGGAAGCCCGCCAAGCTGGATGACTTGCTTGAAGTACGGACGACGGTCACTTCAATGAAGCGGTTTTCGATGACGCTTACGCAGCAGGTCTTCAAGGACGAGGACCTGATCGCCGATCTCCTGGTAAAAGTGGCGGCGATCCACTTGGACACACTCAAGCCGCAGCCGTTGGGTGATGATCTTCAAAAAGCGTTTCTGGGAGGGTGATGTGGCCTTTACCGTGTATAAGGGAGCAGCGGAATCAAGCCTCCCGATTGCGCTTGTTCCGCTCTGGGGGGAGTATCCGAACGTCGAAGGGTCGGTGCGGCTCGGGCTTCGGGATACGACCTTGCTGCTCATCTTTAAAATGCGTTCTCCCCAACTTCTGCGCATGGTGGACAGACACAATGGGCCCGTGTACAGGGACAGCTGCGTGGAAGCGTTTTTACAGCAACAGGGAAGGGACGAGTATCTGAACTTCGAGTTCAGCGCCTCGGGGAGCATCCTTGCCGCCAAAGGGAAAAACCGCGAAAACCGAACATTTTTCGACCCCGATCTGATCGATACGATCCCTCGGACGATTGAAATCCTGGAGAATAACAACCGTCAAAGTCGGTATGTCGTTTCCGTTGAGCTCGATCTGAGAGCGTTCGGTCTCGTCGAAGAAGGGCGAGAGGTGAATCTTCGGGGAAACTTCAACGCGTGCGGCGACGGGCACAAGGTTCCCTACTATCTGGCGGCAAACCCGATCGGAACGGTGAAGCCGGATTTTCACGTCCCCGACTTCTTCGCTCCCCTGATCATCACCGGGCGTTGAACACTTCCACTCCCGAAAGCTCCGCTTCACCAAGGAGCTTCGTCAGGGCAAGGTGGGCGAGGTGCTGGCCGAAGATCGCGGTGACGGTGGGAAGGGATCCAAGGACGTTCCGCCTTCTTCCCGTTTGACTGATTCGCTCATTGAAATCGGCGTGCTCTTCTTCGGACGGGTCTTTGTAGATGAAGCGGATTTCTTCCGCTGAAAAGATTACATCGATCCCCCGGCCGACGCCCCTGCGCTTGAGGCGGTAACGCACCTGCTTGGCCAGCGGACACCCCCACGTATCCATGAGATCCGCCTTGCGCACCAGGAAGGGATCGCGCCGAAGGGCGGCGCCCATCGATGAAATTGCAGGAATGTTCGCCTTGTACGCATACTCGAGCAACGCGACCTTCGGGCTGAGCGAATCGATCGCGTCGATGACCAGATCCGTCTCTTTGCCTTCAAAGATCCGATGAACCGACTCCTTGTTCACGAAAAGAGGAAGTACTTCAACCTCGCAGGACGGATTGATCGCGCCGATCCGCTCTTTCGCCACCTGCGTCTTTTCGCTCCCGATCGTATCGTAGGTCGCAAGAATCTGCCGGTTGAGGTTGGTGATCCCGATCGTGTCGAAATCCACGATGCGCACCTTGCCGACCCCGCTGCGGACGAGCGACTCCAAAGCCATTCCTCCGACCGCTCCGAGACCGACGACGGTAACGGTCTTATCGTGAAGGGTTTTGATCGCCGAGTCGCCGAGCAGCCGGCTAATGCGCAAGAATTGTTCGTTTCTCATCGTTGTTTCTCACCAATCGGTCAAGGCTCCAGCCCGTCAACTCGGCAAACCATCTCTGATGAGCCTGCCAGGTTTCCGGATATCCATCCTCCGTCGGCTTTTCATAATCGCTTTCAAGGCCGAACGGAAGCCGGGTGAGCCGCTTTCCTTCGCCGCTCAGCTTTGAATGCTTCAACCTCGGTCCGTAGCTGAGGATGATATCCAGACGAGCGGCTTCACGGGCGACCTCATAGCTGCCGCCGAAGGAGTGCCACAGGAGGCGGGGAAGCCTCTCTATGCCCCTTAGAATCTGAAGCAGCCGCCCTTCTCTTCGAACGCAGTGAAGCGTTACGCTGCGCTCCAGTTCGACGGCGACCCTCAAGAGTTCTTTTAGAAACGATTCCTGCCGATCGGGATGGGGAAATCTTCGGTCGAGACCGACCTCTCCAATCTGGAGATGCGGGTGGGCGACGAGAAGAGCATGAAGCTCTTCAACACCATCCGGCAGTTGCGACGGCAGGAGCCCGATCGCCCCGTAGGGGGCGTGGATCACCGTTTCCCACTCCTCTTTCCTGCTTGTCGCATAGAAACAGGCATGTGATGGAGAAGCTGAAGAAAGGTGGCGGTGCAGGTCGAACATCCTATGCTCCAAGCAAGAGTGCAAGATATGTTACCACGATCGAGGAGAGAATCGGAAGAATCATCCCGCCTTTGAAGTATGCGAGGATGAAGGCGGCGGAAATTCCGGCAAACCCCGAGTAGAGGTGCGGAACATAATCGAGGAACACCCCGGGAAAGATCAGCGGCCCGAAGGCGGCGATCGGAAGGAGGCGGAGCATCCGGGAAAGCAGCGGCGGCAGCTTGTCCAGAAAGGAAACCCAATAGGGGATGACCCGGGGAATGAAGGTCGCAAGCGCGGAGACGAGGATCGGAACCACGAATGTTTTCATACATCCTCCCGAATAATGAGTGAGCCGATGAAGCTTGCAAGGAGCATCGAGACGACGAACGACCAACCGATCTTTACTCCAAGAAGCAGCGTCAAAACCGAGTGGGTTCCCGCCGAGATCGCGGCGATGAGAAGGACCTTTATGCCTTTTTTACGAAACTCCTGAGCCAACAGCGATGAGAACATCGCATAGATCGTCACTCCAACCGCCAGCTGAAGGGCGGGTGGGAGGACCAAGCCGACGAGAAAGCCAAGCGCTGTTCCGCTGACCCATCCGGCGTAGGAGGTCAGCTCCAAGCCCGCCATGTACGAGGCGGGAAGCCTTCCGGGATTCATCAACGAGATGGAAAACACTTCATCGGTCGTTCCGTGGGCGATGAGCGCCCGCTTCATCCCCGTGATTCCATCCTCCAGCCGCCGGGCGACCTCCGCTCCCATGAAGGTGTACCGAAGGTTGATGAGCAGGACACTGATGAACAGTTCGGCAAGGAAGGCGCCCGATCCGATCAGGCTGGCTGCGAGGAATTGGCCGCTGCCGGCAAAATTCGTGACGGAAAAGAGCACCGCTTCCCAAAGACGCAATCCCAGATTCTTTACCACGAGGCCAAACGCCATCGCGGTGGGAAAATACCCGATGAAGATCGGAAAGCCGTCTTTACAGCCCGTAGAGAGGGTAAGATTGCGTTCGCTCATAAACGTGAGCGTAGTAAGTTAAAACCGTTTTGTCCAGTAATGGCAGTATGGCAGGGTTCCTTTTTTCCGGTAGTAGTCCTGATGGTAGGATTCCGCCCGATAGAACATCTTTTGAGGAAGCACCCGGGTTGCAACCTTCATACCCCCCGTTTCGAGCCGGCGGATCAGCTTGAGTGCAGTGTCAAACTGGTCGCGGCTGCGATAAAAGATGACGGATTCGTACTGCTTTCCGATATCCGGTCCTTGCCCATCCACCTGACCGGGATCATGGATCTCCAAAAAATACTTGGTCAGCTCCTCATAGGTGATCTTCAGCGGATCGTACGTGACCTTGACGGTTTCATAATGACCGGTCTTCCCGGTGAGGACCTCTTGGTAGGTAGGGTTTTCCGTCGTTCCGCCGCTGTAGCCGCTTTCCGCTGTCCGCACCCCGCTTTTCTTGGAAAAGAGATACTGGGTTCCCCAGAAGCACCCACCGGCATATAAGGCGGTGGTGACCGGTTCGCCCGGTCTGAAGACCATGCTGATCGAATTCACGCAGTGGCGGGTGTTTGTCGGAGTGAAGCCTTCACCTTCAAAGACGTGCCCGAGGTGCGCACCGCAGGTAAAGCAGATGATCTCGGTTCGGATCCCGTCGGCATCGGGAACTCGGGCGACCCGGTTCGGCAGCTCCTTGTCAAACGCCGGCCATCCACAGCGGGCGTCAAACTTCGCGACCGAGCTGTAGAGCGGCTCATTGCATTGTTTACAGTAGTAGGTTCCGCTTTCCGTGTAATCGGTATAGATTCCCCGATAGGGATATTCGGTTCCTTTCCTCAGGATGACCGACTGTTCATCGCTATCGAGCGGATTGAGGAGGGATCGATCGATCTCGGTAAATACATATGGAGTGTTCATGCGACCAATGTACTCCGAGATGAATAATAAAGGAAGAAGGGGTACCGTCACTGCTTTTTTGCTTGAACAAACGAAAGAGAAGGAAAGGCGAAGGAGTGAGATGAGTGCAAAACCTGTTGCCGGTCTGAAATGTCAGCGCAAACTGTCGCCTTGAGCCTCGATTATGCTTCTCCTCTTCTAAGCGCTTAGGGGAATCGGGTGGTGGAAATTCGGGTTTCAGTCGCTGATCAGGGGGACGAACGCCACATCAAGGAGCTTTGTCTTGCTGATCGAATCGTCAGAGACCTTCTTAACCAAGACCAGCTGTTGGTATGTCCGTTCGCCATAAGGGATCACCATCTTTCCTCCGACGCGAAGCTGCTCGACCAGGAGGGGAGGAATCTCAGCCGGGGCGGCGGTCACCATGATCCGGTCATAGGGGGCAAGCTCGGCCCAGCCCTTGGCGCCGTCACCAATGATATAGGTGATATTGTGATAACCCAAGTCATGTAAACGCTCTTGGGCGGTAACGGAGAGCTCTTTGATTCGTTCAATGGTAATCACTTCTTTGGCGAAGTGGGCGAGAAACGCCGTCTGATATCCGCTGCCGGTTCCGATCTCAAGGACTTTGTGCGTCTTGTCCACCTCCAGCGCATCCGTCATATACGCCACCAGCGAAGGCTGACTGATCGTCTGATTGAACCCGATGGGGAGCGGCCCGTCGTAGTCGGCAAACCGTTTGCTCGGACCCTCTAAAAAGAGTGAACGATCCAGCGAGCGTAAAAAATCGATTACGGCTTTGTCCATATGGCAAAGTATACCACAGTACGATTGGCAGATAGAGAGCTGCGCCTCGGTACAATGATTTATTCAGCGGTAAACGGGTAGGTCGGACCCATTCGGACGGTAACTACTTTCTGAGGGCGGAGAGCGACGACGAGGAGGCCGAGGAGGGGAAGCAGAAGCCCCCACCAGAAGCCATGGCGATATCCCTTGGATTTTGCGATCGCCGCACATGCGATGCCGAAAGTCACTCGACGGATGATACCAATAGCCACAACGGCTACCACCACGGTCCAAAAAAGATCTATTCCAATCGATTCCAAATAGCCGTTCAATACCTGCACCGCTGTCATAAAGTCCATAGGTCAGCTCCTTTTCCTTCAGTATAGGATACGGCAGGAAAGAACGAAAGCGGATTTCCAAAGCAAAACGGTGGATGAGGCAACGATTCCGGGTCACAAAAAATCCTGCAAGGAACAATACCTCACAGGATCTCGACGGTAAATCGGGCTGGACGGATTTGAACCGTCGACCCCATGTCCCCCAGACATGTACGCTCAACCCCTGCGCTACAGCCCGTCAATGAACGATGCGAACCTTATCACGTAACGATTGCTTTAGTCAATTGAACAATATTTGTCTAGAAATCTCACTAAAGGTGCTGTACTATTTACAGGTGTAGCAACCCTAAAGATGTAGCATGTTTGTATGATATCCGGAGGTATTGCTGTTGAGCACCAAAGCAAGATTGGCAAGATCGTTGAAAGAGTTGATGGCCGAGCAATCGCTGGATCGGATTACCGTGAAGGAGATCGTCCGGCGATGCGGCGTCAACCGACAAACCTTCTACTATCACTTTAGGGACATGCATGATTTATTGGATTGGATGTTCATCCATGAAGGTGCCGAGTTCCTGAAGAAGAATCCGGTCTATGATTATGATGATGACGGTCAATCAACGTTGAAAATGATCTGCTGTTACCTTCAGGAACATAAAAGCAACGTTCTTTCCATCTATCATTCGATGGGCCGGGAATTGTTGTGTCAGTATCTCTGCAGAGAAATCTACAAAATGCTGAATAGAATTGTTGCACGTCGGGGTGCTGCCCGCAAAATGAGCGAGTTTGAGCTACGTACGATCCTACATTTCTACAAGCATGCGTTTGTCGGATCGATGCTTGACTGGGTTGAAAAAGGTCTGCCGGGAACCCCGGAGGACGTCGTTATCCGCTATCGACCCCTGTTAAAAGGGATGTTTGATGCTACAATGAAGAAAATGGCTTGAAGTCAGTAAGAGTGCATACTTGATGATTTGGTGGTGATGGCGTACACTAACCGAAACATTGGGCAAAATAAAAGAGAGTGTGTCATATGAACGTGAGAAAGAATCTAGTGAAGCGAAGTGTCCTCCTTACACTCGTATTGGGAGCGCTACTCGTTACTTCGGTGTACGCGTACCAGTTCTCCCCGTTGGAGCAGACATTCCAGCCTTCAGGAGCTGAGTCCTCTAAAACATACACAATCGTAAACGATTCAAACGATTCAATTGCAATCAGCATTTCCGCATTGACTCGAGACCAGGATGCTCAAGGCAATGAGATCAACACCCCGGCTGATGCATACTTTTCGATTGTTCCCAATAAACTTGTTGTCCCGCCTCAGTCCAGCTGGGTCGTTCGTGTTCAATACCGAGGCCCCCAAACGGTAACAACCGAGCTCGCCTTCCGACTGAAAGCGGAACAGATTCCGTATTCACAGGGGCGCGCCTCTACTGACAAGGGGATGTTCAACTTCCTCTACATCTACACGACAAGCTTATACGTTCAGCCGTCGAGAGTCGTCGAAAGTGTCGCGGTTCGCTCCCTTGCTCCGGCGACCCTTGAAGACGGATCCCCCGGTCTGGCCGTGACGGTCGCCAATCTCGGTACGGTCCACCAGCTCTTGATAGCCGCAACATTGGAGATTCGCGACAATAAGGGAAACACGGTTCTTCTTGAAGGCCAAGATGCTCTTGGAAGCTTGGATGGAATGAACCTGCTGGCTCGCAAAACTGTAACAAAGACAATCCCGTGGCCGAACGGATTATCCAGCGGATCGGGTGTAACGTATCAAGCAACCATTAAGTATACGAAATAGCGCACCACCTTCCGAAGCAGAAGGGACTCGCGATGGGCAGAAAAACTAGTAAAAGCGCAGTTTTCCTCGGATTTCTTCTGAGTATCGGGGTATTGATTATTGCGTTTTTCCTCTATCACATGGTAACGAGACCTCCTGAAAGACCTGTTCCTCACATTGAGGAACAGGTGATCGTTTTACCTGTGGAAGAGGTCAGGGTCGAACCAAGCCCCATCGCAGCCGAAGAGCCGGCGGTAATTGAGCCGGAAACGGCAGCAGCGCCTCCCGTTGTTTTTACGGAAGAACTTCCCTCTGAACCAATCAGCGTTGCCATTGGAGAGGATGTTGGCGCAGAGCCTCCTGCCGTCATTGAAAAAGAACCTGCTTCCGTTCTCATCGTCGAAGAGACGGTGCCTGAGCCTCTTTCCGAAGAGCCGATGATTCCTGAAGAAGAACCTTCCGGGTATCCGTTTGGAATCGTTCCGATTATCAAGAGTGATGATGGCAGCACCTCGTTTGATCTGGTGATTGTGCACACCAACGATGTGAAGGGCAACATCTATACGGAGAACGGCGGTCTCGGTCTTGCCCGGCTATCGACGCTGATGAAGATGGGAAGGGGTTACTCCGACAACCTGTTGTTCCTCAACACCGGTGATGTCGGATCGATCGCCCCCGAGCATGAGGAGATTGCGGCGTTGGTAGTCGATGAGATGGGCTACGACGCATACTTGCCGTTTGAGATCCAAGGAACGAAGAACGCCCGGTCGCTTGCGATCAACGCCCTCGATGAAGAGGGGTACTTCGTCGTTCAGCCGTATCAGCTCTATATCTACAACGGCTTCGTCGTCGGCGTTGTCGGAGTTGTGGGGCCGAAAGATGTCCCGAACGTCACCTTTGATTCGGATCTCGTTCTTGAAAACGCCCGGCATGCCGTGGATCTTGCTCATACGTTCGTCGATTACCTGATCGTCCTGACCGACTTGGGCGACGGACCGTTTTCTTCGGTGGATCTTGCGGAGTCGATCGATGGAATCGACCTGATCATCGACGGCAACGGAGGGGAGACGGTTCTGGATGTCAACAATACCCTCATCGTCCGCGGTAAAGAGCAGCTGCGCTCCATAGGGGGATTGGTCTTAACGATCGTCGATCGTGAGGTGATGTTGACTCAGCTGCTGACCTTCGGAGCCGAAGACCTCCTCAATCCGTCGGCGAGCGAGATTCTTCAGGCGTACGGAGAGATGGCCGAACACTATGGAACAACGCTTCCCGAAGAGATCGATGAGGATCCCGAGATCGTCGCCTTGATCGGCCCCTCACCCGAAGAGCCGATGATTCCTGAAGAAGAACCTTCCGGGTATCCGTTTGGAATCGTTCCGATTATCAAGAGTGATGATGGCAGCACCTCGTTTGATCTGGTGATTGTGCACACCAACGATGTGAAGGGCAACATCTATACGGAGAACGGCGGTCTCGGTCTTGCCCGGCTATCGACGCTGATGAAGATGGGAAGGGGTTACTCCGACAACCTGTTGTTCCTCAACACCGGTGATGTCGGATCGATCGCCCCCGAGCATGAGGAGATTGCGGCGTTGGTAGTCGATGAGATGGGCTACGACGCATACTTGCCGTTTGAGATCCAAGGAACGAAGAACGCCCGGTCGCTTGCGATCAACGCCCTCGATGAAGAGGGGTACTTCGTCGTTCAGCCGTATCAGCTCTATATCTACAACGGCTTCGTCGTCGGCGTTGTCGGAGTTGTGGGGCCGAAAGATGTCCCGAACGTCACCTTTGATTCGGATCTCGTTCTTGAAAACGCCCGGCATGCCGTGGATCTTGCTCATACGTTCGTCGATTACCTGATCGTCCTGACCGACTTGGGCGACGGACCGTTTTCTTCGGTGGATCTTGCGGAGTCGATCGATGGAATCGACCTGATCATCGACGGCAACGGAGGGGAGACGGTTCTGGATGTCAACAATACCCTCATCGTCCGCGGTAAAGAGCAGCTGCGCTCCATAGGGGGATTGGTCTTAACGATCGTCGATCGTGAGGTGATGTTGACCCAGCTGCTGACCTTCGGAGCCGAAGATCTCCTCAATCCGTCGGCGAGCGAGATTCTTCAGGCGTACGGAGAGATGGCCGAACACTATGGAACAACACTTCCCGAAGAGATCGATGAAGATCCCGAGATCGTCGCCTTGATCGGAACCCTGGTCGAAGAACCTCCTGTTGAGGAGTTCGTCGGTCCGCCACCTCCTCCATATGTGTTCGATCCGTTGGTATTCACCGAAGAAGAGTATGACTTCTTCTATCCGACGGCGCCTGAACCGCTGCCCGCCGATGATGATTTTTGGGCGGACTTCTTTGTCGTCGGCGAGGATAGTGCCGTTGCGTATGATGATGGCACGTATTACTTCCGCCTCTTTGTCAACGAGGATCTTGTAGGAACAATCGAAATTGTTTTCGAAGGGGAGGAACGCCTGGTCAACGTGGAGGATCTGCAGTTCTATGTCGCCGAACATCTTACAATGGCGGCCCGTATTCGAATTTTCTCCGATCTTGGCTCCCATGTGACTCCTGAGGAGTTGGAAAGACGTGGGGTTGAGACGGTGTATGATGAACAGGCTTTCGTTCTGTATCTGACGTTCTCTATCCAAGACATGCCCGAACGAATTCTCAGCCTCTCATCCGCCACGGTCAACCGCCGCGAACAGTACGCGATCAGTGGAGCAATTCCCTTGAAGCCGCGGTGGTTCAGCTTGGCGGCGAATTTGAACCTGTTCGGTCAGTTGGAATATCCGGATGATTTCAGTAAATTCAACCGGACGCTGCTGAACCTTTCCGTTTCCAATCGCGCTTCCCTCTTCGGGGTGGCGCTGAACTACAACTTCACCCTTTCCCATCAGGAACCCTACTATAATCCCGGCTCATGGAACGGATATTACGATTTCGTCGATGCCAGCATCCGGCTTTCCTTTGGAAACATCGGCAGCGGTTTGGGTAAAATCCTCGGAGCCCAGTCCAGTATCGGTATAAGTCTGGAAAAAAACTACGCTTTCGGTACAACGGGTGCAAAGCGTACTCAGATTGAAGAAACTCTTACCATTGTCGAAGAATCGGACGTTGAAATCTTCCTGAACGACAAGTCCTTTTATACTCGGAGACTCAAGCCCGGCGTCTACCGCCTGCGGGATTTCATTCTCGTTCAAGGGGCAAACCGAATCCGGATTGAGGTGACACCGACTTCCACCGGCAAACCGGAAAAACCGATCTATTTGAATTTCGGATACGATTACCGCCTGTTGGCCAAAGGCGATACCACCTATGCCATCGGACTCAGCATGCCTCAGAGCCGCGGACCAAATAAGGAAGGCTCGTTCGCTCTTCTCTGGCTTGGGGGGGATTATCTTTCCTACCACCCGAAAGCGTTTACCGCGACATACCGGCAGGAACTGGGTGTCACCGATGCGTTGACGACGAGTATCGACCTTGCATTCACCCCCGGAACCCTCCAGGCATCATTGGGGATCGTCTTTGCCACAATGATCGGATCGACCCAGATCCAGGGGTCTGCACATGTGGAGACCGATACATGGAAAGCCTCGTATAACGTGAACCTCGGCCAACGCTTCGGCCTCAGTGAAACGTCTTTTTTGAACCGGCTCGGGTTGTCCGGCAACTACAACCGACCGGTCGACTCGAAAGGAAGCGCCTCCGTCTCCCTTTCATACTCCGACAGCCTGTTCAACCTGCTCCGCTACTCGCTCAGCGGAAGCGGCGCCTATACCTTCGATACGGCCCTCGCTACATGGTCGGTCAGCGCCTCAACCGGCTTCTCGCCCTTTAAAGGGTTTTCGATAAACGGTTCAATCTCGTTAACCGGTTCGAGCAACACTTCCAAACCGATTCTCACCGGTCAAATCAGCGGAAGCTACTCCATCAGCTCCAAAGCAAGCATGAGCAATACGAATTCAATTCAAGCGACCGGGGTGAATTCGAACCTGAGCATGAGTCTGCGTCCTTCAAAGGATGACAGCATCACTCTCTCCTACAGCGGAGTTCGTACGGAATTCGATGGCAGTCCCCCGAAGTTCGGGGCGGGAGTTCTCGCCGGGTCCTGGAATCATTCGGGGACGTTCTCTTCCTTGAATCTGAGGCACCAGTATTCGCTTGCTCAGAAGAATATGACCACCACGGTTATGATCAACACCGCGTTGGCGTATGCCGGCGGAGCGTTCGGCCTTGGGCGCAGCGTCAGTGATTCCTTCCTCCTGGTCAAGCCGACGGGGCTCCTCAAGCGAGGCCAGGTCTCGGTCGCCCGAAGCCTCGACAGCAGTCCCACCTATCTGCCCCGTCCCTTCGGAAGCGCATTGTACAATGGGCTTTCCACTAATACGACCAACACCGTCGCCGTTTTCTCCAGCGGTCCCACCGAATTCTCCACCGGAAGCTCTTTCGTGTATTCGCTTTCGCCGCGGGGGAGAGAAAGCTTCGTCGTGAGAATCAGCATGCAGCCGGCATTTACCGTCAGCGGAGTGCTCATCCAAAAGGATGGAACCCCGTACATCCAATACTCATCGCCGATATATCGGATCACGACCAACGAGGAGGGCGAGGAGAAACATGATCGGGACGATACGCTCTACCTCTTCACCGACCAGGATGGACGGTTCATCCTCAATGAGGTGAAAGCCGGATCCTACCTCTTTGATTTGAAGGTGGATGATGATTGGTATGGAGTCCGCTTCGATGTGCCCGAACAGGATGCCAAGACGATGGGAATCAACACCATATTGCTTCTTGAGTCCTATCAGGTGGACGACCCCGCCTTTGAAGGTCGAGTCAGCTATTTCGATAAGGTCGCCGTACTTCTTGAGGCTCAGATTGAAGATGCCTTCCATGTCGAAGTGGCGGATGAGTATGATGCCCGTCTGACCCTCAACGTGATCGAGCAAACGGATGAGGAGAGCTTCTGGAATGCGATCTTCCCGTCATTCGATGAGGACCCGTTCTTCGGCTTCGACGACGGCTTCGTGACGGACGATGACTTCTACTTCGATCCGCTGGTCTTTGACGAGATGATCGGTGATTGGGAATCACCTCCCACAGAACAAACAGTCACCACCGCTGCGCCCTAATGTTTGCTTGACACCTTTGAACAAAAAGAAGAACATATGAGAGAAAGCATATCGAGTTGCAAGGGTGGGAGGTTGGCACGTGCGCAGTGATATTATCAACGAAGTATTAACGGTTGAAGATCGGGCTCAGCAAATAGTCCGAGATGCGGAGCGGGAAGCTCGTGAAATCATCACCAATGCCCAGACGGAAGCGAATGCATTTGTCCGGGATGCGCTGAAACAAGATCGAATCCTGGCCCAAGAAACGATTGCTCAAGCCGAAGCGGACCTGGTCGACCAATTGACCGAATATGAAGCCTCATTGGACCGCTCTTCCCGACTTACCGCCGAAGAAGTGAAAGAGATCGCCCAGGCGATCGTCATCGAGGTGTGTAAAACCAATTTGGATGGAATAAGCGAGTCATAATGAGCTCAATAGATACGTACGGATTTGTCAATGCGAAGATGCGTGCCCGACTCGGTAAAGCGCGGGAAGAAGCGGTTACCGAGGCTCTTTTGCGTGCTCCGACCCTGGTGGATGCGATTGCCGCCTTAAGACCGACCCGATATGCCGCCTTGGCCCGTTCGTATGATCAAAGCGGGGATATCCAATCCATCGAGCTGGTTCTGCTCAAGATGGAGATCGCCCTGTATCGGGAAATCGCCCAATATCTGGATGGAGTGGAGGGACGGTTCGTAGCGGAACTGCTTGGGAAAATCGAGATCGACAACCTGAAGAATTCGATTCGACTCTGGTATTCGTCGATCATCCACCGTCGTCCGATTCGTCATCGGAGTGAATACCTCTTCAAGGAGGTGATTCTTCATCCGGTCGATTGGACTGCGCTCATCAATGCGCTCTCATGGGATGGGGTGGTAGAGGCCACGGCAAACACCCCCTACCATCCGATTCTTCCGGAGTATACGGAAGGGTCTTTGCGGGAAGAGGGGCTGTTTCAATTGGAGAGCCGGCTCGACCGGGTGTGGTATGAAGAGATTCGCAAGGCGACCGCTTGGCTGAAGAAAACCGATCGTCAAAAAGCGTTGGAACTTCTTGATCAGGAGATCGATCTGAAGAACCTCCTCATCCTTGTTCGCTACGGATGGTATCACCGTCTGGAAGCAAAGGAGCTGCTCTCCTTGCTCCTGCCGTGGGGGGAGGTTTTCAAGAGCAAAGAGGTGAACCGCTATATCGAGACGCCGAAGGAGAATCGCTCGGCAAGCGAACTGCTTTCGCAGTTCCTGCCCGATGAGCAACGGGTCGGTGATCACTCGGCGGTTGAAGAGGTGCTGCGAATCGAAGAGCTTCTGGCTCAAAACCAAAAGAGAGCGTACCGGCGCCTCCTCGGGGGAGACCCGTTCACCATCGGTGTGGCCTTGGCGTATTTCTTCCTCAACAAAGAGGAATTCAGGCGGATCAAGGCGATTTTGAATGGAAAGTATTATGGATTTGATGAAGGATATATCAGGGGGGTAATCGGATGAACTTATTCACAAAGCCGATGCGACTGCTTACTGCGGTAGTACTACAGCAACGAAGCGACCAGGTGGTCAAAGCGTTGCTCCAGCTGGGTGTGTTGGATTTTATTCACATCAGCCGGCTTGAAGCAGACCAGCTGGCGAAGCTCTCCTCCAAACCGAGTACGACGAACCGGGTGGTGCTCGAAGACCTTCGAGGTCGAGTTGAAGCGCTCCTGAAACAGGGACACCTTGCCCTTCCCGGGGAAAGCACGTTGGACGTATCCCTGTTGGCGGAACCCCAGGTCGATGCGTATCGGGCGGTCCTCGATGAACTGACTCAAACCCTGCTTGCGCTTAAAGAGCGCCAAAAAGTCGCCAACCAAGCCCTGTTGGGGGTGGAGGAGATGCGCCGATACCTCGCTGAATCCAAGTGGCAATATCTGGATCTGCGAGTCGGAAGCGTGAAGGAGGGAAAGAGCGAACAGCTGGAGGAGAAGCTCTCACCGTACGGCGCATTCGTCGAGCCGATCGACGAGGAGTTTGTAACCGTGCTTTCCCTTCGGCGGGATCTCGCGCAAATCGATCCGCTTTTGGATAAGTTCGGCTGGACGGAGGAAAGCGATCCGCTGCTTCAGAAGCAGGCGGTCGTGCTTGTCCGAACCCGTCTTGAAACGGAGCACCAAAAGCTCATTGATAAACGGGGTGAGATTGAGCAATCGGTCAAACGAGCGATCGCCGAACGCAAAGAAGAGCTCCATGCGATCTGGTCGAATCTCCGGCTCAACGAGCTCAGCGACCAGATTAAGAGCTATTTCTCCTATACCCGCAATACGACCCTCTTCAGCGGATGGGTTCCCGCCGATCAAGCTGAGAGCGTTCGAAACGCAATCGTCGAAGCAAGCGGCGGGCAGTGCGTCGTGGAGTGGACGGAGGCGACGGAGGTTCCCCGTGAAAGCGTTCCGGTCGCGGTAACCAGCCCCAAAGTGCTGGAACCGTTCCAGAACATGGTCAACAACTACGCCACACCGGAGTACGGCACCGTCAACCCGACGATCTTCGTGATGATCGCCTACCTTTCGATGTTCGGCCTGATGTTCGGCGATGTAGGACAGGGGCTCGTCCTGCTGTTGGTCGGACTCTTCGGATCGCGGAGCTACCGCCGCAATCCGGAGAAGAAGGAAGGGCTCCTGACGCGCAATGTCACGAACCTGCTCGTCTACCTCGGGCTCTCCTCGATGCTCTTCGGAGCGCTGTTCGGATCCTACTTCGGCCTGCCGCTCCTGCCGCCGCTGTGGTTCAACTTCGAAGCGGCGGTCGAAGGGCATGCTCCCGCCACTGCACTGGTCCGTGACGTGTACGGGATTCTCGGCATTACGATCAGGTTCGGAATCATCATCATCTACACCGGCCTCGTTTTGAACTGGGTCAACCTGTTCAGGAAGAAATCCTTCGTTCCGATGCTGCTTGACAAGAACGGGGTCGTCGGCGGTGTCCTGTTCGGGACCGGAATCTATATGGCGTTCGGGTTCGTCGGATCGAGCTATCGCTCCTTCCCCTCCGATCCCTGGATCATCCCCACGCTCGTCATCTGCCTGATTCTGCTCTTCGCCAAGCCGTATGTGCAACACTTCGTCGACCTTAAGCAAGGGAGGACGGACAAGACGTTCGGCCAGGTGGCCGCCGGCTCGATCATGGAGTTCCTGGTGGATGTTCTGGAGATTTTCACCGGGTATCTCTCCAACACCCTTTCCTTCATGCGAGTTGCCGGTCTTGGCATCGCCCACGCTTCGTTGATGGGAACGTTCAAGTATCTTCAGTCAATGGTCGGTGGAGTGGCGGGTGTTCTCATCTTCATCGCGGGCAACCTCTTGGTAATCGTCCTCGAGGGCCTCAGTGCAGGTATTCAATCGCTCAGGTTGAACTACTACGAATTCTTCTCAAGGTATTTTACCGGTCGGGGAATCGCCTACAGACCAGTTGGACTGAAGCGGTCTTCGTCGGACAATCGATAAATTTAGTGCATTTGATAGGAGGGTCTCGTATGACCAAATCGATGTTCAGAAGGAAAGTCACGATGAGCTTAATTGCAACCGCCCTGGTGCTGGTGGGTTCAGGGTTCATCTTCGCCCCGAGCGCCTACGCCGCCACGACCGAAGCGGTAGCCGCAACCGGATTGGATTACAACCTTGCCCTCGTGGCGTTTGCCGCGGCGCTGGCGTTCTCCGTCGGTGCGATCTCCGCCGGAATGGCGATCGGACGGGTCGGAAGTGCCGCGATGGGTGCAATGAGTGAACGGCCCGAGATTGGAACTCAAGCGCTTATCTTCATCGCTCTCGCCGAAGGAGTCGTCGTTTTCGGCTTCATCACCAGTCTGATGATTCTCGCAAAGGTTTGACGATGAGATACGTTGTCATCGGTGACGAAGACACCGTCTTGGGTCTCTCCCTGGTCGGTGTATTCGGCATGCAGGCAACAAACCCGGAAGAAGCCCGAATCGCGTGGGAAAAAGCGCTTGAGGACAAAGAGAACGGAATCATCATCATCACCGATGAAGTCGCCAACATGATTCGATCCTCCGTTGATCGATACCTGTTCAGCGAAACGTTCCCCCTCGTCGTGGAGATTCCCTCGCCGAAGAGCGGCACGAAACGCAGTGACCTCCGAGCCCTCGTGAATCAGGCGATCGGAGTGTCGTTGTGAGGATGAAGAGATGAAGAGTACAGAAACGCCATTGCTGGAAGGAATTCTCAAGGAAGCGGCCCGAAGTGCCCAAGACCATCTTGAGGATGCCCGGACACAAGCCAAAAAGATTCTGGAACGAGCGCAAAGCCGCGCCGAAGAGGAGGTCGCTTCCCAAAAGCGCGCCACCGATGAAAAAGTGAAGCAGATCCAGTTGCGCCTTGCGACCAACAAAGCGTCGGCCAAACGGAAAGCGGCGTTGAGACAGGTTGATGATTCCTATCAACGGGTGATGGATGCAGTGTTTGTAGCCCTCGATTGCAAGACCTTGAAGCCCCATTTGCCGTATTGGATCGCCGAAGCGGCGATCGGACTTGATCGGAAAGAAGCGAAGGTCGCCTACAGCCGCCTTTGTCCCGTGACCGAGGAAGACTTGAAGAAAGCGGAAGCCCTGATTCTCAAAGCCACCGGAGCGAAGATTCGCCTTCACCTGGAGGAGAAGTATATCCAGGGACTTGGGGTTGTCCTCTCCTCAATCGATGGTTCAACCTCCTTCAACAACCAAGTCGACATCCGGCTCAGACGCTTTGAGCGGCTGATTCGATCAATGATTCAGGAGCGGGCATGAACGAACGCATTATTGGAAAGATCAAGCGGGTCAACGGTCCCGTTCTGATCGTCAAAGGAATTCAGGATGCCAGAATGATGGAGCTGGTGCACATCGGCGAGCAGCGCCTCGTCGGTGAGGTCGTCAAGCTCCATGATGGCGAAGCTACCGTCCAGGTCTACGAAGACGCCACCGGCCTGAAACCGGATGATAACGTCTACGGCAGCGGGATGAGCTTGTCCGTCGAAGTGGGCCCGGGGCTCATCGGGCAGATCTATGACGGAATTCAACGTCCTTTGGAGGAGCTGATGGGCTTGTCCGGAGCGTTCATCGCCCGGGGTCTCTCCTTCGATGCGATCAGTCATATAAAACAGTGGGAGTTCACTCCCGTGATAAAAAAGGGCGCTTCCGTTTCCAGGGGGATGATTCTCGGAACGGTTCAGGAGACCAACCAGATCGAACACCGGATCATGGTGCCTTTGACGATTGAAGAGGGGATCGTTACCGAGATCGTCAAAAAAGGTTCGTACACCGTTGTTGAACCGATTGCGAAAATCACCCTTCCCGGCGGCCGGATCGTGGATGTCCCGATGGTCCAACGATGGCCAATCCGGGTTCCAAGGCCCACCAAGGAGCGGCTTTCCCTCGACCGCCCCCTGATCACCGGCTTGAGGGTCATCGACACGCTGTTTCCTCTGGCGAAAGGGGGAACGGTCGCGATTCCCGGCGGGTTCGGCACGGGCAAGACGATGACCCAGCACTCGATCGCCCAGTGGTGTGATGCGGACATCATCGTCTACATCGGTTGCGGCGAGCGGGGAAACGAGATGACGGACGTTCTTAGGGAGTTCCCCCAGTTGATCGACCCGAGAACCGGCAACAGCCTGATGGATCGGACGATCCTCATTGCCAACACCTCCAATATGCCGGTCAGCGCCCGTGAAGCCTCCATTTATACGGGAATCGCCTTGGCCGAGTACTACCGGGACCAGGGCTATCATGTTGCAATCATGGCGGACTCCACATCCCGGTGGGCGGAAGCGCTTCGAGAGCTTTCCGGCCGGATGGAGGAGATGCCCGCCGAAGAGGGATTCCCCGCGTACCTGCCGACCCGGATCGCTCAGTTCTACGAGCGGGCGGGGTATATGAAGACCCTCAGCGACCGGGAGGGGTCGGTTTCAATTATTGGAGCGGTCAGTCCGCCGGGCGGAGATTTCTCCGAGCCGGTCACCCAGCATACCAGGCGCTTCGTCCGCTGTTTCTGGGGCCTTGATCGGGGTCTGGCTTCTTCCCGGCACTATCCGGCGATCAGCTGGCTCGATTCCTACAGTGAGTACCTTGATGACGTGCGCCACTGGTGGAGCGAACACAGCGAGGATTCCTGGTACCGAAACCGCCAGAAGATCATGGATCTTCTTCAGCGGGAAGTCCGGCTTCAACAGATTGTGAAATTGGTGGGACCGGATGCTCTGCCGGATACCCAGAACTTTATTTTAGAGGTGTGTTCTCTCTTCAAAACCGCGTTCCTGCAGCAGAACGCCTTTGATGAAGTGGACCGTTACTGCCCGGTGGCGAAGCAGGTGAAGATGCTCGGCGTCATCCTTGCGTACTATGAAAAGGGCAGTGAAGCGATCAACGGCGGAGTACCGATGGTAAAGCTCCGCAGGTTGCGGGCGGTTCAGGATATGGCGCGAATGCGCTTTACGATCAAGGCGGATGAACTGCACCAGATCGACCGAATCCAACTGCGCATGGAACGGGCGATCGACGAGTTGGGAGGAATCTATGAACATTAACATCAGTCAGTCAAACCTCCTCTCCGGCCGCGAATATCGGGGAGCCGCCCGAATCGACGGACCGCTGGTGACGATGCGGAACACCCACAATGTCGGGTATGGCGAGCTGGTCGAGCTCTCTACCGGGGATGGGAAGATCCGGCTCGGTCAAGTCCTCGATACGAGTGATGAGATCGTGGTGGTTCAAGTGTTTGAGGGCACCGACGGCCTGTCGATGCCGGGCACGGGGATGCGCTTCCTCGGTGAGCCGCTGACCCTTGCGGTCAGTGAGCAGATGCTCGGGCGGGTGATGAACGGCCTGGGCAAGAGCCGCGACGGGTCGGCGACCCCTCGAGGATACGCCGAGCGGGATGTGAACGGCGAGCCGATCAACCCGACCGCCCGGGAGTATCCCCGGGATTTCATCCAAACGGGGATTTCCGTCATCGACGGATTGACCACCCTGATCCAAGGCCAGAAATTGCCGATCTTCTCCGGCAGCGGATTGTCCCACAATCAGCTTGCCGCCCAGATCGCCCGCCAGGCGAAAGTGCGGGGCAGCGGAGGTGATTTCGCCACGATCTTCGTTGCGATGGGCGTTAAGTACGATGTCGCCAAGTACTTCATCGATTCCTTTGAAGAGAGCGGAGTCCTTGACAATGTGGCGCTCTTCCTCTCGCTCGCCGATGACCCGTCGATCGAACGGATCATCACCCCCAAGACCGCCCTGACCCTTGCCGAGCATTTGGCGTTCGACAAGGGCAAGCACGTTCTTGTGATCATGACCGACATGACCAACTACTGCGAGTCGCTCAGGGAGATCGGAACGCTACGGGGGGAGATTCCCTCCCGAAAAGGGTATCCGGGGTACCTCTATTCAAATCTGGCGGAGATCTATGAACGGTCGGGGAAGATCATCGGCCGCAGCGGATCGATCACCCAGCTGCCGATTCTTTCGATGCCGAACGACGATATCAGCCACCCGGTGCCGGACCTTACCGGATATATCACCGAAGGCCAGATCGTCTTTGAACGGGGAATGCACGCCCGCGGCCTCTATCCTCCGATCAACCCGCTTCCGTCGCTGTCCCGGCTGATGAAGGACGGAATCGGCGAGGGGATGACCCGGGAGGACCATCCGCACCTGGCGAACCAGCTCTTCGCTTCCTACAGCCATGTCAAGGATGTGCAGAACCTCGCCTCCGTAATCGGTGAAGAGGAGCTCACCGCCCTCGATCAGCAGTATCTGGAGTTCGGCACCTTCTTTGAAAACCGCTTCATCAACCAGGGGTATGATGAGGATCGTTCGATCGAAGAGACCCTCGATCTCGGGTGGGAGGCGCTGAGCAAGCTCCCAAGCGAAGAGCTCCAGCGCGTCACCGACGAAGAGATCGCCCAGTACTACCGAGGCTGATATGGCAACGACCACCTTGGCGCCGACAAGAACCAACCTGCTCAAGCTCAGCGAAGATTTGAAGTTCGCCAAGCTCGGGCATGAGCTGCTCGACCAGAAGCGGTCGATTCTGGTTGTCGAGCTTCTCACGCTCGTCGACCAGGCGGTGGATTTTGAAACCCGGGTTCTGAGTTCCCTCAAAGAAGCGCAGAACGCCCTGAGCGACGCGATCATGCAGATGGGCCGGCTCAGGGTCGGAAATTTGGCCGGGGCGGTCAATATCGATTATTCAATCAGGGTGGGATCCCGGCGGGTGATGGGAGTTTCAGTGCCAAAAGTTGAAACATCCTTTATCGATAAAAGTCCCTATTTCTCCAGCGAAGAGACGAGCATCTTAAGCGAGGTCGCGATCGATCGCTACCGTAGCGCCCTCACCTTGATGGGACACTTGGCGGAACTGAAGGTTTCCATCATGCGTCTTGCCCGGGAAGTGAAGAAAACAATCCGGAAAGTCAACGCTCTGGAAAAGATCGTCATTCCTCGAACCGAGGAAACGATCGCCTGGATTGACAGCCGGATCGAAGAGCAGGATCGGGAAAACGTGATTCAGCTGAAAACAATTAAGGATCGGATGGAGCGAATCAAAGCTCTCAATCAGGTTTTGACGCAAACCGATGATGATGATACGATAACCACAGGGGTATAGCATGTCAGTCCCGTTTAAACAAATCGTTGCGTATATTGATGGGTCGGAGAGTTCGATGACCGCTTTGATGTATGCAATCAAGCTGGCAAAAGAGCATCACGCCCGGGCGACGGCGGTATATGTCGTCAATACCAAGGCACTAAGTGATTTGGTCAAGAGCGGAATCTTTGTCGCAGTGGAGCGTGATGAATACCAGAGAGATCTCTACGAAGATGCCGATCGCTATCTTCGGCACGCCCGGCACCTTGCCGAAGAGAAGGGAGTGGAGATTGATACCGTTAAGTTGGAGGGGTCGGTCCACGCTGTCGTAAAGGAGCTGGTCAAGAGCCTTGGAGCCGATCTGTTGATTTTGGGCGGTGTGAGTGATATTCGCTCCCGCCGGGATGAACTGGCCAGCGAGACGGATCGGATGATGCGAACCGCCCCGTGTCCGGTTCTCGTTGTTCGGGAAGATGATGATATTTGGGATGAGTTTGAGCGCTGAGGAGCGACACCTATGAATGTACTGGAAGCATTAGAGAAAGAATTGATCAAAGTTCCCCTCGAGTCGGGTGAGAAATATGCAATAATCCGAGAATTGGTTGATGTCGCAGCCCAGGCAAAGGGCTACGATGGCGAAGCGTTGCTTGATGCGGTCTTGGCGCGCGAGCGCTTGGGATCGACCGGAATCGGTAACGGCATTGCCATTCCCCATGCCAAAAGCGATGCCGTCAACAAGGTTACGATGGTCATCGGCGTCTCCAAGATTCCCGTTGACTTCGAATCGATCGACAACCAGAAAGCCCGAATCTTCTTCCTCGTCATAGCTCCCTCGAAGGAAGCCTCCGCTCACGTCGAACTGCTTGCTTCAATCGCCCGATCCTGCTCCAGCGGAATCTTCCGCCGGATGCTCGAACAGGCGAAAGATGCCGATGAGGTGATCCAGCTTTTCATGGAGTAGAAACACGCTATCCCTTCCCAATAAGACCATCTCATGAGACAAGTCTCATGAGATGCGCTATTTTCCAAGAAGGACATATATACAAACTTCATTTCTCATGCATACGCTTTATATGTACCGAGTCTCAAATCATCACCATTGCCCAAGCGAGGATCTCTATGAAAAAAGTAGGCATCGTTCTCCTGTTTCTTGTCGCGTTGGCACTCCTGATCGGATGTGAAGAAACGCCCAATAATACCGAGCTTAGAGTTACGAACATTACCAAGAACACGATAACCATCATCTTTCCGACGGGGTACAAATCATTCAATCTCCCCAACGAAGTCACGATGACCGATGGAAAGGAATATAAAGTGGATGTGTATCTCGTTGATGAAAATCCCAACACCTTCGTTACACCCTTCCATTATCAGTTGGTCGGCCAGCAGGAAGGTGTTTCCGTTACATTGAAGATGATTGGTGACGGTGCTGACTTGGTTCATGATAGATTTAATGTAAAGCTCTATACAGGCATTAATTACGAACCAACGATATGGAAGAAAACAGCCGACTTTTCCTTCCTGCCCTAGGACATGACAGCTATAGCTCCTGAAAAGTCCTAAACGTGCCGAAAAACCTTCGGTGTGTTAAGGTTTCGATGGCAGACTGAGAGCACTCATTGCTTCTATCCTTGGATACGCGGCTTTCAGCTGTTCAAGGTTTTGCCGGAGAACCTCTTCCCTTTACAAACGGCCCCTCTTTTCGTATTGTGTCCTTACTGGATGAAGGAGGCGGGTGTGAATCAAATTGTGGCATTCAATGATCAGGAACGGGTCCTTGTGGCGAGCTGTCGAGCGGTGCTGGAGGAACAGCACAAGCAGTTGGCCCAGTACCTGGATGATCGAGTTGCCGACCTCCACTCCCTTGCAGGCATCATCACCCGCTCCGCCTCACTGGTGAGCGACTTGGGATTCAGCAAATCCAGACGTGATTTGAACACCCTGGCGGCAAAGCTGGTGAACCAGGGGGTGGAGGAGGTGGTAAACCTTCCGGTCCGCGCCTCGATCGGCCGCACCTTCATGGTTGCAAAGCTTCACCTGTTTGGCTTTCTTTTGAACGTAGTTGCAAAGCAAGGTTATCTAAGCGACGAGCAGGAAGAAGAAATACTCTCTTGTTATCACTCGATTCTTTTCGCCCTGATGGCTGAAGACCTGTACATCACGATCATCAGTGACGCCAACGGGCAGGAGTCCTGGGCCAAGCGGGCCACGCATGACCTTGTTCTGATGTGGGAGGAGCGCAGTGCTGTATCTACAATCGCGTTTGCACCGTTGCTTCAGGAGCTGTGGGATGCCCGCCATATGTTGATACCGGTTCTCGGAACATTGATGGGAACCGTCGAACTCCTTCAGCTTTCTATGGGCTTGAGCAGGACGTGGCATGACTTTTTTGCAGCGCACGGCCAAGAGGAACAGATCGTTTTAGCGTTGAACGAATTTCTTTTCTCCCTTTCCTACGAGCAGATTATAGCGCTGGAAGGGTTGATGAAGCAGGAAGGATATGAGGTGGTCAGCCGGGAAGGTGCCCAAGATCTTCTGCAGCTGAAGCCGGCTCAACGCTTGGAAGGAAGAAATGAAGAGGAGCGGTCCGCTGTTCGCCTGTACCGCTCCTTCCTCCGTCGAAATACGCTGGCCAAGGTTCGCCGGGACAGTGAACGACCCGGTCCCCGCTCCACCTTGGAACAACAGTTCATGCTCTATCTCTGGAGCATCGAGCATTAATCTCCCAACGCAAGGCGATAGATCGCCTCCATGTCATTCCGGTCGAGTGCTTTGATCGAACCGGTTGTTCGAGTATCACCGAACGAACACTTGTCCGCCATATCCAAGATCTCTTCTTCCGTCGGATTGACGCCGAGAGCCTTGATCGTGGTAGGCATCCTGATTGATTCAAAGAACGCCTTCGTCGCAGCGATTGCAGCGAGCGCGTCGGCATCGGTGTCGCCACTCTTTGGAAGATCAAAGACTTCGTAGCCGAACGAGGCGAAGCGTTCGGGCTTGTTCTTATACACATACCGCGCCCAACTGTCCCACAACGCCGAAAGTCCGGCACCGTGGGCGACATCGTAGAGTCCGCCAAGCTCATGTTCCATTTGGTGGCAGGACCAGTCACCGCGGGAGCCGTGTCCGGCGCCCGTCAGGCCATTGTGGGAGAGCGAACCCGCCCACATGATATTGGCTCGCGCCTCGTAGTTCTTCGGATCTTTCAATAGGATATGGGCGTAATGCATGACACTTTTGAGCAAAGCGGCAGCGATATCGTCGGTCAGCGACATCGAGTCTTCAATGATGAAGTAGCGTTCCATCGTGTGGAGCATGATATCAACGATTCCGCTCATCGTCTGGTATTCCGGCAGGGTATAGAGCAGCTCGGGGTTCATGATCGCAAAGCGGCAGCGTCCATAATCGGTGTTGAGACCCCGTTTCAGCCATCCATCCTCATTGGTAATTACCGAAGAGTTGCTCATCTCCGAACCTGCGGCGGCGATCGTAACAATCGCGGCATGCGGAAGAGCTCCCTTGAGGGTGCGTTTGCCCTCATAAAAATCCCAGACTTCGCCTCCGTTGTAGAGTCCATAGGCGATCGCCTTGGCCGAATCGATGACTGAACCGCCACCGACGGCGAGGATGAAATCGACTTCTTCCTTTTTTCCAAGCTCAATGCCTTCATGGACCTTGGACAACCGCGGATTGGGGACGACGCCGCCCAGCTCGACATACTCGATTCCTTCCGCTTTCAAGGAGGCTTCGACTCGATCCAGCAGGCCGGATCGTTTAGCTGAATTCGAGCCGTAATGAAGCAGAACCTTCGTTCCGCCATGGTGTTTGACGAGGCGGCCCGCCTCCCGCTCGGTATTCTTCCCGAAGACCACTTCGGTCGGGGTGTAGTAGGTAAAATTTGAAACCATAGATTCCTCCATCAATATCCCAAGCTCTCGCCGACGATGAGAACGGTGATTCGATCCTTGATGCGCTGATTGGACAGCACCACATAGCTGGCACAGATCGTCTCCGGGCACTGTCCGGCCCTTAAGGCCATCAGGTTTTCCGAATCAAGTTTGGCGCTGATGCAGTGTCCCTGCTCCGTACAGTAGGTGTTTTTCTTCAACCGGGTGGCGTTTGCTGGCGCCGCGATGTGTTTTACCCGCAGAACCGCTTGGGCGAGATCGGGGACGATCTTATCCCAGGAGGCTACGATGATGACCTCTTTGGGACCGTAGAGCAGGGCGGCGACCCGGTTGCCGGTGCCGTCGACGCAGTAAAGCTCGCCATGTTCGGTAATCGCATTCACGCTGGACAGGTAGACATCCGCCGCGAAAGAGGCGGTGTAGATCTGTCGGATATCCTCTCTGGTCAAGTTTGGCGCATACCGGTCCAGAAACGCGTAATCACCGCTCTGCAACAGCTCCAGGATTCCGGCTTCAGCCAGACTGACCGAACCTCCGACGGCTACCGTGGCTCCCTTCGAGAGACGGGCTTTCATCTCGGTTTTCACCTGTGCGATGGTGGGGATGAAGTGCGCCTGCATGTTGTTTTTCCTGAGCTGCTCAATGGTCCGTTGGACCGATTTCATTCTAATCGTATAGAGATGTTCATCCATAAGAGTATCCTCCTTCTCAAGTGTACCCTGTTCTTCCGTCGCCTTGCAAGTTTTCTTCCTTTTCAGAGATTTTTACAATGGGTTTCGAACCATGATACGGTGTATCCTATAAGGCAAGGAGTCAACTATGGATATTCAATTTTATGGAGCGAACCGATATGTGACGGGCAGCTGCACTCTGGTTACGGGCAACGGAAAGAAAATTCTGATCGATTGCGGCCTGCCTCAGGGAAACGATGCGAAGATCGGGGGGCTTCAACTACCCTTCAACGCGAAAGATATCGATTATCTCCTTCTCACCCATGCGCACATCGATCATAGCGGGCGGATTCCGCTGTTGATCAAGGACGGGTTTCGAGGGACCATTTACGCCACCGAAGCGACGAAAGAGCTGTGTTCGATCATGCTCGCCGATTCTGCTCATATCCAGGAATCGGAAGCTCAGTGGCAAAACAGAAAAGCCAAACGGAGCGGCCAGGCACTTGTTGAACCGCTGTATACGGTGAATGACGCATATAAGAGCCTTTCCCGGTTCGAAACGATCGAATATGAAGAAAAGCGGACGATCGACGAAGGAATCACCATACGCTATCAGGATGCAGGCCACCTCCTCGGCTCGGCGCTCATCGAGCTGTGGCTGACCGAGGGGGCCGAGACCCGCAAGCTCGTTTTCACCGGGGATCTGGGAAATCTGGACCAACCCCTCATCAAAGACCCGGTGTACATCACCGAAGCGGATTTTGTGGTCATGGAATCCACCTACGGGAACAGGAATCACGCTCCGATGATCGACAAGGATGGCAATACGATCACCTCGCTGTATCGGGCGAGGGAACTCGCAGCGATCATCCAGCGAACCTTCGATCGCGGTGGAAACGTCATCATCCCCGCCTTCAGCGTGGGGCGCACCCAAGAGCTCCTCTATCTGCTGAGGATCATCATCGAAGAAGGGCTTTGTTCCGAAACGGTTCCCGTCTTCGTCGACAGTCCGCTTTCCGTCAAGGCGACCAAGGTTTTTGCAGGAAACCTGTACGGGTACATGGATGAGGAGACGATGGCCTTGGTGAATGCGGGAATCAATCCAATTCTTTTTGAAGGGTTGACTCCGGTCGTTGATGTGAATGATTCAATAGCCTTGAACCACCGCAAGGAAAGCTGTGTAATCATCTCTTCCAGCGGAATGTGTGAAGCGGGGCGGATCAAGCACCACCTGAAGCACAACCTGTGGCGGCGGGAGTGCACGGTCATCTTCAGCGGCTATCAGGCTTCCGGTACGCTTGGGCGTTCAATCTATGATGGAGCACGTCATGTTACGATCTTTGGCGATCAGATCGATATCCGATGTGAAATCACCGAACTGCACGGCACCAGCGGTCATGCCGACCAGCAGGGGCTGATCAGATGGCTTTCCCGCTTTGAAGGGGAGATTCAACGAGTCTTCGTCGTGCACGGGGATGAGGAGATTGCACCGTGGTTCGCATCCTATGTGCAGCGAAAGCTCGACCGGGACGCGTACGCACCCCGCTTTGGGGAGCGCTTCGACCTCCTTGATGCCGAGTCGATTCCGAAGGCCGAGCCGATCACCCTCACCGAGCTGCCGTATATGAAGGATCTGGCCTCAGCTCTTGAGGCTCTCTCCAAAGGCGAGAGCGCGTTCGGCAAGGTGCTGGCACGGATCAAGCAGGCGGCTGAACATACGAGCGATGAGAAGCGCTCGGTACGCCTGGCGAACGCCACGCGGCGTTTGGCAAGCGATCTGGAGGATCTTGCAAAGAAGTGGAACAGTGATGCCTCCTAAGCGAGCTTGATACCGAAGATGGCGCTGCCGCCGACCTCTTCAAGGACCGAGAAGCCCATCGCTTCGTAGAACCCGTGTGCCTTTACATTGCGACCATCCACTCCAAGGTGGATTCCATGCACGTCCTTGGCTTGGAGCGCTGAAAAGAAGGTGTGCATCAGCGCCTTGCCGAGACCTTTGCCCTGGAGCGTGCCGAGCAGGTCAATGTGGAGATGAGCCGGGTAGCCCAAGTTTTGCCAGAGCCCCTCGCCGGGGCCTTTGAGGAGCTGTCTGACCGTGTTTCGTTCAGCGGCGCTTTTAAACTCGGTGAGCCCCTTATAGTATTCCCTCAGGGGAGGAAGCCACTCATTCTGCATCCACCGGTTGAAGGAACGGGTATCACCGGTTCCGACGATGAAGCCGGAGGGCTTGCCCCTGTCGTTCAAGGCGGTGAAACAGACCTCCGGTTCGAAGAAAAAATACGGTGCGGCGTAATAGTGTCCGACCACCCACCTGTCATGGTAATAAGGTGTTCCATCCAACCCTGCAAATGCGGTTTTCAGTGCAATATCGTACACATAAGGAAGATCCTGAGCGACCATATTACGAATGAGTGCCATCGGTGACACCTCCTATATATCAAACACTACTAAAATTCACCCGGTTTCACAATAAGAACATAATCGATTGGTTTGTGAGTGATTGAACGGGATCGGATGGAGCAAAGTCGGTTAAAAGGGGGACGGGGAGGAGTAATAAGCTTTTTACGATCCGTTTTGACAATGAGGGCGGCCGTATCATCATGAAGGCCAATTCGGCACCAAACCGCTGTCTGGCAATTTTTAACTATTTATAGTATAATAAACTAACAAATAGTTGCTCAAAGAGCAAAATGGGTATGGACAAAAGGTTCAATACTCTATAATATCCTTTCTTGTTGGCTTGAGCACCAAAGCTCGTATTGGCAGAAAGGGCAAAGAGCCCTTGACCCATTCAATGAGTTCAGGTATTCTAATATGCCCCCTCCGAGAGGTGGGATGTTTATTGACAGTATAGCGTTAGGAAAAGAACAGTGAGATTGGAGAAGAGGAAGACCGATAGGGCTTCCAGTCAATTTCGAAGATGAAGGGCAATGAAAATTGTCAGCATCGGATGAGAAAAGGATTGGCTCAGAAACATTTGAAAAGTCCCGAGTCTTCGGACTCGGGGAAGTAAGATGACGGAGAGTTTGATCCTGGCTCAGAACGAACGCTGGCGGCGCGTTTTAAGCATGCAAGTCGAGCGGCAAGGGTAGCAATACCCCTAGAGCGGCG
>Ga0208694_1000218_pt1 | contig 90728 bp, 72 predicted proteins | sample AD_UKC078_MetaG_FD_184442 | JGI IMG/M metagenome (GOLD analysis project Ga0208694, IMG submission 184442) | Active sludge microbial communities of municipal wastewater-treating anaerobic digesters from USA - AD_UKC078_MetaG (SPAdes) (version 2) | ecosystem: Engineered > Bioreactor > Anaerobic >...
ACTCACCCGTCCGCCACTAAAGTATCTCTAAAGCAAGCTTCTTCAATACTCCCGTTCGACTTGCATGTGTTAAGCACGCCGCCAGCGTTCGTCCTGAGCCAGGATCAAACTCTCCGTTTGATTCCTGATCTCGTTCGCTTATTTCCTTACGTACTGTATTCAATTGGCAAGGTTCAGTATCACCGTGTGCCGGAATAAATTCTGCTCGCAACGGCGACAGGTGGTAATATACTACGCTTTCGATGAAAATGCAAGCCTGTTTTTGAATTTTTTTTTGGAAAAATCCGCACCTAAAGCATAAACAAGCTGCCGACTTCTTCAGATGGCTGATATTTATGGATCTGTCGTACCTTTCGGATCCCATCCGACGCAGACAGGCACACTCCGGCAGCCGGCAAAAAATTGCAAATTTTACCGTGTTATAATTTATATATAAATGGTAGTTTACTGTGACCGACGACTGTGATCCGATGAAGAACACCGGGTCCATTTTATGACTGGGGGACATTAACGTCATGCTTTTGATGCAGTTCAACGACAAAAACTTTTCTCTCGACAAGAAAAAGAAACAGGGAAAGAATAAAAAGATTTTCAACAGGATATTTTCTCACATAGCCCTCATCGCTGCCATAGCTGCGGCGGTGCTGGCTATTTTTATTGCCCTGTTCATCAGGGACATATCCCAGTCGCTCCCCACCTCCGAAGAGATACTCGGCCACGAGCCCAGTCTGGCAACGATAGTGTACGACAGGAACGAAAAGGTCGTCACGAGGCTTTTCCAGGAAAACAGGAACTGGGTCAAGCTTGATGCTGTCTCCCCGTGGATGGTGAAAGCGATCCTTGCTGCCGAAGACGACAAATTTTACGATCATTCCGGAATAAGACCTGTCGCGATATTAAGGGCAGGGATCGTAGATATTTTCCATCGCGGAGCGAGACAGGGCGGAAGCACGATAACGCAGCAGCTTGCGAGAAATCTTTTTCTGACAAAAGAGAAGACCATCGTCAGGAAGGCAAAAGAGGCGATCCTCGCACTGAGGCTTGAAAGGATATACACCAAGGACCAGCTTCTTGAAATGTACCTGAATACCATTTACATGGGACACGGGGCTTACGGTATCGATTCCGCGTCAAAGAATTATTTCGGCAAATCGCCGTCCCAGCTTACGATAACGGAATCCGCGATACTTGCCGGCCTTGTTGCGGCGCCCGAAACATACAGTCCTTACAGGAATTCAGACATGTCGGCAGCAAGAAGAGAGTATGTGCTCAGGAGGATGCTCGACCTCGACTGGATATCAAAATCAGACTATGACACCGGCGTCAGAGAACAGCCGCAACTCCTGAAAAGGGAAGCGAGCAAAAGCAGCCTCTTCCTCAAGGACTCGCCTCACTTCGTCTCCTACATACTTTTCAACAAACTGCTCCCCAAATATGGTACGGAACAGGTCTACAGAGGAGGACTGCGCGTTTACACAACGATAGACCTTGACCTCCAAAAAAAGGCTGAAGAACTCGTTTCAAAGATGAAGCATGAAGGAGCCCTCGTGGCGCTGGATCCAAACACTGGGGAGATTTTGGCCCTGGTCGGCGGCAGGGACTTCGACGCAAGCAAATTCAACAGGGCCACCCAGGCTTTCCGTCAGCCCGGTTCAGCATTCAAGCCGGTAGTATATGCGACCGCGCTGGAAAACGGATACAGGGCGGTAGACCATCTGCTGGATGCCCCGCTTCTCTTCCCCAACGGTTGGGAGCCCGGAAACTACGGCGGCAAGTATGACGGAGAAGTAACCCTTATGGATGCACTTGCAAGGTCGATAAACACTGTAGCTGTAAGGCTTGCACAGATAGACGGCGTAAGCAGGGTGGTAGACATGGCCAGAAGGATCGGGATCACTACCCCACACCTTCCGGAAGACCTCTCTCTTGCTCTGGGTACGGCAAGCGTTACCCCTCTCGAAATGTCGGTGGCCTACTCCACGTTTGCAAACAACGGTTATAAGGTGGAGCCATACGGGATAAAAGAGGTAAAGGGGAAAAACGGCGAATCGTTCGAACAGAACGGCCCCAAGATCACAAATGCCATTTCAGTGACGACCGCGGTCACGACAAGGTCGATGCTTGAGCAGGTAGCCCTCTGGGGGACCGGCGCAAAGGCAAAGGTGGAGGGATATCAGACATTTGGCAAGACGGGAACGACGAATGACTGGACAGACGCATGGTTTGCGGGCGGCATACCGGGGCTCGTCGTTGTAGTCTACGTTGGTAACGACGACCATACGCCCCTCGGCGGCAAGACGACCGGCACAGTGGCAGCGGTACCTGTATGGAAGGAATTTGTCTCCTTTGCCGTAAAAAAGCTCAAACTTCCCCAAACCTTTATACTCCCGCCTGATGCTGGCGTCGAGTCTGTGAACGTATGTAAGAAGACCGGGTTTCTTGCTTCGTCCGGATGTCCCGCTGCGAACATACTGCTTCCGGCCGGCCACGCGCCGATATCATACTGTCCGTGGCACGGAGGCAGCCTCTCTGCGGCAAGGGCCGATGAGAACGCTCCGCAGCTCGTCCTTGCTCCCATCGACGATGAAATGACGCATTACAAATACGCGATGAGAGGCCTCTCTCAGGAGCCTTCGGCATCAGATCAGGATGTTCAGGGACAGACAGCCGATACGCCTGTCGCTACGAAGAAGACAAAAGACACTGAACATGCAAAGGCTCCGGTAAAAAATTCGGATCCCTACAAAAAGGATCCGAGCGAAGCAGAACAGATGGAAGCCAGGTATCAGGAGCTTCTCAAAAAGTATAAGATCATCGAATAGACCGATCCTCAGTCTGGCTGATATGTCCTTCCCTTGGGCCAGGGAGATGGGACGTAAATGTCCTGAAAGAGCTGAAGGGCAAATCTGTCTGTCATGCCGGAAATAAAATCTGCCGCTCCCTGAGGGTCGTCTTTGCATTTTTCTATGCGGTATCTGAACAGCGCTTCCAGGACATGCTCCACTCTTGAGTCTTCGATCTGAGCGTTTGCATGTCTGTAGACACTTTCATAGAGGAATCCCCTGAGTGTCTCAATGGAGGCAAGCATGGAAGGACTGAAGGTCGGCCTGCTCTCCTTGCTGTTTTCAATAATATCCATTATCAGGGAGTTGATCCTCTGCGAGTGAGAAGCTCCCATTTTTTTTATGACACACTCCGGGATGTCGTGATCCGATACGATGCCTGCCCTCAGCGCATCGTCTAGGTCATGGTTCAGGTACGCGACAGAATCGGATATCCTGACCACCCAGGCCTCGAGCGACGATGGTTCGGCAAGGTCAAAACCCGAGCGCACATCGACCTGCCCTTTGGAGTGCTGCAGTATCCCCATCCTGACTTCCCATGTGAGGTTAAGTCCCTTTCCGTCCTTTTCCAGGCAGTCGACCACCCTGAGGCTCTGTGCTGCGTGGTGGAAACCGCCGAGACCATGTTCTTTTGCCAGCGAATCGAGTACTTTTTCACCCATATGGCCGAACGGTGTATGGCCGAGATCATGACCGAGAGCTATTGCCTCGGTAAGGTCCTCGTTGAGCAGAAGCGCTCTTGATATCGTCCTTGCTATCTGGGAAACTTCGAGCGTATGGGTGAGCCTTGTCCTGTAATGGTCTCCCTCAGGAAGCAGAAGGACCTGTGTCTTGTATTTCAGCCTTCTGAATGATTTGCTGTGGATTATTCTGTCTCTGTCTCTCTGAAAGCATGTCCTTACAGAGCATGGTTCCTCCTCTTTGAGTCTGCCCCTGCTTTGCGAAGACAGAGCTGCATGCGGAGACAGTATTTGTCTTTCGATCTCTTCCCAACGAAGGCGGGTCTCCAAGTCGATCATCCCCGGTCCAATAATATAAAAACGGCAGAGCAAAAGCTCTGCCGTCAATTATACAGGAAGGTCAGGCCTTTTGCCCCTGCGGCTGTCCCCTATTTAATCAGCCCAAGCGCGGAATGTGCCGCGGCCAGCCTTGATACAGGAACTCTGAAGGGCGAACAGCTGACGTAGTTCAGACCGAGTTTATGGCAGAAGGCTACACTTAAAGGGTTACCTCCGTGTTCACCGCATATTCCCAGTTGTATCGACGGGTTGACTTTACGGCCTCCTGCAACGCCTATCTCCATCAGGCCTCCAACTCCGTCACGATCGAGGACCGCAAACGGATTTTGCGGCAGTATCCCTTCGGCGACATACTGACCCAGGAATTTCCCTTCCGCGTCATCCCTTGAGTAGCCAAAGGTCGTCTGAGTCAGGTCATTCGTCCCGAAGCTGAAGAACTGCGCATGCTGGGCAAGCTGATCTGCGACCATTGCAGCCCTCGGGAGCTCTATCATTGTACCTACCATGTATTCAACCTGACAGCCGTATTCCTTCATTATCACCGGAGCGATGCTGTCCACCATCACCCTCAGAATCCTCATTTCCTCTTTCGTCGCCACGAGCGGGATCATGATGTCAGGCACAGGATGCTTACCCTCTTTTACAAGCCTGCAGGCTGCTTTGAATATGGCCCTTACCTGCATTTCATATATCTCGGGGTAGATGATGCCAAGGCGGCATCCCCTGAAACCGAGCATCGGGTTGGCTTCGTGAAGCTCGTGTACCCGCGCTGTCGTGATCTTTACAGCCTCGGCTTCCGGACTTCCCTCCGGAAGGTTTTTCAATTCCTTATCAAGGTCTGGAAGTTTCGGAAGAAATTCATGCAGCGGAGGATCAAGGAGCCTTACCGTTACAGGCAGACCGTCCATGGCATCGAAAATGCCGTAGAAATCTTCTTCCTGCATCTCTTCAAGTTTCTTAAGGGCTTCAAGCCTCTCTTCAAGGGTCGATGCAACGACCATGTCCTGCATGACGGGAAGCCTGTCCTGGGCCATGAACATATGTTCGGTACGGCAAAGCCCTATTCCTTTTGCTCCGAAACCTCTCGCTCTTCTTGCATCTTCCGGTGTATCTGCATTTGCCCAGACCTCAAGTGTTGAGATCCTGTCCGCCATTTTCAGCAATTCGCGGAAGTCTTCGTCAAACTGAGGTTCCATGAGTTTGACTTCTCCGAGTATGACTTCTCCCTTTGTGCCGTCTATTGTAATAAAATCATTTTTGTTTACCGTTGTCTCACCGACAGTAAAGTTCTCCGCGGCCAGATTGATCCTGATGCTCTCAGCGCCGGAGACACACGGTTTCCCAAGTCCCCTCGCCACGACCGCCGCATGGCTCGTCATGCCTCCGTGCGCAGTGACTACGCCCTGGGCGGCAAAGAGACCGTGTATGTCATCCGGGGTGGTCTCCGGACGGACAAGTATGACTTTCTCTCCGTTCTTCCCGCGTTCCGCCGCTTCGTCCGCGTCAAAGACCACATAACCGGCTGCTGCCCCCGGTGAGGCGGGAAGTCCTTTTACGAGCGGCACAACCTTTGCCTTCGGGTCTATCTGAGGATGGAGCAGCTGTTCGACCTGTTCGGGAGCGACCCTTTCCACGGCTGTCCTCTCATCGATCAGGCCTTCCCTGTACATGTCCATCGCGACTTTTACAGCCGCCGCGGCTGTCCTTTTTCCGTTCCTCGTCTGCAGTATGTAGAGTTTGCCGCGTTCGACGGTAAACTCTATGTCCTGTGCGTCTTTGTAATGTTCCTCAAGGAGTTTGGCGATCCGGCAGAATTCCTTATAGACATCGGGCATTGCAGTCGCAAGCTGCGATATCTCAACAGGCGTCCTTATCCCCGCAACGACGTCCTCACCCTGTGCGTTGATCAGGTACTCACCGAAAAGTCTGTTTTCTCCGGTCGAAGGGCTCCTGGTGAAGCAAACTCCGGTACCGCAGTCGTCCCCGAGGTTCCCGAAGACCATCGTCACAACAGAAACGGCGGTACCGTATGACTCAGGTATGTTGTTGATCTTTCTGTATGTCACAGCCCTGGGTGTGTTCCAGCTCCTGAATACGGCATCTATCGCAAGCCTGAGCTGCTGCCATGGATCTACAGGGAAGTCCTTCCCCGCCTCCTTAACTATCATCTTGTATTCCCCGACAAGCTCCTTCAGCGCTTCAGCTGAAAGCTGATTGTCGTCTTTGACGCCGTATTTTACCTTTTTCTCTTTTAATTTGGCCTCAAAACTTGCAAGCTCAACGCCCAATACGACATCAGAGAACATCTGGATAAAACGGCGAAAGCTGTCATAAGCGAAACGCTCATCACCGGAGGCCTCCGCAAGGGCCTTGACCGTTTTGTCGTTGAGGCCTAGGTTGAGGATGGTGTCCATCATTCCGGGCATAGATACCGGCGCTCCGGAGCGGACCGAGACAAGCAGAGGATCTTTTTCCCTGCCGAACATCTTTCCGGCAAGAGCTTCGACCCTGGCAACGGCAGCCTTGATGTCATCCCATATGCTCAGGATAAAGTCCTGCTCCTTCCAATATTCATGGCATGCTTCAGTCGTTATTATGAACCCAGGAGGCACCGGAAGCCCTATTTTCCACATCTGGGCAAGGTTCGCCCCCTTGCCGCCAAGCAGGATCTTCATCCCTGCGTCACCTTCGCTGAAATCGTAGATATACTTTTTAGCCTCGAGCATCCTGTGACCTCCCCAAAGTAAGTATGACTGGCATGTCTATGATCAAATATCCCCTATTTTTATTTCAACAGACTGAAATCTCCGACCATAAGGAAGAAATCACTGCACTTGCCAAGAAGGGCAAGCCTGTTGTTCCTTACTGATAGGTTTTCGTCCATCACCAGGACGTCATTGAAAAAGCCTGCGATGACGGGCGCAAGTTCCGCAAGCACAGAGGCCAGTTTTTCCCAGTCGCATCTATCGACCGCACTGGTCACCTCTTCCTCGAGGATGAGGAGCTTTTCATAAAGTTCCTTTTCGGCTCCTTCAACAAGCAGTGACGGATCCACTTCTCCCGGCACGCTCCCGGCCTTGTTCAGGATATTTTTGACCCTGACAGCCGCAGTGATAAGGTCGGTGAACCAGACCTCATCGCTCCGCTTCTGCAGCGTCTCAGCCATTCTGTATGCCTGAAGCGGACGGTTTGAGATCGTCTGCAGGACAAGCTCAACTACTTCATGTCTGAATCCTTTTTCCCTGAGCTGTACCTGGAGGCGCTGGCGCACAAAGGACCTGATCCTGTCAAGCGTTTCCTTATCAATGGAAAACGGCGATGCCGCTTTTTCCAGCAGGAGGTATATGTCAATATCGAGCGGGAATCCCCATATTATCTCGTTGATGCACCTCGCTGCCCTTCTAAGTCCGTAGGGATCCTGAGAGGAGGTCGGCTCGAGTCCGATCTTATAGATGGCAGCCAGCGTGTCCGCTCGGTCTGCGATGCCTATGAGCGCCCCTGCCGGAGCAGATGGGATGCTGTCCCCCGCAAATCTGGGCAGATACTGCTCATAAAGAGCCATGGCCACATCCTCGGGTTCTCCAGCCTTTCTGGCATACTCACGTCCCATTACTCCCTGAACGTCAGCAAATTCATAGACCATGCTCGTCACAAGGTCAGCCTTCGCGATATCGGCAGCCCTTTCAACGGCAGGCCTCCACTCACCGAAAGAAAGCGCCTCAGTAAGCCAGAGCGCAAGTTTTTTCGTCCTCTGGACCTTGTCGTAGACTGATCCCAGCTGTTCCTGATAAGTTACTGATCTCAGCTCTGCAGCAAGGTCGTCAAGGGACTTCTGAAGGTCTTCCTTCCAGAAGAAGGCGGCATCGTAGAGCCTTGCCCTGAGTACCCTCTCATTGCCCTCTCTTACTACGTTCATGTCTTTTGCGATGTTGTTGCTTACCCCAACAAAGTTGGCCATAAGCCTGCCATCTTTATCCCTTACAGGGAAGTACCTCTGATTTTTTGCCATAGAAAGGACGAGGACTTCTTCCGGTATCTCTAGGAATTCCTTGTCAAAGCTCCCGTAGAATACTACGGGGTATTCGTTGAGGTGTACGTTCTCCTCCAGAAGATCGGGGTCTACCTCTACCTTGGCGCCAAGTTCCTTTTCTACAGAGGCTATGCCCGCAAGGATCATTTCCTTTCTCTCTTCAGGGTCGGTAATGACAAAATTTTCCTTCATAAGCCTTTTGTATTCCGAAGGGTCATTGATCACCACCGAGCCGGCTCCCATGAACCTGTGCCCTCTCGATACGTTTCCGCTTTCGACGTTTCCGAATCCAACTTTTATGACCGATCCGCCGTAAAGGGCCACGATCCATCTGACCGGACGGGCGAAACGGACCGAAGGATCGGCCCAGTACATGCTCTTCTGGAACGAAAGACGCCTGATGATCCTGTCCAGTATCTGAGGAAGGACAGACTCCGTTGCCTGACCTTTTTCAATTTTTTCCGCGACGACATACTCCGCTCCGCCGATCTCCTTGACTTTCAGATCCGCGGCACTCACACCCTTGCTGCGGGCAAACCCCTCAGCCGCTTTTGTCGGATTTCCGTTGTCATCGAACGCCTGAGCTTTGAGCGGGCCCTTGAAGACCTCAACGCTGTCGCTTTGGGCAGCGGAAAGTTTTTCGACAGCAAGCACTATCCTGCGCGGGGTGCATTCCGCCTTGATCCGGGAATGCTCGATATGGGCGGAGGCAAACTCTTCTCCCGCATACTGGCATATATCGGCCAGCGCTTTGGGCATAAATCTGGCAGGGATCTCCTCCGTGCCTATTTCAAAAAGAAGGTCTTTTGCGGACATTATCTTGTGCCTCCTTCAGCTTTTTCAAATTTGTCAAACTTTCCCATCAGGGGATGTCCCATCTTTTCCCTCTGTTCGAGATATGCCTGGCAGCATGCACTTGCAAGCGCCCTGACCCTTCCTATGTAGCCGGTGCGCTCAGTTACGCTTATAGCGTTCCGTGCGTCGAGAAGGTTAAAGGAATGGGAGCATTTGAGCACATAATCATAGGCGGGGAGGACAAGGCCTCTTTCAAGGATCTTTTTGGATTCGGCCTCGTACATGTTGAAGAGCTGGAACAGCATATCCGTGCTCGCGACTTCGAAGTTGTATGTTGAATGTTCGACTTCTCCCTTGTGGTGAACATCTCCGTATTTGACATTGCCGACCCATTCGAGGTCGTAGACATTGTCCACCTTCTGGACGAACATCGCTATGCGTTCGATCCCGTACGTAAGCTCGGCGGGCACGACATCCATATCAAGCGAACCCATCTGCTGGAAGTATGTGAACTGAGTCACTTCCATCCCGTCAAGCCATACCTCCCATCCAAGGCCCCAGGCTCCTGTGGTCGGATTTTCCCAGTCATCCTCGACGAACCGTATGTCATGCTCGGCAGGATCTATGCCAAGCACCTTGAGGCTTTCGAGATACATCTCCTGGATGTTGTCGGGTGCCGGCTGGATTATTACCTGATACTGGTAATAGTGCTGAAGTCTGTTCGGGTTTTCACCGTATCTGCCGTCAGTCGGTCTCCTTGATGGTTCCACATAGGCCACGCGCCACGGCTCGGGCCCCAGGACCCTAAGCGTTGTGGCGGGGTTCATCGTTCCGGCCCCGACTTCTATGTCGTAAGGCTGTTGGACGACACATCCCTGTGATGCCCAATAACTCTCAAGGCGCATTACGATCTCCTGAAAATTCACTAGCTGCTGCCTCCTTCAGTATTACAAAGACTATATTCGATGAATTTTAATCTATATCATTGAAAAAAGTAAGCAGTTTTTTTAATTGAACGGTAAATAATGATGATTTTTCCCGGCCCTTTGACCAGCCGATGAATCTGTCATGGCTGAGCATTGCGGCAAGCCTTAGATTGGACAGATCTTCACTGCAGATATCCTCTTGGGCCGGACCGGAACAGGAGGGGCATACAAGGCCGTCCTTTGTCCATACGGCACCGCACTCAAGTTTGGAACCGCACTTAACGCAGTATCCGAGCGAAGGCGCAAGGCCGATCTCTTTCAGGAGCCTCCAGGTAAATCTGTATTCAACAATCTCAACCGGGCAGTTTTCTTTTAGCAACACCATCGCAGACCACAGTAGAGTAAGTATATTATTGCTTTCATGGCCTGTTAGCAGGACACCTGTCAGCCTCTTGTAGATCCTCAGGGCCGTCTTGAGTTTTTCCGCGGAAGATCTGAGCGATATGAAGTCCTCCCTGATCTCCGCTCCCTGAAGATAGAGCCTGGACGGACTCTGATACAGGGTGAACTCTGCCCAGACCAGCGGTTCCGTGGCGCCCCCGAACCTGCACTTCGTCTTTGATGCAGGGGCGCTTACCCAGACCGGTCCCATGTCCCTTAAAAACAGCAGAAGGGACTGCCCCTCTCCTGAGGAATCCCTTCTCTGCAAGACGGTCCCGACCTGCGAGTAATGCCCTTGTGTAAGTTTATCCTTCTCAAATGATGATATCAAAAACTATACCCCAGACGTCTGAGTTCTTCCTGCGATTTTCTCCAGCCCGGCTTTACCTTGACCCAAAGCTGAAGATAGATCGGGTAACCAAATTTCTCTTCGAGGTCTTTTCTTGCCGCCATACCGATCGTTTTGAGCTTTGCGCCGCCTCTGCCTATTATTATCGCTTTCTGGCCTTCGCGGTCGACAACTATGGTAGCCCTTATTTCACATGTCTTCAGTTCCGGGTACTCCTCCGGGCTCCTGAACTCCTCAACGACGACCGCTGTTCCGTGCGGCACTTCCTGATCCGTGAACTTAAGGATCTTTTCTCTTATCACCTCTGCGGCAAGGAAGCGTTCTGTCGTATCCATAAGCATGTCCGCAGGGTATATGGGAGGCTGTATCGGAAGCATCTTGCTCAGCGTGTCGATAAAAACATCTATATTCGTACCTTTTTTTGCAGAGATCGGGACTACTGCAGCCGGCATTATCCGCGTCTCATACATTTCGACCGTTTTCCAGAAAAGCTCGGGGTCAGCCAACTTGTCGACCTTATTGACAGCAAGCACGACCGGAAGACCGCACTTTGAAAGGATCTCCATTATCAGGTCCTCCTCCTCCCTGATGCGGCTGTCACCGGCCTCGACCACGAAACATATCAGATCCACCTGGGAAAGAGCTTTTTCGGCTTCGTTCAACATAAAATCGCCGAGCACGTTCTTCGGTTTATGTATGCCGGGCGTGTCGACAAATATTATCTGTTCCTTTGCGGTGGTCATTATGCACCGTATGGCGTTCCGGGTCGTCTGAGGCTTGGATGAGACGGCAGCCACCTTTTCCTTGAGGAGGGTGTTGATCAGTGAGGACTTGCCTACATTCGGCCTGCCCAAAAGGGCAACGAACCCGCACCTGTATTCAAATTCTTCACTTTTCATCTCTGTCATCTTCGATCTCTCCTTTCCCCGTCAGCTTGAACCGAAGCGGAAGCAGGTCGCTGAGCTTGTAAATGACAGGCTTGCCTCTGTCTTCGAGAACGACGTGCATCTCTTCGTTGAATTCAGACAGAAACTGCCTGCAGGCTCCGCACGGGGGACACATTGTGCCTTCTGTGCCGACTATCGCTATAGCTATCGGCTTGAGACCGCCTTTGTACACTGCAGTGGTCATCGCATTTCTTTCCGCGCATATGGAAAGGCCGTAGCTTTCATTTTCAACATTGCAGCCTGAAACGACGCTTCCATCTTCAAAAAGAATGGATGCGCCGACAGAAAAACCGGAGTATGGAGCATAGGCCCTCTTCGCAGCCTTCTTTGCCTCGCTCAGAAGAGCTCCGGCATCGAAATCGATACTTTTATTGTCTGCCATTTCCGTCATCCCCTCCGGCAAAAAACTTATCTACCATCCTGTCCTGCAGCGCCCACATGGTCCTCTCCGAATCTTCGTCGCAATGGTCATATCCTATAAGGTGCAGAAGACCGTGGGAGAGCACGAGCACCAGTTCCTTCATGTAGATCCTGCTGTTTTCTGACGCGTTTTCCATTATCTTTTCCGGACATATGACTATGTCACCAAGCGGTATGCACTCCCACCTATCGGGAGGAACGAACTTCTGATCATCTTCCCAAAGCGGGAAGGAGAGCACATCAGTCGGCGTGTCTGATCCTCTGTATCTGAGATTGAGTTCTCTGATCCTCTCGGGCGCAACAATGGATAAAGACACCTCTGCGCGGCCGCAGCTATCCGGGAGGACTCCCTCCTGTTTCAGCTGCCACGCATAAAGATCCTCTGTTTTCTTAAGAAAAGCATCCGCATCGGCAGGGACAGTTCCGCAAAGAAGTTCTTTGCCGTCTGCGATTATTTCAACGATCATTATGCTTCGACTGTCCCTTCTTTTCGGCGGCTGCCCGGATAGACTCGGATATCTCCTTTACTTCGCGGGAGTGGTATGTGGATCTCAGTATATCGATAAACGATGATTCGATCACTGCCATATCATGCATCGTAAAGTCAACGTCCTTAAGCTGTCCCGCCTCCGCCTTCTGTTTTATTACGTTCTGCACGAGAAGCCTCAGGTCCCGGATATTGTCAAAAGACTTGTTCTTTGCTTTTACTGCGGCCTCGACAGAGTCAGCGAGCATTACAAGGGCAGTTTCCCTGGACTGAGGGTTGGGACCCGGATATCTGAACTGCTCCTCAGAGATGTTTTCATCCATGGCACGGGCCTTTTCATAAAAATACTTCTGCACTGTCGTCCCGTGATGTTCGGCTATGAACCTTCTAAGGGTCTTAGGCAGCTTCGTCTCTTCCGCGATCTCAATTCCGTCGCGTACATGGGATATAAGGACAAGTCCTGAGAGCGTAGGAGAGAGACCGTCATGGATGTTTTCACCGCTTACCTGGTTTTCAACAAAATATTTCGGGTTTTTCAGTTTGCCTATGTCGTGATAGTACGCACCGGCCTTGACCAGAAGTCCGTTCATCATAAGCTTGTCCGCAGCCGCTTCCGCCAATGTGCCTACCATCAGAGTATGGTGATATGTACCCGGAGCTTCGATCTGTAGCCTTTTAAGCAGCGGCTGGGAGGGATGGCTGAGCTCGAGCAGGCGAAGAGGCGAGATCACATCGAAGAGGTTCTCCCAGATCGGAAGGAGCGCAATGACCATAGTGCTCCAGAAAAGGCTGAAGACGATCGAGAGTATTGGCAGCCTATAATTATAAAATAACCCTAATCCCCAGTGTACAGAAACTGAAACTGCCCCAAGACAGAGACCTAAGAAAAAAAGGTTTCTCCAGATAGTCACCCTGTGATTCGGCGGGTCGATAAAGAGGACCCTTCCTATTGCGGCCGAAAAGACCGCCAGAATACATCCAAGCGCGATTATTCCCGGGTTTGTCCCAAACGCGATCATCACGCTTATGATCCCTCCGCCGAGCACGATGTGGTAGGAGAGCGACACGGGAAGAGTAAGACAGAGCCATCCTGTCATGCCAAGGACCGCCATGGAGTAGCCGCCTATCTTTGCAAACATGAGTTCCAGCGCCCAGCAGACGGACAGGATCACTGCGATATATACCCACTGACGGAGTGAAAATTTTTCTTTGAGGCCGCTCTCTATCCACACGGGCCAGAAACTCCATATTATGATTGCTACAAGTACGAAGATCAGATGTTTGTATGGGAACCTTGAGTCAGGATATCCCTGAGACTCAAGTAGTTTGGCAAGCGATGGGGTTATGACCTGCCCTTTCTGTACAAGGACCTCTCCGGGGCGTATTTCCCTGATTACCGGGGGAATCTGTACCGCCACGTCCTCCCTCAGCCTCGACGCCATTTCCGCATCGCTGTTCAGCGAAGGGTTGAGGATCTTATCAAGTATCTGAAAGACCACATTTTTATCGGACTGAGAAAGCCTGTACCCCGACAACTCCTTCCATATGAGCGCCGTCTGTTCATCCCTGTCCTCGGCCTTGTTCATGATCTTTTCCGCGACCGCGACCACCGTATCAATAATATTCGTCTGTGTCAGCTTGGGAAGTCCGGAAAAGAGTTCCAGCAGGGGATTTTCGAGGACGCGTGAAAAGTCTCCCGACTTGAGGGATTCGATCTTCGCGGAGACCTCCGCCGCTATTTTCTCATCCCGGACCATCACGTCTATGATCCTTGACGCAGCTCTCTGGCGAAGTTCGAGTGTGGCCGCCCTGTCTTCGTATCTTGATGACGTCAGTGCGAAGTAGGTCTTCGCGGAAGGATATCCGATACGGTAATTTTCATGTCTGTCAATAAAAAGCCAGTTGCCTGTAATAAGAAACAAAGCAACAGCAAGCAGTATTATTCTGAATACCGCATGCTGACTGTCCGATGCTTTGAGTTCAAGGTCTGCCCTGATCTGGGATATTGATTTTTTAATTGCTGCTGTCTGGCGTCTTTCTCCGTTGTTCATGGTCTTCGTAAGCCCTCACTATCCGCTGGACTATCTCATGGCGCACGACGTCACGATTGCTCAATCTGACGAAAGCGATGCCCGGGATATCATTAAGGATATTCTGTACAGTCTTCAGTCCGGATTCCTTGTTTGACGGAAGGTCTACCTGGGTTATGTCTCCGGTGATGACAGCTTTTGATCCGAAGCCAAGCCTGGTGAGAAACATTTTCATCTGTTCCGGGGTAGTGTTCTGCGCTTCGTCCAGGATGATAAAGCAGTCGTTCAGAGTCCTTCCTCGCATATATGCAAGCGGTGCAAGTTCAATGATGCCCTTCTCAAAATATCTGTTGAACTTCTCGGTCGGAAGAAGATCGTAAAACGCGTCGTAAAGGGGTCTCAGGTATGGTTCAACTTTGTCCATCAAGTCACCCGGAAGGTAACCGAGGCGTTCGCCTGCCTCGACAACAGGCCTTACGAGTACGATCCTGCTTATCCTTGCTGACTTAAGGAAGGCAACGGCCTGCGCTACTGCCAGGTATGTCTTCCCCGTTCCGGCAGGTCCTATGGCAAAGGTCACATCATTCTCCCTTATCGCACGGGTGTATTCCTTCTGTCCGTTCGTATAGGGACGTATCGGTTTCCCTCTGTTGCTTACGCAGACAACTTCATCGTAAAGAGATTTTAAATTTACGCTTTCTCCTGCTGATATCTGATTCAACCCATACCTTATCTCAGCCGAAGAAAGCTTCTGGCCGTTCAAAGCGAGTTCGGCAAACTGGGTAAGGAGGTTTTCAAGCCTTCTGATGAGGTCTTCATCTTCTCCCTTTATCAAAAGGCTTGCTCCTCTTGCAAAGATCTTGACAGGAAACGTCTGCTCGACCATACGAAGTATCTCTTCGTGTCCCGCCAGCAGTCTCACAATGGACTCGTCGCGGGATGTGAGCGGAGTCAGGCCGTTTTCCGTCATATTGATCTCTGTCTCTGTGCGGTCTGTCATTCCTGTCCGCGCTATGCTCTCACTACAGATTTTACTTCAGGCACGACCTGTTTTATCGCGGCTTCTACAGTCATGCGAAGGGTCTCCTGCGCATAAGGGCACGTACCACATGAACCCACGAGGTCTACATAAAGAGTCCCGCTCTCCTCGTCGAAGCTGACGAAAGATACATCTCCGCCGTGGCTCTGAAGCGCAGGGGATACCTTCGTGCTGATCGCATCCATTATCTTTTCCTGTACTGTCATTGATTATTCCTCCTGTGTAGGTCTGTCTATTTCAAGCGCGATAGACGCTTAAAAGCTTCTTAAAACTATTTGCTGAGCAATGGCTGAGCAGTCATTAAAGACATGCGGAAAAAGCATCCGCCAAGAATTCGCGGCCTTTGCCCTTACAACCGCTTCACCACTGCTTCACTATCGCTTCACGCGACATATTTCTGTCGCACTTCACGCGGCGAGGCCGCACGTCCTTACAACTGCTTGCCGACCGCTTGACGGTCTTCACAACTGCTTCACGTTGGACTGCAGTCCAACAGTTTCACCGTTGTCCTGCCTCTTCGCCTTCTGCCAGAAATCTTCCAGCTCGTCCAGGGTGAAGTCGCTCCACTCTTTTCCTGAAAGTGACACTTCCTCTTCCACCTTACGGAACCTCTCGCTGAATTTTACGCATGCCTTGTGAAGCGTTATCTCGGGATCTGCCTTCAGATGCCTCGACAGGTTCGCGACGGCAAAGAGAAGGTCGCCAAGTTCTTCTTCCGTCGCTTCCTGAGCGGCCCCGTTTGCAATGCAGTCTTTGAGTTCGTTCAGTTCCTCTTCGACCTTCGCAATTACAGGTGAGGGATCACCATTCGGCCAGTCAAAACCCACCTTGGCTGCCCTCTCCTGTATCCTGTAAGCCCTGAGAAGGCCCGGCAGCCCTCTTGGGATCCCTGCCAGAAGAGATGAATCGACTTTTTTTGCCTGTCTCTCCCCTACTTTTATCTGTTCCCAGTTTTTCAATACATCATCCGAACCGTTGACATGCGTGTCTCCGAACACGTGCGGGTGACGCCTTATCAGTTTTTCTGTCAGATGGTCGATCACATTGGCTATGTCAAACTCACCAAGCTCCTCGGCGATCTCCGAAACAAAAACGACCTGCAGCAGCAGATCTCCGCATTCTTCGCAGATGTTGTCTCTGTTGCTGTTCTCTATTGCCTCGATAAGTTCGTATGCTTCTTCGATTATATAGCGCCTTAATGAAAGATAGTCCTGCTCTCTGTCCCAAGGACATCCGTCAGTGGCTCTGAGGCGTTTCATAACGTCCACAAGTGTTATAAATTTTTCTCCTGTTGCCTGCTTTTGAGTCATAACGGCGCCTCCCAACCCGTATATTCTAGCAGATTTACCCGATTTTTCCCCTTATCAGTTCTGCCAAAGTACATATTCCCGCATATCCGCCTGGTCCCACAAAACCATTGATCCACCTGATCCAGGGCTGCCTGAGATCAAGGTCGGTCCATCCGCCGTCGGGATCTCCCTGTATGACGGTCTCATGGCTGCCGCATAAGATCTTCGTGATCTGAAGATCGGGAGCCGCCGATCTGACATAGGTCAGATCCATCAGAAATTCAAGCACCGGAGGCAATTTCCCGTAACGGTCCGTGGTCTCATACTTAAGCGCCAGCGCCTCCTCGGGCGTGTCTGTCTTGAGCATCCTTCGGTAAAGGGTCACCCTCAGGTTTTCCTGCGGGATATAGTTTCCGGGGATGGCTGCCGGGAACCCTATCTCCACCTCCGCCTCTTTTCTCTTTGTCCCCTTTATCCTGGCGATCTCGTCAGCAAGCAGGTCGCAATACTTTTGGTATCCGACCCTGGTAGAATTTCCGTGCTGGGCTATGCCGATGAGGTCTCCCCCGCCTCTTATCTGAAGATCCCTCTGTGCAAGACTGTAACCTGCCCCAAGTTCGTCCAGCTCCGCAATGGCCTCAAGTCTCTCGCTCGCCTCTACGGACAGGCGCACATCGTTGGGGTAAAAGAGGAAGGCATATGCCTGTTCTTCCCTTCTTCCGACACGGCCCCTCAGCTGGTACATCTGGGCAAGTCCGAGTTCGTGAGCATCGTCGACTATGAGAGTATTTGCCATCGGGATGTCCAGACCGCTTTCGACGATAGTCGTACATACCAGTATATCTATCTCTCCCAGCGAGAATTTCATCATCGTATTCTCCAGCTGGGCTTCCGGTGTCCTGCTGTGTGCGACTGCTATAGTAAGTTTCGGGAACAGCCTCTTCAGCATGACAGTGCGTTCATGGATGTCATTTATCCTGTTGTGCACGAAGAAGACCTGCCCTCCCCTGTTCTTCTCGCGCAGGACAGCGCTTTTCAACAGTTCCTCTGACCACGGCCTCACTACGGTAAGGACCGGCAGTCTCCTTTGAGGAGGTGTCTGAAGCAGCGAGATGTCCCTGAGTCCGCTGATGGAGAGGGAAAGCGAACGTGGTATCGGAGTGGCTGAAAGCATGAGCACGTCTACCCCGGGCGTCATCCTTTTCAGATGTTCCTTGTGCATGACTCCGAAGCGATGCTCCTCATCCACCACGACAAGCCCCAGGTCTTTGAATAAGACATCATCGCTGAGAAGCCTGTGGGTGCCGATTATTATGTCGACTTTGCCGTCTTTGAGGTCTTCCAGTATTTTCTTCTGGCCAGAGATCGGAACAAACCTCGAAACGACCTCCACCCTTACGGGAAGTCTGCCGAACCTTGCAGAGAATGTCTCATAATGCTGTTGAGCAAGGAGCGTAGTCGGGGCCATTATCGCGACCTGTTTACCGCCAAAGACGGCCTTGCCGGCTGCCCTGATCGCCACCTCTGTCTTGCCGAACCCAACATCACCCACCACCAGTCTGTCCATTGGGACCGGCCTTTCCATGTCATTCTCGACATCGCGGATGGCCTTCAACTGGTCACTGGTCTCCGTGTAGACAAAGCCATCCTCCAGTTCCTTCATCAATTCCCTGTTGGGCGGGAAAGAGTGGCCCTTTGTGAGCTCTCTTGCGGCATATATGCTGATAAGCTCTTTGGCGGCTTTTTCCGCCATCTCTTTAGCTTTGGCCGAGGCCTTTTTCCACTGTGTCCCCTTCAGGTTGTCAGGGAGCGGTTCCTGCCCCTGAAGAGGTGTCCAGGGAGATATTTTGTAAAAATGGAGCACCGGGATGAGAAGGCGTCTTTCCTCGGCGAATTCCAGGACCAGATACTCTTCTTCCCCCTCGTCTGTCTCTATCGTCTGCGGCCCCAAATATCTGGAGACACCGTAATCATCATGTACGACCCATTGTCCCGGAAGCAGGCCGGCTCCCCAGTCGCTCGGAGCTATGACCTCAGTCCTGCGTCTCGAAAGCGAAACTCCGGAAAGTTCAAGATCCGTCAGGACTGCCTTTTGGGCCAGGGTATCGACAAAGCCTTCGGAGAGCACTCCTTTGACCGCCGGGTACCCCCTTGACTCAGCCCATGAAAGGTTCTGCTTCGATTCTGAGAATACTTCTACCGAAATGCCTTCTCTGGCAAGGTCTTCGCAGTAGTGCTCAACATCCCTGAGTCTGCCTCTGAAAAGTGGAAACTGTTTGACGGCAAGTCTGAAAGATGTGTTTGTTGCATCTCTCGTTACCCTTATCCTTTTATACTTCGTAAAGAAAACACAGAGTTCTTCCCACTTTTTCCACGGAACGGCGTTTTGCGTGTCGCGTTCAAGATTCTGCCACAGCCAGACAGAATTCTCCGCCGTCATATCAAGTCCTTTGGGATCGAAGAAAATGACTCTCATATCATTTGGAAGGTACTTTTCGAGCTCTGTCTCCTTTTTTGATATGAGACTTTTAAAGGAACATTTATTTATTGTACGAAGGCTTTTTTGTGTTTCGGGGTCAAAAAACCTTATGCTTTCAATTTCATCGTCAAAAAACTCCAGTCTTACGGGATAAGGATCGGAAGGACTAAAAATATCTATTATGCTGCCTCTGGATACAAACTGTCCGGGAGACCAGACCAGTTCGCTTCTCTCGTACCCTTTTTGCGCGAGCCAGTCCAGAAGTATCTCCCTTGGGTAGCTGCTGCCCTGTTCCATCTCAAAATGATCCCCGCCCACGGAAAACGGAGCCAGAAGAGATGCAGGAGTAGCGGCCAGCGTGCCCCCATAGATCCTGAAGTGTTCAAGTATGCCTCCCCTTTGAACTTTGAGCGCCTCTGACCTTGATATGTCTTCCGTTAAAGGCATTTCGGGAAGTTCCGTGACCTTCTTTATCGTGCCCAGAGCCTCGCAGTCTGCTGCAAAATCTCTTACCTGTCTCTGGTCAGGAAGCAAAACGAGCAACGAGGTGTCGGGATCTCTAGCGACCCAACTCCTCATTGCTCCCTTTGATACAAGATGTACTGATTTATTGCGCAGCCAAGCCTCTTCGTCAAGATCAAAGAGACTGCTTACAGGCCGGCTGCTTTTTTCCTTATCCAGCATTCCTTCACGCTTTGCCTGAGTCATCAAGCCTGAGTCCGTTGATGGAACTCATAGCTTTTTGGATATCGTCTTTCAGCCAGATATTTATGGCTTCCCAGGCAATATCCTCAAGTTTATGCCACAGCTCCCTCTGGCCGTGAGGGATCCTGCCGAGGACCCAATCGGCCATATCAACGTTTCCCTGCGGCTCTCCGACACCTATCCGGAGCCTCGGAACATCCAATGTCTTCAGAGCTCCCAGGATGGACATCATTCCCTTTTGTCCCCCTGCTGATCCCTTTTCTCTGATCCGTACCCTTCCGAAGGGAAGCGCGGCATCGTCATATATGACAAGGATGTCCGACGTTGCGATGTTCTGGTAATTTACTGCCTCAGCCACGGACAGGCCGCTCAGGTTCATGTATGTATACGGCTTGAGCAGGCAGATCTTCTCACCGTTATGAGGCACGGGGCCCCAAAAAGCTCCTCTGAATCTCATCCTGGGCTCAGAAAGCCCCAGCCTTGAAACAAAAGAATCTATCATAAGCCAGCCTGCGTTGTGTCTGGTCCATGCATACTCCACGCCAGGATTTCCCAGGCCTACGATAAGTTTCATGACGGTGTCACGTTATCTCCTGTGCTGATCTTATTCTTCTTCCTTCGCTTTGCCCTTTGCAACTACTTCAACTTCGGTATTTTCTCCCTCGGTCCCCTCTTCTTCAGTCTCAACAGCAGCTCTGGGCTGGATTATATGAAGTACAAGAGTATCTGCCGGGGTGTGGAGTACACAATCTTCGGGCAGGGCAAGGTCTTTGACGAAGATCTCGTCTCCGAGTTTGAGCTCGGCAACGTCTACCACGATATCTTCGGGGATGTCACGGGGCTGGATCTCGACTGTGACATATCTTGTCGTCTGATTGAGAAGACCACCCTCTTTGATCCCGGGGGCACACTCTTTATTGAAGACCTTGATGGGGATCTCGACCTTGATCTTATGTCCTTTCAGGACCTGATAGAAGTCGATGTGACGGAGGCTCTGGCTGATCGGATGGCGCTGTACGTCTCTGATGAGGGCCATGCATTCCTTTCCGTCGGACATCGCCAGTTCAATGACGGTTGTCTCCCTTGCCCCGCTGTTCGCTATCGGCGCGACAGCTCTTGCGGAAACCATCCCGGCAAGTCCGAGTTTATGTTCTGGTCCATAGAGTACGGCAGGTACCATGTCTTTTGAACGGATCTTTCTGCATGCTCCGGTACCCGTTTTCTCTCTTAGTGTAAATTCGATCTTATGCTGCTGTTTTTTTGCTGCCATCAGTGTTTCCTCCTCAGAAAATATATGCTTGCTTGATATTTATTGCTCTATGCTTTTCAGCGGCAAGATCTGCCGCGGTGATACCAGGTCCGTACCTACCTGAAAAGGATGCTTACCGAATGTTCCGAATGGATCCTCCTGAGAGCTTCCGCAAAAAGCGGTGAGATCGGCAGGACAGTCAGTCTGTCGAACTTTTTCTCTTCCTTGACAGGGATAGTGTCTGTCACTACCACTTCTTTGATAAGGGACTGCTTGAGCCTGTCAATTGCGGGTCCGGAGAGAACTCCGTGGGTCGCGCAGGCGTAGACCTCATTCGCGCCTCTTGCACGGAGAGCTTCAGCCGCCTTGACGATCGTGCCGGCAGTGTCGATTATGTCGTCTACCAGGACAACCGTTTTTCCCTCAATATTTCCTATTATCTCCATGACTTCGCAGACATTCGTCACTTCGTGAGAGCGTCTCTTGTCGACGATGGCAAGTTCAGCGTTTCCGATCTGTTCCGCAAACTTTCTTGCTCTGACGACACCTCCGATATCCGGAGAGACGACTGTCACCATTCCCTGATCGACGTCTTTTTTCAGAGTCCTGTGGAAATAGGATGCAAGAAGCGGCACACCGGTCAGATGATCTACCGGGATATCAAAGAATCCCTGTATCTGCCCGGCGTGGAGATCTGCCGAGATCACTCTGTCTGCTCCTGCCTTCTCAAGAAGGTTGGCGATCAGCTTTGATGTGATAGGCTCCCTTGAGCGCGTCTTCCTGTCCTGCCTCGCGTATCCGAAATACGGGATGACGAGGTTGACGCGGTATGCGGATGCTCTCCTCAGCGCGTCGACAATGATAAGGAGTTCCATAAGATGTTCATTAGCCGGTTCGCATGTAGGCTGTACCACATATACGTCCGCACCTCTTACGCTCTCTTCTATCGAAACACCTATCTCTCCGTCGGAAAACCTGAATAGTTTTGACGCCGAAAGGGGAACTCCGAGATTCATGCAGATGCTCTCGGCAAACTGCTGATGAGCGCTCCCCGAAAAAATTTTGACCTCCCTCAAACCTGCAGACATGTCAATTTCCTCCCTTGCCGATCTTCCTGCGGGAACTCCAGCCCTCGATATTTTTTTGTCTTGCCCTTGCGACTCCAAGCGCACCGTCGGGAATATCCTGTGTTATCACCGAACCTGCCGCTGTTACGACATTGTCCCCGACAGTCACCGGCGCTACAAACATTGTATCACTGCCGACAAAACAATTGTTGCCAATTTTTGTAAAATTCTTTTTTTCTCCGTCGTAGTTGCAGGTTATCGTACCGGCTCCTATATTGGTCTTTTCACCGATATCCGCATCCCCGACATAAGAGAGGTGTGGGACCTTGGCCCCTCTCCGAATCGTGCTTTTCTTGATCTCTACGAACCTTCCCACATGGACATCATCGTGGATCTCGGCACCGTCACGGATATATACGAACGGACCGACAGTCGACCTTTCGCCTACTCTGCTTTTTTTGATCATTACATTTCCGACTATCTCGACGTTGTCTTCAAGTACAGAGTCCGTGAGGATGGTAAAGCTGCCCACCGTGCATCCGTTTCCGATCGATGTCCTGCCCCACAGCTGAACGTTTGGCTTTATCTCGATATCTTCACCGAGCTCGACTTTGGGGCCTATCCAAGTAGAAGCTGGATCATTGCATCTTACTCCCCTGTTCATCCACTTATCGAGTATCCTTTTCTTCATTACCGAGGCCGCTTCGGCAAGCTGGCCGGGGTCGTTAATACCGAGGAATTCGGCCGCATCCTGCGCCTTTACGGCATCAGTGCGCCCTCCGTCCTGTTCTGTCAGGGCGACTGCATCAGGCAGATAGTACTCCTTCTGACTGTTCGCGCAGCTCAGTCTGTCTATCACCGCTGACAGCGCGGACGTTTTGAACACGTACATCCCGCTGTTCACTTCACGGCATTTTCTTTCATCGGGGGTCGCGTCCTTATGTTCCACGATCCTTACCGAAAGTCCGTCCCTTATGACCCTGCCGTAACCGGTCGGGTCCTGAAGGTCGAAGCTCAAAAAGCTGCAGCAGTTGTCCTTTTCTATGTGGGCATTTATGAACTTCAGAAGGGTATCTGCTTTTATCAACGGTGTATCGCCGGGCAGGATCACTACGTTCTCGTAATCCTTCCACCAGTCCATGGTAAGCTTCGCGGCATGGCCCGTACCAAGCTGCTCTTTCTGCCATAACACATTTATTTCGGGGAACTCACTTTTGATCCATTCTTCAACAGTCTCACCGGAAAAACCTACAACTACGGATATTTCCCTGAAACCTGCCGATGTCAATTCTGAAAGCGGATAGTAAAGGAGCGGTTCTTCAAGTATTTTATGAAGGACTTTGGGTGTTTTACTGCGCATTCTTGTCCCTTTGCCTGCTGCCAAGATCAATACACAAAATTTGTTCTTTTCATGCTGCATGACTCCGGCTCCTTCCATCAAAAAAGATTATATAATAAAACACAGTAAAACATTGGGAAGGCATTCCCCTGCCTACCCTGCCACTGAACTGTGGCTGGGGTGGATGGATTCGAACCATCGGTGGCGGATCCAAAGTCCGCTGCCTTTCCTCTTGGCTACACCCCATTGACGTGCAACGGACATTATAGCTTGTATGTTGAAAAATACGCAAGTAGACGCATGTTGATAAACAGACATTTCCTCGGCCAATCCATTTCAGACAAGCATCGGGATCATCTTACCGGACGATCAGGGACTCCGGTAAAATTGACATGATGCAGACGCAACAACTTTTATAGTGTAAATTACGTAATCATGCTTATCTTATAATTGTTATAATTTAAGCATTCTGCCCTTTATATATACATTTTTTTCTATATGATTTATAATCAGTTTTATGTCGGATTCTATTCAAACCGGAGGTAACAATTTATGTGGACTGTTAGTGAAGGAATCAACGTCCTCAGGAGACGCGGCGCAAAGATAACTGCTCAGAGGATCGCGATCCTTAAGCAGCTGGAAAAAAGGACAGATCACCCATCGGCTGACATGCTCTATAAGGAGCTTTCGGTAGATTATCCTACCATGTCAGTCGCAACAGTTTACAGCACAGCACAGCTTCTTGCAGACGCGGGACTGATCAAGATACTCAGCATAGATGACAAAAGAGTCTATTTTGATCCGACTACTTCGACACATGGACATTTTCTCTGCAAAAACTGCGGCATGCTGGTAGACCTGGGTATCGATGAAGAGGGGTTTTTCAAGTCGGCAAGCACAGCTCAGAACAGCATCGCCCAGATAGACAACGCAGAAATTTTTCTTTACGGCCTCTGCACAGACTGTTACAACAATAAATAAGAGACTCAGCAGATTTGGTCAGAGTTGCAGGAAGGTTTCGTCATATCGTAACAAAGACCGCTGCCACCCTTTTATCTGCAGCGATTTTGCTGTTGGCAGATAATTTTTCTCTTTCCCCTGCGGTCGCAGAAGAAACGCAGATCCCTCTTTATAAGATAACTATCCCAATGGAGACAGGAAAAGATGTAACGGTAACGACATCTGACGGAACGATTTATCACGTCGGACAGGTCTTTGCATTGCCGCAGACCACAAGATGGCCGAGCTACACCGCAAGCGCGTGGGGGACCCCCGGAGAAGTCTGTGCTTCTGCCGTCAACGCCCTGCACATGCTTGTCTCTATTGAGAAAGAAAAAGGGAGGACTCTGAGTATCATACCAAGTGAGACTATAGCCCCGGCCGCCGGCCCGGGGGCCTCGATCGTAATATCTTCGGAGGCAGGCACAGGGATATTCGGAGCGTGGGCTCCCCCTGTCGGATCAAAAATTACAGTCGTGAAAAAGGCGACCGGTCCTGATGCTCCACTCTCAGCAAAAAATCTTCCGGTAAGAGGAGACACTCTGCTGATCTCGGTACTGGAAAAAGACTTTGGCTATGTGACAGAGATCGAAAACAGACCCGGCGGGAGAGTCATCCTATGGAGCAAAGACGGATACAGCATAATCGCCCGCGTGATCAGACCGCTTGGGGGAACGGGACGCTTTGAGGGGACCATGTTCCAGAAGACAGGCGCATTGAGGGCGAACCACTGCGGAGTTATCGATTTCAGTTCCTCGCAGAGAGGGAAAATAGGCGGATTTCAGATCATACCCTGGGACCACGCCCTCTTTTCAAAAGAGATGCAGGGTTCATGGGATATGACACAGTGGATGATCATAGGACCGACTGACGGAAAATCCATGATGGGGGGAAAGCCCCCCCTATTCAAAGAGGTACTGGTTCCGGGGCCGGCCGATGGAGAAAAACTCTGGGATATATGGTCGACTTACGGCAGAAGGTCTCTCCTGCTTGTCAGAAAGAACGGCGGCGCGTGGCAGAGACTTCCCGATGTCGATGGAAGAAACGACAACGCTTTGAAGGACATTACCCACTTAAGGATATACTTTCCGTTCACTGCCGAACCTGCTGAATAAAATGCCTGTGTGTCTCATTATCAAACCGTAGCATCTGCCGGGCTTTCGGGCTAATTTATTACAGTTTTTTCCCGGTCTCTTTCCAGACAGTATCCATGATGATCTTTTTTAGATCAGGATCCCGCATGGCCATCGTTACAGTCGCCTTAATCCAGCCTTCCCTGACTCCGCAGTCCAGCCTTCTCCCTTTATATATGAGCGCATAGACCGGTTCTTCCCTTAGCATCGAGGCGATCGCGTCGGTAAGCTGGTATTCTCCTCCCCTGCCCCTGGCAATGCCCTTAAGATGTCTGAAGATAGAAGGAGAGAGAACATATCTTCCCATTATCGCAAGATTTGAGGGAGCCTCTTTCGGGTCTGGCTTTTCAACAAGTCCCTTTACCCTGTATACGCCCGGCTCCACCTCTTCTGCATCGACGATCCCATACCTCGAAGTATCCTCATGATCTACTTCCTCAAGGCTCAGGACCGACCCGCCGTATTCCTTCCTTACCGATTCCAGCTGCGACAGGACTGTGGGATCGGCAAGCATCACGTCGTCAGGGAGCAGCAGTCCAAAGTATTCATTCCTGCAGAACTCTTCGGCGCAAAGTACCGCATGGCCAAGCCCCATTGGTTTTTCCTGGAGAGTGTAATAAAAAACGGCTAGTTCGGGAATCTTTTTCAGCTGCTCGGCCAGGTCTTTTTTTCCTGTCTGCTCAAGGTGCACTTCGAGATCCTTTGAGTGCTGGAAATATTGATGTATCGTCTCTTTTCCCGTTCCCGTCACGAAGACTATCTCACTGCAGCCCGAGGCAACAGCCTCATCCACTCCGTAATGGATCAGCGGCCTGTCGATCAGCGGCATCATTTCCTTTGGAATGTCCTTAGTCAGGGGCAGAAATCTTGTGCCCAGCCCAGCGACAGGAAAGACCGCCTTCTTTATATGCCTGAACTCCATTTAATTACCCCCTGCGGAAGTTATTTCCAGTATCGTCTTTTCAAGCATCGCTGCCGTTTCATTCATGAGCTTGTGATCCCTTGATTCCACGAAGATCCTTATAAGAGGCTCCGTTCCCGAGGGTCTGAGCAGCATACGTCCTTTGCCTTTAAGTTTATTTAATGCATTTTCTTCGGCTTCTTTTAATTTGATACTGCCCAAAACACGATCCTTGTTTTCGATCCTGAGATTTTTGAGCACCTGCGGATACCTGTCAAAACGATCTGAGAGCGTTGAAATATCCTCGTCAAGGTCAGAGAGGGCCCTAAGGAACAGGAGCCCCGAACAGAGCCCGTCCCCGGTGTTCGCATAATCAAGGGCGATCAGGTGTCCCGACTGTTCTCCCCCAAGCCTGCTGTTTTCTTTACGCATGGTATCGAGCACATATCTGTCACCGACGCCGCATCTGAATACCTTTATGTCCTCTTTGGCAAGAAGGTCCTCCAGGACCATGTTGCTCATCACCGTAGCCACGACTCCTGATCCGAGAGTACCCTTTGATTTCAGCCAGCGTCCTATGACCCAGAGCATGATGTCTCCGTCAATGATCCTTCCTTTGCCGTCACACATCAGGACTCTGTCGGTATCACCGTCATAAGCGATGCCGATATCAGCCTTTGCGTCCATTGTGTTGCGTACGAGAAAGTCCATATTGGTAACTCCTACTCCGGAGTTGATATTGAGACCGTCAGGGTGGTTGGCTAAAATAGAGACCTTTCCCTTCCAGTTCTTGAACAGCGGTCCTACCAGTGCGGATGCAGCCCCGTTGGCTGCATCGATCAGAATCGAACGATCTGTGTTTTCCACTTTTTCCATTATTCCAAGCAGAAAATCAAGATACTTGCCTGTAAGTTCGCCCGCATCATATATCCTGCCGACAGATCCGTGGGTCGGCCTCTCAAGACCTACGTCGGCCTCGTAAATACCTTCTATCTCCAGTTCTTCCTCGTCTGAAAGCTTATAGCCTTCTCCGTCAAGATATTTGATGCCGTTGTATTCGGCCGGATTATGGGAAGCGCTGATCACGGCTCCTCCGTCAAAATGTCCGTAGGTTACGGAATAACTTACTCCCGGCGTTGGGATCTCGCCTATTGCATAGACGCTCCCGCCCGCTGATGTGATGCCGGCTGACAGGGCCGCTTCGATCATCTGCCCCGAATGCCTCGTGTCTCTTCCTACAGCGATCCTTGGCCTCTCTGATCCCCTTTTCATAAGAAAGACCGTAAAAGCTCTGCCCAGCCTCATTGCCGTCTCGGGGGCCATAAATCCTTTGTTGGCTATATCCCTGACACCGTCTGTACCAAACATGCGCCGTACTTTTTTATTTTCCAATAAAGCCACCCCTTAACAATAATTGTGGTGCAGCAACAAAAAAACGTGACGCTTTTCTTTATATCCTTGCTATGATTAGTTTTTATATTATCCATATAAAACTAAATAAAAGCCGCTGGATCACCCTATAAAGACTTCCGGAACGGATCTTGGTTCTTGATCTAAGCCTTAATTCACCGCGACGCGAAGCGAGCGAATACTCCAGCGATGAACGTCGCGAATTCTCCGCCCTGCCCTTACAACTGCCTGCCTGCTGATTGCCTGTCGTCTGCCAATTTTTTGAAAACCATCGCTTCACTACTGTTTCAAGCGACATGCTTCTGTCGCAGTTTCACGCGGTGAAGCCGCAGCACTCACTCCACCGCTGTCACTGTGACCTGTTCAGGTTCGATCCTGACCACCTTGAACCCGGACTTCAGGTTCCTCACCAGGACCGGGAGCACAAGCTGCTTTGATACTATATTTGAGACATCCACATAAAGTTCACATGGTACGGAACCGGAATGCAGAGCATCGATATCAGCTTTTGTACCGCTTATCGTAAGTTTTACGGACATGGGAGAAAGTTTCCACTCTTTGCCCTGTACAGACCCTTCAGTCATGACACCTACGCCGCTGAACGTCTTCTCGGCCATCTTTTTTCTGATGTAAATTTCCACCCTGGCTCTGTCCGGACCGCTTATTTCGACCTCCGGAGTCATTTCGACCGGTTGGAGTGGCAGCATAAGATTGAGGTTCTGATCAAGCCCTGATATGTCGACCGGAGGAAGTACTAGCGAAGTCATTTTCTTCACGGCCGTACTTTTTCCCTTTATCGCCACAGTGGATGGTACGACCACGATAGAGTCGAGTTCGTATCCGTCTGCCGGCGTTCCGATGACAGATACCTCTACAGGTATGCTCTCTCCGAGTATTTCATTTTCCAGCGAGACAGTCACTTCAGCCTGATTCGGAGTTATTGCCACTCTGTCAGGGTTTACCTGCTGACCTGTGACTTTTAAAGGAAGGACTATAGCTTCTCCGTCTTTGATCTTTGATGCAGGGATAACTGCCTCAACTGACTGAACTGAGAGGACATCGCTCTCCGGCCCGCTTATAACAGCTTCTTTGGGCAATATGTTTACAGAAGAGACAGCCATGCCTTCCGGCAGGTTCCCTTCGATGCGGTATGAGACAGCAACTGTCCTTTCGACATGTCTGTATATCTCTACATCCGCAGTGGACGGCTGCCAGCTCCTCACCCTTACAAACGGCGGAGTGCTGATGTTTATTGGCAGGCTGTATTTCCCGGGCTGAAGGCCCTGCAGGTCTACCCTGGCGGACACGTCGCTCTGCTCTACCCTCGAAAGGGCGTTGATCCTCCCTACAAGCCTTATTTCGACCCTTCTGGTATTGTCAAACATCGAGTACCCTCTCTGGAGGTTGAGATATTCGATATTTGCGGACATAGAGCGTGTCCCGTCGCTGTTGCCGTCCCATGCGACGAATGCCCATAACACAAGAGAGATGACAAGAGAGACGACGAAGAGTCCCAGATTGGCCTTGAGTCTTCCCGTTCCTCGTATGTTTATCCATCTGTCAAGCTCTTCAAGGAATTTTTTTCTTATTCCAGGCGTCTTTCTTAGATCCTTCGAGCCGCCGTTTCCGTTTTCAGCGTTGTTATTCATTGGATACACTCCCCGGCCACTGCTGGACTATCTCTTCCCTGAGCCTTTCCATAAAGTTGGAGCCTCTTCCTTCGTAGCTGAAATAGTGACCGCATATGCTTCTCAATTGTGACTCGTTTAACGGTCTGGAAAGGCGTCCGCCTACCGCGACAGTAATTTCCCCTCGCTCTTCAGAAACGACTATGGCGAGCGCGTCCGACATCTCTGTGACTCCAAGGGCCGCCCTGTGTCTGGTCCCGTACCACCTTGAGATATCTGTCTTTTCAGTCAGCGGCAAATAACATCCGGCAGCAATGATATTGTGCTGGTCTATAACTACCGCACCGTCATGAAGAGGAGTCCCGGGCCAGAATATCGATACCATCAATTCTTCCGTGATGTCTGCCTTCAGGGATACCGCGGTCCTCCAGACTTCCTTGAGGCTGGTGTTCCTTTGAAGTACGCAAAGCGCTCCTATCCTCTGCGATTTGCAGTAGAGCATGGCCTTGGTAAGATTATCCGCCTTTATATCCACCATCTCTTCGTTCTTGTCTACCTTCCAGAGATGTCCTTTTCCAAGTTCTTCAAGCATATGCCTCAGTTCGGGCTGGAAAAGGATCGGTATTACTATTATGAAGGCGCTCAGAAGTTTTCCGATGATCCAGGAAAGGCTCCTCAGCTCGAGGACATTTGCGAGAGCACCGATAAGACCGATGATCATGACACCGCGTATGAGCTGCATGGCACGAGTCCCGACCAATAGCAAAAGAACTCTGTAAATGATAAAGGCAACTATAAAAATGTCAGGGATATCCTGCCAGCGCAAATCAAAGAACGGCAACGGAACCACCTCCTTTTATCTCATAATTGATTATTTGGATAATTTATTTGCCAATGAGTGATCCGGCTTAAAACAGATAAACTGTCTAACATTATCACTCACTCTCCCCGCAGTTTTCTCAGGACAGATATGTTTCCTTCGTCTCCCATGCCCTCTTTAGGTGTTTCAAGTATGGCGGGGATATTTTCAAACCGGGCATCGTTTACAAGCATAGAAAACGGCTCCAATCCGATCGTCCCTTCACCCAGATGCTGATGCCTGTCCTTTTTGCTTCCCCTTTCCATCTTGCTGTCACTCAGATGCCAGCAGTGTATCCTTTCGATCCCTACATGTTTGTCCAACAGGTCTACGAGCCTGTTGTACGATTCGTGAGTCCTCATTTCGTACCCTGCCGCAAATACATGGCAGATGTCTACACAAAAACCTATCCTCGGATGGCCTTCCACATGATCGAGAATAGCGGAAAACTCAGAGATATCCCCTCCCAGCACAGATCCCTGCCCGGCCATCGTCTCCAGCAATATCCTCACTTTCATGTCCGAAGTGGCTTCAAGCACTTTCAGAAGGGAAGCGGAGACTTTTGCAAGGGCGTCTTCCCAGGTATCTTCAAGGGCAAAGCCCGGATGCAGAACAACATCACCAATGCTCAGCTGGCTGCATCTTTCAAGTTCGCTGATAAGGGCCTGTTCGCTTTTTTCCCTTATTGGGCCGTTTCCACCGAGGTTTATCAGATAGGAAGCATGAGAAACGACCTTCTTTACCGAGCTGCCTTTTGAAGTCCTGTAAAATTCTTCTATCTCCCTGAAACTGAGCGGAACATTCAGCCATTGCCGCTGGTTCCTCGTAAATATCTGCATGGCTTCGCAGCCTGCGGCATCTGCTCTCTGGTATGCCTTGTGGAGTCCCCCTGCGACAGATATATGGGCACCGATCAAAGCCATTTAAACGCTCCGTCCCAGGTATACCACTCCGCGTACACCGTCAAGAGTAATAAGCATTCCGTCTTCTACCAGGTCAAATATCCCGGATACACCTACTATTCCCGGAAGTCCCATGTTCAGGGATGCGACAGCGGTATGGCAGGAAAAACCGTCTTCTTCGCTTACAACGCCCGCTGCCCTTTCCATTGCCGGAATATAATCCCGGTCGGTCTTTCTCACTACAAGGATCGCCCCTTTGGTGATCTTCTGATTTGCCTCTTCGGGAGTTTCAGCCTTGCAGACCGCACCTCTTATCTTCTTTTTAATCAAAGACAATCCATTGCCAATTATTTTGCCAACGGTATAGACCTGGACAAGGTTCGTACTGCCCGGAACTCCGAGCGGTATGCCCGACGTGAAGACAACGTTGTCTCCTTCTTTTATAAGTCCCTCTTCCTGAACTATCGAGAGGGAGTTGGATACCGATTCTTCTACATCGGTCGTAAAAGGACATATCAGAGGATATACGCCCCATACCAGAGCTAGTTCGCGCCACGTTGAAAATGACGGGGTCAGCGCGATCACCGGACACTCTGGCCTGTACTTGCTGACCATCCTTGCAGTCGCCCCGCTCCTCGTCAATGAGAGTATTGCAGCCGCACATACCGCCTCTGAGATGTCACGCGCTGCACGGCTCACTGCATCGGCTGTTTCTCCACAGTTGTAGAATACCTTCGGGGTCCTCTGCCATTTCATTAAGCTTTCTTCCGTCCGGATCAATATCCTGTGCATAATGTTCACGGATTCGACCGGGTGCCTGCCGCTTGCAGTCTCTCCTGACAGCATGACGGCATCTGCCCCGTCAATGACCGCGTTTGCCACGTCGCTTGCCTCAGCTCGGGTCGGCTTCGGGTTGCGTATCATCGAATCAAGCATCTGGGTCGCTACTATAGCCGGTTTTCCCTGTGAACGGCACTTCTCTATTATCTCTTTCTGGACCATCGGGACATCTTCAGTCGGCATCTCGACCCCGAGATCTCCCCTGGCCACCATTATCCCGTCGACCACGGCAAGGATCTCATCAATATTTTCCACAGACTGTCTCGTCTCGATCTTTGCGATTATCTTTGCCTCTCCGGAATTATCCTCGAGCACTTTCCTCACGCCCAGGATATCTTCCTTTGTCCTCACGAAGGAGACGGCTATATAATCCACGTGGTGTTCTATGCCCCATCTTATGTCACAGATGTCCTTGTCAGTCAGCGTGGGGACGGAAAGATCCGCACCCGGTACGTTCACGCCTTTTTTCTCTCCCAGTTCCCCGCCGACCAGGACCCTGCACTTGATGGAATCTCTGTCCAGCTCCTCCGCCAAAAGCAGGATCGAGCCGTCATCTATGAATATCTCCTGTCCTGCGGATATCTCCTTATACAGGTCGGGATAATCGACAGATACCCCCGACGGATTGCCTTCCACAGGCGAAAGGAACAGGCTGAACTCACGTCCGGCTTCCAGTGTGACTTTCCGATGGCCTTCCAGCATGCCTGTTCGTATCTCGGGACCTTTTGTATCGAGGAGAGTGGCCACAGGCCTGCGAAGCGCCTCTTCGACACTCCGCACATTATTGATGGTCATCCTATGGGAATCATAGTCGCCATGGCTGAAGTTCAGGCGCGCAACATTCATTCCGGAACGGACAAGTTCCCTTATGGTCCCTTCGTCCCAGCACGCCGGCCCCATGGTGCATACTATTTTTACCTTCCTTTCCAGTCTTTTCATTCAGACTCCGGCAGTTTATGTTTCCCGCTCTTTATCTCGCCGTGTTTTGTAAAGATGGTGGCGGCGCCTCTTATCTTCATTGCCGAGATATGTTCGGTGAACTGTGCTATCCATACCTCTCCCTCATCCAGTTTCTCTGTGTGAAGGAACCTGTTCTCGGCTCCTCTTGTGACACCTATGACCGTCACTCCGTTCTCAAGCGCCTTCACTGCGATGTAGTCTCCGCCGGCAAGGCGCGCTTCGCTGTCGTTCTGAGACATCCCGACCTCTCCTCTCGTCTTTTTTCGTCCTTCAGGAACAGTAAGCCCTGCCCTTGGAATAGTCTGCAACTTCGCTGCAGAGACTGTCGTTCAGATCGACCTTGATCGACTTCAGCAGGGATACGATCGTCTGCTCTGAATTTACCAATTTAAACAACACCTCATATTTGCCCGGATGTTTGCGAAGAAGTCTGCAAAGACCGCCGTAAAAATCCTCGCCCAATCCGTCGGCTTCTATCGTAATTGTAACATGAGGAGTGAGAAGGGACTTATAGTCTTCTTCGGTAATTATCTCGTCGGCCAGGATAGAAAGACCTCTGTCCTGCTTCAGCTGTCCCTTTATAAAGTACAAAGATCCTATATTCAGCAGCGGCTTGTACCTGCTCCAAAGTTTCGGGAAAACGACGACTTCTATGGTAGCCTCGGAATCCTCGAAATCCAGGACCCCCATCGGATCTCCTTTTTTTGTATAACGTTCTTTGTAAGAGGTAAGCAATCCCGCGGTCACTACCGGCTGATTGGCTGACTGCCACAGGGACAGGTCGGAGAAAGTGCAGTTTATGTGATTCCTGATCAAGGGCAGGTAGTTGTCAAACGGGTGTCCTGAAATATAAAGCCCCATGCTCTCCTTTTCAAAATCCAGCTTCTCCCTGACTGAAAAATCTTCGCACTCATCCATCACAGGTTCAATAAGAGCGTCGTCCACATTATCGAAAAGCGAGCACTGGTTGCTGTCCGAACACCGCTTTGACGCATACTCAAGGAAAGATGGCAGAGCATTGAGAAGCTTAGCCCTGTTCTTTTCAAGGCTGTCGAACGCTCCAGACTTGATCAGGTTTTCTATTACTCCCCTGTTTACGACACGCGAATCTGTCTTGAGGAAGAAATCCCAGAAAGACTGGAACTTTCCCTCCTTCTCCCTCGACTCGATTATGTTTCTGACAGCACTCTGCCCAACTTTTGCTACGGCTGACAGTCCAAGCCTGATTATGTCGCCCGATGCGGAGAAGTCTTCCTTCGATTCATTGATATCAGGGGGTAATACTGAATATCCTGCTTCTCTGACACTCCTTATATACTGCCCTAAAACACTCATTTTAGACCCTACAATACTTGAAAGGTAGGCCGCGAGAAATTCAGGACCATAGTTTGCCTTCAGCCAGGCCGTCCTGTAGCTGATCAGTGCGTAAGCAGCGCTGTGAGACTTATTGAAGCCGTAGCCGGCAAATTTTTCTATGATGTCGTAAATTTCTCCGGCTTTTTTGGGATCTACATTGTTTTTGACAGCTCCGTTGATGAACTTTTCACGCTGTTCCGCCATTACCTCCGCTTTTTTCTTTCCCATGGCCCTTCGCAGCAGGTCTGCCTCTCCAAGAGAGTATCCCGCCAACGAAGATGCGATCTGCATGACCTGTTCCTGGTACAGGATGACTCCGTAGGTCTCCTTCGTAGATTCGGCAAGGGCGGGATGGAGGAAGTGGACCGGCTCTTCCTTGTGCTTGCACCGTACATACTGGTCGGCCATGCCGCTTTCCAAAGGGCCCGGTCTGTAGAGGGCGACAAGGGCAATAAGGTCTTCGAAGCAGTCGGGCTTCATCCTGACCACAAGTGCAGTCATGCCGCTGGATTCGAGCTGGAATACCCCCAGAGTGTCCCCTCTCTGCAGCATTTCATAAGTCTTCTGGTCGTCCATCGGTATCTCGTCGAGATCTATCTCTCCCTTACCGTTGGCTTTGATGTTTTCCAGGGCCCCCTCGATCACAGAGAGAGTCCTGAGACCAAGGAAGTCCATCTTGACCAGACCAAGCTTTTCGACAGGCTCCATAGAGTACTGTGTGACGATCTGGCTTTCTCCGAATTTCCTCACGGGCACCATCTCTATCAGTGGCCTGGGAGTTATGACTATTCCCGCTGCATGCTGCGAACAGTGCCTTGATATCCCCTCTATGTTCGACGATATATCCAGGAGTTTCTTCACCGCAGGTTCCTTGTCGTAAATAGCCTTCAGATCCGGCACTCCTGAAAGGGCATCTCCGATGTTGTTTATCCCGGACTTAAGGGAATCCGGTATAAGCTTCGTAACTCTGCGGACATCGGCGACAGTCATTCCAAGCGCCCTTCCGACATCCGTTATCGCCCCTTTGCTCTTCATACGGTCAAAGGTTATTATCTGCGCGACCCTGTCACTGCCGTACTTGCTGACGATATACTCAATCAGTTCGTCCCTTCTTTTATCCGAGACATCGGTATCGATATCCGGCATGCTTATGCGTTCGGGGTTGAGAAAACGTTCAAAGAGCAGATTGTATCTTATCGGGTCAAGGTCAGTTATGCCCAATGACCATGCGACTACCGAACCCGCAGCTGAGCCCCTTCCGGGACCTATGGGGATGCCCCTCTCCTTCGCAGCGTTGATGATGTCCGCTACGATGCAGAAATAACCGGGGAAACCCATCTGTTCAATAACACCAAGTTCATAATTGAGCCTATTCACATAGATTTCGGGCGGCGAGTCGCTCTTCAGCCTTTTCTTCAGTCCGGCTTCAGCTATCCTTCTCAGGTAAGATTCAAGCGTCTCGCCCTCGGGCAGGGGGAATTCCGGAAGATAGTAATGTCCCATCTCCAGTTTCACATTGCATCTGTCCGCGATCTTCTGTGTGTTTATCAGACAATCGGGGACCTCGGCGCCAAAAAGATCCCACATCTCAGTCGGCGACCTGAAATAGTAGTCGTCTCCCCTGAACCTGTACCTGTTGGGATCGTCAACGTTGCTGTTGGTCTGGACACACAGCAGCACATCATGCCACTCCGAGTCTGTCCTGCGCATGTAATGCACGTCGTTGGTGGCTATCAGCGGGAAATTTTCCTTCCTTGCTATCTCGATAAGCTTTTTATTGACGATAGCCTGTTCTGGGATGCTGTTGTGCTGCAGTTCAAGGAAAAAGTTTCCATCACCCAGGATATCCCTGTAAAGGGCTGCCCTGGACAACGCTCCGTCGTTGTCGCCCTTCAGAATAAAGTTCGGGATCTCCCCTCCAAGGCAGGCTGAGGCTCCAATCAGCCCCTTGCTGTGTTTCGCCAGAAGTTCATGGTCGATCCTCGGTTTGTAGTAAAAGCCGTCCGTGTTAGCCACAGACACTATCTTCATCAGATTGTGGTAGCCCTCTTCGTTTTCGGCAAGCAGTATCAGATGGTACTGATTTTTGCCCTCTCTGCACGTATATCCGTTTGAGTCCACGTACACTTCGCACCCAAGTATAGGCTTTACTCCCTGCGACCTGCACTTGTTGTAGAACTCCACACAGCCGTACATGACCCCGTGGTCTGTGATGGCGATCGAATCCATGCCCATCTCTTTTGTGGTCAGGGCAAGGCTGTCACATTTATTTGCACCGTCCAGCAGGCTGTACTCACTGTGGACGTGCAGATGTACAAAAGGTTTTTCGCTCATAGATCAGCGCTCCCAAAATCGTCGGTCCCGTTGTCTCCGTTCATGTCTTTGACATAAAGGACTTCTGCCCCGAGCAGTTTGATGATCCTGTCCGTATCGGCAACGATAGAACCCCTGGAGTGTTTTCCTTTTGTCTTGGACTCATCATCAGCCGGAATATCTTCGAAGGGCAAAGAAGAAGATACCGCCGGTATATTCTCTTCCGCAGAAGGGTCCCTGAGTCCCCAGATCTCTTCTATTGCTTTTGACAGGAGTTTCCGGTTCTGCGGTATTGTCAGATATGTCAAAGACGGTGACTGTCTGTCTGACCCAAGTCTCCAGCCGGAATCATCGGCAACGATGCCGCAGTTCAGCAAGGCAGCTCCAATTGACGTGCCCTTTCTGCCGAGCTTTGAGAGCAGCCGGGCAAAATCGGGATCTTCGATCTCGTCAAAGGACAGTTCGGCCGGACAGGATCCTGCCGATGCGCCAATGCTTCCGGCTGAAGGTATCCTGTCGGAAACAGGTCCGGGCCGCCCGGCTTCCTTTTTTGCCGTTTCGGCCTTCTGGACAGCTACTTCGTCAGCTTTATTTTTTAGCTGGTCAGTACCTGCTCTTTCGCTTTTGTATCCGATTATTTTTGTCAGTTCCAGCATGATGAGACCGGAAAAGACCTCCATCCTCATGCCGTACCTTGTCCTGGGCAGCAGGCTGCTGCAGAAAATACACGCAGATCTCAGCTTATCCGCACTCCAGAAAGGCGTCTCTTCTTTCAGGAATTTTCCCTCTTCTTCCGATATCTCAAGGGCATCCATTCCCTTTTCTCCCCAAAGGGAGAAGATCCACATATCCCTGAATACCGCAAACATCGATTCGGTAAGCCTCTCCGGAGAAATACCCCTGGCCAGCATTTCGTGAAGCGCAGCGTTAGACTCCTTGGGATCGATCCTCAGGTTTTTGACCCATTTTTCCAGTTCTGTCCTGTTGCTTCCTCCGGTGAGGGCTTTGACGCTTTCAAGTGTAAGGCTGCCCTTTCCGAGAGATACGGCCTGCTCTGTAAGTGAAAGGGCGTCCCTCAGGGCTCCGTCTGCCTGTCTTGAAATTTCCCATATTGCCTCCATGTCAGCGCTGATATTCTCAGAGTCGCAGACATAAGCGATACGGTTCACCATATCGGCCATCGATATCCTGTGGAAGGGGATGTGCTGACATCTCGACCTTATGGTCACGGGGACTTTATGAGGTTCGGTGGTCGCCAGCAGAAAGACGACATTTGCAGGAGGCTCCTCCAAAGTTTTGAGCAGAGCGTTGAATGCCGCCTCGGTCAGCATGTGGACTTCGTCGATGATATATATTTTATAAGGTGCGCTCAGCGGTTTGAGATTTACATGGCTTTTCAGGTCACGTATCTCATTTATGCCTCTGTTGGACGCTCCGTCTATCTCGATGACATCAAGGTGTTCGCCCTGGGCTATTGCAGTGCAGGCTTCACATTCACCGCAAGGCTCACCGTCAGACGCGCGATTTTGGCAGTTCAGTCCTTTTGCGACCAGGCGGGCAGCCGATGTTTTGCCGCACCCCCTGGGTCCCGAAAAGAGATAAGCGTGGCCCAAACGTCCTTCTTTCAGAGATTCGCGCAGGACGCTCACGGCCGCGCCCTGTCCGACCATGTCAGAAAATTTTTGGGGTCTGTATCTGCGATATAGTGAAATGTACATTCTACCCCTCCTATCCGGCTCAATCTATTTTACAGGAATAAAAAGATATTTGACCTCTCATAAGCGAAAAAATATCTCCTTTTATACATATTTCCGGATCATCATATACTGTCCACGGTAATAAGTTTTCACTTGTACATAAAAATTGGGAGCATGATTTGGCATTTAGCTCCCTGGATCGTTTCTATCTTTGATACCATGTAAAATAACTGCCCTAAATTGAAGGTCGATATAGCTGGGCCTTCTACTCGTAGTAATCGGCCAGCGGATTCTCCCTTCTTGCTTCAGAGAGTGCAGCGATGATCCTCTCACGGACCTCAGATATCGAAGGCATTCCTTCCGGCATCTCTCTTTCGTTCAAAACGACCCTTCCCTTTATTATCAGCGACCGGTCTCCCGCTGCTCCATGCACCGTAACGTCAAAGGGAGCCAGTTCCATCGCAAGAGAATCATCAAGATGTTTTTCCAGCCCGTCAAGAAACTTCTCGTTTTCGGCACTGAAGGGAAGTTCGATAAAGGTACTGCCGTCAATGGTGAGTACCAATCTTCCGTCGGTCGTGGTTACCTCGGTTACCAATTTGCTGACGACATCCTTTCTGTCGACCTCTATCCCGTTATCCTTCATATACTTCAAGGCTGCCCTTACCCTCTCCTCGACATCGGGGTGAGTCTGAAATATCCCGGGATCAACATAGGCCCTTTTCATCCTCTCGACCTGGAGGCGTTCCATGGTCGTCAGCATTGCCGCAGGGTTATATCCGGCCTTGTGCATGATATCTATTCCCATTGCATCTGCCTCTTTTTCAAGTTCGATGCTGTACGCCCCCATTATGGCAGTCTGTATCGCACTTGAAAGCATCGCGGCCGCGGCCCCTCCTCCCTGGGTCGCGGCGATCATTCCGGCCAGAGTGAGTAGGCTGAGCCTGTTGTTCCTGGCCGCCTGAATTATGCCGTGAGCCCTATCCGCATGGACAAACTCATGAGCCAGTATTGCCGCGATTTCGTCATCGCTCTTAAGAAAGTCGAGCATTCCTGTCGTTATATAGGTAAACCCTCCGGGAAGGGCAAAAGCGTTGGGATCCTTCATCTCAAGTATCTTGACATTGTATTGGAGTTCGCGTTTCAGATAAGGAGTAAGTCTGCCGGCTATCATAGCGAGCTTTGCCTCACTCGAAGGGTCAAGGACACGCGGAAATTGCTTCTCCACCTGTTCAGCTGTTTTCTTTCCTATCTTTATCTCTCTCGGTATGGTTTTGTCAGTAGGCTCGGGAGATGCCGCCGAGAATGACTGCGCGGCACAAAATAGGGGCAGCAAAAAGGCAGCCACGATGATAAAGATCGATTTTTTCGACATGTCATGTCACCTCCCGGGAGGAGCGTAAAGCAGGCGGGAAATAAATCCGCCGGTGAATCACAGCCTCCTGCTGCGGTGAATTCGCGACTTTCGTCGCCGGAGAATTTGTCCGCTTCGCATCTCGGAGAATTCGACCTTAATTCATTGACCTGTAATTTCCGAAAATTGAGTTTTTCCACCTGCTTGCCAACCGCTCGTCGGTCCCACTACTGCTTCACCATCGCTTCATGCGGCATATCCTTGCCGCTGTTTCACTATCGTAAGTACCGCCCTACTCTTACTCATAATAATCGGTCAGGAAGTTTTCCCTTCTCGCATCTGTCAGGGCCTTAACGATCTTCTCCCTTATGTGGGAAAGACCGTCTGAACCGTCCGGTATATCCTTTTCATAAATCAATGGCCTGCCTGACAACAGCAAAGCTGCTGTGCCGTTGACGTTTTGGATCTGGATGTCATACTGAGGCGTTTCAAGCTGAAGGTCCCTGTTGAGCCTTTCCTTGTAAACTTCAAAAGAGACTGGGCTGCCGTCAGGTCCTGTCCTTCTCATGATCACTGTTTCGTCCAGTGTCAGGATGCTCTCGTCAGATCCTTCTTTTACGTTTGGTATAAGGACATTCAGAACATACTTCCTTTTGATCTCGATATTGTTTTCCTTAAAATAGGCCAAAACAGCGCTGACCCTCTCCTCCATATCGGTGTTGGCCTGTATCATATCGGTCTGCACCGGATCGGTCGGTTTACGGTCATCATCTTTCGGCCTGAGGAACTTCATAGTATCAAGTACCGTCTCCAGCGGTTTGAAACCGCTTTTGTACCGGATGTCTATCCCCCTGACATAAAGCTGCTTGAGTCTCTCTATCCTCATACGTTCGATATAGGTCAGGAGCCCCACATTGTTGTATCCTGCCTTTTGCATGATCTCCAGCGCCCTCAGGTCAGTCTCTTTTTCAAGGTCTATGTCGTAAAAATTTATAACAGCTCTGTTCAGATATGTCCTGACCATGTTCCCCGCCACTTTGCCGCTCTGAGTCGCGGCGGCGACCTCCGCCATCTTCTTAAAATCGATTTTTTCATTTCTCGACGACTGGATCAGCCAATGCGAGAGGTCTGAATGGGTAAACTCGCGCGCCAGCACAGCAGAGAGTTCATGGTCGCTCCTGAGGAAATCAAGCATTCCTGTTGTTATATACGTAAGCCCGCCGGGAAGTGAAAAGGCATGCGGATCGTCCCTTTTGATCATGCGAACTTCATACTTCAGCTCTCTTCCCATGTGCGGCTTTATCTTCGCCGTCACTTCAGAGAGCTTTTTCTCCGCTGCGGGATCTGTCACCCTCTGCATCTGCTTTTCTACCTGCTCAGATATATTTTCGGTGATTTTCCGCTCCTTCTCTCGGATATCATCGGAAATCACAGAGCTTTCTGAAGCAGAGCTCCGGGAAATGATCACGGCGGAGAAAAATAATATCAATAAAAGCAGCATCAGGAATTTTTTCATAAGGCTTCCTCCAGGAGTTTATTGTTATCTTATTATTCTAGCTGTTTGACAGAGATGAAACAATTGGGAGAATTGCGGCTTTGAGATTGTGAAACTGCCGAAAAACCTTCCGCATAAAACGGTTGTAAAAGCAGACAGGGACAGAATCCGTCGGAAAATTTGCAGAACTTCGTCCTGCGGTGAATTCGCGACTTTCGTCGCTGGAGAATTTACTCGCCTCGCATCACGGTGAATTTGCCTGACTCCGTCAGGCGGTGAATTCATTGACACACCTAAACGATCGGTCAAATCCAAACTGACATGACACATTCAAAAAATACAAAAAAACAATGGGCCCCCGAATACCGGGGGTCCTGTCCTTTTAGAGTTTGTCTATGGCTCGGAAATTATTCGATCAATGGGTTACGATTGGATCTTCCGCAACGCGAGCACAATAAAGCGTTACAAATTCACCGGCGTACACAGGACGCGAATTCCCCGCAGCCTAGCGGCTGCAGTTTCCCCGCCCCTGCTTTAACCCACAAACTCTTTTACCGCGTTCAGGTCCTGCGGTCTGAGGCTGCGAACTATCTCTCCCTTTTTAAGCTCTAACAATGCCGGAAGTTCTTTGATCCCGAGTTTTTCTACCATTCTGGCATTCCTGTATCCATCTATTAGGGCGATCTTTACTCCGCTTTCTTTTGAATATTTCTCCGTCTCGACCTGGAGATTTATCTGACTCTGGTCGATGCTGGACGTCAGAAGTGCATATACGTGCTCGGGCTCGATGAGCACGGAGCGCAGATGAAGCTGTTCTGTGATATAGGAGTATGCGGCCATTGCAGCTACCGCCCCGTCTCCCGCAGCTGTCACGACCTGGCGGAGGTACTTGTCGCGGATGTCTCCAGCGGCGAAAATACCTTCCACCGATGTCTCCATCTTTTCGTTCGTCACGATCCACCCGGCGCCGGTCTGTTTTACAAGAGATCCGGGTTCGCCCAGGTAGGAGACGTTGGGCTCTGTGCCGACAAAGATGAATACTCCGGCTACAGGAAGATCTGAGATCTCGCCTGTCTTTACGTTCTTGAGGACGAGTTTCTCAACAAGACCCTCACCTTCGATCGATTCGACCACCGAGTTCCAGATCGGTACGATCTTCGGGTTCGAGAGTGCCTGTTCTATAGCAAGCCTGTCAGCGCGGAACTCATCGCGACGGTGGATTATGTATACCTTTGAGGCAAAGCGTGTAAGATAACCGGCTTCTTCGACAGCGACATTGCCGCCGCCGACTACTGCGATCGTCTCATCTTCAAAGAACGCCGCGTCACATACCGCACAGTAGCTTACCCCACCGCCGGTAAACTCTGCTTCGCCCTTGCATCCGAGTTTGCGGAAGCTCGCACCGGTCGCCAGTATTATCGCCTCAGCCTCGACCTCGCCCTTGTCTGTCAGGACGATCTTGCTTCCGTTGCGGATCTCGATCCCGGTAACTGTACAGTCCCTGAATTCGGTTTTGAAGTGTTCGGCATGATTCCTGAAGGTTTTGCCGAGATCAGAACCAGATGAGTGTATCGTTCCGGGCCAGTTTTCTATCTCGTCTGTAATATTGATCTGTCCGCCGGGAATGCCTTTTTCGAGAAGCAGGACATCAAGCCCGGCTCTGCGGCCGTAAATGGCAGACGTCAGTCCTGCCGGACCCGCTCCGATGATAACAAGCTCCCTTTTCTCCATATAAAACGCTCCCTCTCATAGAAATTTGCAAATAATTTCAATAACTTTCTGGATTCTATACTATTGCACTGTTTTTTTCCACGTTAAATGTCTTAATATCCCGTTATAGTCAAAAATTTTGTTCATCAGAACTAAATCCTGCGGTGCAATCGACATCAGGAGTTTGGCCTGCTCGTCTCCAGCGATCTCAAAACCAAGGATGCCGCCTGTTTTTAAAAATTTCGGCAGCCCTGAGAACAGAAGACTGTAAACATCAATACCTTCCTCTCCGCCGTCGAGCGCCTCGAGAGGTTCGTTATCCCTGACATCGGGCATGAGTCCTTCTATTTCATGCGAAGGGATATAGGGCGGATTTGCGACAATAAAGTCAAGCGACTCGTGCCCGATATTGCAAAGAGACGGATCGGAATTAAGAATGAGTTTGAATTTTGATTCTAAATTATATTTCTTTGCGTTTAAAACTGCCCAACGTAGTGCTGTCTCGCTGGAGTCGACTCCATACCCGGATAGATCGTCATTCTCCAATATCATTGTGATCCCAATGCACCCGCTTCCAGTACACCAGTCGGCAAAACGTGATGCTTCGGGACACGCTCTGAGCATCTCCTCGACAAGAAGCTCCGTCTCCGGTCTCGGGATCAGACATCCTTCCCCGACTTCAAAGGGCCTTCCGTAAAATTCAGCTTCACCTATGATATAGGACAGGGGTATCCTTCTGGCTCTTTTCTCTGCCATAGACAAAATTCCCACACATTTCTGCGTGGGAATTTCCATATCGTCTTTGGCTATGAGGAGCGCCCTTTCTATCCCGAGCGTTTTCGAGAGGATCAGGTCAATGGTGTAGTATGGCCTCTCTATCCCTTCTTTAAGGAGTATGCCCAGACATTGGGAACGAAGATCCGACAGTTTCAAAATACTTGATACCTACACAGTCAGCATTTTAAGCTTTTCCGCCTGGTCGGCATCCGAGAGTGCGCGTATCAGCTCATAGATGTCTCCGTCCATGACCTGGTCAAGCTTGTAAAGCGTAAGGTTTATCCTGTGGTCGGAGATTCGGTTCTGAGGATAATTGTATGTCCTGATACGTTCTGAGCGGTCTCCTGTCCCGACCTGCCCCTTCCTCTCGGCAGCCATTTCCGCGTTCTGCCTCTGCAGTTCGGCGTCGTATAGCTTCGTCCTCAGGAACTGCATCGCCTTTGCCCTGTTCTTGATCTGTGATCTCTCATCCTGGCACGTTACGACTATACCGGTCGGAAGGTGTGTTATCCTCACCGCGGAGTCCGTCATGTTGACATGCTGTCCGCCTGCACCGCTGGCCCGGTAGGTGTCGATCTTGAGATCTTCGGGACGGACTTCGATGTCTACGTCCGCTGCTTCGGGCAGCACTGCCACGGTCGCCGTGGATGTATGTATGCGTCCGCTTGCCTCTGTCTCGGGCACACGCTGTACCCTGTGCACACCGCTTTCGAACTTCAGGCTGCTGTACGCTCCCGGTCCGTCTATCCTGAAGATTATTTCCTTGTATCCGCCTATGCCGGTCTCGCTTGCGGAGATGATCTCGGTCTTCCACCTCTGGCGTTCGGCAAATCTCGTATACATACGGAAAAGGTTGGCGGCAAACAGTGCCGCTTCGTCTCCTCCCGCACCTCCCCTAATCTCGATGATGACGCTCCTGTCATCGTTGATATCCTTGGGCAGCAGGAGGATCTGGATCTGCCTTTCCAGGTCCTTTAGCTCAGATTCCAAAAGAACAAGCTCTTCCTTTGCAAGCTCGGCCATCTCCTTGTCGTCCCCGGCGATCATTTCTTTCGAGTCCTTGATCTGCTTGAGGACAGACTCGTAGCGCATGAACGCATCTACGATCGGAGTCAGGTCGACGTGCTTCTTTCCGAGAGACTGCATCTCCTGTGGGTCGTTAGCGACCTCCGGGTCGGCCATTCGAGCCTCTATCTCTTTATAGCTCTGTTCGATCTCCCTTAACTTATCCATCAATTCCATATGTCGTTACACCACCTGTTTTAATTGCAGGACGTTCCTTCCTGCGTAAAACTGCGGCAATATCTGCCGTGTGAAGCTGTCATAAAGACTGGCAATCGATCGCTAAAAGCAGGCGGAGAAAGCGTCCGCCGGTGAATTAGCGACGAAGATCCCGTTGTGGTGAATTTGCAGCCAGAGGCTGCAAATTCACCACTGATGCAATTCCCACCGGCCTTCACAACTGCTTCACACGACATGCTTCTGTCGCAGTTTCACGCCGGTGATCTTCCGGCAGCTTCACTATTTCTTACTGCTGCTCAGCCGCCTCTTCAACTGCTTTGTCAGTCAGGGGCTCCGTGACTCCTTTCGGGTCCAAAGCCAGATCCAGCGCGGCTATCGCCACCTCGATCTGATCGATCCTTGGCTCCCTTGTTGTCATATACTGCAGCGAAAGGGCCGGCATTATGCAGTATCTTCCCCATGTATCGGAGTTTGACGCACTTTTTATAAACTCATATGAGATCCCTATCACGAGCGGCAGCAGAAGGACCCTGCTTCCTATCCTCCACAGCAGTGATCCTCCGCCTATTGCGGAGAATACTATTATGCTGACAAAGATAACCACCAGCAGGAATGAGGTCCCACAGCGCCTGTGTATCCTCGAGAACTTCGCTACGTTCTCGGGAGTGAGTTCGGATCCGTTCTCATAAGCGTTTATAGCCTTGTGCTCCGCTCCGTGGTACGCGAAGACCTGCTTTATGTCCTTCCAAAGTCCGATCATCGCGACGTAACCGATAAAAATCAGGCCCCTCAGTATGCCCTCGGCGATGTTTTTTGTAATATGTGAAAGGCCAAAATGTGACGTCAGATATTCAGAAACAAGCATAGGCAGCGCCACAAAAAGTCCCGCGACTAAAACGACAGCAACTGCAATTGCCCCTGCCATCTCAAGCGGAGTAATGTTGTCCTCCTCGCCGAGGCTGATCTCGGCTGAAAGAGAGAGTGCCTTCATACCTATCCTGATCATCTCAACCATGGTGGCAAAGCCACGGATGACCGGGTATTTCCATATTCCCCTTTTGACCCACTCAGAGCCGAGCCATGCCTTGAGCCAGATGGAACCTCCCGGTTCCCTGACCGCCAGCCCCCAATGTTCCGGGCCTTTCATAAGCACTCCCTCTATGACGGCCTGACCGCCTACCGGTATCTTTTTTGGCACAGCAAACGCAGCGGATAAGGTCATCCGCCGCAGAACTGTTATTATATCCTTCATTCAGACAACATCTTCTCCATGCTTACATACGGCTCACCGCATGAGTGAGCTTCTTTGCATATCCCTTCTACAACGCAGGAAGGCCCGGCTAGATCAAATATATCCGGAGCTGCGTTTCTTGCCAGCATCAGCATTTTTCTTGCCAGTTCCCTGATCTCCCACTGAGCTCTTTTACAAAGCCTCAGAGAGAAGAAATGGTGCAGTTCGCGTGCGTTCATCGTCATAACGAGCCTGGTCTCAGTCCCGTGCGGCAATATGAATCGCGCGTCCTCTTTCGGGATCCCAAGAGATACAAGCTGCTCGTAACAACTCCAGGCATCTCTTGTCTGCTTGATAAAGAGATCATGCGCCTCTTCATTCTCAAGTACTGATGGAGGCACTATGCATGTCTGTCCGGACATACCGACGTACCGCTGGCTCTGCTGGGAATAGCTTGCCAGTCTGTGCCTTACCAGCTGGTGTGTCGCGACCCTGCTTACTCCCTCTATGGCAAATGTAAATGAAACATGCTCAAATGGCGAAAGATGACCTGACTCTCTCAGCATCTTCAAAAATGAGACTGTCTTTTTCTCGTCAAGGCCTTCAAGGATATCCACAGCCCCTGAAGGACTGTAACAAATTTTTGCTGCGGCAGCGACCACTGTCGCGGCATCCGGGGTGCTTGCGATCAATTCAACTTCTATCGGCAAGGAGAGAGCCTCCTTTCGTCATGTGGAATATCCAGGTCAGTACGGGTCGGGAATTACTAGAAAAAAGAGGGGAGCGGCATGCTCCCCTCGTGGGTGAAAGCTATTCTTCTGTACCCTCTTTTGCGCTCTTCTGTCCGTAGTTCACGCCTGCGTATTTCTGACGGAATTTCTCGAGTCGTCCGGCTTCTATCACGCGACCCTTTTTACCTGTGTAGAAAGGGTGACATGCGTTACAGACCGAAACCCTCATGTCTCCTGTTGTCGACCTGGTCTCGAATGTATTGCCGCAGGCGCAGGTGACCTTGCAGGTTTCGTATTTCGGATGTATATCCTTTTTCAATATATTGCACCTCCAGATGTTCTGATACGTCTAACATACAGCTGTACATTATATTGCAGGTTGCATAAAGACGCAAGTAAAATTACACACTGTTTTCCCTTAAAAAATTTGCTGAGCAATGCTCGGCCATCGCTCAGCAAGCCCCTAAACTTTACTAAGCGAGTATCCCCGTTTTGGTTCGGCCTTTACGGGTACGTTCAGCACATCTACGCCTTCCATGACTTCGACCAGCCTCTTTTCAAGCCTGTCGGCGTCCTCCTGCATACATTCGCATACGATCGAGTCATGTATCTGAAGCACCGTCTTCGCCCCTTTGAACTCTTCTTTGATGACCTTATCGAACCTCATGATGGCTATTTTGGCGATGTCGGACGCGGCGCTCTGTATGGGAGTGTTCACTGCCACCCTGTCAATCGGGTTGTTGCCCCTTCCCGCAGTCGTCGCAACTTCGGCAAGCGGCCTTATGCGTCCGAATATCGAACGGGTATAGCCTGCCTCTTTTGCCTCCCTTACGCTCTTCTCAAGATACCCTTTAACGTTTGGAAGGACGCTGAAGTACCTTTCGACCATAGCGGCCGCCTGCGGCCGTGATATGCCGAGCCGCTGAGCAAGTCCGTGGGCCCCCATGCCGTACAGCAGGCCGAAATTGACCACCTTGGCGAACCTCCTCTGCTCCTGGGTTATCTCTTCGGAAGGAAGTCCGAATACCCATGAGGCCGTCTCCATATGAACGTCACGGCCCTCCGAGAAAGCTTTCAGCAGCATCTTCTCTCCGGAAAGATGGGCAAGCACCCTCAGTTCTATCTGGGAATAGTCTGCCGCGACAAAGATCTTCCCTTCTCCGGATGGCACAAAGCAGTCCCTGAACCTCGTGGCCCATTTGCCGAACACCGGCATGTTCTGAACGTTGGGATCCCTGCTTGAAAGGCGTCCCGTGCCTGTGGAAAGATGGTCAAAGGTTGAGTGGATCATCCCCTCTCCCGCCCTTGCCGCAGCAAGGAAAGGCAACACAAAACCGGAGAGTATTTTTGCCTCTTCACGATACTCTATTATCTTGTTGGGAACAACGCAAAGCGGCTCGGGAAGCCGGGCCAGCTCTTCAAGGACGCTCATGTCCGTGGAATATCCTGTCTGTGTTTTCTTTATGGGAGGGAGGTGGAGATGTTCAAACAACAGCCATCCCACCTGTTTTGGTGAGTTAAGGTTAATACTCTCACCCACTAATTCTTCAATATCTTTTTCCGTCTGGGTGATAGCCTCCACGAGATCCTCCTCCATCGAAACAAGTTTCTCTGTGTCGGCATATATCCCGTTCCTTTGCAGGTTGGCAAGGGCTGCAGAAAGGGGGAGGTCCAGTTCTTTCATAAGTTTGTCCAGGCCGAATTTTTTTATCTCAGGTTCGAAGACATCCCACATCGTGAAAAGCTCAGAGGCAAGCTTCTTCCCTGCGGGAAGCTTTCTGCCTAGGGTCTTCTCTATCGCGCTGCCGCCTCTGTCCGGGTGCAGAAGATAGTGTGCCACCTCTACATCCTTTATCCTTTCCGCAGGAGGAAGCGGAATGTCATATTTTGCAAGCATCTCCCTGTATCCGAATAGAGTAAGGCTGCCGCTTTCGCACCAGACAGACCACTTCTTCATAGTATTGTTATCGTCTGGATCGAGCATTGCAGTCCTGCCTGCCCTGTCAAAAAGACAAAAGACGGTTTTTCCATCGGTCACGGCAGCCATTGCAAGTTCCGGCGCTTCGAAAAGGTCATCATATCCTGTCACTGTTCCCTCAGGGATATATCCTATCTCGATGACAGGCGTGACTGCCGGGCCTTTATTTTTTATAACCACAGCGGATTTCTTGATGCTTGCCTTACTTGTCGTATCTTTTGATTCAGGCATCAACCGGTCCATAAGCCTCCTTAGGCTTAATCTTGTACACAGTTCCGCCAGGGTCTCTTTGTCCGGATCTTTCATGATGAGTTCGTCGAGTGGCACGCTTTCGGTCAGCTGCGGGATTATCAGGTCTCTGCTTGAATAGGCCAGTTGCCTGTTCTCTTCTAGCTTTGACCTTCTGCTCTTCGATATTTCGTCCAGATTTTCAAAGATGCCTTCCAAAGAACCAAATCTGCCGATGAGTTCCTTTGCCGTCTTATCACCTATCCCGGGCACCCCGGGAATATTGTCGACCGCGTCCCCGACGAGCGCAAGGTAATCGACCATTGCCTCGGGCCTGAAGCCATACTCCTCTGTGAAATTCTCTCTGTCGTATATTTTAAAGTCGCTTACCCCTTTTGACGGGCGTATTATCTTTATGTTGCCGTTTATGACCTGGAAGAGGTCCTTGTCAGCGGAAAATATAGATACGTTCCATCCATCGTCCGAAGCACTTCTGGCAGTGGAGACTATGTAATCGTCGGCCTCCATGCCCTCCCTTATGAAGACAGGTATGCCCATGGCCCTGCTTATGTCGATGATAAGCGGAAGCTGCACCTTGAAACCCTCAGGTGTAGGTCTTCTGCCTTCCTTGTATTCCTTGAAGAGTTCATGACGTCTCGTAGGCCCCTTAGGATCGAAGAAGAGTCCGACCCTGTCGGGCTTCCACTTGTCAAGTCCGTTCAGCAGCATAGTTGTGAAACCTACGACGGCATTGGTGGGAGTTCCGTCAGCGGCGGTCAGTGTCTCGGGAAGAGCGTAAAACCCCCTGAAGGCAAGTCCGTGTCCGTCTATTAGAAGCATTTTTTTGTCCATGATTATCATCCTCTGCATAATAGGCTGCTTCACCTATGTACGCACTACATTGTAAAGGCAAAGGAGGAGAGAGACAATGTTGAGGCTAAAACAACGGAGGATATGCAACACTTCGCATTGCGGTGAGTTCGCGACATTCGTCGCTGGAGAATCTGTAATGCTCCGCATTACGGAAAAACGCGGCCAAAGGCCGCGTAGATAAGATCTTTAAGTATTATTGTCCAATTTACCGCAGCATGATTTTTGCTGTAATTTCTCCGCGACAAGGTTTTCGTAGCAAATTCACCGGCGGACGATGTATTCTCAAGCTGTTCCGGCAGCCGCTCGTCCGCCTTATCTTTAGATCAGTCCGTAATAGTCCAGCCTATTCCGGCACTCTTTCCTTCCGAGCTGTGCGGCTACTTCGAATACACCCGGACTGACTTTTCTTCCTGTCAGCGCCCATCTGAGCGGGAGGGCCACTTCTTTCATGCTGCTTTCGTTGGCTTCGACCCAGGACTTGGCAAAGGCTTCCATGCTCTCAGGGGTGAATGCTTCGATATCAAGCAGTTCTCCGTAGAATTTCTTAAGTACGGGACGGCGCTCTTCCTTTATGTCGTCTGCCTTGTATCTCTCCTTGACGACGTCAAAGCTTATAAAGTAGTCACTGTATTCTGCTAGCTGGAGCGTTGTCTGGCCTCTGCCGCCCATCGTCTTAAGGGAGGATGCAAGGTAATCATCTGAAAAGCCGCTGATATCGAATCCCAGGTTTTTCCAGAACGGTTTGATTATCTCAAGGAGTTTATATGGATCCATGATCTTCATCTGTTCCTGGTTGATGTGGTTGAGCTTATCCATGTCCAGTACCGCCGGTTTCTTTGTCACAAAAGAGATCTCAAAGAGCTCGACGGCCTCTTCGCGCGTGAATATCTCCTGCCCGTTTTTCGGTGACCATCCAAGCAGTGCAAGGAAGTTGAATACTCCATCCGGGAGATATCCGAGATCGTTATACTCGAAGACGCTCGTAGCCCCCTGGCGTTTGGAAAGCTTCTTCTTGTCCTTGCCAAGGATCATCGGGAGGTGTGCAAATTTGGGGGGCTCGAACCCAAGGGCCTGATAGATCAGCAGTTGCTTGGGAGTGTTGATAATATGATCCTCTCCGCGGATGACCATGTTTATGTTCATCGTATAGTCGTCGATAACAACGGCGTAGTTATATGTCGGCATACCGTCCCTTTTGAGGATGACGATATCTTTTATCGTTCCGTCCTGATTGACTGATGCATTTTCGCTCATTACCTCGATATGTCCGTATACTTCATCATCAAAGGTGACAAGCTTGCCAGCAGGAACTTTGAACAGGACCGCACCGTCTTCTTTGTAGGCAAGCCCCGCCTCAAGGAGCTGATCTGCATATTTCGTATATAGGTCCATGCGTTCTGACTGTCTGTAGGGGCCATACTTTCCCGGCTTGTCGGGACCTTCGTCCCAGTCAAGCCCCATCCATCTCATGCCGTCCATTATCGACTGCTCATACTCAGCTGTCGAACGTTCTCTGTCTGTGTCTTCTATGCGAAGTACAAAAGTCCCCCCGTTGTGGCGCGCATACAGCCAGTTAAAAAGGGCTGTGTGGGCTCCCCCTATATGAAGAGATCCTGTGGGGCTTGGAGCAAATCTAACGCGTACATCACTTGACATAAAAAAACCTCCGGTAGTTTATCAAATATGACGGAGAAAACTTCCGTCTGTGGATCTGTGGCAACTATGCCACGGGGAATTCAGTCTTTATCTATTGATCAATTATCTATGTCGTCCCCGGACGATCATCGACGGAGACCTGGTGTCTCTAGGTCATTGCTATTACTGGATTTATAGATCCAAAACCATTGCCGCTGGATTCCCGGTCGGATCATTCGGGAACGACGGTAACGGGGTTCGGTCCTTAAAGTTCTACAACGACCGCTTGCCAATAGCTTACCAGCCTTCTTGCCGTACTTTTACGCTTTTACAACCGCTTCACTCGGCATATTTTCGCCGCAGCTTCACGCCGATGGTTTTACGGCAGTTTCACCGTTTTTTACGATCGCTCAGCTATTGCTCTGCCGGTCCTTACTTATTCTGCTTCCCCCACGAATCTTTTAATGAAACCGTAAGGTTGAAAACAGGTCTTTCCGGCGAGCTTTCATAGTCGGCACAGAAATATCCGTGGCGGAGGAACTGGAACCTGTCCATTGGCTTTGCACTGGCCAGGATGGGTTCTACCAATGCATCCTCGATCACGACAAGCGAATTTGGATCAAGGTAATCCTTGTAGTCCTTGCCTTCCTCCATATCGTTCATATTTCTAAGGGTAAAGAGATGGCCGTAAAGGTTGACCCTTGCTCTGACAGCTTCTCCTGCCCATGCCCAGTGGAGGGTCCCTTTTATCTTCCGTCCGTCGGGAGCGTCTCCTCCCCTGCTGTCCATGTCGACCGTGCAGCGGAGTTCTACGACTTCTCCATTTTCATCCTTGACAACATCATTACACTTGATGATGTAAGCATATTTTAGACGGACCTCTTTATCGGGAGCCAGACGGAAGAAGCCTTTTACAGGTTCCTCCATGAAGTCGTCGCGTTCTATATAGATCTCTTTCCCGATCCTTATCTTCCTGCTTCCCGCGCCAGCGTCTTCGGGGTTGTTTTCAGCCTCAAGTTCGTCAACAAAACCCTCGGGCCAGTTCTCAAGTACGACCTTAAGGGGACGGAGGACGGCCATCCCTCGCTGCGCTGTCTTGTTGAGCTCTTCCCTCAGACAGTGCTGCAGCAGTTCGACATCGACCAGACTGTCCGCTTTTGCAACGCCTATCTCTTTGCAGAATCGTCTTATGGACTCCGGTGTATACCCTCTGCGCCTGAATCCGCAGATGGTAGGCATCCTTGGGTCATCCCACCCGGAGACTATTCCTGTCGTGACCAGTTCCAGCAGCTTACGCTTGCTCATAAGCGTATATGTGAGGTTAAGGCGAGCAAATTCGTACTGATGCGGAACATGCGGAACGTCTACGTTTTCGATGAACCAGTCATAAAGCGGCCTGTGATCCTGGAATTCCAGCGTGCATATAGAGTGTGTGACACCCTCTATCGCGTCCTCATATCCGTGCGCGAAATCATACATCGGATAGACGCACCACTTATCCCCTGTTCTGTGGTGGCTTCTCTTGAGTATCCTGTAGATGACCGGGTCTCTCATGTTGAGGTTGCTGCTGGACATGTCTATCTTGGCTCTCAGCACTCTGGAACCCTCTTCAAATTCACCGTTTGTCATCCGCATAAAGAGGTCCAGATTCTCCTCGATGCTTCTGTTCCTGTATGGAGAATCCTCTCCAGGTTTTGTCAGCGTGCCCCTTTTCAGACGGATCTCATCGGCGCTCTGGTCATCGACATAGGCTTTGCCCGCTTTGATAAGGTCTATCGCCCATTTGTGGAACTGGTCAAAGTAGTCAGAGGCATATCGTAAGTTGGCCCATTCGAACCCGAGCCACTTCACATCTTCCATTATGGATTCGACATACTCTGTCTCCTCTTTCGCAGGATTGGTGTCGTCAAAACGAAGGTTGCACTCTCCGCCGAACTGTTTCGCCAGACCAAAATTGAGGCATATAGATTTCGCATGCCCGATGTGCAGGTAGCCGTTGGGTTCAGGCGGGAACCTGGTAATGACCTTCTTTACCACTCCGTTTTCAAGGTCTTTTGTAATTATCTCTTCAAGAAAATTCAGGCTCTTTGCTCCCTCTTCAGAAGCCATTGCAAATTCCTCCAATACTGCTTTCATTATGCCTATCAAAGTATGTCAAATATAAAGTTTACCATATAAAACCGAACATGCCACCAACCGTTAAAACAAGTGGCAATGCTCCCTCGGTAACAGTTCAGGCACGTCTTTAGAACGCGGCAGTCTCCATCGATATCCTTATTCCCTCAAATACGACCAGAAGTGTCGCTGTGACCGTCAGTATTATATAGAGCCACATCCCGCCGTTCTTTATCCTGATGAATCTTTCAAGCAGCTCCTTTACTTTCCAGCAGACAGTGACACCGAACACACGGATAAACAGGACAGTCGACCAAAACGCCGCAAAGTTGACGGACTGGGCCCACCATGAGATGCTGAATCCCGCATTGAGACCCTTGAAAAATCCCCACGGGAAAAATATGTGGGTCACCAATGCGACCACAAGAAAAGCTCTGAAGATCGACCAAAGCTGCAGTGTCGACCTGGGCGCTCCGTTGAAATCGGGGAGCTCGCAGTTTTCAAGCAGGGAACAGCCGAAACCGGCATTGCTGTGAGGTATGCGGCTGAATATCACAAAAACGAAGATCAGCGTACCGGTAAGCGAAAAAGGTACCGATGCCGACATGTGCTGAGCATTCGTGAAAGTGTTGAGACTGAACGGGTCTCCCTGGACCCCGCTGGCCGAATAGTAAAAGCCTATTGACACAAAAGCAGCCATCATAGGAACGATAAGCGCGATAAGCTCGTCCGTCATCCTCTTTGCGGTCGCCTCGGCTGCGGAAGTTCCAAGAGACAGAACAGAGATTATCGCAAGTGTCTCCGACAGAAGGGCAAACTGCAATATCTGCATCAGGTCTCCCCCGTTGTCCATAACAGGTACAAAAGAAAAGAATGGTATGCTTGCCGCAACAGGGATCAGTCCGGCAAGGGCCAGGCAGGGCAGGTATATCGAAAGTCTGACTGCAGCGTTTTCCGGAAGGTTTATTGGGGCAGTAATGGACCTGAATATGTCGCGAAGAGGGATGAAAGAGACGATCATGCCTCGCCTGTTCAGTGTCTTGCCCGACAAAAATGTATGGATGGCCTCTGCGAAAAGGGCCACTGCAAGCGTTACCAGCATCAGCACCCATGATGAAAAATAACCAAGCAATCTGATGGACAAGTTATTCATTTATTATTCGCCTCCGTTGCCGGAAAAGAGCGCAACTGCAAAAAAGATAAAGAGCACGACCATTGAAAGAACGTGCAAAAAGGGGAAATCAAACCATGGCCCCATTATTTTGTCTCTCAGCATTGCCGTCCTCTGTTCGAATGTCCCCTCATCCCGATCTTCCCGGCACCCGCGCATCTTTTTGCTGCTGATAAGGCTTCCGCCCGTTTTCTTTTTGATCACATATATCAATAAACAAAAAATGACTGCTGACAAAAGAAATATCTTTATCCACGCAGTAAAATTCCAGATGAAATATCCTGTCTCCAATATCGAGATCATTCGGAAACTCCCCCCTGATGGATGGCGTTGACCAACTGCCCTTTGTTAAGGAGAGAATAAACAGAAGGAGATACCATTGAGTTTATGAAGAGCGACGGCGTTATCGTCGAAAAAAACAGAAATACAAAAAGCAATATCAGAGGTATCATCACCTGAATATCTCCGTTCCTGACCTTTTCTGCGGCCTCCGTAGGTTTTCCGAACATCACCTTCGATATGTACCTGACTGAGATCAGCAGGATCAGCATCGTTGAGATCAGAAGAAAGACAGTCAGGAGCGGTGTTACATAATTGGAAGATCTGTACAGAAACTGCTTTGCCGGGAAGCCCACGAATGGAGGTACGCCTGCAATAACGCATACCGCAAAGAAAAACGCGGCTCCGGACAGCGGTATCTTCCTTACCAGACCTGTATGCTGCCACATCTCACCTTCCTCGGTCTGCTGCTTCAACGTGCAGCAAACGAACGAGAGAGCGGCGGATGTCGGAAGAAAAAGTATCCACATAGCCACCATGCTCTCTATGGCACCGAAACCATACTCGGCGGCGGCCTGCGCAGTGTATGTCCCTCTTATGCTGATACCCATCGACAGCAGGAGGAATCCTTTCATAAAAAGTTCGACAGCCTCGGCAAATTTGACCGGATCCTTTTCATTGGCCGTAAGTATCAGTGAGACAGAGATAAGGACCAGTCCGAGCAAAATAAAAAGGTTAGAAATCTTTTCAAGCCCGGGCAGCGGACCATAGAGAGAAAAGATTACCCGGAAGACCACAAAAAGTGCCGCCTGCGCCCTGATGGCAAAAAATACTCTCTTTGATCCGTCTGTCACATATGAAGAAGATTTTATAAAGAGGAAGAGGAGCGGGACGACAAGAAAAGCATAAGCAAGTTTTTCATTGGTCCCAAGTTTTATCAACGTTGATAGGACCGCAATATTTGTTGTCTTATAATTATAATAAAGTATAGCGGCTCCCGTTAAAAACATGAGCATGGCAGTGACCCTGGAAATGTAATACCACAAAAGTTCAATCAATTTTTCTTTGTTTATGATCCCGTGAACAAGTCCTGATGCTCCGATCTGCGAGATCAGAATGAAAAAGAAGAGAGAAAAGATCCCTCCGGAGTAGAAGACTCCCTGTATTCCGGCAAGCGTCGTCAGGAAAAAGCTCACTTTGGAGAGGTTTATCGGGTCATTCTTGTCTGCCATTGCCGCGAGCCCGGCAATAAAGGCAATGCATCCCATAAGAAAAGCTGACATGGCCCCGAATACATCGACCTGCAAGACTGTTTTGATCAGCATCGGGCTGCCGGGAGTGAGAGTCTGAGACCATCCTCCGCTGCTGAGCACGAACAATTCCGTTCCGCCCTTGTCCATACCGGTCCATACTGACCATGTGAGTATGATGTTCACAGTAAGGACTAAGATGAAAAATATCTTCAGAGGTCTCAGATTTATATCACAGACAAAATCTGCAGCTTTATGCCAGCACTTTATTTTTTTATAAAGAAAAAAACCAAAGGGAACAAACGCTGCTCCGAGAGGCAACAAAAGACACAGTACTGGTAACGGTATTTCAGGCAACGATCTGAATAAAAACATATTTATCTCCTAACTTGAACGTCCTGCAACGCTTAATGGCAGTTCCAGTCCGCACGATCTCATATACTCTATGTCACAGAGGACTCCGGGGACTTCACCGTCGCTCTCTATCCTTCCGTTGTTCATTATGATCACCCTTTTGCATACATCCAGCACCATGTCCAGGTCATGCGTGGCGATCACAGCGGTCATATCTGTTTTGCCTATGATGTCGATAAGCCTGCGCCTGCTTCTTGGGTCAAGCCCCGAAGTGGGCTCGTCAAGGAGGATCGTTTTCGGCTTCATTGCAAAGAGTCCCGCCAGGGCAACAAGCGTCTTTTCCCCTCCGGAGAGCTTCCAGGGAGCCTTTTTTGAAAGCTCCTCGATCTCTGTGGCATGAAGCGCCTCCTCGACCCTTGATGCCACCTCGTTCTCGCTCAGGCCGAGATTGCGGGGCCCAAACGCAACATCCTCCCAGACCGTAGGCAGGAAGAGCTGATCGTCAGGATCCTGGAAGAGGAGTCCGGTCTCTTTTCTCATCGACCTTACCGTATCCCGGTCAAAACTCTTCCCATAATAAGTTATCCTTCCGCCTGACGGAATAAGGCATCCCATCATAAGCATCAGGAGCGTTGATTTGCCGGAACCGTTTGCTCCGGCGATCCCAAGCACATCACCCTCACTTACCGAAAATGAAAGATCGTTGAGGGCTTTTGTGCCGTCCGGGTAAGAATAGCAGATTTTTTCGATTTCAAAAACCTTCAAATTACACACCTTACAGTCAGATCGCCAATTATCCTCGAAATATCAAAGAACCTTACGATCAGAAAATATGCCGTCCAAAAGAGGCCAAATACTATGTCCTGCATCGACAGTCTGTTCATACAACATTTACCGCGCCAAAGAGTACCGTCGAACCCCCTGCACAAAAGTGCATTATGGATCTTCTCAGATCTGGAGAGCGAACGCATAAGCAGCGGACCGCATACGTTGCCGGCATTTGAAAGCGTTATCCTGCCTCCCCTGAAGACCCTGGCCCTCAGTGTATTGTGTGTCTCTTCCACAATAAGCCTTATATAGCGATTCAAGAGAAAAAGCTGTGTGACCAGCACTTCCGAAAGACCCATGGCCGCGGCGCATCTGCACAGTCCGTCGAAACCCGCAGCGGATACCATTATAAGCGTTGAAGCAGTGATCATCAGAAATTTGATCATCAAGGAAAAAAAGGATATCCATCCCCTTGATATCATGAATCCAAAGCACTCAGTACCGATCCTGTCAAAAAACGGATTCCATATCCCTATCAGGATCACAAAAGGCATTACTGCTGTCATTTTTCTGAGCAGATCCCTGCATGATACGCCAGAAAAAAGACCGACGAAGATCGGATAAGCCGCGAGGGGGACGATCCTGAGAGTCTGATACCTGTCGAAGGAAACGACTGTAATGATGTAGGTCAGGGTCACGTATAACAGCAACAGCGGAGGGAGCGCCGTCTCTCTTCTCTCGTCATATATTTCTGTCTTGTAAAGATCCCTGATCCTCACTGACGGCTTTTTCTTCTGCTGAACATCATACCCATCAAGACCGCAAACGTAAGGGTAATGATGCTGCCAACGATACCGGAGACTGTTGTCCCCATATTTTCGGAATACGTCTCCCCTTTTATGGAGTAATCCGGAAGGGGCGCGATCATATCCTGAAGGGAAGAAAACAATGCGTGGATATGAGTCTGAGGAGCATCCAGCTCAGTTGTCCCCGTTACGTTCAATATCGACCATTCCAGTCCGTCAGGGGAAGAAGACGCGTACCAGGCAAAAAAGCCGCCTGTCAGCAGCGCCAATACCGAAAAAACAGCCACTGCACGCTTCATTCCGACTCCCCGATCATCAGGGCTGCCGCCGTTAAACACCTCCGGCATCCTTGCATATACGTATATGATCACCATTGCCGTGGCAAAACCTTCAACTGCCCCTATCACGAAATGTACGGGAAGCATCAGCATCATAAACACTCCGGCCGGAAGTGAGGTGATACCGGAAATTGTCGTCTGTAGGACCACAAAGAATGCTCCCATCACAAGCCCTGCCATCGATGCCATGACGGCACCGGTCATTATGCCTTTGGATCCGGGGACTCTTTCCGTTATTTTTTTGTATACGTATGGATAAGCTATGAAACAGGGGAAGAAGCCCATGTTGAAAATGTTGCATCCCAAAGCAAGCAGGCCGCCGTCGGCAAAGAAGAGAGCCTGTACTGTCAATATAGAGACCATCGAAAGAAATGCTCTTTCCGGCCCCAGCAGTATGGCTAACAGGAGCCCGCCGCCGATATGTCCGCTCGAACCTGTTCCGGGGATCGAGAAATTTATCATTTGAGATGCGAAGACAAATGCGGCCAGTACACCCATAAGCGCCGCGCCTCCGCTCTTGTTGTCATTTTTTGCCACAGCGGAACTTTTCGCAGTAAGATAAGCGCTCGCAGCCCAAAATATCCCCCCGACAGCAGGAGAAACAAGCGCATCAGCCATATGCATTTTAAACCTCTCCTCCAACTTTCTACAGGTCCTTCAGGATCTGTCTCTATTATAAGGCAGTTTGCCGTTCCAGGTCCAAAAGAGGGACATTTTCCTGAGAAACATCCGGAAAATTGAGTAAGAGACCAGCCTGGTGTTTGCTTTTACAGGTCCGGGACGCTAAGATTATAACAATCATCATCAACCTGTAAAAGTTTTAAGTTCTTTAAATCGTATACGTTTTTTTACCTCTCTATCTTAGATTTATGTTAAAATTACCATAAGAGATATAGGGCTGTATCTCTAATGGCTTTTGATTCATCTTCATCAATAATCATAATCTTACAAGGAGTGAAGCAAATGCAGAATAAGAAGGAAATGCCGCTCATCTGGAAGATCGCGATAGGGTTCGTGATAGGTATCGTATTGGGCTTTATTATTGGCCCGATGCAGCAGTCAAGCCCCTTTATCTCTAATTTTCTGATACCTCTCCTCGACCTTATCGGTAAGATCTTCCTCGGACTCTTGAAAATGCTCATCGTTCCCCTTGTCTTTGCCAGCATCATCACAGGTGCTGCATCGATAGGAGATCCCAAGGTACTTGGCCGCATAGGGATCAAGACAATAATTTTATATCTTTCCACTACTGTCGTAGCGATCATCTTCGGACTGCTCCTTGGCAACATCATACAGCCCGGCATAGGACTCAGCATTGAAGGAGCGGCAGGCGAAGCCAAAGCTGCGGCAAGCATAGTAGATGTCCTGATGGGGATCATCCCGGTCAACCCGCTGCAAGCCCTTGTAAGCGGTTCAATGCTCCAGATCATAGTATTCGCTCTATTCCTCGGCGTATCGGCCACATTGATCGGTGAAAAGGGAAAGGCCTTCCTTAAGTTCAACGAGTCTTTGGCTGAAACCATGTACAAGATGACCGGGATCGTTATGAAATTCGCACCGCTCGGCATCCTCGCATTGATCGCAGTAACTGCGGCTAAGTACGGTCCTGCCGTCCTTGCCCCCTTCGCAAAGGTCATATTTGCCGTTTACCTTGGCTGCGCTCTTCAGGCTGTCGTTGTTTACTCGAGCCTGATCATGGCCGTAGTGAAAAAATCACCGCTCTGGTTCTTTGGCGGAGTTAAAGAGGCAATGCTTGCAGCCTTCGTTACCCGCTCGAGCTCGGCGGTCCTTCCGATATCCATGAGAAACGTGCAGGATAATCTCGGAGTCTCTGAGAAAGTTTCCTCATTCGTCCTTCCGCTCGGCGCTACCATCAACATGGACGGAACAGCACTATATCAGGGTGTATGTGCCCTCTTTGTAGCACAGGCTTTCGGGATCCCTCTTTCAATGGGAGCCCAGGTAGGCATCCTTATCACAGCTACTTTGGCTTCGATCGGTACAGCCGGAGTGCCCGGAGCAGGACTGATCATGCTTTCAATGGTCCTCACCTCAGCCGGACTTCCGATCGAGGGTATCGGACTTGTTGCAGGTATTGACGCAGTCCTCGACATGGCCCGTACCTCGATCAACGTCACCGGTGACATGTGCGTATCAGCAGTAGTCGCCAGGACAGAGGGAGAGAAATTCTAGTTTAAGTTATTAACGCTTATCCCTCGCAGCCTCGTCTTTTGACGGGGCTGCATTTTTTATGGGGAAATAGTGGCGGAGTATTTGCGGCCTTTGGGCTGCGGTGAATTCGCGCCCTCAGGCCGCTTGAAAATTTGCGAGGGATACACTCGCGGAGAATTGCCTGACTAAGTCAGGTAAATTTATTACTTATGCTCATTTTCAAACCCGCGATTGGGGCGGATCGGAGATGATGGCGACGCAAAATGCAGTGGTACAAGCGGAGGCGTATTAGACATACGTTGACGCGCAGGACCGCAAATGTTGCTAAGCCCGCGCTCCGATATGCCCCAATTACACAAAAATCTCCGAAGGATGGGATATCCCTCGGAGATTTATTGTTTTCAATGGCGCGCCGGACAAGATTTGAACTCGTAACCTTCGGATCCGTAGTCCGATGCTCTATCCAGTTGAGCTACCGGCGCAATTCGCTATTTTTATGGCGGTGAGGCAGGGATTTGAACCCTGGAGGGCGGTTTTCGCCACCCTACCCGCTTAGCAGGCGAGCGCCTTCAGCCTAGCTCGGCCACCTCACCAACAGGGGCTATTTTATTTCTCCTTACCGGCTTTGTCAATACCTTTTGACAGCACTGTTACTGCTTATCTTCTGATTTGACCTCAGGAGCGACATCAGCTGACACAGCGGCGGGGAAGATCGACGGATCAAGAATCTTTATCTTCGCTCTCTTGAGAAGCTCTTCGTAGAACTGCTGCTGCTTCTCCTGTGCCTTCTGGTTCCTTATCATTGCAACGACATCTGCACTAACTTCTTCGTAGCTCAGCTGCTTCTCGGCCTCTTTGCTCCTCTTGATCGCAATGTATGATTCACTGCCGGTCACCTGTATCACAGGAGAGACCTTATTTAACGGGAGGTCCTTGATAGCCGCGAGCGAATCTGACATCATCTGTTCGGTTATCAGCACGGGCTTGTCGTAAGGTGTCGAGGACATAACGTCGGACTTGTGTGATTCCAGCACTTTGTCCCAGTTCTCTCCGCCTTCGAGGGACTTCTGTGCGGCCTTTGCTGCCTCGTTGCTCCTGAAGGTCGCAATATTGACCTTGAAGCCCGCAGGCTGCTTATATATAAATGTCTTCGTCGAATCATAGAACTTGCGGGCCTCGTCGTCGGGGACATTTATCTCAGCAGCAAGGGCATCCATGATTTTCTTCTGGGAGATCTGCTTCTTCAAGTCGTCCTTTATCTGTTTCTCTGTGATCCCGGAACGCTCCATATATGCCTTGAACTCTTCCCTCGTGGGATAACTGTCCATTATGTTTTTGTATGCTTCCTCGATCTCGTCCTCGGTCACATCTATCTTGCGGCTTTTTATCTCCTTTTCAAGCTCAGCCTGTATCGCCGTGCTGTCCAGGATCGCTTTTCTCATAAACGGGATGTCTGCAGAGGTTACTTCCTTGCCGGAACCAAGCTGTTCGGCAAGCTGCATCGTTCCTTTTTCGATGTCGGAACGCATGACGTCTTTCCCGTCAATTTCCGCAACAGCATAATCTCTCATACCGTCGCCGGAACCTCTGCCGGACCTGGCATACAATCCGTATCCTGCAAAACAGGAAAGAACGAACAAAAGTATTACAGCTATCATTATTGCCTTAACATGTGACCGTAGATATCTTAACAAGGAAAATCGTCCTCCTTCAAAATAAAAAGCCTGATTGAGATCGGATGGGGCGCATCCGATAAAAAACTGCTGCGGATCCGGCAGCCGGCTGAGCAGCTGCCGAGCAGGTCCAAATTTGTCGTAAGATCAATATGGGGAATCGGTCATACCTCGAAGCGTAAGACTTCAATATTACCCGATCGCCCACGGGTGACACGGTGACAATAATACGTCAGCGGACCCTGCCTGTCAAAGAGTCAATCCGGCAAATTTATCCAGCATTGCGGCATTGTCCGTCATGTACTCTGCCGCCTTGTTTTTTGCATGTTTTATGTCTTTCTTCAGCTGGCGGACAAGGGCATCCGCACCGACAAATTTAATTTCTTCCCTGTTTCTGGATATGATGTAAAGAGTTATCGTCTTCTCGTAAAGATCACCTTCAAAACCTACGATATGAGCTTCGCAGTGAAGGCCCCTTGCCGTTTCGAAAGTCGGGTTGTATCCGATGTTCAGTGCAACGGGATACCAATAGCCGTTTATGTATGTAAAACCGGAATAGCTTCCTCTTGCAGGATATATTTTGTTTGGTCTGAGTGATAGGTTGGCTGTCGGGAACCCCAGCACCCGTCCCCTGCCGTCGCCCTTAATGACCTTGCTTTGGATGATAAAGGGGTAGCCGAGCATTTCGCACGCGGACTCCACCTGTCCTCTTAACACAGCCTCCCTCACCGTAGTGCTGCTTACGATACCGCCATTCAGTCTGTAAGATTCTATTACATCAAGGCTCCAGCCACGTTCCTCACATAATCCGGACAGCATCTCCGGCGTACCTATCCTGGCTCTTCCAAACCGGAAGTTTTCTCCTACGACAAGCCCGTCTATTTGGACCCTTTTGGAAATGTGATCCAAAAAGTCAGCAGGAAGCATGTCAGCCAGTTTTATGTTGAACGGGATCTTGTCCACGACAGGAATATCAAAATACCTGATCAGTATCTCCCTCTCTTCGGGTGAAAAGAGGAGCTTGAACGAATCTTTGTTGAACAGCAATTGCGGGTGTCCATCAAAGGTGATGACTCCCCATTCCCTGCCGGACTTAATCGCACGTTCTCTGGCGGTCTCAAGCAGACGCTGATGACCGAGGTGAAATCCATCAAAGGCTCCTAGTGCAAAAATCATATCAATTACTCCTGTCACTGATTATGTTTACTGTAGGAAATAGATAGTACGGTCTGCGGTCCTCGTTGAATCCGCAAATTGAAAATATCTTTTCGGACCTGACGACTACATCTCCCGCGGTCGTCGACCATCTGGCAAAATTCTCCCTTTTAAGTTTTCGCAGCGGGACGCTCAGACCGTTTATAAGTCTGTCCGCCTCCTCCTCTCCGCATATATACGTGGCAGCAGCCGGACAGAGGCTTTCGATACTGAAGATTTTTTCTGTTAACTCTTCCTTTGTTTTCATCTGAAGTTCAGCGGCATCTGACGCGTCATCGACACTGAACGGTCCGCAGCTTACCCTCCTAAGCTCACATACATGGGCACCGCATCCAAGTATCCGTCCAAGATCCCTTGCAAAGCTTCTGATATATGTTCCCTTCCTGCAGCTTATCCTGAATGAGACTCTTCCATCTTCAGAGATATCGCCGGTCCTCACAACGGAGCCAAAGAAGACGGGTTTCTTCTCGGTCTTTACCGCATGTCCTTCCCTTGCAAGTTCATGTGCCCTGCGTCCTTCTATGTGGACTGCGGATACAGCGGGAGGAGCCTGCATCCTCCACCCCATAAAGGATACGAGAGCCAGGTCTATATCCTTTTCCTTTATTTGTCTCCATTCATGCCGCCCTGTCACTTCGCCGGAAGCATCATCCGTCGATGTTTCGACTCCCAGACATGCCGTCGTCTCATAGCACTTAGGCATGTCCATTACGAAATTGCTGAGTCTGGTCGCTGCCCCTATAAGGATAATGAGAAGGCCCGAGGCCGTGGAATCAAGTGTTCCTCCGTGTCCGACTTTGGTCTTCCTGCCTAATTTATTGCGCACCAGCTCGACACATTGTGTGCTGCGCATATCCAGCGGCTTATTCAGCAGCAGAAGCCCTGTCATTGATATATTTCTCCGCCTCTGCCTTAACAGCGTTTACAGCATCAATAAAGCTGCCTCCCGGTTTTGCGCCTGCTGCCTGAAGATGACCGCCGCCGCCGAACGCGGAGGCGATATCCCTGGCTGAATATGGGGGCTTCGTCCTTATGCTGACTTTGTTCTCTCCGTTGATCTCTGTCAGGAAAAGCGCCACCTTGACGCCGGTTATCCGAAGCAGAACGTTGACCAGCCCGTCAACAGCGCTTGAATCAGCACTGGCAGAGGCAAAATCTTCTTTTCCCAGCCAGAACAGAGCGCCTTTACCGTTGGAAAAGATCTCAGTCCTCGTGTATGCGACCCCCCAGAGTTTTAGTATCTCCGGAGTCATGTTCTCGTTTACATACCCGTCGATGACCGCAGGTTCGACTCCCGCTTCCAGGAGCTTTGCAGCACAGAGGTGGCTTCTGGCCGTTGTCGTTCCAAACCTGAAATTGCCGTTGTCGGTGGAAAGGCCTGTGTAAAGACAGATGGCCTCACTTTTTTCGATCCCCCACCCGCCCTCGGTGAGCAGGTCGGTTATTATCTCGGCCGATGCCGACGCATCGGGGTCGACCAGATTGAGCCTGCAGTAGCGGTGATTGTCTCCGTGATGGTCGATATTTATACTGTCGGCAAAGGAAAGGATCTCGTTCAGTCCGGGCATGCTCCTTGCAACAGTGCTTGTGTCGACACAGACAAGCAGGGCATCTTTTACATCTTCTTCCCTGATCTCCATGCAGCATTCGAAATCATTGTAATACGGGAGGAAGCAATACCTTGCGGGTATGGGATCCCTGCCCATTATGCGTACGTTCTTTCCAAGCCTCTTCCCGAGCGAATAGAGCGCAAGCCCGCAGCCTATAGTATCCCCGTCAGGGTTTTCATGGCAAAGGATCACCCATTTCGCGGCGGAGCCCAGTTTTTCAACTATCACCTTCATTGCTGTATTATCCATTTTCAGTCGTCTCCCGGCGGCTTTTTTCTGCATCCATCGCAGCGACCCTGTCAAGCAGCTCGTCCATAGCTCTGGCTTTGGCTTCGGAATCATCGTATGTGAAGTGAAGTTCCGGTATTGTGCGAAGGTGCATCTCCCTGCCAAGCATAGATCTGATCTGTCCGGCAACAGAGTCAAGGGCATCCTGGATCTCTGCGCGTCGGGATGTGTCGATGAGGGTGTAAAAGACCTTTGCATAGCTGAGGTCTTTTGACGCGTTGACCTTTGTGAGGATGGCTTCACTGACGCCCTCTTTTTTTATGCGGCTCCGGAGCATCTCAGATATAGCCCTCAGAAATTCCTTGTTTATGCGGTCTATCCTATAAGTCACCATAGGCAAAAACCTCCCAGTCAAAACGTACCATCTCAAACTCCCCATCCGCTTCCTTCCTTGCAAGAAAGCTCTCAAGATTTCTGAGCCTTTCTTCAAGTTCGGAAGGGGAAGATCCGGCTCCGGCAAAACCAAGTTCAGCATCCTGCCATTTATCCGCAGGTCCCAGATCTGAGCAGGAAAGGCTGAAACGGTTCCGCACGCCGTCCTGTATCGATCGGACCACGTGCCTCCGTTCCTTGAGACTTCCGGCATAGGTCAGCCTCAAGGAACACTTGGCGACTCCTATCCAGAAAGACATGTCTGTAACTTAGTCCAGAGTCTTCTTTTCTTTGATTATCTCGTAAGCTTCTATCACGTCGCCTACACGGAAATCCTGGAACCTGTCAAAACTGAGCCCGCACTCATTTCCGGCGCGGATCTCTCTTACGTCATCCTTGAAGTGCTTAAGGCTTGAAAGGTCACCGTTCCAGAAGACGACTCCGTCGCGTATCAGGCGGACCTTAGCGCTCCTTTTGAGTAGTCCTTCCATGACGCGGCATCCCGCTATGTTGCCGATCTTAGGCACCCTGAAGATCTCCCTTATCTCTGCTGTGCCGAGCGTGTTCTCGCGCAGTTCGGGCGCAAGCATGCCCTCCATGGCTGCGCGAACATCGTCCAGCATGTCATAGATGACCTGATAGAGGCGTATCTGGACTCCTTCGTTTTCTGCGATCTTCTTCGCGTTGCTGTCAGGTCTCACATTGAAGCCCACTATTATCGCGTTCGAAGCTGACGCGAGCATGACATCAGATTCAGATATCCTTCCGACCCCTTCATGTACTATATTCACTGTGACAGCTTCGGTGCTCATCTTCATGAGCGAAGAGTGGAACGCCTCGAGCGATCCCTGTACGTCTGTCTTCAGGACTATGCGAAGCTGAGGGACCTCTTCTGTCTGCATCTTTTCGTAGAGTTCCTCAAGGGTAAGACGCTTTGACTTGCCCTGTTCCTGCTCTCTTCTCTCAAGTTCATAGTGTGACATGATATCGCGCGCTTCACGCTCTGATCCGATGACCGCGAACTTCTCGCCGGGCTGCGGCACGTTTTCAAGTCCGAGGATCTCAACGGGCATGCTTGGTCCGGCGCTGTCGACGTTCCGTCCAGAGTCGTCTATCATTGCCCTGATCTTTCCCCATGATGTGTCTGTGTATATTATGTTCCCGCGGCGAAGTGTCCCGTTCTGTACAATGACAGTGGCTACCGGGCCCTTTCCCTTGTCAAGGTTGGCCTCGATGACCGTCCCCTCGGGAGCCGCGTTCGGATCTGCCTTCAATTCCTGCATTTCGGCGACCAGGAGCACCATCTCAAGCAGCTGGTCTACGTTCAAACCGGTTTTGGCGGCAACATCCACCATGATAGTGTCGCCGCCCCATTCCTCAGGGACAAGTCCGTAATCGGAAAGCTGCTGGCGTACCCTCTCTGGCTTGGCTGCGGGTTTGTCTATCTTGTTTACGGCAACGACGATCGGGACACCTGCAGCCTTGGCATGGTTCATGGCCTCTATGGTCTGAGGCATCAGGCCGTCATCGGCAGCAACAACAAGGATCGCGATATCGGTCACCTGAGCTCCCCTTGCACGCATCGAAGTGAAGGCCTCATGACCCGGTGTATCGAGGAATACCAGTGTATTTCCTTCGTAGTTTACCCTTGAGGCACCTATATGCTGGGTTATACCGCCTGCTTCCTTCTCTGTGACTCTTGTCTTCCTTATATAGTCCAGGAGTGTCGTCTTACCGTGGTCGACATGGCCCATGACGGTAATTATCGGAGGCCTGAAGGGGAGGTCTGAAGGATCTTTGGCAACAGCTTCCTTCTCCCTGCTTCTCCCTTTCTTGGCAGAAGCATGCTTCTCTGCCTTCTTTTCTGCCTTATGCTCATGCTTCTCTTCAACGGCCTCTTGTTTCTCCGGCGCTCCGAATACAAAATGTTTCTCGAATCCTTTTCCGAGGATCTCAAGTATCCTTTCGTCTGCGGCAGCCGTCGCAGGGACCATAAGTCCCTCTGACATCAGTATCTTGACCGCGCTTCCGGGCTTTTCACCGATACTGGCGGCGACATCCGATATCGAGGCGCCTTCTTTGATCTTGACCACCGGATATGTCGTAATGGCCTCTACCGCCTTCTTTTCTTCCTCTTCTTTTCTTCTTTTGAGTTCCTCTTCAACCTGCAAGGAAACTTCCTCGTCTATGGAACTCATATGCGATTTGATGCTTACCCCTATCTCGGTAAGCAGGTCCACCATCTCAGTGTTGCTCATCTCAAACATTTTCGCGAGATTATATACTCTTATTTTGCTCATCGGCATCACTCCTGTCATAAATTGCCAAAACTTTTTTAGCCAGTCCGCCCTGAGGAAGGGCAACGATCTGTGCTGATCCTACCCCGAGATGCGATCCCAGGACGGCCCTGTCAATATCATCCAATCTGAGCAAAACTGCTTCCCCGCGCTCCACTTTTGGTTTCAGTGAACGCAATACGCTTGCTGAACAGTCTGATGTAACTATCACTATCAGTTTCTCATTGTGTCTGCCTGCGGCAAATACACGATCCTGTCCTATCAGAAGGATCCCTGCTCTTCTGGAAAGCCCCAGTATATTCATCAGTTCTTCACTTTTCGACTGTGACATCTCGGCCCTCACCGTCTTTCTCTGTGCAGAGTGCTATCAGGCTGTCATATACTACTCCGTCTACATCTGTCTTAAGGGCCCTCGAAAGCGCTTTTTTTTTCTTCGCGAGCGCCACGCAATCGCTGCGCCTGCACAGATAAGCTCCGCGGCCATTCGCCTTCCCCGTAGGGTCATACCTGACTTCGCCCTCCGGAGTCCTTATGATCCTGATGAGTTCCCGCTTGGGAGACTCTTCGCCGCATCCTACACAGGTGCGGGGACGCTTCCTCTTATCGGTCCTGCGTTCCTCACCCGCCATTATCCTCTATCCTTTGTCTTCCTGCCCCTCGATAACGCTGCTCAGATCTTCGAAGAGATCTTTCATCGTCGGGAGCTTTTCATCTTCTTTGACTTTAATGTCGATCTTCCAGCCTGTGAGGCGCGCCGCAAGCCTGACGTTCTGTCCGGCCTTCCCTATCGCCAAAGAGAGCTGGTCAGAACGGACATAGACGAGTACTGAGCGGTCCTGGTCAAGCAGGGGCTCTATTTTGAGCACCTTCGCCGGAGAGAGGGAATTCCTTATATATGTAAGGATATCCGGGCTCCAGACGATGATATCGATCCTTTCCCCGTGCAGTTCGTTGCTGATCGACTTGATGCGGGTCCCCTGCTTGCCCACACAGGCGCCCAGCGGTTCAACGTTCGCATCGAGGCTCGCAACTGCGATTTTGGCGCGTGTCCCCGCTTCTCTGACAATGTTGCGGATCTCGACCACACCGTCCTGTATCTCCGGCACTTCGAGTTCAAGCAGCTTGTGAAGAAGCTTTGGATGGGTCCTTGAAACGATTATACGCGGACCTCTCGTTGTCTGTCTTACGTCAAGCAGATAGAACTTCATCCTTGAGCCGGGAAGGTATTTCTCACCGATGATCCGCTCTTCCTTTGGGATTATTGCCTCAGTCTTTTCGTTGAGGCGTACGAGTATCTGGTCTCCCTCAGCCTTGAATATCGTCCCGGTGATTATATTGCCGATCTTGTCCGAAAACTGCTCGTAGATGACCTGGCGCTCTGCATCCTTCAGCCTCTGTATGATGACCTGCCGGGCAGTCTGTGCCGCTATACGGCCAAAGTCTTCGGGGAATACTTCCTTCCTTATCACATCGCCGACCTCTACGTCGTCGTTTCCTCTCCGTCTTGCCTCGGCTATAGATATCTCCGATTCATCGGATGTCTCGCCCTCAACGACCAATCTCACCTCATAAAGGGTGAACTCGCCGGTCTCAAGGTCAATGTGGACCTCCGCCGTCTGGTTCCCGCCCTTGTACTTCCTGTAAGCAGATACCATTGCAGCCTCGAGGCTCGCCACTATGATCTCTTCCGACAGCCCCTTCTCTTCCTCTATCTGCTTAAGCACTTTCCTGATGTCTTTCCCAAGCTGCATCTATTCAGACTCCTCTCCTGAATTTTTCCGCTGCGCGATCCAATAAACATACTTGATTCAGATCACTGCTTTTTCTTGATCTTTTTGAAAGTCTTCTTTTGTCCCTTTTCCTCTTTGTATACGAGCTTTCCCTTTTTTATGTCGGGAAACGGCACACAAATCTCTCCGTCCGCAGAAAGAAGGTGTATTTTGCTCTCTTCATCAACACCGTTTATCGTCCCCGAAACCTTTTTGCCGCCCTTCATCTGGACCTGTGCTTCTTTGCCTGAAAAAGCGCGGTAGTCCTCCAAAGTGAAGAGGGGCCTTTCGATCCCGGGCGAACTGACTTCAAGGTAATATCTTTCCGGGAGGGAACGTTCCATCTCGTCAAGATAAACGTTGACCTCTCTCGCGACCGCCTCGCAGTCCGAGAGGCTCACTCCTCCCGGAAGGTCTACATAGATCCGGAGGATCTTCATTGTGTCCTCGGTCACGTTCTCGAACCCGACACAGTCGTAACCCAGCGATTCGATCCGTTCTCTCAGCCCGCTGTAAATGTCGTTAAGGCTGGATTTTTCCATCCGGCACTCTCCCCTTAAAGCAAGAAGAGTGGGCACGACCCACTCTTCCAGAACTTCCTCTGAATTAGTAATCAAATTGTAGCATTATTCCAAAAAAAAGCAAGCAATTGGGGCGGGGTAATGACGCGAAGAATTGCAGCCTCCAGGCTGCGGTGAATTCGCGTCCTTCGGCCGCTTGGAAATCTGCCCGCTTCGCATCGCGGAGAATCGCGGTCCAAAGCCGCGGTGAAACAAAAACATCCTTGTTCTCTTACGGAATCTAAATATGGATCCCGTCTAAAATAACCGCAATTGGGATTTATAGCGAGTGATAACAACGCAATATTCTTTTGATCTTAACGATATTAACATATATCGCAATTGGGGCAGATCGCGGATGATGACAACGCAAATTGTGATGCTCCGAACCGAGGCGTATATCAATACGTTGAGGTGAAGGAGCGTCGCATGTTGCTAAGTCATCGCCGCGAGATGCCCCAATTGCGCGAGGAGCGAGTGTACTCGAAGAGAGCCAATGCCGCCGCCACCGACGCGTTCAGCGACCCTGTCTTTCCTGCCATCGGTATATACCTCAGCTCGTCGCACGACTTCGCCACAGCCTGCCCCAGACCGGCGCCTTCTGCGCCTATCACTATGGTCAGCCTTGGCGGCATGTCTTCCTTGAAAAGGGTCTCCTCTGCGTCCATTGAAAGGCCCACCACCCAGAAGTTGGCCTCCTGGAGCAGCCTTATCGTCTGGGAAATATTGCCTGTCTTTGCTACTGGCAGCCTCAGCGCTGCACCTGCGCTCGTTTTCACGACTGTCCCCGTGGGAAGCACCCCTCCCCTTTTGGGGATCAGGACAGCGGATGCGCCCGCCGCTTCCGCGCTCCTTATCACTGCGCCAAGGTTATGCGGGTCCTGAAGATGGTCGCACAGTATGACCATGGCAGGTTCAGGCGCTTTCGGAAGCATCTGGATGAGTTCCTCCGCTTCCCACAGCTTCATCGGAGCCATGTAAGCGACCACGCCCTGATGGTTCTCCTTGCCGGTCATCTTGTCCAGTGCGGCGGGCTCTGCCGTCTGAAGGACGATGTTGGCAGCCCTGCAGAGATCCTGCAGTCTGGCTTTTATGTGAGGCTGGACCGTCTTCGATACGATCACCTTCATGCACCTGTCAGGCGACTCCTCAAGCAACGAGAATACCGGGTTCCTCCCCCAGCATATATCTTCGCTTACGGTAGATCTTTCCTCTTTCATCCGGCCTTCCTGCCTTCCTTCGTATCGTCGAAAAATGACGCGAGGTATTTCCCCGTCGGTCCGCCTGAAGCTGCCACTTCCTCCGGAGTTCCCTTTGCGATAAGATTTCCGCCCCTGCGGCCGCCTTCCGGGCCGAGATCCATAATATAGTCTGTCGATGCAAGCACATCCAGGTTATGTTCTATCACAAGGACGGAATTTCCCTGGTCGACCAGTTTGTGCAGCAGCTTAAGCAGCTTCTTGACATCATTGTAGTGAAGGCCCGTCGTCGGTTCGTCAAGAAGATAGAGAGTGTTTCCTCTGAACTTCTTGCCGAGCTCGGTGGCAAGCTTCACCCTCTGTGCCTCGCCGCCGCTCAGCGTAGGCGCAGGCTGTCCGAGCCTGATATAGCCCAGTCCCGCTTCCTGTATTACCTTCAGCTTGTTGGCTATCCTTGGGATGTCCTTGAAATGCTCGGCTGCCTCGTCAACGGTGAGGTCGAGCACATCAGCTACTGAGAGCCCTTTGTATTTAACTTCGAGGGTCTCCCTGTTGTACCTTGCCCCCTTGCAGACGTCGCATTTCACATACACATCCTGCAGGAAAAGCATCGACACCTTAAGTTCTCCGTCACCCTTGCAGGACTCGCAGCGTCCGCCCTTTACGTTGAAGCTGAAACGCCCCGGCATGTATCCCCTCAGTTTCGATTCCGGAAGCTGAGCGTACAGCTCTCTTATCGGGGTAAAGACTCCCGTGTATGTCGCGGGATTTGAGCGCGGAGTGCGGCCTATCGGGCTCTGATCGACCAGGACCACGTTCTTCAGCGATCCATACCCGGATATGCTGTCAAATTTCCCGGGACGGTCTCTGTATTCCCTGTCGAACTTTCCCTTCAGTCCCTTATAAAGTATCTCGTACAGGAGCGTGCTCTTGCCCGAGCCTGAAACTCCGCTGAGCGCGGCAAATACCCCGAGAGGTATATCTATGTCGATGTTCTTAAGGTTATTTTCCCGGCATCCAGTTACGCTGATCCTGCCGTGGGGCTTCCTTCTTTTGATCTTCGGCCTGTACGAGCCGTCGGCCTCTCCTCTCAGATAGAGCGACGTCGGGGTGTCTCCGTTGAGTATTTCAGAGTAGCTGCCGCAGGCTATAAGGTCTCCGCCGTTTTCTCCGGCACCGGGACCGAGTTCCAGGATGTAGTCCGCCGCCATCATCGTATCTCTGTCATGTTCAACGACTATGACGGTGTTCCCGATATCTCTGATATCCTTCAGCGTATCAAGAAGCCTGTTCGTGTCCCTCGGATGCAGGCCGATCGTCGGTTCGTCAAGCACATAAAGCACTCCGGTCAGCTGCGAGCCTATCTGGGTCGCAAGCCTGATCCTCTGGCTCTCCCCGCCGCTCAGAGTGTCCGCCCGCCTCGAAAGACTCAGATATCCCGCCCCGACGTTGTTGAGGAAGGCAAGCCTTTTGCGGACCTCTGTAAGTGCCTGCCCTACTATCTTCTGCTCCCTGGCCCCGAGCTTCATCGTATCAAGGATCTTAATAAGCTCTTCGATAGGCATCTCCGTTAGCTGTGCTATGCTGTATCCGCCAAGCGTCACAGCGAGCACCTCAGGCTTCAGCCTTGCCCCTTTGCAGGTCTGGCATATGTCCTCCGCACGGTAGCGAAGCAGTTCCTCCCTGTAGCTGTCCGATTCAGTTTCCGCAAACCGTTTCTCCAGCCAAGGCAAAAGTCCGGGATAATGTCCGTTGTACTCCCAGTCACCGTTCCTGTCGCTGAATATCATCGGTATGACCTCGTCGGACCCGTTCAAGAGAGCATCTTTAGCCTCTTTGGGAAGATCCTTAAATGGCTTCGAAAGATCCCATCCGTGCCTGGCTGCCAGAAGCCCTGCCTTCTGGACCATGTGTTTCATGTTCTTCCAGGGCAGGAAACCTCCTTCGCCGATAGGGTAATCCGGGTCCACCGCAAGATCTTCAGAAAAGTGGAGGTGTACGCCCAGTCCGGAACAGTCGGGACAGGCACCGTAGGGGTTGTTGAACGAGAAGAGCCTGGGTTCGATCTCCGGAAGGCTTATCTCGCAGTCGGGGCAGATGTATTTCTCTGTAAGCTCCACTTCCTCCGCACCTTCCGATACAAGAAGCACGAAGCCCTCCGACAGTTTCATAGCCATCTCGACAGCCTCCGAGAGGCGCTGGCGGTTCTCTTCCTTGACCCTCAGCCTGTCGATCACACATTCGATCGAATGCTTTTTTTTCTTGTCGAGGTCAATATCCTCTTCAAGCCAGAGCACCGTCCCGTCCACCCTGGCCTTCAGGTATCCCTGCTGTCGAAGCTTTATGAGAAGGTTTTTGTACTCGCCCTTTTTCCCCTTGACCAGTGGAGAGAGCACCTCAAGAAGTTTACTGTCATAGTCTCTGAATATCTTGTCAACTATCTCATCCACGCTGTAGCGACGGACTTCTTTGCCGCAGCCGGGACAGTGAGGGGTCCCGGCCCGACCGAAAAGGAGCCTCAGGTAGTCGTAAATTTCCGTCACTGTACCGACCGTTGACCTCGGGTTGTGTCCCGACCCTTTCTGTTCTATCGAGATGGCCGGAGAAAGCCCGCTTATGTCGTCGACGTCGGGCTTGTCCGACATCCCCAGAAACTGTCTCGCATATGAGGAGAGCGATTCCACATACCGTCTCTGCCCCTCCGCATATATTGTGTCGAACGCGAGCGAGGATTTGCCCGAACCGGAAGGTCCGGTGACTACGACCAGCTTGTTCTTAGGTATTTCTGCGTTTATGTTTTTTAAGTTGTGCTGCCTGGCCCCTGTAATTTTTATGCTTTGTTCCAATTTTCGCATCGCCTTTCAGTTCCTGTATAGTATCCCTGAGTTCAGCCGCCGTCTCAAAGTCCAGCTTTTCGACCGCGGACCACATTTGCCTTTCTAGTTCCTTTATGTCCGGCCGACCTCCGCCGTCGGTCCTCAGAGGCGAAGCCGCCCTTGTCCCTGCGTATCCATTGTCCTCCAGCAGTTCCGCAGGCAGGAGATCTTTTACGGCTTTTGATATCGTCCGCGGTGTTATCCCGTGTTCCTCATTATATGCTATCTGGCGTTTCCTTCTTCTTTCCGTCTCTTTCATTGCAGCTTCAATGCTGTCCGTTATCCTGTCGGCGTAGAGTATCACCTTTCCTGCCTGGTTTCTTGCCGCCCTTCCTATCATCTGTATCAACGACCTGTGGGACCTCAGATATCCCTCTCGGTCTGCGTCCAGAATGGCGACGAGCGAGACCTCCGGCAGGTCAATGCCCTCCCTCAGGAGGTTGACACCGACAAGAACCGCAAATACTCCAAGCCTGAGATCACGAAGCAGCTCCGCCCTCTCGAACGTATCAAGCTCAGAGTGGATGTAGCGGACCTTGATCCCCAGTTCAGCCATGTACTCGGCAAGATCCTCCGCGGAACGCTTGGTAAGGGTCGATATCAGCACACGCTCCCCTGCGTCTATAATCGGACGCACCTCCGCAAGAAGGTCATCTACCTGTCCGGTGGCAGGGTGGACCTCAACTATGGGATCCGTCACACCGGTAGGCCGTATAAGCTGTTCGACCACCTGTTCCGAACGGGAAAGCTCATAATCGCCCGGAGTGGCCGATATAAAGAGCGCGTTCTTCAGCAGCGGCTCATACTCATCCCATTTCAGAGGCCTGTTGTCGAGACAGGAGGGAAGCCTGAACCCGTGTTCGACTAGAACTTCTTTCCTCGCCCTGTCTCCGTTGTACATCCCCCTTATCTGGGGAAGTGTCATGTGCGACTCGTCAATGAATATCAGCGAATCATCGGGGAAGAAATCCATCAATGTCCCCGGCGGGTCTCCCGGTTCGCGGCCGTCCAGGAAGCGGGAATAGTTTTCTATACCCGAACAGTATCCTACCTCAAGCAGCATTTCGAGATCATATTTGGTCCTCATTTTGAGTCTCTGAGCCTCTGCGATCCTGCCTGCCGACTCAAGCTCCGCGACTCTGTCAGTCAGTTCTTTCTCAATAAGTTCAGCCGCTTTGTTTATCGCATCGGAAGAAGTTACGTAGTGCTGTGCGGGAAATATCCCCGTGTGATCTTTGCTGAGGATTGCCCTGCCGCTTACCGGGTCGATCTCCTCGATGCGTTCTATTTCGTCGTCGAAGAAGATGACCCTGACGGCGGTGTCGCTGTATGCCGGATAGATCTCTATAGACTCTCCCCTGCTCCGAAAGTTTCCGGGCTGGAGTACCAGGTCGTTGCGTTGATAATAGTTGTCCAGAAGCCTCGTCATGAAAGCCCTGCGGTCCCACTGTTCGCCTACCGCGAAACGGAAAATGGCGTCCTCATAGTTCTTTCTCTTTCCAAGTCCGTATATGCAGGATACGCTGGCGACCACGATGACGTCGCGCCGCTCAAGAAGCGCCTTTGTCGTGGCAAGGCGGAGCTTCTCGATGCGTTCGTTTATGGAGGCATCCTTCTCGATATAAATGTCCTGCGCCGGCATATAGGCCTCAGGCTGGTAGTAGTCGTAATAACTGACGAAATAATTGACCGAGTTCTCCGGGAAAAATTCCTTGAACTCGCTGTAAAGCTGCGCAGCCAGAGTCTTATTGTGGGCCATGACGAGCGTAGGCCTCTGCAGCCGTTGGATGACATTTGCCATAGTGAACGTCTTCCCGCTGCCCGTCACTCCAAGCAGTGTCTGTACAGCTCCCTCTTTTTCAAATCCCCTGACAAGCTTCTCGACAGCTTCAGGCTGATCACCGGACAACGGCCAGGGTGAAAAGAGCTTGAATTCCTCAGACATAAGCCCACTCCTTCGGATGAAATACAACCTTGATAGTATATAGCTTTTTGTCTGTCGCGTCATCGGTGTTAACTACTATTGTGTAACTGCCGCCTCACAAAAAAGCTCAGCGAAAAAATTTCGCTGAGCTTTTTAAATTCCTGGTCGGGATAGTCGGATTCGAACCGACGACCCCCTGCTCCCAAAGCAGGTGCGCTAACCAGGCTGCGCTACATCCCGTGACGATGGGCATTATAACACAAATTTTCCCGGTGTGGGAAAATCAGCGGCCGCAAACCGGATACATTCCGACAAAAAAAGGAGCCTTTCGGCTCCTTTCAGGTATCTTGTTTACTCTTCCTCGTCGTCAGGATCTTCGTCGTCATCGTCAGCGTCTTCCGTACTCCTCTCCCTGACCTTCTCTTCTTCCTCTTCTTTGCTGTCAGAGGCGCTGTCCTCTTCCGTACCGTTCTCTTCGTCTTCGGAAGGAGATTCCTCCTCGTCCGTCACCGCCGGGACTGCGGGGGCTTCTTTCTTCGGGTAGCCGAGAAGTTCATCAAGTTCTTCTCCCTCAAGGACTTCCTTCTCAAGAAGCAGGGCAGCTATTTCCTCCAGGCGTTCGTTGTGCTCCGTAAGGATCTTCTTCGCAAGGTTGAAGCATTCATCGATTATGCTGCGGACTTCCTGGTCTATCGCATATGCGATCTCTTCGCTGTAGTTCCGGTCTTCCATGATATCCCTGCCAAGGAAGACCTCGTGCTGTTTCCTTCCGAGCGTCACGAGTCCGAGCCTGTCGCTCATCCCAAACTGCGTGACCATCTGACGGGCTATCTGTGTCGCCCTCTCAAGGTCGTTGGAAGCGCCTGTTGTGACATCTCCGAATTTCAGCAGTTCAGTCACACGTCCGCTGAGCAATATCGTTATCCTGTCAGAAAGCTCCTTCTTCGATACGAGGAACCTGTCCTCTTCGGGCAGCTGTAATGTGTAGCCGAGCGCCATATGGCCCCTCGGTATTATCGATATCTTGTGTACAGGGTCACTGCCGTCGATCTTGCTTGCCACCAGCGCGTGTCCGGCTTCGTGATAGGCGATGATCTCGCGCTCTTTCTTGCTTATGACGCGGCTCTTGCGTTCAGGGCCTGCCATGACCCTGTCGATAGCCTCTTCAAACTCAGCCATGCCGAGCTTGTCCTTGTTTCTCCGGCCGGCAAGGAGCGCAGCCTCGTTGACGAGGTTCGCGATATCGGCGCCCACGAAACCCGGGGTCCTTCTCGCAATGACATCAAGATCTACTTCCTTGCTGACTTTTTTGTCCTTGAGGTGGACCTTCAGGATATCCCGCCTTCCGTTTACATCCGGCCTGTCAACTACTATCTGTCTGTCAAAACGGCCCGGGCGCAGCAATGCCGGATCAAGGATGTCAGGTCTGTTGGTCGCGGCAAGAAGTATTATGCCCGTTCCGGCATCAAAACCGTCCATCTCGACCAGAAGCTGGTTCAGTGTCTGTTCCCGTTCATCGTGTCCGCCACCGAGGCCTGCGCCGCGATGGCGCCCGACTGCGTCGATCTCGTCGATAAAAATGATGCAGGGCTGATTCTTGCGCGCCTGCTCAAACAGGTCTCTCACACGCGCAGCACCGACGCCTACGAACATTTCAACAAAATCGGATCCGCTGATGCTGAAGAACGGGACATTGGCCTCTCCGGCAACTGCCCTCGAAAGCAGCGTTTTCCCGGTCCCCGGAGCGCCCAGCAGCAATACTCCGCGGGGAACTTTGGCTCCCAGCCTCGTAAACTTAGACGGATCCCTGAGGAACTGCACGACCTCCTCAAGTTCTTCCTTTGACTCGTCACAGCCCGCGACGTCATCGAAAGTGACTTTGGGCCTGTTGTCCATGAAAAGCTTTGCCTTGCTCTTCGCAAAGCCCATCACCTTGTTGCCGCCGCCCTGCATGTTGTATATGAAATAGATCCATACGCCTATAAGCAGCAGCGTCGGCAGCAGCGATGTCAGGAGCGCCGTCAGCCATGAGTTCTTTGGAGGAGGCACCACCTCGACTTCGACGCCTTTCTTGGATATCTCGCTCGGAAGCGTCCCTGGATCAAGGATGTAGGTCGTAAACTCCTTGCCTGATTTGAGCGTTCCCTTCAGCTGTTCACGGTCGATCTTAACTTTCGTTACGTTGCCCAGATCGACTTCATTCAAAAACTGGCTGTAAGGAAGCACTTCAACAGTCTGACCGGCCTTGTTCCCGTCAGGGGTCAGAAAGACATTGACCAGGCTGACCACAAGAACGATCAGTATTATGTACATCCCTACATTTTTAGAGGCTTTCTTCAAACGTTTGACCTCGCTTTCATGCGATTCTTTTCAAGTGTTGCTTTCTCTATCCGACAAACAGTGGCTTTAGAAATTCCTTCTTTTCGAAGCGGCTGGCCATATGTAAAGACCGGCAAGCGATCGGTAAACGCAGGCAATCAGCCGTGAAACCTTAAAGATCTATTCGCTGGGCTCGGCTATGAAAATCGCCGGCAGGTGACGGAACATCCCGGCGTAATCCAGGCCGTAGCCGATCACGAATTCATCTGGGATCGTAAAGCCCGTATAATCTACCTTCACTATTTCCTTACGGCGGTCAGGCTTGTCGAGCAGGACACAGATCGCAAGGCTCTGAGGCTTGCGTTCAAGCAGCAGCGATTTTATGTACTTCAGAGAAAGGCCGGTATCGACTATATCCTCTATTATAAGCACATTTTTCCCGTAAATGTCCGTACTGAGGTCCTTCTGTATCTGCACTACCCCGCTGCTCTTCGTAGAAGCACCGTAGGAAGATATCGCCAGGAAGTCTATCCTGACATCAACTTCGGGGCTTATGTGCCTGATGAGGTCGGCAAGGAATATAACGGCTCCCTTAAGAACACAGACACAGATCACCTGTTTCCCGGCGTAATCCCTGCTCAGCTGTTCTCCGAGTTCCTTTATCTTCGCCTGAAGTTTTTCTTCTGAAATAAGCGTTTTGCCTATCTTATATTCCAAATGAGAAACACTCCCTGAGGATAAAGTTTATTCTGCTAAAAAACATTAGACATAATAACATAATTATAACTATCTCGCCCACCATGGAAGGTCCTCTTTTCCTGCATTTTGCCTATTTTCGTCTGCGCCTTTTGCGATATCTTTGCGGTGAAGCCATCCCATTCCTCTGTTAGACCAGCAGATCTCGATATCTCTCGCCCATTGGAAACGCCATTTCCCGCCCTTTCGGATCAGCGAGACCAGTTTCATCGTCCTGTCTCTGTCAAGCCTGGGAAGGTCCAGCAGTACTCCCTGCAGCCTCAGCATGTCCGCCAGTTCCGTGTCGTTGACGTTTTTTATTAATGCAGCGGACCAGCATGCGATCGCAGGCGGCATGGTCATCGAAACTTCTGAAAGCAGCATTTCGGTGTTCTTCCTTTTATTTTCAAGTTCTGCGTCTATCTGCTTTGAAAGCCCCAGCATGACCGACTCAAAGTTCGGGTTCATGTTCTCCCTTATCCACGGGATCAGCACTTCCCTGACCTTGTTTCTCCTGTAGACGATGTCGGTGTTGCTTGCATCCTCGCGCCATTCGACACCGTTCTCCCTGAGGATCTCCCTCAGTTCATCCCTCCGGAAATCTATTATCGGGCGGACGATCTTCCCTCTCCTCTCGGGGATCCCTCTCAGTCCCTCAAGCCCCGTCCCTCTGAAAAGGTTCATGAGCTGAGTCTCCACCAGGTCGTCAGCGGAGTGGCCGACAGCGATGAAGGGCAGTCCTTCTGCCTCCGCCGTCTCGTAAAAATGGGTGTAGCGTTCCCTTCTGCCAGCCATTTCAAAGGACTCGCCCGTAAGCCTCTCCTTGTATACCTCGACAGTTTTGACGACGCATTTGATCCCCCATTTTTCGCAGAGCTCAACGGAGAATTTCGCGTCTTCGTGCGACATTCCCTCCCGCGTGCAGTGATCAAGGTGAGCGGCAACGATCCTTCCACTGTAGAAACGGCGAAGCAGCCAAAGCATGGCAACGGAGTCTCCTCCACCGGAAAGGGCAGTGACAAGGCCCACAGAATCCCACCAGCCCTGGCGTTCTCCTGCTTCTTTAATTTTTTTGTAATAATATATTTCTTTTTTCATGGCAGTTCCCCTGATCCGGGCAGAATTATCCCTGGTAAACCGTATGGAACGACGGAGCGGCCGATCGTGCTTCAACGTTTAATGATACTATACACACAATAAGCTTTTTAATAAAGAAAAAAGCCCCCGACCATAGGCAGGGGCTTTGGATATTCTGGAGCGGAAAACGGGACTCGAACCCGCGACCTACGGCTTGGAAGGCCATCGCTCTACCAGCTGAGCTATTTCCGCGCAACGGAGGAATGATAGCACTCCATTCGTTCCCCTGTCAAGTACAATTGGGATTTATAGCGGCGCTGACTTAACAACATTTGCGGTCCTGCGCGTCAACGTATTCCTAATACGTCTTCGCTTGAACCGCTGTATGTTGCGTCGTTACCGCTCGTTCAAAATCCTTATTGCGTTTGAGGAACAGTTCCAAAGCCGCTGAGGGCTGCAAAGGCCTGCTGTAATAATAGCCCTGGATGACATCACAGCCTGCTTCGGCAAGGAATGTTTTTTGTTCTTCAGTCTCGACTCCCTCAGCTACTGTTCTGAGGCCCTGTTTGTGCACCATGGAGATTATCTCTGACAGTATCAGGGTCTCTCTTTTTTTGATGAGGATGTTGTCAACGAACAGCTTATCGATCTTAACTATGTCAACGTTAAGCTCACGCAGTCTCGAAAGCGAAGAGAAGCCTGTCCCGAAATCGTCTAGGGATATGAGGATGCCTCTGTCGCGAAGGATCCCCAGCTTTTCATTTGCCATTGCAAAGTCGTCAAGGATGACCGACTCCGTTATTTCAAATTCAAGGTCGCTCTTCTCTATTCCCAGACTGTCAATTAGTGATGTAATGTCTTCGATAAAATCCGAGCGCATCAGGTCCGCTCCCGAGATATTGACCGCGATACGGACTTTTTTTTCGCTACCCTCTCTCATCCGTCTGACGAATATGGATACCTTTTTCAGTATCAGCCTCGTCAGAGGAGTGATAAGCCTCTTTCTCTCCGCAACCCCTATAAACTCCGCGGGGGATATGTCCCCAAGAATGTCTGACTTCATTCTTGCAAGAGCCTCAAAACCTGTCAGCTTGTCAGTCGCCGGATCTACCTGAGGCTGGAAGACGGCATAGATGCTCCCGTCCCTGCCTGCTTCTTCGTCTTTTATTGCCTGGACCAGATCTTTTTCGATAAGATCTTCCCTCTCAACTGCCGCTTCCATTTCAGAGTTGAAATACTGATACACTATGCTTCCGTCCGCTTTTGTCCGGTTCACCGCGATCAGGGCTTTTTTCAACAGACTGTCAGGGTCCTCCTCTTCAGCAAGTTCAGCTATCCCTATTTCTACCGGCATAGAAATGTTCTGGTCTGAGAAAGTCTCATTTTTAAAAAGTTCCATCATCCTTTCCAGTCCGGAAGGGTTCTGATCCACGGTATCAGCAGCTTTGTAAAATATCACCATGCGGTCCTTTGTCGTTCTGAATACCGTTCCGTCGTTTTTAAAGGCCTCTTTTACCTTGAGAGTGATCTCTGCGAAGACCTTTTCTGTAAAATCTGAGCCGTAAAGCATAGAAAGGTTGGTGAGATAGCTGAAGTTCAGCATCATTATCGCCCCGCTCCACTTCTTCTCTTTGGAAAGAGACTCAAGAAAATATTTGAGCGACTCACGATTTGGAAGTCCTGTGTTCGGATCGTAATAGGCAAGCTTTATATAATTCCGGTTGTTCCTGTATATCATCAGCACGATCCCCCCAGAACCCAGGATGATCGTAAAGTACTGCCAGATGCTGCTTCTCAGTTCTTCCGCGGCTATGTACGACACGGCCTTTTGTTCTGAACTCACGAACAGGGCTCCGGTGACTTTTCCGTCGTCACGCAGAGGGATGATGGAATTGTAGAGAACTTTTCCCTGACTGGACCTGTCTATGTAGCTGATCTCCCGCCCCTCATTTATAGATGCGTTCACCTCAGGAATGCTTATCAACGTACCCTTAAGTTCATGCTTCGTGCTGTTGACAATTACCCCGTCCATGCCGACAAGGCTGATCTCATCGATGTAGGGATCTTCGTTAAGGTCATCGAGCAATCTGCCGGTATCAAAACTTCCGGAAAATTTTATGACATCGCCTGCAGAGATCCCTATCTGGACAAAATCTCCTGACGGGAGCTTGTAATATGCGTATTTGAAGTACTCACCGGAAACAGTGTCAGCCCTTATTTCATCTATGGATTCATCCCTGCCGCTCTTCATAAATTCATATACCGGATGACCCTCTTCAGCTTTCCAGCCTACATAGCTGTCTACGTTTGAGTATGTGATCGTTCCCGAATCGTCGTATACGCAGATCTGATCTACATTCAAAGTCTTTGCAAATTTTTTGGCTATGGCCTGGGTAAACACGCCATTTGCAAGCATTACAGTTCTGCCGGCCTCTGTGAGTTTTGCATCTAAAAGCCCGTTGATTATCTTCTCGGCTTCCGCCGTCTTGTTTAGTGTATAGGAATAGTTTCTGGCAGCATCGGCAGCATCTTCTATGAAGTGTTCGTAGCTGACAGCGATCTTCTGCTGGACGGAATAGTAACTCCTTACAGAAAAGAAGATGGTTATCAATAAAAATGGGACCAAGTATATCCAAATGTTGATCTTTTTAAGCAGTTTTTTGTTTTTGACGTTCATTATATTCATCCCCGATTTGCAGTCTTCAAATTGCGGAGAATTGCATCCTCTGGCTGCGTGGAATTTGCGAGGAAAACACTCGCGGTGAATTTGCTGTTCCCAAACGGCGGAGAATTTGCTTGCTTCGCATCGCGGAGAATGGGTTCTTAATTAAGAATGAAAAATATCGTCTCCCCGGTATGGGGTTGAGCCGGGGTCCAGGTCCGTCGTTTTAAGGTTTTTTATCCGTCGTTCCCCGACGCTTCTGATCAGGAGAATGCCGTTTCTTGTTAAGGAAACATTTAAAAACTCCTTAGCATTCGAAATGGTTCGAGCACTGCGGACACTAACAATATTTTACTTATAATCAATACAAAATGGTAACCCCCAATGTGAGGCTGCCATTTATTTCTTGCTTACTTTTTGATACCTGTGTACAGTGACTCTTTTCACCGTTTTGTCGGGATCAGAAGAACAGAGGAATGAGCCTTTCTGGCCACATTTGCACTTACACTTCCGAGGAAGAATTCCTTGACGTACCCCCTGCCCTGGCTGCCCATAACAACGAGCGGGATACTTCCTTCCTCGATCGTTTTTATTATCTCAACAGCCGGGGAACCATATTTTACTATTACGTCAACTTCGATATCTCCCCTGTCCTGGAGCAGTTTTTTCATGCCTTCCAGCCTTGCTTTGTCCAGGCGGTTGAATTCTTCCACCTTGTCATCCAGGTGAGGGCTTATTTTTGCGGCATCCTGCACATGCAGGAGAGTTACCTTCTTGGCATTCCCCGGGGCCATTTCAAGGATCTTTGTGAAGGCAATATCCGCATTTTCAGAAAAATCGGTAGGATAAAGAAGGTGCTGTGCAACTTCACAGCCATCGATGATGACCCTTCCGTCTTTTTCAGTTATGTCGGTCCTTCTGGGTCTCATTATCATCAGCGGCTTTGAGACAGCGTGCATAAGATCGTTAGCCAGAGTACTGAAATAGAGTTCTCCGGATGAGGTGCGCCTTCGCGCTCCCACAACTATCAGTGAATAATCTTCTGCAACAGCTATCTTGTTGATCTCGGTCGCAGGATACCCTGCAAGTACCCTTGTCTCTACTTCAAAGCCCTCTTCGACAAGATTTTGCTGGTTTTCTTTGAAGACCTCTTCGTATTTGTGAAGAGAAAGGTTAGATTGTCCCCTTGTGTAGTCGATGACCTCATCAACGGTCCTGTATTGGATCAGAAGACATTTTTGCGCACCGTAGGCTTTCAGTCTCCCTACACATCCGATGAGTTCAAGAGAGTCATCAGACAGGTCGGTAGCTACAATGAACTTTTTAAACACAGCTTTCTCCCTCCCCTTGTTGGATAAGCTGATCTTGTCAGCGTCTGGAAGGTATCAGAAGCACTGAAGAGGGGCTCAGTCTTGCAATGTTCTGACTGACGCTTCCGAGGAAAAACTCTTTGACGTATCCTCTGCCCTGGCTTCCCATCACAACAAGCTTTACGTCCAGATCTTCTGCAATTCTCAGTATTTCAAGCGACGGGGAACCATATTTCACAACTGTTTCCACTTCGGCTTTGCCTTCCCTTTCAAGCATATCTTTCATGCCCTTAAGCCTTGCTTCGTCAAGCCTGTTGAATTCTTCGATCCTGCTTTCAAGATGCGGACTGAGCCTTGATTTGTCCTGCACATGCAGGAGCGTGATCTTTTGAACGCTGCCGGCTGCCATTTCTTTTATATACCTGAAAGCCATATCAGCGTTATCTGAGAAATCTGTGGGATAGAGGACGTGGCTGCTGATGTCAAGTAAGTTCCTCTCAGAGTCATCTTCCTCTGTCACTCCTTCAGGATCTTCGGTCCTTATCTGCAGCACAGGATACTGTGTTGAGTGTATCAGGTCGTTTGCGATCCTACCAAAGAATATCTCTCCGGACGAGGAATATTTCCTTGATGCTACTACAGTAAGAGAGTAACCCTCTTCCTCGCAGATCCTGTTTATCTGGGCCGGAGAGAAACCGGGGAGGATCCTGGTTTCGACTTCAAATCCCTCTTTTTCGATCTGTCTCTTTTGCCTTGAAAGCATCTTTTCATACTCGTAAAGAAGTTCGTTGGAGTATACACCTGAGAAATCGATTATCTCACCGAGGTCCCGGAACTGGAGCAGCAGGCATTTCTTGGCTCCGAATGGTTTCAGTCCGCCGATACAGGACATGGAAATAGAGAAGTCTTTCGAGATATCTGTTGCGACAATGAATTTCTCAAACATCTTGATCACTCCTTCCGGGAGATACTTGTCTGTCTGCGCCGCTTTGCTAAGTGATAAATGATATCTCTTTACTCTGTTAGCGTAATTATACCTGATTTGAACAAAAATGCCCAATAAATAAATTCTGTTTACAAATCATTTCTTGAACCGTTACAACGGAAAAACCGGACCCCCTGATTCCTCAAAGGAGGAACGGGGACCCGGCCTGTCTTGCAAACTGACTTTCTCAGCTAATGATCTTTTTTGAGATTTTTTACATACTCCGGGTTTAGCAAACTATCCGGCCTTTGCCCTTTAAGTATCTGTATAACTGAATCCGATGTTCCCTGGGTCTCCCTTGCGAGGCATTCGTTCGTCCATCCGGCCAGGTGAGGAGTGCAGATAACGTTGTCCAGTGCGAAAAGGGGGTTATCTTTTGATGTAGGTTCCACGCTGTAGACATCTATACCGGCTCCTGCGATCCATTTTTCACTTAGGGCTTTCACAAGGGCGACCTCGTCGACAAGGGCGCCTCTCGCCGTGTTAACAAGATATGCGCTCTTCTTCATTTTTTTAAGCTTTTCTCCGTCAATAAACCCGAGGGTCTCATCACAAAGCTGGCAATGGAGAGAAACAACATCGCTCTCTTCCAGAAGTGTGTCCATGTCTACGGACCTTGCTCCGGCCTGTGCGATCTTATCCGGGTCAGCATAGGGATCAAAGCAGAGAAGGTCCACTTTGAATGGCTTCAACATTTCTGCAAGGCTTGAACCTGCAGCTCCAAGCCCTATTATTCCTACAGTTTTTGCTGTAAGCTCCGATGCCTGAAGGGATTCGCTCTTCCATCCTCCTGTCTTCTGGATCTCAGCCGACCTTGGCATAAGCTTGAGGAGAGCCATCATCAGGGTAAGGGCGTGTTCGGCTACGCTGACCTTGTTAGCCCCAGGGGTGTATGTCACGGCTACTCCATGTTCTGTTGCAGCATCCATGTCTATGTTGTTCGGCACTGAACCGCACTTTGCTATTATTTTCAGGTTTTTCGCAGAGGCAATTACATTTTTGGTAAATTTGCCCCTTGCCGTACATACCACAGCGTCTGCATCACCGATCAGATCAATAAGTTCCTTTTCATCTGTGTAGTTGCATTTTGGATCGCCAAACCTTACGTTGCCAACTTCACTCATTAGCATATGGAGTTCACGTACCTCACACTCAACAACAACGATATCAAACATTTAAAAAACCTCCGGTATAATTTATCTGCACGATACAGAAAGTCTCAAAATACAACAGAAAGGACTCTTTCTGACAATGCTGATATATTATCCATCATTAACAGCTTTGATGCACCTGCCTATGGAGGACTTTTGAAAATATAGATGCTATTTTGTCCGGACATAATCTGCATGTTATTTATAAAAAATGTGGGGAGAGCCGAATATCTTTCTGCTCTCCCCGGTCCGTTCCTGGTAAGATAATTGAAAATTACTGTCTTTTTGCAGGGATAAGCAGGACATGGACGGGTGACTGCCGCGCTATGTTATGGCTGACACTGCCAAGGAAAAATTCATTGACGAACCCCCTGCCCTGGCTTCCCATGACGACCATCTGTGCGGAGAGTTCCTTTACGCTTTTCAGTATCTCTGAAGATGGCGAGCCATATTTCAGCACCGTCTCAACATCCGGACATCCATTGTCCATAAGCACTTTTTTCATTGCTTCAAGCCTTCCCGAATCTATCCTGTTGAACTCTTCGATCTTGCTGTCAAGATAAGGAGATATCCTGTACTCGTCCTGGATATGGACAAGAGATATCTTCTTTTTTACCAGAGGTATCATCTCAACAAGGTAATTGAACGCGACCTCTGAGTTCTTTGAGAAGTCTGTCGCGAAAAGCACGTGGTCTGCCACTCCATCTGAAACTTCCCTCTTGCCATAGCCTTCTGCAGTTTTTCCGTTTGCAGTCTTGAATATGTAGGTGGGTCTCTCGGCATTGTGTATGAGCTCGTTTGCCATCGAACTGAAAATATGCCTGTCAGACCCTACGCTTATCAGGGAGTAGTTTTCATCGATCGCGATCTTATTTACCTGAGACGCAGAAAGACCTTCCAGAACTCTCGTCTCAACTATGAATCCCTGTTCTTCAAGTGCAGCTTTCTGTTTCTGGAGGTTTTTTTCGAAATCTTCGAAGACAGTCGGTTTGTAAAAACTGTCTACTCCGAGGACATCAAGTGTGCCCCAGAACTGCAGCAGCAATATCTCTGCCGTTCCAAATTCTTTAAGACCTCCGGAAGTGTTGACCAGAGCAATTGATTCCTTTGAAAAATCAGATGCTACTATCGCTCGCCTGAACATTATGGCTCCCCCCCATTATGAATTTAGGTTCTCTGAAATACTCTGTAATAACATATAACATTGTTATCTGGCTGAAGCAAGAGCATGAATACTGAGCTTATTCCGCGCCCATCTTCATCTCATCGATTTTAAAGAGGAGAGTAAGAAGGTAGAGGAGTACTGATCCGTTTGCAGTGAGCACTATTCCTATTACAGGACCGGGGATCAGGTTTTTTACCAGCATGGATGTTCCGAAAACTACCGAAAGGATATTTAGTAACATCTGGGTCAGGAAAAGTCTTTTGATCACCTGCGGGACAAATCCTCTATCAGTTCCTTTATCTCGTTGTTTTGACAAAAGCATTTTTATGAAAGGGATCGCTCCTCCTCCGATATTAAGAAGGGCAATGATGAAAGTGAGGGTAGGTACGAGTATCCAGGGTATAATGCACGAAATTATGCCCAGTGATCCAAAAAAGAGTCCAAGCCAGACAAGAGGCCATGTTCTTGAAAACGACCTGATGGGAGTATTTCCGAAAGCAACCATCTGAAGTGACATTATAACAACAAGCAGTCCCAGCTGCGCACTTCCTGAAAATGGCAGAAGGCCTATTGTCACGGGTATGAGCAATATGCCCAGCACAACCATGAATACTCCTGTTATAAGGATCACTGCACGATCGTCTGAAAGCTTCACACCTCCGGACTGCCTTTCAGTATTGTCGGGATAGAGGGCGTATATCTTATAAAGCACAGCCGTAAGGAAAAATATCAGAACTCCGTAAAGAAGGACTGAAAATGCAACAAGCCCTCCCGAAATGAAATTTTTGTCGATCAGCAGAATGGAGATGAATATCGAAAGGGAATATACTGCAGCGCAGTTTAACGCAAGCGTCATTAGTATCCCTCCCTTTTTCCTCCACATAGGGAACTTTCCTTTTGAAAAAAACATCTGCAGGAGAAGGATAATGCCTCCGGGGCCGAAACATATGAAAAGTAAGAAACGAGGTATCTCTTTCAGAAGATCTGGGATGAAACATGTGATTATACCAACACAGGCTACAAAAATACCCAATATTAGCACCGATAACGGTCTTTGAGGAACGTCCCCGAAAGGCGTCTTGCCAAGTACTGTTATCTGAAGCGCATATATGAATATCAGAAGGCCGTAAAGGCCGTTTTCATAGTAGGGCAGGAGGCCCAAATAGACAGGAAAAAGCAAAAGCCCGGCGATGACCATGGTGAGGCCGGCGATCATAAGTATTACAAGGTCTATTGGAATATCAGCTTTTTTTGAAGACCACCCGCCAAATATGTCCAAAACCTCCTCAGGACCGGTCCCGGTTTAAATAAAACGCCGGGCTTTTGAAGAATCGATTTAAACAAGTAAAGTTTTTTTAACAGTATGTGCCTTTGGTCCGGTAGTTCTCCCGTCTCTCGTCGGCTAGCTGCTTCATCAGCTTGTCAAACTCATTCCTTTTTTCCCTGTAAAGATAATCTGCAGACCTTGCAGACTCAGGGAAGACTATTACAAGGGAACCCTTCTCTATCTCAGAGAATATATATTCCACGGCATCTTCTACGCTTACTGAGTCAGCAGGAGGTGTAATCCCGCCAAATATCGCGGTGCGTACATTCGCCGGACAAAAAACGCTGAAATTGAGCCCTTCGTTTTCCAGTTCATACTGGAGAGATTCAGTCATCGATATCACTGCGCTCTTGGTAGCAGCGTAAACAGCCTGGTACGGAACAGGGATCTTTCCTGCGATGGATCCTGTGTTGACTATGTGGCCGAACCCCTGCTCCCTCATTATGGGAATAGCAGTATATGTGCCATGAATGACCCCCATCAGATTAAGATCGATAATGAACTTCCACATGTCAAAGGTGATCTTTTCTGTGGGCAGGGTTAGACCCGTTCCTGCGTTATTGAAAAGCAGGTCAAGATGCCCGGAATGACCTTTTGCCTCTGATATGAGTTTTTGGACCTGATCGAGTTTCGTTACATCTGTAAGTACCGGGAACACTTTGCCGGGATATTGGGTGTTCAACCTCTCTGATTCACGATTGAGCCCTTCTTCATTGAAGTCGCCCATAAAGACTGCGTCAGCACCTCTTTTCAGAAGTTCTTCTGAAATACCCAGGCCCAGACCTGAAGCCGCTCCAGTGACTGCTGCAACTTTGTGTTCAAAATATCCGCTCATGGCACGCTCCTTTCGAGGATCGTCAGATCCTGCTGTTCCTACAACAATGATCTTGGCTTCAGTTAACAAACATCAAGCGAGCTAATTGATCAATTCCTCATGTGCTAAAGCAAGAAGTTCCCTTATTTTAAGGCCCTGCGGACAGTGGAGTTCACAAACACCACAGGAGGTACATCTGTCCGCCCCCCTGCCCTGTTTGAAGAAAACCTCCTTATAGTGATTTTTTACCGATGTGTCCATGGTATTGCAGTATTTGTTGTAAAGGGTAAAGACGGCCGTTATCATCACCCCGTGGGCACAGGGCATGCAGTATTTACAGTCAGTGCATGGGATCGTGACGCTGTTTATATACTCCCTTGATATCCGGTCAACGAACTCTTTGTCTTCTTCGCTCATCACTCCCGGCGCCGATCCGCTGAA